>Ga0207752_1000176_pt1 | contig 29424 bp, 31 predicted proteins | sample Pon2CUnioCityCA_6_FD_187272 | JGI IMG/M metagenome (GOLD analysis project Ga0207752, IMG submission 187272) | Marine sediment microbial community from Union City, CA, USA - Pond 2C Sediment 2 (SPAdes) | ecosystem: Environmental > Aquatic > Marine > Intertidal zone > Salt pond sediment ... | reverse complement strand
GCTGCTCGACGAGCCGATGGCCGGCATCGGCCCCGGTGGCTCAGCGGCGCTCACCGAGCTGCTGCGTGCTCTGAAGGGACGCTACGCGATGCTGCTGGTGGAGCACGATATGGACGCGGTGTTCGCCCTCGCCGATCGCATCTCGGTGCTGGTCGCCGGCGAGCTGATCGCCAGCGGCACGCCGGATCAGATCCGCGACGATGCCGCTGTCCGCCGCGCTTATCTCGGGGATGAGGCATGCTGAGCCTGCGCGGCGTCGAGGCCGGTTACGCCGGCAGCCAGGTGCTGTTCGGCGTCGATTTCGATCTCGCCGAGGGCGAGGTGGTGACGCTGCTCGGCCGCAACGGCATGGGCAAAACCAGCACCGTGCGTGCGATCATGGGGCTGCTGGCGGTGGACGCCGGCCAGATCGTTTTCGACGGCCACCCGCTGCACAAAATGGAGGCGCACCGCATCGCCCGCTGCGGGCTGGGGCTGGTGCCGGAGGGGCGGCAGATTTTCCCCAACCTCAGCGCGGCGGAAAATCTGCTCGCCACCGCGCGCGCCAATCGAGCGGCCCGGGCGAAGTGGGATCTGGCCGCGGTCTACGCACTGTTTCCGCGCCTCGCCGAGCGCGCCGGGCACATGGGCAATCAGCTCTCCGGCGGCGAGCAACAGATGCTGGCGATCGGTCGCGCGCTGATGACCAATCCGCGGCTGCTGATCCTCGATGAGGCCAGCGAGGGGCTGGCGCCGCTGGTGCGCGCCGAAATCTGGCGGGTGCTGGCGCGGCTCAAGGCCGAGGGCGAATCGATTTTGCTGATCGACAAGAATCTCGATGCGTTGCTGGCGCTCGCCGACCGCCACCTGATTATGGAAAAGGGCCGCGTAGTGTGGCGCGGCGACAGCCACCAACTGGCCGCCGATGCGGCACTGCAATCGCGCTATCTGGGGGTGTGAGATGGCTGAGGAGCGAGACTGGCGACAGCTGGATGCCGCGGAGCTGATCCGCCAGTACGACAACCGCGGCGCGGTGCCCGAGCACCCGCAGATCTTCGCCGACTGGGCGGCGCGCAGCGCGGCCGTCCGCGAGCGGCGGGCGCACTGGGCCGAACTGGCCTACGGCGAGCACCCGCGCGAGCGGCTCGATCTGTTCCGCCCGGCCGATGCGGGTGTCGGCGACGATGGCGAGCTTGCGGCGCTGCACCTGTTCATCCACGGCGGCTACTGGCAGGCGCTGGACAAATCCCACTTCAGCTTTGTCGCCGAGCCACTGCTGGCGGCCGGTGAAACGGTGGCCATCTGCGGCTACCCGCTGTGTCCGGAGGTGGGCATCGGCGACATCATCGCCAGCCTGCGCCGCGCCCTGTCGCGCTTGCGCAGCCGCTGCCCGGCGCGGCGGCTGACCGTCAGCGGGCACTCCGCCGGCGGGCATCTGGCCGCGGCGCTGCTGGCCTGCGAGCCAGGCATCGATCGCGCCATCAGCCTGTCCGGCCTGTTCGAGCTGGAGCCACTGCTGGCGACGCCGGTCAACGAGGCGCTACGCCTGGATGCCGGCAGCGCGCGCACGCTGAGCCCGGCGCTGTGGCCGGTGCCGCTCACCGAGGGCGAATTGCTGCTCGCCGTCGGCGAGCGCGAAAGTGACGAGTACCACCGCCAGTCGCAATCGCTGGCGCAGGCCTGGGGCGGGCGGGTGCAGATCGTCGAGCGCGTCGCCGCCGGCTGCAACCACTTCAGCATTCTCGACTGGTTCTGCGAGCGCTACCCGGCGCTGTAGTGCGCCGGGTGGCGAGCCGGGATGGCGGTGTCGGGATGGCGGTGTCGGGATGGCGGTGTCGGGATGGTGCCGGGCAGCGATAACTGCCCGGCTGTGCCCGAAGGAGGCGGTTGTCGCTCAGGCGGCGTCGCGGCGCCGACGGCGACCGGCGAGCAGGCCGAGGCCGCCGGCGGCGAGCAGGCCGATGGTGGCGGGTTCCGGCACCGGGGCGCTCTCGCTGTAGACCAGATCATCGATGCCGAAGTGGCTGCCGCTGCCGTTGAAGCCGGCGTCGCTGCCACCGCTGGAGCTGAACAGCAGGGTATCGATGCCGAGGAAGTCGAAATTGAACAGGGTTGCGCCAGCGGTATCGACCTGCACCGTCTGCGAGTACAGCTGCTGGCCGTCGAGCAGTCCGGCGACGGTCACCTGCAGGCCATCGTTCCACGCCCCGCTGAGCTGGACCTGGTTGAAGTCGAAGGCGCTGCTGCTGGACAGCGACGCCGGCGCGGCGAAGCCGTTCAGTGCCACCTGCTCACCCGAGGTGACGCCGTTCGCATAACCCGAATTGTGCACGCCGTAGCGGTTGGTGTTCAGCGCGTAGAAGTTATCCCAATTGAAGCCGTGATAGCCGTCGGCGATGCTGGCGACGATGTCGCAGCGGCCGATGTCGATGTCATCGAAGGTGATCAACCCGGCGTTAGCCGGGGCTGACGCCAGGCCGGTGGCGAAGAGGGCAAAAGTGGCGGCGACGTAGTGACGTGCGCGGGTCGATGCGGTCATGGCGATGCTCCTGAAAATCGAATTCATGCTGTGAATCCAGCGGGGCTGCCGTCGCTTGCCCGGTACTCTGGCGCATTGCGATGCGCTCTGACTTGGGCTCAACCTGCTGATGGTCAAATTATTGACGAAGTATGGCGCCACTGGCCGTGCAGCGATCACAAATACGCTGTGCGTCATTGCGCAGAGTGCGCAACAGAGGTGGGGGATGGCCGCTGTCGAGCGGACCATTCAGCCGCCCGGCGGCGGCTCGTCGAACGTAAAGCGCGCTGGCTGATCCGGGCTGTGGGTGATCCGCTGGCCGTAGACCCGGGCGCCGTGCAGCAGCCCGGCGAAGCTGATCTCCAGACTGCGGCGCCACGGTTGCAGGCGGATCTGCTCGAAGTGGCGCGGTTGCAGGGTGTCGAGTTCATCAGCGCCGCCGTATCCGCCGTGGCGAATGGGGCCGGCGCTGGCGTTGCCTGCACTGCCGACAGCGCTGCTGGCGAGCAACAGCAGCGCGGCGCGCCGGCGGCGGGCTGGCGAGCGACGTGGCTGGCCTCCGCCGATCCCGGCGGCGGTTGTTTGACTCGCCGATGGCGGGCTTGAGTGACGCATCTGCACTACTCGGCAAACATCCCGGAAATGGCCCGCACCAGCCCGCCTTCCAGCGCCGGCAGTGCCTCCTCGAATTCCAGATTGGCCTGGTTTGCCGTGCTCACCACGCGGGTTCGGTAGCGCTTCCAGTCGGCGCGCCGCGGATCCACCGTCTGCAGTGCTGCGGAGCCGCTGCCGTGCTGGCTCTGACCGCTCTCGGAGCGGGTTACCACCTCGCCCGACAGCGGCCGCTCGCGGACTTCCAGATCGGTGACCATGGTGTACAGCACGTCGTCGACCAGCGCATCGCCGACCAGCCCGAACACCGCGCCGAGCACCGCGCCCTTGGCGGCATCGCTGCGCCCGGAGGCGGCGCCGCCGATCACCGCGCCGCTGACGCCGGCCTCCAGATAGCTGTCGCTGGCGCGCAGATCGTCGCGGCCCACCTTGAGCACGTTGGCGAGCAGCATGTACTGGGCGCGCTGCGGATCGTCGGTGACCACGTAGCCGCTGTCCTGCAAGCGCTGGATCACCTGCGGCTTCAGGCTCAGTGACTTGTCCGAGGTGTTGCGCACCGAGACGAAGATCACCCGCTGGTCGGCGGCCACCGGCTCCAGAAACACCGTATCGCTCATCCGCGTCTGCACGTCGAGGTCGGATTTCTTCACGCTGGTGTGCAGCGCGCCGCAGCCGCTGCTCAGTGCCGCGGCGAACAGCACCGCGATCAGTGGTCGGTGCGGGCGCAGGCGCAGGCGTCGCCGCGGCGAATTCCGGCTGCGATCGGTGGCGTTGCTGGTCTGGCTGGTGGATGTTTGGCGGGCAGGTGCCTGGCTGGTGGTTTGATGGCTCATCTGGGTCGTCTCGCTGGGTGCCTGTGGCGCGGTGGATGTGCGCGCCGGTCGGGTTTGCGTCGCAGTCTAACGCCGCTCACTGAACCGACACTGAACTGCGTCGCAGCAGTCTCTATAATGCGCGACCTTTTGCACCAGTCAGATAGCGGAGGCAAGCTCAATGTCGGATCGCGACGCCCTGCACCGATTCATCATCGACGACACCGGTGTGCGCGGCGAGGTGGTGCGCCTCGACGCCAGCTGGCGCGAAGTGCTCAACCGCGCCGACTACCCGGCGGCGGTGCGCGCGGTGCTCGGCGAGGCCATGGCGGCCACCGCGCTGCTGGCGGCGACGATCAAATTCGATGGTCGCATCATCCTCCAGGCCAGCGGCGATGGCCCGCTGCACCTGCTGGTCGTGCAGGCCAACGCCGACGGCGGCCTGCGCGCGCTGGCGCGCTGGAAGGACGAGGTGCCGAATGCGCCGCTGGCGGAGATCTTCGGCGATGCGCGGATGACGATCACCGTCGATACCGGCCGCGACGGCGAGCAGTACCAGGGTGTGGTCGAGCTGCGCGGCGACAGCCTCGGCGGCGCCATCGGCGGCTACTTCGCGCGCTCCGAACAGCTGCCCACGCGCCTTTGGCTGGCTGCCGATGATCAGTTTGCCGCCGGCCTGCTGCTGCAGCGCCTGCCCGGCGCTGCCTGCGACGCAGATGTGGATGCGGATGCCGATGCCGATGCCGGCACCGTGCGAATCACCGATGCCGACGCCTGGGATCGCAGTTGCGTGCTGGCGGATACGGTCGCCGACGACGAGCTGCTCGGCCTCGGCGCTGAAGAGCTGTTGCGCCGGCTGTTCCACCAGGAGCGGCTGCGCCTGTTCGAGCCGGAGCCGCTGCATTTCTCCTGTGCCTGCTCCCACGAGCGCAGCGCCGGGCTGATTCGCCAGCTCGGCGAAATCGAAGCGCGCGATATCCTCGCCGAACAGGGCGACATCAGCATTACCTGCGAGTTCTGTTCGGCGCGCTACCGCTTCGACGCGGTCGACGTGGCGCGCCTGTTTGCCGACGGCAGCAGCGACGCTCCGCACGACACGCTGCACTGACGGGTCTGGCTGCCGATCAGGGCGTCGCCGGCCACAGCCAGATCAGCCCCAGTCCGCCGAGCGCGGCGGCGGCGAAGGCCGGCAGCAGGCGGCGCAGCAGACTGCGATGGCCGAGCAGCGCGACCACGCCGAGCTTGAAGGCCAGATTGCTCAGCCCGCCGGCGAGGATCAGCCGCCAGCCGAGGTCGGCGCCGATCTGCCCGCGGCGCACCAGTTCTGCGGTGGACAGGGTGATCGCGTCCATGTCGGTGAGCCCGGAGAGAATCGCCGTCAGGTACAGCCCGCCCTCGCCGAAGCGATCCCGCGCCCAGGCCAGTAGCACCAGCACCAGCGCGTACATCAGGCCGAATATTATCGCGCTGCCGAGTTGTGCCGGCGCCTCCGGCGCGGGTGGCTCGGCGTGTCCGGCGCCGCGCAGGCTCCAGATGCCGATCGCCAGCATCCACAGCAGCATCGCCGCCAGTGGTGGCGCCAGCGCGGCGAAAGCATCCGGCGCGGCGACGCCGATCTCCAGCAGCACGCGCACGAAGACCACCGTCGATGACAGCACGATCACTGCCGCCAGCCCGGCGGCTGCCGCCGGCTGGATGCGCGCCTGCCGGGCGCTGCTGACAGCCGTCGCGGTGCTTGAGATCAGCCCGCCGAAGATGCCCAGCAGCAGCGTCCCGGCGCGCCCGCCAAACAGCCGATAACCGAGCCAGCCGAGCAGACTGATGCCGACGATCAGCACCACCATCAGCCAGATGCGGAAGGGGTTGAGCACCTGCCAGGGGTCGAGGCTGCGGTCCGGCAGCAGTGGCAGGATCACCAGCCCGACCAGCGCCAGGCGCATCAGCGCGGCCAGCTCGTCGGCGCCGACCCGCTCGACCAGCGCGTGCAGGCGACGCTTGCTGTGCAGCAGCAGTAGCAGGCTGCCGCTGACCGCCAGCGCCACGGCAAACTGGCGGTCCATCGCCAGCGCGCCGACGGCGAACATCACCAGTCCGGCGAACTCGGTGGTCAGCCCGGCGTCGTCGGGGTGGCTGCGCGCGTCGATCAGGCTGCCGGCGGCGAGCAGTGCGGCGCTGGCCAGCAGGCCGGCGGCGAGCAGCCAGGCGGCGTCCTGCTGACGCGCCAGCAGCGCGCACAGCGCGCCGAGCAGGGCGATCAGCGGGAAGGTGCGGATGCCGGCGGTGCGCTCCGCCGACCACTCGCGTTGCAGCCCGACCAGCAGGCCGAGGCCGAGCGCCAGCGCCAGTGGCGTCCACAGACTGGCCAGGCTGTCGTCGGTGATATTCACGGCCGGCTACGCCGGGCTGCGCGCTTTCAGCAGCAGCCACCGCCGCCGGCGTCCGCGTCGCCGCCGCTGGCGGCGAAGGGGACTGCGGTGCCGCAGCCGGCGAAGATGCCGTAATGGTTGGAGAAGTCGCCGATGAAATCGAAGTGCGGCGCGAAGCGCGTGTCGTGCAGCATGCGCCAGCTGTTGCCGCACACCGGGAAGACCTTGCCGCGGGCGATGTGGTGGTGGGCGTCCAGCTCGAAGCGTTCCTCCTGCCCGTCGATGCCGCCGCGATAGATCACCGCCTGGCCGTAGTCTTCGCAGTGGCTTTCCAGCCCATCGAGCTTGAACAGGCGGTAGGTCGCCGACCAGAAATCGATGTGGCCGATGCGCGCCTGCACCTGCGGGTTGTCGATGCTGATCGGGCGATCCTCGACCAGCCGCGGGTCGGCGAAGCCGGCCTGTTTGGCGAGATTGAGGAAATCGTTCCAGTACAGCGCGCCGCTCAGGCATTCGCCGTAGAGCAGCGGGTCATCGACCAGATGCTGCGGCACGCGACGATCGGCGTAGACATCGGAGAAATACAGTTCGCCGCCGGGTTTGAGCAGGCGATGTGCCTCGCGCAGCACCGCCAGCTTGTCCGGCGACAGGTTGATCACGCAGTTGGAGACGATCACATCGACGCTGCCGTCGGCCAGCCCCAGCTCGTCGAGCTTCTCGATGTAGCCCTGGTGGAATTCGACGTTGGCGTAGCCGAACTTTTCCGCGTGGTAGTCGAGGTGGCGGCGGGCGACTTCGAGCTGCTCGTCGGTCATGTCGACGCCGATCACCCGGCCGCTCTCGCCGACCAGCTGGGCGAGCAGGTAGACGTCGCGCCCGGCGCCGCTGCCCAGATCGAGCACCGTCGCGCCTTCGAGCATCTGCGGATACACCAGCCCGCAGCCGTAGTAGCGCGCCAGCACTTCGTCGTGGATGTTGCCCAGCATGCGCTTCAGATCGGCGGACAGGCTGGCGTCGGTGCAGCAGGCGTTGGTTTGCAGATCGGCGCTGCCCTGCAGCACCCTGCCGTAATAGTCTTTGACTGCGTCGTGCATGGCGATCTCCGTTTAGTGTCCGCTGGCATGGCCGGGCAGGGTAGCGATTGCGCCGCTGCTTGCAAAGATTGAGCGGGCCACGCCAGGGCCACAGCACGCTGGAATCCCTGCACTAGCGGCTGCGGTAATCGATGGTTCGAGCCGCGCATCGAAGCCGCATGCGCGGGCCTTCAACAGCTGCTGCGCTGGTAGCGGAACACCCCGTAGCCATCGACTTCGACGACGAACACCGCCTGATCCAGTTGCCGGATCTGTATGTACGCCGCACCGGATTCGTACTCGTGGCGCGAATAGACGCGACCCGCGCCGGAATGGCCGTCGGCCTTGAAACGGTAGACCTGGCCGGTGCCGGTGGCATAGATCTGGCCGTAGATTTCGAACCAGTCGCCGTGGCGTTCGGCGGTGAGAAACACGCGGGCCGGCTGGCCGAGGTGGTCGCGACCGCTGAAGCAGCCGCTTTGTTGTGCGGCCGCAGCAGTAAAAGACAGCAACAGCAGGCTCAGCGACAGGGCGGTGCGGGCGATGGGTGCTGGCATGGCAGTACACCTTGTGGGCGGCGCGTCGGGGACGCTGCGTGGCCCATTTTACGCCGCCATATCCGTGATCCAAAGTCGGCGGGATTCGAGCTGATCGGTGCCGGCTCGGTGCGAGCGGGCGGCTGGTCAGGGTTTGTCCGGCGTGGCCAGCGCATCGAGGTACTCGCCCGCTTCGGCCACGCCTTCCGCCTGCGCGCGGTGCAGCCAGTGCCTGCCGGCTGCGGCATCCGCCGCCACGCCGCGCCCCTCGATCAGCGCCACGCCGTAGTGGTAGCGCGCCAGGCTGCTGTAGCCGGCCTCGTCGTCGAGCTGCGCGCCGCGGCGCATCAGCGCGGTGGCGCGGGCCGGATCGCGCGGCAGGCCGACGCCGGTTTCGTAGATCTGCGCCAGCCAGATCATCGAGTAGACATCGTTCCAGCGGGCGATGCAGTCTTCGAAGATCGCCACTGCGGCGGCGTGGTCGCCGGTCTTGTCGGCCAGGTAGCCGTACATGCATTTCAGCCGCCGGTCGCTGTCGATCCAGCTCTCGTAGCTCAGCTCGTTGCCGCTGGGCTCGCGCATCGGCTGCACCGGCGGATCGCGCTCGGCGGGCAGCTGGTGGGCGATGCCGAGGTCGAAATCGGCGCCGATCAGCGCCAGCGCGTCGGCGTCGCCCTGCTCGGCGGCGAGGCCGATCCAGCGCCGGCCCTCGGCGGCATCGCGGGCCACGCCGCGGCCGCGCAGCAGCGCGGTGCCGTAGTGCAGCTGGCCGATGGAGTAGCCGGCCAGCGCCGCCCGCCGCAGCCATCCGGCGGCGGCGGCGAGATCGCGCGGCACGCCGACGCCCTGCTCGTAGAGGGATGCGATGTGGATCATCGACGCGGCGTTGCCGCGCTCGGCGCAGGCTTTGAAGAATTCCAGGCCGATGGCGTGGTCGCCGGATTTGTCCAGCAGATGGGCGTTGAAGCAGATCAGCCCGCTGCGTTCGGGAAAGCGGCGCAGTTGTTCGAGGTAGTAGCGCTGCGAATAGCTGCTGGGGTTGAGCACGCCGCTGCCGTCGTCGTCTTCGATCACGTAGTCGGCCGCTGCCAGGCCGGCGTGGCTGGCGAGCAGCAGGGCGATGGCCAGGCGTTTGGGGGACATGGGCTGTGCTCCGCTGGGCGGGATTGGCGAGCAGTTTAACGCGCTCTTGGCAGCGGCTGCGGTCGGCGGATCGTTGCTGCGGGGCTGCTACAGGGCTGCTTTGAGCGCGGCGAGAAAGGCCGCGTTCTCCGCCGGCAGAGCGACCGTCACGCGCAGACAATCCGCCAGCGGTCCGTCTGTCGCGCCGATGTTTTTCACCAGCACCCCCCGCTCACGCATCGCCGCGTGCAGCTCAGCGGCCCGCCCGGGCGGTGTGCGAAAGAGGATGAAATTGGCGTCGCTGCGGAACGCTTCGACGCCTTCGAGCCCGGTCAGCGCATCGAACAGCGCGGCGCGCTCGGCACAGATCGCCGCGGCCTGCTCTTCAAACATATCGCCGTATTCGAGGGCGAATTCCGCCGTCGCCTGGGTCAGCACGTTGATGTTGTACGGCAGGCGCAGCTTGTCGAATTCGCTCAGCCATTCGGCGCTGCCGGCGAGCAGGCCCAGGCGCAGGCCGGCGAGGCCCATTTTCGACACGGTGCGCATCACCACGAGGTTGTCGAAGCGGCCCAGATCGGCCATGAATGATTCGCCGCCGGCAAACGGCGCATAGGCCTCGTCGATCACCACCAGCCCCGGCGCGGCCTGGATAACGGCCTCCACATCGGCGCGCGCGAACAGGTTGCCAGTGGGGTTGTTGGGGTAGGCGATGAATAGCAGCGCCGGCCGCTGACGCTCGATCGCCGCCAGCGTGGCGGGCAGATCCAGCGCAAAATCCGCCGCCAGCGGCACGCCGGTGTAATCCATGCCGCAGAGGGTGGCGATCATCCGGTACATCACGAAGCTCGGCTCCGGGGCGAGGATGCCCGCGCCAGGTCGCGCCAGCGCCATGGCCAGCATCTGGATGATTTCGTCGGAGCCGTTGCCGAGCAATATATCCATCCCGGCGGGCACGTCCATCGCCGTGCGCAGCTTGTCTTTCAGCGCGCCGGCGGCCGGGTCCGGGTAGCGATTGATCTCGGCATCGCGCAGTGCGGCGAGCCAGGCATCGACCATTTCCGGTGGCCAGCGATAGGGGTTTTCCATGGCGTCCAGCTTGATCAGGCCGCGCGCCGGCGGCACGTGGTAGGCCGACAGGGCGGCGATTTCCGGGCGGATCAATTTGGCGATGCGATCCTGGCTCATAGGTTTTGCTCTGGATTCCCGTCGGGCGGCAACGCGGTTGTGCGCATTCAGTCTTTATCGATTCGGTACTCGGCCGAATTGGCGTGGGCGATCAATCCCTCGCCGCGCGCCAGTACCGAGGCCACTTTGCCCAGTTCGCTGGCGGCCTGCGCCGAGCAGTCGATCAGGCTGCTGCGCTTTTGGAAGTCGTAGACGCCCAGCGGCGAGGAGAAGCGCGCGCTGCGCGAGGTCGGCAGCACGTGGTTCGGTCCGGCGCAGTAGTCGCCCAGCGCCTCGGCGGTGTAGCGGCCCATGAAGATCGCGCCGGCGTGGCGGATGCGCGGCGCCACTTCGCGGGCGCCGTCGATCGACAGTTCGAGGTGCTCGGGGGCGATGTGGTTGGCGATCTCGATGGCTTCGTCGAGATCGCGCACGCGGATCAGCGCGCCGCGCGCGCGCAGCGATGCGGCGATCACTGCGCGGCGCGGCTGCTCGGCGAGCAGTCTGTCGATGCTGGCTGCTACGGCGGCCAGGTGTCGCTCGTCCCAGGCGAGCAGGATCGGCTGCGCGTCCTCGTCGTGCTCGGCCTGCGAGAACAGATCCATCGCCAGCCAGTCCGGATCGGTGCCGCCGTCGCTGATCACGCAGATCTCCGAGGGGCCGGCGATCATGTCGATGCCGACCGCGCCGAATACCTCGCGCTTGGCGGTGGCGACGAAGATGTTGCCGGGGCCGACGATCTTGTCCACCGCCGGCACGCTCTGGGTGCCGTAGGCCAGCGCGGCGACGGCCTGGGCGCCGCCGATGGTGAACACCCGATCGACCCCGGCGACCTGCGCTGCGGCCAGCACCAGCGGATTGACCGCGCCGTCGGGCGTCGGCACCACCATCACCAGCTCCGGCACGCCGGCGACCTTGGCCGGGATCGCATTCATCAGCACCGAAGACGGATAGGCCGCCTTGCCGCCGGGCACGTACAGGCCGGCGCGGTCCAGCGGTGTGATCTGCTGGCCGAGCAGAGTGCCGTCGGCTTCCTCGAAGGCCCAGCTGGCCAGCTTCTGATGTTCGGCGTAGGCGCGCACCCGGCTGGCGGCCTGTTGCAGCGCCTCGCGCTGCTCGGCGGGCAGTTGCTCGAAGGCGCTTTGCAGCTGCCCGCTCGGCAGCTCCAGCTCGGCCGCCGCGGTGACGTTGCGGCGGTCGAAGCGGTTGGTCAGCTCGATCAGTGCCGCGTCGCCGCGCGCGCGCACCGCGGCGATGATGTCTTTCACCGCGTCGAGCACGCCGTCGTCGGAGAGCGATTCCCAGGCCAGCAGCGCGTCGAGGCGCTGGCGGAAGTCGGCGTCGCGGCTGTCGAGTCGATTGATGTCTGCCATCTGCCTAGCCCTGTTGCGCCTCGCGCCGGGCGCGCACCGCGGCGGCCAGTTCGGCGAGCATCTGTTCGCTGTCGTCCCAGCCGCTGCAGGGGTCGGTGATCGACTGGCCGTAGGTCAGTTCGCGGTCCTGGCGCACGTCCTGGCGACCGGCGATCAGATTGCTCTCGATCATCACCCCGCTGATGCGCGCGTCGCCGGCCGCCACCTGGCTGCACACGTCGCGGCAGACGTAGCGCTGGCGATCGGGCTTTTTGCGGCTGTTGGCGTGGCTGAAGTCGATCATCACCCGCTGCCGCAGTCCGGCCTTGTCGAGCAGTGCCGCGGCGTCGTCGACGCTGGCGGCGTCGTAGTTGGTGTGTGCGCCGCCGCGCAGGATGATGTGGCAGTCGCTGTTGCCGGCGGTGGCGAAGATCGCCGAGTGGCCATCTTTGGTCACCGACAGGAAATGGTGCGGGCGCAGCGCCGAGCCGATGGCGTCGACGGCCATCTGCATATTGCCGCTGGTGCCGTTTTTGAAGCCCACCGGGCAGGACAGGCCGGAGGCCAGCTCGCGGTGGCTCTGGCTCTCGGTGGTGCGCGCGCCGATGGCGCCCCAGCTGATCAGATCCGCGATGTACTGCGGGCTGATCAGATCGAGGAATTCGGTGCCCGCCGGCAGGCCCATCTCGACCAGATCCTGCAGCAGGCCGCGCGCCATGCGCAGGCCCTGATTGATCTCGAAGCTGTCGTTGAGGAAGGGGTCGTTGATCAGCCCTTTCCAGCCCACGGTGGTGCGCGGTTTTTCAAAGTAGACGCGCATCATGATCAGCAGGTCGTCGGCCAGCGATGCGGCCAATGGTTGCAGGCGGCGGGCGTAGTCGCGCGCCGCATCGACGTCGTGGATCGAGCAGGGGCCGACCACCACGATCAGCCGGTCGTCCTCGCCGTCGAGGATGTTGCGCGCGGCGATGCGCGCGCCCTGCACCACCTCCGAGGCCTGCTCGGAGACGGGGAATTCTTCGATCAGCGCGCGCGGCGGGCTGAGTTCCTTCATTTCGCGGATGCGCAGATCGTCGGTGTTGTGCTGAGTCATGGGCTGTCTTTTGCGGTGACGGGGTGGGTGATGGTTGGCGAATGCGTGCTCGGGGGCGGCCTCAGTCGCGCGCCGCTACGGCGCGGCCGAGCTGTTCGACCAGCGCGCTGACGCGGGCGTGCTTCATTTTCATCGCCGCCTTGTTGACGATCAGCCGCGAGCTGACGTCGGCGATCTGCAGCAGCGGTTCGAGGCCGTTGGCGCGCAGCGTGTTGCCGGTGTCGACCACATCGACGATCAGGTCGGCGAGGCCGACCAGCGGCGCCAGCTCCATCGAGCCGTAGAGTTTGATGACATCCACCTGGCGGCCGCGCATGGCGAAGTAGCGGTGCGCGCAGTTGACGAATTTGGTGGCCACGCGCAGCCGGCGGTCGCTGTCCAGATCCACCTCCGGGCGGCCGGCGACCATCAGCCGGCAGCGCGCGATGCGCAGATCCAGCGGTTCGTAGAGGCCGTCGCCGCCGTGCTCCATCAGCACGTCCTTGCCGGCGACGCCGATATCCGCGGCGCCGTACTGCACGTAGGTGGGCGCGTCGGTGGCGCGCACGATGAAGACTTTCACGTCCGGCAGGTTGGTATCCAGCACCAGCTTGCGCGAGTGCTCCGGGTCTTCGGCGGGGACGATGCCGGCGGCTTCCAGCAGCGGCAGCGTCTCTTTAAAGATGCGCCCCTTGGAGAGCGCGATGGTCAATGTGTCGTTCACTTTCAATCCGATCAGTGGCGGTGTCGGGTTTCAGTCGCACCGGTGCCGGCGGGCCGAAAAAGCGCTGCCCCGCTGCGCGCCTTTGCGAATCTTTGCGGTTCAGGCCGGCACTCGGCGGATGCTGGCGCCCAGGCCCTGCAGCTTTTCTTCGATGCGCTCGTAGCCGCGGTCGATGTGGTAGATGCGCAGCACCTCGGTCTCGCCGCTGGCCACCAGCCCGGCGAGGATCAGGCAGGCCGAGGCGCGCAGGTCGGTGGCCATCACCGGCGCGCCCTTGAGCTGCTTGACGCCGTGGATGAACGCGGTGTTGCCCTCGACGCGGATGTCCGCGCCCATGCGGCCCAGCTCCGGGGCGTGCATGAAGCGGTTTTCGAACACCGTTTCGGTGATCGCTCCGGCGCCCTCGGCCACTGCGTTGAGCACCGTGAACTGGGCCTGCATGTCGGTGGGGAAGGCGGGATAGGGCGCGGTGCGCAGGTTGATCGCCCGCGGCCGCTGGCCGCGCATGTCGATGCCGATGCAGTCGGCGGAGACGTCGAGATGCGCGCCGGCTTCCTCCAGCTTGAGCAGCACCGCGTCGAGCAGCGTCGGGTCGGTATCGCGGACGCGGATTTTGCCGCCGCTGATCGCCCCGGCGACGAGGAAGGTGCCGGTCTCGATGCGATCCGGCACCACCCGGTAGTGGCAGGCGGTGAGGCGTTCGACGCCGTGAATGGTAATCGTGTCGGTGCCGGCGCCCTCGATGCGCGCGCCCATGGCGATCAGGAAATTGGCCAGGTCGATGACCTCCGGCTCGCGCGCGGCGTTCTCCAGCACCGTGGTGCCCTCGGCCAGGGTGGCCGCCATCATCAGGTTTTCGGTGCCGGTGACGGTGACCACGTCGAGCACCAGCCGCGCGCCCTTCAAACGCTTGCAGCGGGCGCGGATGTAGCCACCTTCGACGTCGATCTGCGCGCCCATCGCGCGCAAGCCCTCGATGTGCACGTCCACCGGCCGCGAGCCGATGGCGCAGCCGCCGGGCAGCGACACCTCGGCCTCGCCGAAGCGCGCCAGCAGCGGGCCGAGAACCAGAATCGACGCGCGCATGGTCTTGACCAGTTCGTAGGGCGCGCAACAGTCGGTGAGGGTGGTCGGGTCGATCTCGATGTTGAGCTTTTCATCGATGGTCAGCGACACCCCCATGCGCCCGAGCAGGGCCATGGTGGTGGTGACGTCGTTGAGGTGCGGCACGTTGGAGATGTGCGCCGTGCCGTCGCACAGCAGCGCCGCGGAGAGGATCGGCAGCACCGCGTTCTTGGCACCGGAAATGCGCACGTCGCCGGCCAGCGGGCGGCCGCCGTGGATGATGAGTTTATCCATGTAGCGGGGTACTCGGTCTGGGCTCGCCGGCGCTGGCCGGCGGCGCTGCAGTGGGCCGCGCGCCGGGGCGGGCGACGGCAAGTGGCGCATGATAGCCGAAGCGGCAGGTGGGCGAAAATCGCTGCCGGGCACGGCCGGAGTCGGTCGGGTTTGGCGGCAGCGGGCCGGCGGTCGCCGGCGGGCTTCAGTTTTCCAGCAGATCCAGCGATTCGCTGGTGCGCGCCATGGCGATCAGCGCCTGCGGCAGGTTGCGAAAGCGGATCTGTCGCCGCCGCCGCCCGGCCTCGGCGCGCCACTCCAGCAGCAGCGCCAGCGCGGCGCTGTTGCAGGCATCCACCGCGGACAGGTCGAGCAGGATCTCGCCGCTACCGGAAAACAGGCGCTCGGTTGCGGCGAAGACGTCCGGCACCGTGTCGAAATCGAGCCGGCCGTGCAGCTCGAAGCGACCATCTTCGCCGTGCAGTTTCCAGGCGCTCACGATGCTTCGTTCACAGCTTGGCGTTCTTTTCGGCGAGGCTGGCGATCAGCCCGTCGATACCGCTGCGCTGGATCTCCTGGGAAAAGCTGGTGCGGTAGTTGGTCACCAGGCTGATGCCGTCGATGGAGATGTCGTAGATCAGCCAGCCGTCGCGATCGCGCAGCTTGTATTCCACGCCGACGCTCTGGCCGTTGCTCTGGGTGAACTGCGAGCTGACCACGGCGCGGTCTTCACGCGACTGCGGGCGATAGGGGAGGAATTCGATCTTCTGTCCGGAGTACTCGGTCAGCGATTTGGTGTAGGTGCGCACCAGCAGTTTGCGGAATTCGGCGGTCAGCTGCACGCGCTGTTCGCGGCTGGCATCGCGCCAGTTTTTGCCCACCGCCAGCTTGGTCATGGCGTCGAAATCCAGATGCGGCAGGATCAGCTCGGCGACCTTGGCATCGATCTGATCCTGCTTGGCGTCGAGGTCGTCACGGTGCTGGTCGAGAAAGGCGAGCATCTGTTCGGTGTTGTCGCGCACCAGCAGCTGTGCCGGGTGTTCTTCGGCGGCGCCGGCCGGCTTCAGCAGGCTGGCGGCGAGCAGCGCGGCCAGCAGGGCGACGAGGCCGAGCAGGCTGGCGCGGGCACGGAAGAGTGGGCTGGTGATCATGGCTGTGGGTTCTCCGTCGAATCGGTCTGCCGATCGACCGTGGTTGTTTTCGAGGGTGCGATTATTCCGCGGCCTTGCTGAACAGGAACTGACCGATGACCTGCTCCAGCACCAGTGCTGACTGGGTCAGCGCGATTTCGTCACCGGCGCGCAGGTAGTCCTCCTCGGCGCCGGGCTCCAGGCTGATGTACTGCTCGCCCAGCAGGCCGGCGGTGTAGATGCTGGCCGCGGTGTCCAGCGGGAACTGATTGTACTGATCGAACAGGGTCATGGTCACCCGCGCGCGATAGCGTTCGGCGTCGTAATCGATGGCCGAGACGCGACCCACCAGCACGCCGCCAGCGGTCACCGGCGCGCGCGTTTTGAGGCCGCCGATGTTTTCGAACCAGGCGTTCACGCGGTAGCCGTCGCCATCGCCGAGCTGGGTCAGGTTACTGACCTGCAACGAGAGCACGAACAGCGCGGCTATGCCCAGCGCCATAAAGAGCCCCACCGAGATTTCCGTACTGCGCTTGTTCATCATCTACTCCAAGGTACCCGCGGCGCGTATTCAGTTGCCGAACATCAGCGCGGTGAGTACGAAATCCAGACCCAGGACGTACAGCGAGGCGTGCACCACGGTGCGCGTGGTGGCGCGCGCCACGCCCTCCGAGGTGGGCACGCAATCGCAGCCCTCGAAGATGGCGATCCAGCTCACCACGAAGCCGAACACCACGCTTTTGACGACGCCATTCATGATGTCGTCGGCGAAATCCACACTGGCCTGCATCTGCGACCAGTAGGCGCCGTCATCGACGCCGAGCAGCGACACCCCGACCAGGTAGCCGCCGTAAACGCCGATGGCGCTGAACATCGCCGCCAGCAGCGGCAGGGCGATGAAGCCGGCGAGAAATCTTGGCGCGAAGACCCGCTGATAGGGGTCGACGGCCATCATCTCCAGCCCGGCGAGCTGCTCGGTGGCCTTCATCAGGCCGATCTCCGCGGTCAGCGCCGAGCCGGCGCGGCCGGCGAACAGCAGTGCGGTGACCACCGGCCCCAGTTCGCGCACCAGGGTCAGTGAAACCACCACGCCGAGCGACTCCTCGGCGCCGAAATCGACCAGCGTGTAGTAGCCCTGCAGGGCCAGCACCATGCCCACGAACAAGCCGGCGACGGCGACGATCGACAGGGTCAGCACGCCGACGGCGTGGATCTGCTGCAGCAGCAGGCCGGGGCGCGGCAGCAGCGCCGGCAGCCCGGCGAGGGTGCGCAGCAGAAACAGTCCGCCGCGGCCGAGGCGCTCGCAGCCCTCGATGCCGCTGCGGCCGAGGCGCGCGAGGGCGTCGCCGAGGTGCTGCGAACTCATCGCTCGACGCCCTCGCCGGGGCGTCTGCCTGATCCGGCGCCCGGCCCGGTATCCGGCCCGCCATCGGGCAGCTGGCCGAACAGGTCGAGGGCGTAATCCGCGGCCGGGTACTGGAACGGCACCGGGCCATCGGCGCGGGCGTTGACGAACTGCTCGACCCAGGGCGAGCCGGCGTCTTCGAGCTCATCCGGCGTGCCCTGGCCGACCACTTCGCCGTCGGAGATGATGTACACGTAATCGGCGATCGACAGGGTCTCGCGGACATCGTGCGAGACCACCACGCTGCACAGCCCGAGGGCATCGTTGATGGTGTGGATCAGCTTCACCAGCACGCCCATCGAGATCGGGTCCTGACCGGTGAAGGGCTCGTCGTACATGATCATCATCGGATCCAGCACCAGCGCGCGGGCCAGCGCCACGCGCCGTGCCATGCCGCCGGACAGCTCCGCCGGCATCAGCTCGCGAGCGCCGCGCAGGCCCACCGCGTGCAGGCGGGTCAGCACCAGATGGCGGATCAGCCGATCGGGCAGCCGGGTGTGTTCGCGCAGCGGGAAGGCGACGTTGTCGTAGACCGACAGATCGGTGAGCAGCGCGCCGCTCTGAAAGAGCATGCCCATGCGCTTGCGCAGGCGATACAGCTCGCGCCGGCGCAGGCGGTGGACGTCTTCGCCATCGAAGGAGATGGTGCCCGCGTCCGGTGTCAGCTGCGCGCCGATCAGCTTGAGCAGGGTGGTCTTGCCGGAGCCGGAGGGACCCATGATGGCGGTGACCTGCCCGCGGCGGATGTCGAGATCGACGCCACGGAAGATCGGCCGGCCGTTGCGCGAAAAGTGCAGGCCGCGGATCTCCACCAGTGCGGGTGCGGGCTTGTTCAAGCGGTGCCTTGGGTTGGTGATTTGTTCGGGAGCACGCGAGCGCGCAAGTCTCTGTGAGGGCAGGGATAGAGTCAACCAAACCTTGGCGATCGGTCATCGTTACCGGCTGGCCGGGTGGCGCCAAATCGCTGGCGGGCGGTGGTGGCGATTGGCTACACTGCGCGACTTTGCACGACGCCCGCCGGGCGGCGCGATTTGGTCCCACACATTATGTGCCAGCAATACCCCCGCCATTTTATCATTGCCCTGTTGATCGCTGTGCTGCCGGCCCTGCTCGGCGGCTGTGCCAGCAACCGTCCGGGCGCTATCGAGGCCGACCCCTGGGAGGGTTTCAATCGCGCGGTTTACGATTTCAACCACGATTTTGACGGCCTGCTGCTGAAGCCGGCGGCGCAGGGCTATCGGGCGGTGACGCCGGATCTGATCGAGGCCGGGGTGAGCAATTTCTTCAGCAACATCGACGACTTTTTCGTCACCATCAACGGCCTGCTGCAATTCAAGTTCGGTCAGGCGCTGAGCGATGGCGGCCGGCTGTTGCTCAACAGCACCGTGGGCCTCGCCGGGCTGATCGACGTGGCCACGCCCCTGGGGCTGGTCAAGCACAACGAGGATTTCGGCCAGACGCTCGGCTACTGGGGCGTGCCCAGCGGCCCCTATCTGATACTGCCCTTTCTCGGCCCGAGCACCGTGCGCGACACCGGCGGGCGCTTTGTCGACGCCCAGTATTCACCGCTGCTGGCGGTCGAAGAGGGGCGGCGCCAGCAGCTGGTGCTGGCCAATACCGTGAGTACCCGCGCCGCGCTGCTGGGTGCCGACAGCGTGCTGCAGGCCGCAGCGTTCGATCCCTACAGTTTTGTCCGCGATGCCTGGTTGCAGCGTCGCCGCCAATTGGTCGAGGACGCTCCCGCTGGCGCCAGCGCCGGGCGCGGCGCTGCGCAGGCAGGTGCCGCCGACGACCGCGGCGTGAACCCGGGCGACGAACTGGACGAGCTGGACGAACTGGACGAACTGGACGAACTGGACGAACTGGACGAACTGGACCGGCTCGAAGCCAGCGAAGTGTCCGCTGCCGAGTAGTGAGGCTGGCTATGGCGTGAGTGGCGCGTCGCGGCTATGGTCTTGGCTTGGCACATGGCCGGCGCGGGGCGCGCGACGGCAGACAATGCGGTGAGCATGCAACCCGATTCCGCCGGCAATTCCCGACCTATCCGCGCTGAGCCAGCGCGAGCGCAGCGGCAGCTCGCCGCCCTCGGCGTCGCGGCCAGTGCCGCGGCGATGATCTGCGCCGCGTTGGCCGGGGTGTATCCGGGGCGCGGCCTGCTCGCCGGGCTCGCCGCCGCAGCGGCGCTGATCGCTCTGGTCGCCGTGCTGGCAGCGTTGCGCAGGCCGGCCTGGGCTGCGGCGGCGCCATCGCCGCCGCCGTTCGCCGACGATTTCGCCGCGGTCACCCTGCAGTCGGTGGTCGATGGGGTGATCGCCACCGACGCCCGGGGCCGCGTCCACTACCTCAATCGCAGCGCCGAGTCGCTCACCGGCTGGCCGCTGGATGAGGCTGTCGGGCGGCCGCTGGGCGAGATCTTTCGCGTCATGCGCGGCAGTGATCGCAGCCTGGTTGAAGAGCCGGCCGCAGAGACGCTGCGCAGCGGTCAGCCGAGTCAGTTCGAGGGCAGTGCGGTGCTGCTGGTACGCGACGGCAAGCCGCTGCCGATCGACGCATCAGTGACCGCCCTGCGCGTCGGCGAGGGCCAGTCGGATGGCCTGAATCGCAGCTCACAGGAGGGTCCGGTGCTGGGCGCGGTAGTCACCTTCCGCGACGTGGAAAAAGAGCGCGAGCTATCCAGCAAGCTGGCTTATCAGGCGCGCCACGACGTCCTCACCGGGCTGTACAACCGCAATGAATTCGAATATCGGCTGAACCTGCTGTTCCAGTCGGCGCGCAGCCTGCGACGCGAGCACGCCCTGCTGTACATCGATCTGGACCAGTTCAAAGTGGTCAATGACAGCTGCGGCCATCTCGCCGGCGATGCCCTGCTCAAGCAGCTGACCGCGCTGCTGCAGCGCGAGGTGCGCAACCGCGATACGCTGGCGCGCCTCGGCGGCGATGAATTCGGCGTGCTGCTCGAACAGTGCAGCGTCGAAGACGCCACGCGCATCGCCGACCAGCTGCTGCACACCATCCAGAACTTTCGCTTTAGCTGGAAGGACAAGACCTTCAACGTCGGCGCCAGCATCGGCCTGGTGCGCATCGATGCGCAGAGTGAGGGCGTTCCCCATCTGATGGCCGCGGCCGACAGCGCCTGCTACGCAGCCAAGGATGCCGGGCGCAATCGCATTCGCGCCTACAGCGATGACGACGTCCAGCTGAGCCTGCGCGACAGCGAGCTGCAGTGGGTTTCGCGGCTCACCCGGGCGATGGAGGAAGGGCGCCTGCGGCTGTATTGCCAGCGCATCCAGCCGCTCGCCGCAGGCGGCGACAGCGGCCAGCACTACGAGGTGCTGCTGCGCCTTGAAGAGGGCGGCGAGCTGATCTCCGCACAGGCTTTTCTGCCCGCTGCGGAGCGCTACAACATGGTTGCGCGGATCGACCGCTGGGTGATCTCGCACACCCTCGATTGGCTGCAGAGTAGCCCCGCACACCTGCAACAGCTGGCGCTGTGTTCGATCAACCTGTCCGGCCAGTCGGTGGGCGACAGGCAGTTTCTCGACTACGCCGTCGAGCAGTTGCGCAGCCATGCGGTGCCGACCGAAAAGCTCTGTTTTGAGATCACCGAGACCGCGGTGATCGCCAACATGGGCCACGCCATCGACTTTATGACCCGGCTGCGCGAGCTGGGCTGTCGCTTCGCGCTGGATGATTTCGGCTCGGGCCTGTCCTCTTTCGGCTATCTCAAGGATCTGCCGGTGGATATTCTCAAAATCGACGGCAGCTTCGTGCGGGACATGCTGGACGACCCGATCAACGCCGCCATCGTGCGCTCGATCAACGATATCGGCCAGGTGATGGGCAAGCGCGTGGTGGCCGAGTACGTCAGCCGCGCCGAGCTGGCCGACGAGCTGCGCGGGCTGGGTGTCGACTACGCCCAGGGCAACTGGCTGCACCGGCCGCAGGCGCTCAGCGAGCTGCTGCCGGCGGCGGCGGCTGCGGACAGCGAGCGCGCCTAGTCGCTCGCCGAAGCTTTTCGCCGCAGGCGCATCCTGTGCGCGCCGTCACATTAGTCAAACTTTGCAGCCGGACCCATTGCGCCTTGTCGCCTGCGCCGTTGAGCGGCTTTCGAGCGCCCGTCGGGCGCGGCGCGGCGATCCGTGCCTTGCAATCCGCGCGCCGCGCGACTTACATTGCGCGGCCGCCACCACCGACGCCGCAGCCACACCATGCTCACAGCCATCGCCGCCGTCATCCTCGGTTTCATCCTGCTGGTGTGGAGTGCCGAGCGCTTCGTCAGCGGCGCCGCCGGTCTCGCCATCGATCTTGGTATCTCGCCGCTGATCATCGGTCTGACCATCGTCGGCTTTGGCACTTCGGCGCCGGAAATCCTCATCTCCACGCTGTCCGCCTGGCAGGGCAATCCGGGCCTGGCGGTGGGCAATGCGCTGGGTTCGAACATCGCCAATCTGGCGCTGATCCTCGGCGCCGCGGCGCTGATCGCGCCGATGGCGGTGGATTCGAAGATCCTGCGCCGCGAGATGCCGGTGCTGGTCGGCGTCATGCTGCTCACCCTGCTGCTGCTGTTCGACCTGCGCCTCGACGAGTTCGACGGCGGCCTGCTGCTGCTGACGCTGCTGCTGGTGATGGGTTGGCTGGTGCGTCAGGGCATGGCCAAGGACGGCCGCGACGAACTGCTGGAGAGCGAGTTCGCCGAGGAAATCCCGCGCGACATGTCCATCGGCCGGGCGCTGTTCTGGCTGGTGGTCGGCCTGCTGGTGCTGGCCGGCAGCTCGCGCATGCTGGTCTGGGGCGCGGTGGAGATCGCCGAGTGGCTGGGCCTGCCGGATCTGATCATCGGCCTGTCGATCGTCGCCATCGGCACCAGCCTGCCGGAGCTGGCGACCTCGGTGGCCGCGGCGCTCAAGCGCGAGCACGGCATCGCCCTGGGCAATGTGATCGGCTCCAACATCTTCAACAGCCTCGCGGTGCTCGGCCTGCCGGGGCTGATCGCGCCGCACGACATCGATATCGCCGTGCTCTGGCGCGACATGAGCGTGCAATTCGTGCTGGTTCTGCTGGTGATCGGCATGTCGCTGTCGCGTGGCGGCCACGGTCGCATCAGCCGGGTGCAGGGTGGCATACTGCTGACACTGTTCTTCGGCTACCAGAGTCTGCTGTTCCTGCTGCCATGAGCGACATCCCGGCCGCGGATTCCGATCCGACCGCGGCAACCCCGATCGACCCCGATCAGCGCCGCCGCCTGTTCGCCATGGCGTGCGCGGTGCTCGATACCGAAGCCGCCGCCATCGTCGATCTCAAAGCGCGCATCGACGAGCGCTTCCTGCGCGCCTGCGAGCTGCTGCTGACCTGCCGCGGGCGGGTGGTGGTCTCGGGCATGGGCAAATCCGGGCACATCGCCGGCAAGATCGCCGCCACCCTGGCCAGCACCGGCAGCCCGGCGTTTTTCGTCCACCCCGGCGAGGCGGCGCACGGCGATCTGGGCATGATCCGCGGCGATGACGTGGTCATCGCCATCTCCAATTCCGGCGAGACCGCAGAGCTGCTCACCGTGCTGCCGCTGCTGCTGCAGCTGGGCGTGCCGCTGATCAGCCTCACCGGCCGCGCCGGCTCGACGCTGGCGCGCGCGGCCAGCGTCAACCTCGATGTCTCGGTGGCGCGCGAGGCCTGCCCGCTGGGGCTGGCGCCGACCGCCAGCACCACGGCGACCCTGGCGATGGGCGATGCGCTGGCCGTGGCGCTGCTCGAATCGCGCGGCTTCACCGCCGAGGACTTCGCCCTCTCGCACCCCGGCGGCAGCCTCGGCCGGCGGCTGCTGCTGCGGGTCGGCGACGTGATGGCCAGCGGCGACGCGGTGCCGGCGGTGGCGCCGCACACGCCGCTGCGCGACGCGCTGCTGGAGATGAGCGCCAAGGGCCTGGGGATGACCGCGATCACCGGCGCCGACGGCGCGCTGCTCGGCGTGTTCACCGACGGCGACCTGCGCCGCGCGCTGGATCGCGGCATCGACGTGCACGCCACGCCCATCGAGCAGCTGATGACCCGCGCGCCGCAGACCGCGCGCGTCGAAGCGCTGGCCGCCGAGGCGCTGGCGCTGATGGAGCGGCGCGCGATCAACGCCCTGCCGGTGCTCGATGGCGAGCAGCGCCTGTGCGGCGCGCTCAACATGCACGCCCTGCTGCGCGCCGGGCTGGCCTGAGATGTGGCACTGGCGCGCCCGCCGCCCGCGCGGCAACATCGAGCCGAACACGGGAGCCACAGATGGATGCGATTGAGCGCGCCAAAGCTATTCGGCTGGTGATCTTCGACGTCGACGGCGTGCTCACCGACGGTGGCCTGTACTTCGACGACGACGGCCGCCAGTACAAGCGTTTCCACTCGCGCGACGGCCACGGCCTGCGCATGCTCGGCGACGCCGGCCTGCAGACCGCGATCCTCACCGGGCGCCGCTCCGGGGTGGTCGAACACCGCGCCCGCGAGCTGCGCATCGATCACGTCATCCAGGGCCAGCGCGAAAAGCTGCCGGCCTTCGTCGAGCTTTGCCAGCGGCAGGGGCTGACCGCCGAGCAGACCGCTTACATGGGCGACGACCTGCTCGATCTGCCGGTGATGCGCCGCTGCGGACTGGCGCTGGCGGTGGCCGACGCGCATCCGCTGGTGCGCCAGCACGCCCACTGGCTGAGCCACTGCAACGGCGGCGGCGGCGCGGTGCGCGAGGCCTGCGAATTCATCCTCCGCGCCCAGGGCCGGCTGGAAGCCGCGCTCGCCCGCTGGCTGGACTGAATCAGCGGTGCCCTCGCTGAACAACATCGCCCTGTTTGCCCTGCTGGTGGTGGCGGTGATTTCGCTGATCTGGGAGCGGCCGGCGCCACCGCCGCGGCAGGATGCCGAGCCATCGATGGCCGAGCGGCGCAGCGATTACTACCTCGAAGACTTCCGGATTACCGAGTACGGCGCCGACGGCCGCCCGGCACAGGTGCTGGCCGGGCGCACGCTGACCCACTACCCGGCCGACGACACCGCCGACCTCGAAGCCCCCGAGCTGTCGCTGAGCCGCCCCGGCGCGCCGCGCTGGACAGCCAGGGCCGAGCAGGGCTGGCTGAGCCCCGGCGGCGAGCGCATCCGCCTGCAGGGCAAAGTTGTTATGATGCGCCATGCCGCGCCGGACAGCCCGCCACTGCGCATCGAAACCGAGCGACTGGAACTGCACACCGGCGACGAAACCCTGCACAGTGACGCCGCGGTGGCCATTATCGGAGCCAACTGGCGGGTCGACGCAGTGGGCCTCGAATCCGATCTCAAAACCCGCCGATTGACCCTGATGCACGAGGTGCGTGGCCACTATGAACCGCAAGCCGACACCGACTGATCCGCAGCCCGCCGCCGCGGCGCTCGCCCCGCCTGTCCTGCTCGGCCTGGCCGCATTGCTCGCTCTGGCCGCGTGGCTGGCGCCGGGCATCGCCGCGGCTGCCGAGGCCGATCGCAGCCAGCCCATCGAAGTGCGCGCCGACCGCTCGCATTTCGATGAACTGCAGGGCCTGCAGACGCACACCGGGGATGTGGTCATCACCCAGGGCTCGCTGCGCATCGAAGCCGACGAGATCGTCATCAAACTGGCCAACGGCGCACTGCACAGCATCGATGCCAGCGGCGCGCCGACGACCTTCCGCCAGCTCGACGATCTCGGTCGCGAGGTGCGCACGCGCAGCCGGAAGATGCACTACGCGACCGGCGACGGCCTGCTGCTGCTCACCGGCGACGCGCATCTCAGCCAGCCGGGACGCGAACTCAGCGGTGAGCGCATCGAATACCACGTCGATGCACAGACGGTCAGCGCCGATGGCGGCGGCGATGAAGGCGGCGAGCGCGTGCGCATCGTTATCCAGCCGCCGCCGCCGGCCGACTCCGAGGGTGGCGGTGCGGCGACGGACGCGCAATGAAGCTGCTGCAGGCCGAGGGGCTGAAAAAAGCCTACCGCAAGCGACAGATTCTCGATGGCGTTTCGCTGCGCGTGCACGCCGGCGAAGTGGTCGGCCTGCTCGGTCCCAACGGCGCCGGCAAGACCACCTGCTTTTACATGGTGGTCGGTCTGGTGGCGCCGGATGCCGGGCGCATCCTGCTCGATGGCGAGGACATCACCACCGCGCCGATGCACCTGCGCGCGCGCCGCGGCGTCGGTTATCTGCCGCAGGAGGCCTCGGTATTTCGCAAGCTGTCGGTGGCCGACAACATCCGCGCGATCCTCGAATTGCGCCGCGATCTCGACGCCAAGTCGCGCCACGAGCAACTGGAGACGCTGCTCGATGAGCTGCAGATCGAACACATCCGCGACAGTGACGGCATCAGCCTCTCGGGCGGCGAGCGCCGCCGCGTGGAGATCGCCCGGGCGCTGGCCGCGGCGCCGCAGTTCATCCTGCTCGACGAGCCCTTCGCCGGCGTCGATCCGATCTCGGTGATCGAGATTCAGCGCATCGTCGCCCATCTGCGCGGTCGCGGCATCGGCGTGCTGATCACCGACCACAACGTGCGCGAGACGCTGGGCATCTGCGAGCGCGCTTATATCCTCTCCGGCGGCGAGGTGATCGCCGAGGGCGACGCCGAGGCGATCCTCGCCAACGAGCAGGTCAAGCAGGTCTATCTGGGTAGCGATTTTCGTCTCTGAGCGGTGTGGGCGGCACTGGTACGCTGGATGAGATGTCGCCGACAAATTTCGTGCCAGAATACTCGGGGACGTTGCATTGCACGCCTGAGGCGCCATAATCGAGGCGTGCTCGGAATTTTCTCGGAAGCGGCAATAACAATAATATATCGCCGTAAATTCAAAGACTTGTTGTATCAATGCGGCTTTCTGGCGGGTCCGTTTTCGGTCCGTCGAGAGAAGCCCGCGAATGCTCGGGAAGCAGCCTCGACCAAACCATGAAGCAGTCGCTACAGCTCAAGATGGGCCAGCAGTTGGCCATGACGCCGCAACTTCAGCAGGCGATTCGTCTGTTGCAGTTGTCGACGCTGGAGCTGCAGGGCGAGATTCAGGAAGCGCTGGAGTCGAACCCGATGCTGGAGCTGGTCGAGGACCGCGGCGACGGTGCCGACGCCAGCGATTCCGCAGGCGGTGTCCAGGAGGCGCCGCGCGACGCGGCCGCTGAGCGCGGAGATGATGGCGGCGATACCGGAAGCGCCGAGGCCGCCGAGGCCGCCGAGGCCGCCGATGCCGCGGATAACGCCGCGCGCGAGACCGCCGAAATGGCCGACAGCGAGCGCACCATGGAAATGGAGCAGCAGCGCGAGATTCCCGAAGACCTGCCGGTGGACAGCGGCTGGGACGATGTCTACGACCCGGGCTACAGCGCTGCGCGCAGTGATGAGCCACAGCGCGATTTCACCGAGTACACCAGCAGTGGCGAGGGCAATCTGCAGGATCATCTGCTGGAGCAGATGCACCTGCAATCGCTGGGTGAGGGCGACCGCACCATCGCTACGGTGTTGATCGAATCCATCGACGACAGCGGTTATCTGGCCCAGCCGCTGGAGCAGATCCTCGACGGCATCAACGCCGAGCGCGACGCCGGGCTGGAGCCCGTCGAACTCGATGAGCTGGAGGCGGTGCTGCACCTGATCCAGCAGTTCGACCCGCCGGGCTGCGGCGCGCGCGGCCTGGTCGAATGCATGCTGCTGCAGTTGCGCGCCATGCCGATGGACCCGGTGGTGCAGCGCGCCTGCCTGCTGGTGGAGGAACACATCGATCTGCTCGCCAGCCACGATTACGCGCGCCTGGGCCGCCTGACCAGGCTCAGCGAGGCGCAACTCGCCGAGGCGGTGGCGCTGATCCGCTCGCTCAATCCGCGGCCCGGTGCGCAGATCGCCGGCAGCCAGGCACAGTACGTGGTGCCGGACGTCTTCGTGAAGAAGGTCAAGGGGGTATGGCTGGTTGAGCTGAACCCGGATATCGCCCCCAGGCTGGGCATCAGCAGCCTCTACGCCGGGATGGTCAAACGCGCCGACAAGAGCGCCGACAACACCTTCCTGCGCAATCATCTGCAGGAGGCGCGCTGGTTCATCAAGAGTCTGCAGAGCCGCAACGAGACGCTGCTGCGGGTGGCCACGGCGATCGTCGAGCGCCAGCGTGGCTTTCTGGAATTCGGCGATGAGGCGATGAAGCCGATGGTGCTGCGCGACATCGCCGAGAAACTGGAGATGCACGAGTCGACGATTTCACGGGTGACAACCCAGAAGTATATGCACACTCCGCGTGGCATTTTTGAGTTCAAGTACTACTTTTCAAGTCATGTTTCGACTGCTGATGGTGGCGAGTGCTCGGCCACCGCAATCCGTGCGATGATCCGCAAACTGATTGCCGAGGAGAGCGCCCAAAGACCCTTGAGCGACAGTAAAATTGCGAGCACACTGGTTGAAAACGGCATCAAGGTCGCGCGCCGCACGGTCGCCAAATACCGTGAGGCGATGGCCATTCCGCCTTCCAGCGAACGCAAGCGGCTGATGTGATCCCCGCGGCTGCCACGGCCATTGCCGGCCGGCCCGGATCACTACAGCCACCACCAGCCGAAGGAGAGCTGATAGCGAAATTTTTGCCCCAGTCGCCGCCGATACCCACCTCGCCATCGCAGATGCGCAGCACGGAAATTACACAGGGGTGAGGTCGAAGGGGTCGCGCGACTGCGGCAGCCACGGCGCGATCGTCATCGCGGCTCGCGCCCACCCGCAACCACTGAGGAGTAAAGGTATGAATCTGACAGTTACGGGTCATCACGTGGACGTCACCCCCGCCCTGCGTGCCTATGTTGAGGAGAAGATGGAGCGACTCGAAAGGCACTTCGACAATGTTACCGACATCCGGGTCATCCTCAGCGTCGAGAAGCTGCGCCAGAAGGCGGAGGCCAAGATCAACGTCAGCGGCGGACACCTGTTCGCGGACACCGTAGATGGCGATATGTACGCCGCCATCGACCTGCTAACTGACAAGCTCGACCGCCAGGTCATTCGCCACAAAGAAAAACTCAAGGATCACCACCGCGGCGTCAAAGAGCGCGTTTTCGAATAGTCTTCGACCTTCCTTGACCTTTGGCCACCCCCACTGTACAACCCCGCCACATCGTGGGGGTGGCCAAGGCAATACCCCTCTCCAGTGAAGCACCGCAAATAAACCACCCCGAAGACCTGTCATGATCGATATCGCTGAACTGCTGACGGTTGAGCGGATCTGCTGCAACGCCGATGTCGCCAGCAAGAAGCGGGCATTCGAGCGATTGGCGGAGATCTTGGCCGCCAGCGATGTGGCAGTGCACGACGAGCGGGAGATCTTCGACGCTCTGAACGGCCGCGAGCGCCTCGGCAGCACCGGGCTCGGCCACGGCGTCGCTCTGCCGCACGGGCGCATGCCCGGCTTGCAGCAGCCGTTGGCCGCGGTGCTGACCCTGACCGCGGGCATCGATTTCGACGCCCCCGACGATCAGCCGGTGGATCTGCTGTTCGGCCTGTTGATGCCGGAGGACTGCAACGAGCAGCACCTGCAGATACTCGCCGCGCTGGCCGGCATGTTCAGCGATGCCGCCTTGCGCGAGCGCTTGCAGGCCATTGCCGCCGAAAAGCTGTCTGCCGCCGACCTGCAGCCCGTGCTGGAGATCGACCGGCAGTTGCCGCTGGGTGAGGTCACCAAGGAGACTCTGAAGGCATTGGAACAGCTCGAGCCCACCGGCATGGAGAATCCCCAGCCCGTGCTGTGCAGCCCCGACGTGCATATACGCCACAAGCGAAAAGTAGGCGGCGACAAGCATCTCAAACTGATATTAGGCGATGGTCGCGGCGCTTCCCGGGACGCCATCTGGTTCCGCGCCGGCCACTTGATGGACAAGATTCCGGGGCGTGTGGACGTGGCCTATACCCTGGAAGCCGACAAATGGAACCACAGCAAAGAGCCCCAGCTCCACGTTGTGGATATGCGTCCCGCACAGGCCTCCTCGGTTGCGGAAGGGGATCGTGCCTACGCAGTGCGGTCCCGGTAGGTGGCGAAAGACGGCATCTCGATCAGCTCTGCTCTGGAGCGACCGCGCATCCCCGGCTCCCAGATTCGATTGTCGCAGTCCGCATCTCCCCATGGTAACCACCGGCGTTGCACCCTCTTAACTTGGCTGTCAGGGCTGCTGCAAGATCAGTTGACACCCTGCCCAGTTGCTGCGAGTTTATCCATGGGGGTCCCGCCACTC
>Ga0207752_1000175_pt1 | contig 29435 bp, 21 predicted proteins | sample Pon2CUnioCityCA_6_FD_187272 | JGI IMG/M metagenome (GOLD analysis project Ga0207752, IMG submission 187272) | Marine sediment microbial community from Union City, CA, USA - Pond 2C Sediment 2 (SPAdes) | ecosystem: Environmental > Aquatic > Marine > Intertidal zone > Salt pond sediment ... | reverse complement strand
CGAGGGAGGCAAAGCCGGAAGACTCCGCGCCAATACAAGTCGGATGAACTCATGGCACAGTTTTTCGCCTAACGGCAAGTGGCTGGTGTTTTCCACAAAAGCCTATTCAGATTATACGCAACTGGCCCTGACCCACATTGACCGGCAGGGAAACAGCAGCCCCGCCGTCCTGCTCGAACACTTCACCGCCGATGACAGAGCCGCGAATATCCCTGAGTTTGTCGATCTCAAACCCACGGCTATTCGGAAAATCGGTGAAGATTTCCTGAACGATTATTCTTTCGTTAGAGCCGGCAACGAATTTTTCAAGGCCGGCGATACGGATAACGCGATCCAGGAATACAATCGAGCGCTGGAGCTGAATCCAAACAACGCCGAAGCGCACCTTAGACTCGGCTTTCTCTTGTACAACGCCAAACGAATACATGACGAAGGCATGGCACATTATAACAAAGCCCTGCAGGCCAATCCGAGCGATCCGCGTATACACCATGATTTGGGTATGGCGCTTCTGCACCAGAGGCAATTCGACGAGGCCATCAAACATCTCTCAATAGCTTTGAAGGGTATGCCCAACGGCATCGACAAACAATATAATCCCGTCAGCATGCACTTCAACTTTGGCCTGGCGCTAACTTACGCCGGAAGATCCGAAGAAGCGATTACTCATTTCGCCGAAGTAGTACATCTCGATCCGAACAACGTCGATGCGAGATACAATCTTGGCCAGGCGATGATCCGCCAGGGAAAGCCCGAAGATGCAATCGAGCATCTGGAAGTGGTCGTGCGTCTGAAACCGGACAACGCCGATGCACACTTAGCCCTCGGCGTCGGACTGGCCGCCCGAAATCAGGACGACCAGGCAATCGAACACTGGCTGAAGGCTATTGAGTTAAAGCCCGATTTTACCCGCGCGCATTATAATCTCGGCATCGCACTGTCCCGCCAGGGTAAGTTAAACGATGCTGTCGAACACTGGCTGCAAGTGATACGCCTCGAGCCGGATAACGCAGAGGTTCACTATACCCTCGCCAACGCGTTCGCATCGCTTGGAAGGCTCGAGGAAGCAATCGAACATTACCAGAAAGCCGTGCAGACAAAACCGGAAATTGACACATCACCGAGGCTGCACGATCTTCTCGGAATGAATTATGCCCGATCGGGCCGGTTCCAGGAAGCCGTACAATCCGCCAGGAAGGCGGCCGATCTGGCTCGGGCCGCAGGACAGGAAATTTTCGCTCAGCAGATCGAAAGTCGAATTGAGCTCTACAAACAAAATAAACCTTGAGAAAATCCCTCTACGAGAGACAAGCGGAATCTTTTCGACCAGAGCCGGAATTTAACTTGATTTTTCTGCCTATTACGTTTATAATGAGTGTTTCATAAATTAGAAACTTCAAATGGAGTAAGGGACATTAACAAGAAATGACAGTAAACTTAGACACACGCAGCATCGTGTCGCCCGGGGCGACCGAAATCTTCATTTCAAGCACACCTCGGGAAAATGCTCCGTTTCAGGCCCAGGCCCGTGAGATCTTTGCCGGAATCAACGACGTCCTTCGCTCAAGAGGTGCCTCAATCCTCCAGGAGCGGGTTTTTTCCACCCAGGCCGCGGCCGAGACTCTTCGCAAGGCACGTGCCGAGGCTTACGGCGAGATTGATGATGGAGTCAGCCCGAGCTTTTTGGTGGCCGCAGAAGGTTCATCCGGACCGATTGCCGGCGTCCAGGTTCACGCCGTCAGCGGCGACAGCAGGCCGGAAGTAGTGCAACTGGACGGAAATCCCTGCGGACGAATCTTCCGCTCACCCAACTGTGCTTACCTGACGCTTTCGTACATAACCGATCAGCAGGATCAGCAGGCCCCCGCACAAGCCCGGATCATGATGCAGAAAGGTGACTCTATACTCAGAAATTACGGCGTCGATTTCCTTTCCGTGCCCCGGACATGGATGTGGCTCAAGGACATTCTGTCGTGGTATGACGACTTCAATCAGGTACGGACAAAGTTCTTCGCCGAGTGGGGCCTGGTCGGACCCGGAACCCGCCAGTCAATGCCCGCCAGTACCGGTATCGGACTCGGCCCGGCCAATGGGGGCCATTGCGCGATGGACCTTACGGCGGTACTCGAACCGGCCGGCACTACCCAGTATCTCCAGGCCGCCGGAAAGCAGCAGTGCGCGATGGAATACGGCTCGGCCTTCTCCCGTGCCTCGAAGGCAGTCACGCCGGCGGGACAGACAGTATTCATCTCCGGAACCGCTTCGATTGATACCGACGGCCGGACCACTCACATCGACGACGCCGAGTGCCAGATCAAAACAACTATCGAGAACGTCCGTGCCGTGCTCAAAGATATGAACTGCGGCGACGAGGACGTCGTGCATGTAATCGCCTACTGCAAAACAACCGAGGTCGAGAAGGTTTTCAATACTTATAAGGACGCTCTCAACTGGCCCTGGATAACCGTCATTTGCGACATCTGCCGCCCCGATCTGCTATTCGAAATCGAAGCCGCCGCAATGCCCAAGTAGCACGACCAACCTGGATGTTGCATTCACTGAACACAAGCCCATGTTTCACAATAATTAACAACTTTTACTTCTGAATTTTACTCTTTCACCCCACCCCATTTCAAGGACACCTTCCATATATCCGAATCACCAGAGACTCCGAGCGTACCAGGCCGTTGGGAGGAGAAATAAAGGATAGATCCGTCGATTGAAATGTTTGGCGTATTCTGGACCCATGAACTATTGACATTTGGCCCAAGATTTACAGGAGTAGCCCAATCGTCTTCTATCGATGACCGCATTGTTACCCATAGATCGAGATCACCTGAGCCGCCACGGAAGGAAGAGAAGAATAGCATCCTCTGGTCGGCTGAGATATCCGGGCTACTGTCTTGAACCGAACTGTTGACCACAGGACCAAGGTTTACTGGCTTGCCCCAGGAGTCTGCTGTTGTTATTCTCGTTGTCACCCAGATGTCACCGTAACCGAGACCACCAGGTCGAAATGGTCCGACTCTGCGGCAGCGCTCGGCAAAGTAGAGCGACAGGCCATCAATGGAAATACACGGGCCGTGCTCATTAGCAGGTCCGTTGACAGTTGGACCAAGATTCACAGGCATGCCCCAGGGGGCGCTTGTCGTTTCCCGCCTAGTGACCCATAAGTCCAACTCACCATACCCTCCGCTCCTGTCAGAACTAAAGTAGAGAGATAGCCCATCAGCCGATATACTCGGGGCATTATCCCAGCCTGAACTATTGACCACTGGTCCAAGATTCATCGTTGTTCCCCAAGGATCATCTGTCGTTGTCCGGTTTGTCACATATAGGTCGTTGTTACCATATCCGCCGGGGCGCTGGGAAGCAAAGTAGAGCGATAGTCCGTCGTACGAGATACTCGGATCCCAATCACCATCTGAGCTATTTACGGTAGGCCCAAGATTAGTGGGATTACCGATAGTTCGATCTGTGTCCGCACTTTTGGTCTTCGGGTGGTCTTCCCCTCTGACAGTCAGGACTACAGTCGTCGGGGCGGATAGTAAAACTGTTAAAATGACAATCGACACCGCAGGTAGACTTGGGCGTTTATAGAATTTCTTTCCAGGTCTTAACATGGTTCTTATCCTTTCCTCAATATTTTTGGCAGGCCCGGCTACAGCCAACGATGGCACAGGCCGGATTGATTCGTATTCGGTAACGAGCGTCTCGACGATTGCCCGGCTGTAATCCGTGACTTTAGCGTTAAGGCGGGCGATGGCCATCTCATCACAGCACTTTTCCCGTTCGGCGCGAATCCTTTTGTTGGCCCACCAGACAAAGGGGTGGAACCAGAAGATGGCCTGGGCGATAACTTGCAGTAGATTGATTGCTGCGTCAAAACGCATTACGTGGCTTATTTCGTGGCCCAGAACGTGCCTGCGATATTCGTCGTCCTGTATCAGGACAAAGGTCGCCGGCAGATAGATGTCCCCCCGCAATGCTCCCCATACGAAGGGCTGGCCAATTCCCTCAAGCAGCCACATCTTAGGCCGCCTTCGCAGGTTCAGCGAGGATAGCAGATCATTGACGACGATCTGGACATCTGCAGGCAGTGGTCTTCGGTCGTGCTGCAGCCATCGCATCGTGCGGCGTGCCTTGACAGCCGCGATGCAGGCGAACGCTGCAGCGCAGACCATCCACGCGATAGCAAGCCATTGTCGAGCACTCAACTGCGTTTGGGAGTGTACTAAAGGAGCAGCTACTGATATCGGCTCTATAGGTCTTTGTATTTCCGGCGGAGCTTCGTTTATCGTTGGTAGCGGGGTTGGCATAACAGCAGGAGCCGGCACTTTTTCGGGCAGCACAGCAATCGGGACATCGAGCATTGGCGGCGTAATGCACTTTGCAAGGACAATCAGCCAGAGCAAGTAGCGAACGTGTGCGCTTTTATTTCTCAATAGCCACGATATAGCTGCTACTACCACAACTAAAATAGCTATCTGCCAGCTTTGTGTCAGTAGATAATCTGTTAAAATAGTTAGATAATCTTCCATTTTTTCCTCTCTTGACAAATATGATGGTTACTTTTTGTCTGTCAATTTCTTGAGTCTTTCGATATCGTCGGAACTAATCTTGCCGTGCTCGGCCAAATACTGCATCAAAGGAACCGGGTCGCCGCCGAAGAGCCTATCTAAGAAATCACCCACAGACCTTTTAACGACATGCTCCTTCTTGACTGCGGCGGAAAAAACGTGGGCCTTGCCCCGGACATCGTGTTTCAAGTAACCCTTATTTTCGAGTCTCCGCAGCAACGTCTGGACCGTTGCATAAGCGATCTTCCTTCTTGCGGGCAACTTGTCGCAGACCTCCTGCACCGTTGCCTGGCCGAGCTGCCAGACCAGTCTCAAGATTTCAGTTTCCGATGGGCTTAACGCCGGCAGGTTTTTACGTACCATATCAATCTCCTTTTACAAGTGTATTTTACATTTGTACAACTACAATATCGTACATTTGTACAACATGTCAACAAAAAAATGGAAATTTTTTTAAAAATATTTCTTACGGTGCGTCAGCGTAACATTCGGAAGGGCCAAATATTGACTTCTCAAGGCCGTTATTAAAGAAAAACTGCCGGATGCTGGTGCAGAGATGGCATTTGCCGGCGTAAGATTCCGCCTTTTTGAATCCGTGTTTTTCGGCCTCGGCGATTAAGCCGTATGGCCCCTTGTTGAATAGTGTTCCGATTAAACCTCCGCTTTGAGGATCGAATTGCTTCCAGATTTCTTCGAGTGGTGTTTGGTTGATGTTGTCGATTATGATACCGCTACATGTGCCGCTGAAGACGTTACCGAACGGGTCGATGTGCACGCCCTTGGCGCCGAGAAAAGCCGATTTGCAATTCTCTCGATGCTCGATGCTCGATGCTCGATGCTCGTTAATTGAATCCACAACCAGCTCGGCAAGTTTTCCCGCGGCCCGGCCGGTGAAACGGCAGGGATAGTCATTAATAGCATTGATATACTGTTTTTCGAGCTCGGCGGGAGAAAGGCTTTTCATGTCAATTGGATTTTCCAGATACTTTTGCCAGCGAACGAGCACTCGCTCGGAGCCTAACATCTCGGCTGCTATTTGGGCCAATCGGCGTACCGGCTCGATGTCAACGTACTGTTGGTGAAACGGGTCGGTGCTTACCTTGAAGCGATTCATTCCGAGTTCATCGAGTCTTTTTAGCCGCTGTGTAACAATCTTTTCATTCGTCGCCCAGAATCCGTTCGTCTCGATTAAATCGACTTTACCCAAGTTTTGTTTTCGTGCCCGTTCGAGAATATCCAATAAGTGGTCCCAGTACAGAAAAGGCTCGCCGCCCGTAACGTGAATCTTCGCGCTGTCTCCGGCGAGGATTTTCAGTGACTGCCATGCGTTTACGGCGGTATCGACAGGCATCAAACCGCCCTTATCAGGGCTGCAGTTGTAATAGCAGAATTCGCAGGCGCAGTTGCATTTGTACGTCAGCAGCAAACCCGCCGAACGCCACAGCTTGAACTTGGGCTCGCTGCGTGTGGTCCGGCTATTATAGATATTCTCAGATAGTTCAACCATTACAAGAATAATTCAAAATGCAAAGTGCAAAATGAAAAATTAAGGAAGTCATTGCCGTCTGACGGCAATTCCACTATTTATATTCTTGATTTTTGATATTTGATTCTCCCTTTTTCATGTGGATTTGAATCACGGTAATATCGGCCGGCGTGATGCCGCTAATTCGAGAGGCCTGGGCAAGAGTGCCGGGCTTGAAAGTCGAGAGTTTCTCTTTCGCCTCCGACCGCAGATGCGGGATGCTGTTGTAATCAAGGCCCTCCGGTATTTTCTTTTTCTCAAGGGTCCTCAAATTCGCCACAAGCCGCTCCTGCTTGGCCAGGTAACCCTCATACTTGGCATCGATCATCACCGCGCCCAATACATCTTCGGTAAGATTCATCCTTTGAATATCGGGATTATCCGCCAGCGTCTCGCCAAGAGTTTTATCTGTCCGGCGAAGCTGGTCCCACAAAGTTATCCGGCCTGAGTCCGCAGTCATCGAGGTCTTGAGATGAGTCTTAAGCTTTTCAATTTGGTCGAGCTTATGTTGGAACTTTGTCCATCTTTCTTCGCCGACAAGACCGACCGACCTGCCGATCTGCGTAAGTCTGCGATCCGCGTTGTCGGCCCTAAGGGCCAATCGATACTCCGCCCGGGATGTGAACATTCGATATGGCTCGTCGATGCCCTTCGTGAGTAAATCGTCGATCATCACAGCGGTATATGCCTGATCTCTTGCGAGAACAACCGGCTCTTTGTCCTGCAATTTCATGGCGGCGTTTATACCGGCGATAATTCCCTGTGCCGCCGCCTCTTCGTATCCGCTGGTTCCGTTTATCTGCCCGGCCAGAAACAATCCAGAAATCTTCCTGGTCTCGAGATTCGACTTTAGCTGAACCGGCGGGCAGTAGTCGTATTCAATGGCGTAGGCGTAATGGACAATCCGGGCATTTTCCGTGCCGGGCATAAGTTTGAGCATTTGCTCCTGGACTTCCTTCGGCACGGAGGTACTTATACCGTTACAGTAGATCGTCGATATTTGTTCGTCCTCGGGCTCCAGAAAAACCTGGTGCCGCTCCTTATCCGCGAAACGCATGATCTTGGTCTCAATGCTCGGGCAGTACCTGGGACCGATGGAAGTAATCTGGCCGGAATAAAGCGGCGCAAGGTGCAGATTATCTCTCAAGAGCTTATGTATTTTTTGATTGGTATAGGTAATCCAGCATGGAATCTGAGGCCTATCGATTCTGTCGGTCATAAATGAAAAGGCCGCCGGTTTATCGTCTCCGTGCTGGATTTCGAGCTTGTCCAGATCCACCGTGGCCGCATCGAGTCTTGCCGGCGTGCCGGTCTTAAGCCTTTTTAGCTCGAGTCCGATCTGCCGTAGGCTGTCCGAGAGTTCGTTGGCGGCCGGCTCACCGAGCCGACCTCCGGCGGATTGCTGCTTTCCTATGTGCATTAAGCCGCGAAGAAATGTCCCCGTGGTCAGGACGACAGCCGGAGCATTATAAATCATACCATCCGTGCATTTCACCGCACGTACGCTGTTGTTCTCGGTTATAATCTGTGAGGCCATCGCTTCGACAATAGTCAGATTCGGCGTCTGTTCGAGCAGCATACGGACATAATTTTTGTACCTGTATTTGTCGGCCTGAGCCCTCGGAGCACGAACAGCGGGGCCCTTGGAGCGATTCAGCAGGCGAAATTGAATCCCCGTCGCATCGGTCGCCAATCCCATCAGGCCCCCGAGCGCATCGACCTCGCGCGCAATCTGCCCTTTGCCAAGTCCGCCTATGGCCGGGTTGCAGCTCATCTTTGCTATAGTATCGGCGCTGATAGTAATAAGGCAGGTTTTTGCGCCGATTTTAGCAGCCGCATGAGCAGCCTCGACACCGGCGTGACCGCCGCCTATAACAATGCAATCAAATTCATCTGTCTTCGTTCCGTTGGACATATTTAGTAAGTATAGCTTATTGAACTTTTTAATCAATCTCGGCTTGTATTTCGCATCTTGACAAAGATAATCCAGCCCGTCTATGGCAGAGCTGTCCATCTGGTAGTGGATCCCGCTTATACAAAGGGAAAATTATTAGATGCCTTATTGACAGTCGGTATTTATTTGGTATAATTATTATACCATGGAATTCGAATTCGATTCCAATAAGAGTCAGAGCAATATGAGAAAACACGGGATTGATTTTCGTGAAGCACAAGCATTGTGGGATGATTCCGATTTAATCGAGATTCCTGCAAGAACCAGCGATGAACCAAGATTTCTGGTAGTTGGAAAAATTTCAGGAGAGCATTGGTCGGCAATAATTACCTGGCGGCGTGAAAAGATAAGGATCATCTCGGTACGGCGAGCCAGAAAAGAGGAGATTGATATTTATGAAAGCTAACGAATTTGACAAGAGATTTGATAACGGTAAGGATATCTCCAAGTACCTGGATATGTCAAAAACCCGAAGGCCCGGACAAGAGCAGAAAAGAGTAAATGTCGATTTCCCTCTGTGGATGATCCGCTTTTTAGACAAAGAGGCAAAACGTCTGGGTGTACCTCGACAATCCATCATCAAAGTATGGATAGCCGAACGCATGGAAAAAATCTCATCTTGAGATCAGAACTATTCCTTAGCTGCCAGCGCGACTGCCGATGCAATGGCAAAATTTGCCGTATGGGTGATGCTAACACTGATATGTTTTATCCCGAGCTTGCCGGCGATTTTTTTCACCTCACCGCCGAGAGTAACCTCAGGCTGACCTGCGGCGTTGTTTATTATCTCTATATCAGTCCAGGCGATCTTGCCGCGCCAGCCCGTGCCCACCAATTTTAGAATCGCTTCCTTGGCGGCGAAACGCCCGGCTAATTTCTCCACTTCGTTCTTATTCGCCCCGGCATAGGCCTGCTCGGCGGCTGTGAAAACCCTCCTGATGAAACGCTCCCCGTGCCGCTGTATCATCTGCTCTATTCGCGGACAATCAACCAGGTCTATTCCATGTGCAACAATTTCCATTTATTAATCCTGTTTTTTTATCTTATTTTTACTTTCTTCTCTCAATTGCGCCTTACCCCAGTTTAATTCCGCTATGCTTTTCTCAAAACTTACATGGCTGTCGTTGTGTAAGATATTGCACCCGTCGCCATCATGACGCTGAGTAGTTAAAATTTCCGGCCCGCCGAACTGATTCCACCCCTCTTTGGTTTCGAACAACAGCACCGTATCAGGTGGCGAATTCGGTTTGCAATTAGGATTTATTGCGAAGTGACACCTTCCCCTTTTGGGAGAGGGCCAAGAAAGCAATTTCCCACTTCTAAGCGGCCAGCGAAGAGCAAGCTCAATAGATGGCCAAACAAAGTTTTCTATATCGACCTCACCATGTTCAAGAAGCAAATCACACCATTGATTTGGTTGTGGGTATTGATGGTTATCAAGCGCATATATTAGCATTGCTTTTCCAAGGCTGCATAAATTGGAGGCACCGGGATTTCGGAGCGCACGTGATCGAGGACGTGCTCGTTCTAACAACCAAAGGTGTGAGCTTGAGGCGGCAAAGACTATACCTAAAATGGCAAGGGCACTGCCTTTTAACATCCATCTGGATCTTTTAATCCGCTCAAACGCCACCGCGCCAAGAATCAATCCGATTAGTCCCAGTAGACCCATTATATTCCAAAGTAGGACGTTCAGACGGTAAGGGTAAAGAACTATGACGACTTTGAAACCTAAGATCAAGAGGCCCAGAATGCCAAGTGACACTGATACTACCGCTAGTTTTGAAGTTTTTAGTTTTTGCTTTTGACTATTATTATCCGTTCCGCTCATCTTTTATTCATTTGTGCCAAACTATATTTTGAATTGTTTACTTTTTTCATCTTGTTCTACTTCCTGGTATTGATGTGTTCTCCGTGCAAGGTGTTTCTGGGCCTCTGTATATATTTCTTCTTATTGGCTGGCGTTGCTGATTCGATAAATTTTATCCAGACAAAAATCTACGAATTCATCTGTTCTGCTGAGCTTCGCCTGGCTCTTGATTCTGTCATTTAGCTCTCCAAGAACCTCTTTTTGCCGGTCGAACATAATTTTCTCTTCTACAAGCTCTTGCACCTTTTCAAAAGGTTCATACCCGGCGGACTGTTTTTCTTGAAGCTTTATTATGAAAACGTGTCCCTCAGCCGTAATAGGGCCTGCCACCTGGCCCGGCGACATTTTCTCGGCTTCGACCGCAAGTATATCATAAGGCTCAGCTAAGGACTCCGGCTGCACCGGCCTCCACAATCCACCCAAAGCTCCCCAGTCACCATGCGAATGCTTCTTTGCCAATTCGCCAAAATCCTCGCCGGATTCGATTCGTGCAAGTAACTCACGGGCCCGCTGTTCAGCAAGCTGCTGACGATCCTGATTCGGATCTGCCACCTGCAATTTGGCCGGTTGAATATCGATCAGCCGGAAAGTGACTCTGGCAACTCTTGTGAAATATTCGTCCTTCATCCGGTCGTAGCAATCAATCAGCTCGTGATAGGTGACCGGCGTGTTAGCAGGCATTTTCGACGCCCTGTACCATTCAATGAGAATCGACTTTTTCTGCTGCTCGATAAAGCTCTTTTGGTCCATCTGCCTCTTTCTGAGCTCCTCGTCGGCCTTGGCCTGGTCACCCCCGAAGTTGAGAACAAATTTCCTGTACTCGTTTTTTGCCGCCTTTTCCAGGCCTTCTTCAACATTATCGCCCGCCTGTCTTTTGGCCTGCTGATAAAGCAGCATAATCGAGATTTTGTCCATAAGAATTTCTTCGAGCTGTCCTCTGGCCCGTTCTTTGAACTGCTCAAGCTCGTTCGCCTGTGCAATCGGCCGGTAATACTCGGCCGGCGAGATAAACATTCCGTTTAGTTGTGTTCGTGAGTCGATGATTTCATCGCTGGTCAGAGTCTCGCCGCCGACCATCATCACAAGCCCGCCTGCGGCTTCGACAAGCTCTATCTTCTGCGTAATAGTTCGGCGCTCCAGCTCGGCATCGCTTAAACGCGCCTTATCACCATCACAACCGCCTATCAACAAAAACATCAATACCGATAAAAAAATGAATCTGCACATACTAAAATCCCAAACTTACCGCTCGAAAGCAGAAGATTTACCCCGACACATCGGGATTACCTTTCAGGCCGATTTCGTCGGCCACCTCGCGCATCCCCATAATAACGTCGCTTATAAGCTCGCCCAATTCCATACCCAGCATCCCGGCACCTTTTTCGATTACCTCCCGATTCACACCGGCAGCGAAAGATTTGTCTTTCCATTTTTTTTTGACCGATTTCGCCTTCATATCCATCAGGCTCCTGCTCGGCCGCACCAGTGCCGTGGCAACGACCAGTCCGGTCAATTCATCGACGGTGTAAAGAACCTTTTCCAGCTCGCTTTGAGGCTCGACATCGGTACATATACCCCATCCGTGCGATATTACAGCCCTGATATACTCAGCCGGCCAGTTCTCGCCGGTCAGAATCTCCTCGGTCTTGTGGCAATGCTGCTCGGGAAATTGCTCATAGTCCAAATCATGCACTAAACCGATAACGCCCCATTTTTCCTCGTCCCGGCCGCGCTTGCGGGCACAATAGCGCATAACAGCCTCAACAGACAGCGCGTGTTTAATCAATCCTTCATTTTTATTGTATTTTTTCAACAGCGAAAATGCCTCTTCACGGCCCGGCTTCGTTTCCGTCATAACCTGCTCCTTAATAGTAAAAAGCATCAATTTCCCCGCCATACAAGAGCAAATGCCAACTTATGAAGCTAATCTAAAAGTAAGTTCACAAAATTGCAATTCTTATTTTTCCAACCTCGCAGGTATATTCGGCCCCGATTATGCCTGAAATCTTGGCTCCGCAAACACCGGGACTACATAAAAATTGCAAAATTCTCTCCAACCTGGGTGCTGAGATAGTATAATCTGTAAGGTTCTCACATTGATTATAGAGATTGTGCCCAATATTATTCCCGAGGAAAACAAGTTAGGAGAAAGAGAAATGAATAAATTTCACTGGCTAATCGGATTATTGGTGATAAGTATATCTGCCGGTTGTGGTTCTGATATTGTCTGTACCGACCGCTTAAAAATGCTTGAGCATAAGTGCGTGTATATCACACCGCTCGAAAGCGAGGATCCGCACGTAGGAAAAGTCATCAGAGATGTGCTCGAAAAAGAACTGCTTAGGCAGAATATCGACCTGTGTGACCCAAATACGGCAACGGTTTTGTTCACCGGGGCAACTTTTATGACAGTTAGGGGCGGCGCATCGGCTGCGAGCCAGGCTATCGAAAGCGTATCCCTCGTAGGCAAGGACGTCAACGGAGAAATGCTATTGTCGGCTTCTTACGATAACAAGGAGCGATATTCCGCCAGTAGGCTTGCAAAGGAATTCGGCTCTACCCTGGCGAAAAAACTCAAGTAAAATAATATCCGCCCCGAGTAGAGCCCTATCGATTGTCGTAATAACTGCCAACCGCCTTATTAGAATCGCCGGACGGCGCCAATACCAATGCCCCAGGCATCGCCTGTAAATTGACCCTCTAAATAGCAGGAAATATCTTTACGCACATCCCAGGATGCGCCGACATAGCCGCCAAATAGTGACTTTTCCTCAATATCGCCTGAGGTTTTCATATGTATTTCATCACCCATATCAACTGTTTTACCACTGATATCAAGGTCTCCATCTAAAAAATGCAGGAATGGGCCGCCGTAAACACTAAGTTTATCATTAGCTCGCCAGGTCGGACCGAGAGCGATTTGTATCTCCCAGAAGTCAATGTCGGCAGTGCCGGAAAATTCAGTATCACCCGATAAGCTTATATCGCCATCATCAGGATCGAGCCATGTTATCTGGAACAATCCGCCCCAGGTAATTTTATCGTCCTCCCAGAAAGTTGCCTTTGTACCAAAACCCCAGGCAAATCCAAAATCTCCATCGTATCCCTTGAATTTCTCCGTTACACCGTCGGCATAAGTCTGGTCTATATCGCCATCGCCATCGGCTATACCCAGGCGCACGAAAGCGTCCCAGTTATCGCTGAAACCATAACCTACTCTGCCCATAACGATATTCGATTTAAGATCCTTGATCTTGTGTTTAACTTTTCTGGGGTCCGCTACAGCCGGCGGATCAGTCATTATGGTTTCATTAATTTTGCTCGACGCTTCCAAATCCATTGTCTCGAGGCCATAATCAATACCAACCGACCACTGGTTTTGCCCAAGGGAAGCCTTTGGGGGACCCATCGGGGACAAAGCCAGAACCGTCGAACTGAAAAAACACACTCCTATAAGGCCAACCACCAAAAGTGCTATTCTCTTTTCCATAAGTCACGATCCTTTCAATATAAATCTTCTTAGACACATTTTTAGCCTTTTGGGCATATAAACATATCGACCCACATTCACTCAAAGCTTTCTCTTTTTTTGAGATTTGCCATGTTAAAAACAACTAACAGCACTGCTGAAAACTCACTCTTTTTTACAATATTGCAAAATCTCCTTGACAAGAAACTCTCTAAATCGGCAATTCTTCTATTTTTCCCACCAAAAATTAGAAAAAAACACGAAACTTTGCCGAATCGGCAGCCTTCTCGCGCCAAGATGCTGATTCTATCCAAAATTGGGCAATAGAGGGCTAAAATCAAGAGATATCCACAAGAGTCTTCCACAAAGCTCCAGGCAAACCGGCGGGCAAATTGATCCTGACTGTTTGCAGGCACAATACAGAACGCTGTGTGGTACGGATAAAACTAAGCCCGATAATATAACAATAAGGCTATGCAATAAAAGCTCAACAATTCGATTCTATGGCATTTCTTCTTGACAGATGTACCTGAATACTGTATACTTATAGTTGTAGCATCTGGAGGTGTGGTGAAAACTGTTTTCCTTTCTCGGAAGTTTTCTCCCACCAATAATTTATTCTTACTCTGTCCGCACGTGACAAAAGTGCGAGTGCGGATGAAAATTTTAGTATGCTGCCAAACAAAAAGTAAAATGTACAAACAGTTTTAGCGAGAAATCAATCATGAAAAACAAAAATGGAACGAATGTAGTAAGGTCTAATACTTTTCTGGCTATCCTGGCGGTAGCTATATTAGTAACGGCTGTCACAAAGACCGCAACTGCAAAATCACTGTACGTTATCGCCGATATCAAAGGCGCCAGCGAGGACAGAACACAGCCCGTGCAAGCATACGATATAAGAGTCGATGGTACTTTGGCGTTTCAGGCTCAGCACGACATCCCCCACAGCATGCTTGGCGCCGTGGGTATGGCAATCGATTCGGATTACGGATACGTATTCATTACTTACGAGCACTCCGGCGAGATTCAATTGATAGAAGCAACCACAATGACAGACGCCGGTACAGTAACAGCCCCGGACGCCAAAGATTTGGCAGGAATCGTTTACGACCATGAAAAAAGTTTAGTTTACTGTGTTGACCGTGGAAAAAGATCCTTGTACGTTTACAATTGGTGGCCTGAGACAGCCACACTTACTCATGTCTCCGGTTCGCCATTCACCCTGAGAAACGCTTCAGCCTTCGGGATTGCCCTGGACGAAATCGATGATCTGCTATATGTAGCCAACGCCAGCAATATAGTTACTGTTTATAGTACTTCCGACTGGTCATTGGTGGATACAATCTCAGTCAGCCGCATTGCTATTAGTATAGCATTAGATGTTACAAACGGCCTGGTTTATACGGGGGGAGGATTTGCCGGGAATATGTTCCTTACTCAGTACCACCTGGCTACGGACACTGAGGCTGAGATCCAGGTAGAACCCGATGCCGGTATAATGGGACTTGGAGTGGATCCAGACACAGGCGTGGTATACATGAGTACCGGAAGCAACAATGCACCCGGCGGAGACAATATTCTGGTCTATAACAGTAAATTACACCAGATTGATCTGATCCCTGCAATCGGAAATCCTACCGGCCTGGCTATTCCAGGCAAAGATATCGGCTACAATCCACTTAATCTCAGCAAGCAGGTCCTTAGAGGCGCCTCAGCCAGTACTGATATTGACGAAGTAAAGACTGTAAACCCGGGTAGTACTTTCACCTATGGTATTAACTTCAGCAATTTCAATGATTTTACCGTAAACGACGTATCTATTGTTGATAATCTCCCAAGCGAAGTAAGCTTCGTAACGGCCGATGACGATGGAGTGAACGGAAATTATGATCCAGACACGCATACTTATACATGGTCATACGAGTCTCTTCCGCCAGGGTCCTCCACGCTTTTGGAGATAACAGTTACGTTGAACAAAAATGTAGACATCGGTACGTTAATTACGAATTCCGTGACAATCAACAGCAACGAAACAGCACGCACAACAACAAATGTTGATATTATTACAGGAAACGAAGGCCTTAACCTGAAAAAAGGCATTCTGGGTAGCCTTGAGGGCCAGGTCACCCAGGTCGATGCCAATGATATTATTACCTACACTATCGACTTCGACAATAAAGATAACGAGTTCCCAGCGACAGATATAACCGTTACTGACACACTTCCGGCGGAAGTAACCTTCATAACGGCTGGCGCCGGCGGCAAGTATGATTCTAAGTCACACACTTGCACGTGGCCATTGAATTATCTGGCACCGGGAGCAGAGAGGCATTTAGAACTGACAGTCTCTATCAATCCGGGCCTGCCGATAGGAACCGTCATTACCAACATCGTGACTGTTGACTGTAACGAAACACCGCCGTCCACGGCAAGTGTTGATGCTGTTACAGCTTACAAGCCGCTTGATATCACCAAGAAAACCATAGACAGCTCAGGAGCCAAAATCGAATGGATACTGCCGGGTGAGAGATTTATTTATCAAATCTGCTTCGATAATAACGATAACGATTTCAAGCTGTCAGATGTGTCCGTTGTCGATATACTCCCGGAGAATGTAACCTTCGTAAAAGATCATACTAACAATAAAAAGGTTACCGGAGATTATGACTCTAAAGCCCACACTTATACAGCGTCGCTTAAAACTCTGGAACCGGGATCAGCTACTTGTTTAGAGTTATTAGTAGAGGTCAACCCAGATACACCCCTGGGCACCGTCATTTACAATTCCGTCACAATCGACAGCAATGACACATCCCCGGTGACGGCAGATGCTGACATTTACGTCGGTGAAATCATGCTGGAAGTCGATGAACTTGATATAACTCCCAACCAACTCAGACGCAACGGCACTTCACCTAATATAATGGCCGTCGTGCGGTTCCCACAAGGGATTCTAAAAAGTGACATAGATGAAAATGATCAACCTGAACTTTATTACCAGGATCGAGACTCCGGTGATTTCATCTTAATCGGCGAAGGGCGCCAAATCATATCTGGAACCGAGAACAGCCCGGGGATTCGTGTTGTGTTTAACAGGGCTGAATTGATGGATGCTTTATATGGTTATGGAGAATTTACACTAAGAGTTGGAGGTGCACTCAAGTCAGGCAGAACCTATTTTGGTGAAGCGACTATTCTCGTAACAAGATTCGCGGGAGATTAAAAACGTAGATTATAAAACTTTCGTCAGAAGACTGGCGATTGAACAGCCTAAAAAAGGCAGGTTCGATAACCAGGACTTCGATTTTAACCAGAGGCCGGCAAGCCATTTCCGCCGGCCTCTGTTTCTATCAAGTTGTACTAAACATTTTTCGCAAAACACTTATCAGCGTTCTCGGCTCGAAGTAATTTTTCTCCAGATGCAAATATACTACTTTCGGACCCGGGATACGAACCTTACCCGAAACGTTTGCAAACAAAGCCTGTTCATTGTCGCTATGATCCTTTTCGAATGAAAATATCAAATCCCGGCCGGAAGCAACTATGCTCTTGATATTGCGCCTGCTCGCTCTGATTCGCAACTGGGCCAAATCCAGCAGCAATCCGACCTCATCCGGCAGAGCTCCATATACATCCGCCAATTCGCCCTTTATCTGCTCCAGATCCTCATCGGTTCTCGCCACGGCGATTTTCCGGTAGACATCCATCCGGTGCCGGTTAATCGGTACGTAATTTTTGGGTATATACGTGGCAAAGCCCAAATCGACGACCGCCGTGGGTATCGGTTCGACAGGCTCATCTTTAAGTCTTTTAACGGCATCGGTCAGCAGCTCGCAATACATCTGGTAGCCCACAACCTGGATATGCCCCGACTGCTCGGAGCCGAGGATGTTGCCGGCGCCGCGGATTTCCAAATCCCGCAGGGCGATTCGAAAGCCCGCGCCCAAATGCGAATATTCCTCGATCGCTTTGAGACGCTTGGACGCCAACGGTGTAATCGTCCGGTTCATCGGCAGCAGCATATAAGCATACGCACGATGTTTATATCTGCCCACCCTGCCGCGAAGCTGGTGCAATTCGGCCAGGCCGAACCGGTCCGCGTCGTTGATAAAAATCGTGTTGGCGTTCGGAATGTCCAGCCCCGATTCGATAATAGTCGTGCAGACCAGCACATCAGTCCGGCCGGTCACAAACTCGATCATCGCCGTCTCGAGCTCGCTTTTTGCCATCCGGCCGTGGGCGACGGTAATCTTTATATCGCCCATGAGCTTCTGAATCTCCCAGGCCTTTTTTTCAATCGTTTTGACCCGGTTGTGCAGAAAAAACACCTGTCCCCGGCGGTTCAATTCCCGGTAAATCGCCTTCTTTATAAGGTCTTTGTTGTAAGCGGTAACGGTTGTCACTATGCTCCGCCTGTCCAGAGGCGGCGTACCCAGCGAGCTTATGTCACGCAACCCCATCAGCGACATGTGCAGCGTCCGCGGAATCGGCGTGGCCGTCATTGTCAGAATGTCCACGTTTACTCGCAGTCTCTTGAGCTTCTCCTTATGCTCGACGCCGAATCGCTGCTCCTCGTCGATAATCAAAAGCCCAAGGTCTTTGAAACCCACGTCGCCGCTGAGCAGCCGATGAGTCCCTATCAAAACATCGACCCTGCCCGCCCTTGTCCTGGCGATAATATCCTTCGCCTGCTTCGCCGTCTTAAAGCGGTTGAGAACCTCGATGCAAACGGGAAAGTCCGCGAACCGCTCAGTAAAAGTCCTGCCGTGCTGCACACACAACACCGTCGTAGGCGTTAAGACGGCAACCTGCTTGCCGTTCTCGATAGCCTTGAACGCCGCACGCATCGCAAGCTCCGTCTTGCCGTAGCCAACGTCGCCGCAAAGCAGCCGGTCCATAACTACGGCCTGCTGCATGTCAGCCTTGATTTGACCGGCCGCGGTGCTCTGGTCGGGCGTCTCCTGATAGGCAAAAGATTCTTCGAATTCGACCTGCCAGTTCGAGTCTTTCGCAAATGCAATGCCCCCCGCACCCTGGCGCTTGGCCTGAACTTCAAGCAGCTCGGCGGCAAGGTCCCTAACGGAACTCGCCACTTTGTCTTTCTGCTTCTGCCATCGTTTCGAGCCGACCTTGCTTAAAGTCGGCCGCTTCGGACTTGTCCCGATATATTTCTGAACGAGCGCAATATTACGGACCGAAACCTGGATTTTCACGCCGTCGGCATATTCGATTGTAAGGTACTCATTTGTGCCGCCCTTTTCCTTTATCGTTTTAACGCCGGAAAACTTGCCGATGCCGTAGGAAACATGAACGACATAATCGCCTTCCTGCAAATCGCTGAGCGTATCCACAGGCGAGCTAATCCGCGTCGGCCTGCGCCTTCTTCTAAGCGCGTACTGGCCGAACAGCTCGTGGTGACTGATGACAATCGTATTTAGCGAGTCTACGACAAAACCCTGGTGTATAAATCCCGGCAGCAGTTTGAATCTCGCCGGAATTTTCTTGTCGATATCGGCGGCAATTTCTCCCACGCGTTTGATTTCCGCCGAGCTTTCGCAGTAAAGCAGCACTTTTCTGCCCCTTTTAGCCTCGGCAAGTAATTCCTCGAGCGCCGCTTTATGTCCGGCCCATACGGAAGTTGCCTTATGCTGAAACTGCTGCACACTTTTAATATCCACCTTCAGAAAATCGTCTGGCTGCGTAGTAGCAAACCTGCAGATATGAAGCTGCGTAAAATTCCCCGCCGCCTTGTAAATGTCCCCCCAGTTATAAAGTCGGGCCGGCTCTTCCGCCCTGTCCAGATAGACCTTTGAAACATCTTCGATTTCGCCCGGCTCCTCGAAAACGATAATCGTATCTTTCGGAAGAATATTTATAAAAAGCTCCGTGTCGAGGGCGTCCCGCCCTCTAATCGCGGGCAAGATGCCCGCGACACAATGCTGCCGTGCGGCAGTTCCGCACACAACCGAAACGATTCTGATGCTCTTCATCTGCCGGCTCGATCGCAGAGTATCAAGATCGATCTCGCGAATACTTTCGATTGTGTCGCCGAAGAATTCGATTCGAAGCGCCTCGCCACTTTGCGATGACACCTCTGTCTTTTCGTTAACCAGTACCTTTTCGTTCACCAACGGGGCATAAATATCGACGATCCCGCCGCGACGCGCAAACTGCCCCGGCAAATCGACCCTCTCGGTGCGCTCGAAACCGTTTTCGACGAGCCACTCAACCACCGTTTCCGGCGACATTTCTTTCTCTACTTCCAACTGAAGACTGCCCGCCTCTATCGCTTCGGGCTTCGGTATCGGCTGGCAAAGCGATTGGATCGACGCCGGAACGATAAATGAACCTTCATCAGAACCAGATACGAGATGCGAGATATGAGAAACGAGCATCAGCCTCTGGGCACGAATCTCATCGGTGGCATCGGCCAGATCCTCCTCGCCCTCCCACGCGCCGAAGGCCTCAATCGGTTTACCCGTAAAGGTATGCAGATCGTCGCCGGCCTTATCGGCATCGTCAATATGCGGACGGACGTATAGAATCGGCCGGCCGGTGCTTTGCGATATGTAAGCCACCAGCATCGACCCGAACGATCCCCACGTCCCCTCGACTTTGACCGCCTTTTCGCCGCCGACGGCACTTTCAAGCCGAGCGAGTATCTCTTGAACGATCCTGTCGCGCCCAAGCTCCATAAATCCATTGTACGTCAAAGCAAACGAAGAAACAATCCCGCGTCTGACAGAACGAAGCATGATTTCATGCATGCCTGAGATTGCTTCGCTTAGCCCGCACCGAAACGGAACGTTTGAGTTTTTATGTAGAGCTTAGTTTTTTCGGTCACTTATCGCCTTAAGAATCTTTTTTTTGCTGCTCGCGAATGCAAGTTTATCCAGCTTGTCCAGAATTGTCCGTTCTGCGTCGCGGCTAAAGTCCGGATTCCTGATGAGCGTCAAAAGCACATCTTCCTTCGCATTATCAAACGCGAGCTTGCCGAGCGCGGCCTCGATCAGATGAACCTGCACCTCGGGACTTAGTCCTTCACGCGCAGCGATCCTTTCATACCCCTGCCTCCTGTCCGAATCGAAAGGGAGCTTGCCGACAGCATCGATCTCCACAATCGTATCATCATCCGGCGGATAGTCCCACGATCCGCTCGGCTCCCTCGTTTCCTCATCGACAACAACAATACAGCCATTCAGAAAAATCGCCAGGACAAAAAATCCGGCAAATAATAATCTCCTGTTCATCGTTTCTTCATCCCAATAGAGACTCGAATTCTCAGCTTCACTGCCTGAGATAATATCAAGCCCGGCAAGCCCCGTCAAACGTCATTTCATGCTTGATGAGCGTTAAAGCTTCCATGGCCAGGATTTCCCCGCCAGTGTTTCTTGACAAAACGACACGACTGTGGTTAAACTGCCTGCCGAGCACTGCAAAAGGACGGCTTGACTGATGCCGTCCATGCGGATCGTATGAACCGGACCCGCGGTTGTAAACGGACGCCAAGCCCGCGGCGATTGTTTTAGCCACGTTAGGCGTCTTGCAAAGGTTATTGAGTTCTGCAAAATTGAAGTTAGGAATACTTTTGAAAAGAAAAAATCTTCTCTCTTGATTTTTTCTTTTGAAAACAAGATAAACAATGTTTTATCTGACAGAAGGTCGTAACAGTCGTTAAATTATTTTTAGAAAATCGCGAAAGAAGATTTTCTAAAATAATATATGCCTAACTTCAATTTTGCAGAAGCCTTAAAGATTATAATAAGGAGGTCACCAAATGACAACTGAGATCGTCGTAGAAGAGCTTAAAACCGAGGACTTTATAAGCGAGAAAGTCAAAGAAATAAAAGACGCCGTCGGTAACGGTACGGCGATTAACGCGCTTTCGGGAGGCGTCGATTCGTCCGCGGTTACTATGCTCGGACATCGCGCACTGGGTGAAAATCTTAAAACCGTCTTCGTTCAAAACGGCTTAATGCGCCAGGGAGAAGCCGAGCAGGTCGTGGGTTTCTTCCGGGAACTCGGCGTAACCGTCGATGTCGTCGACGCCCGCGAAGAATTCTTCGCCGCTCTCAAGGGCGTTACGGACCCTGAAGAAAAACGCGAGGCCATTACCCAAACCTTCTATAAAAACGTATTCGGCCGGCTCGTCAGGGACAGCGGCGCCAAGTACCTGCTCCAGGGCACGATACTGACCGATATCGACGAAACGGTCGCCGGCATCAAGCGGCAGCACAACGTGTTCGAGCAGCTCGGCATCGACCCGCAGGAGGCCTTCGGCTACCGAATCATCGAGCCGCTCATTCAGCTTCGCAAGGACGGCGTAAGAAGAGTCGGCAAGGCACTCGGCCTGCCAATCGAGCTGTTCGAGCGCATCCCGTTCCCCGGCCCGGCTCTGGCCGCCCGCGTAATCGGTGAAGTCACGCCCGAACGCATCGAGACCGTCCGCAAGGCAACCGTTATCGTTGAGAGGATGCTCAGTGACACCGGCGCATTCCAGTACATGGCAATCCTCCACCAGGACCGCGTGACGGGCATGAGGGACGGCAAGCGCGACTTCGGCCGGCAGATCGAGCTGCGCTGCTGGGACAGCGTTGATGCGCGGACGGCAACGCCGACAAGGCTCTCGTTCGATATCCTGGAAGAACTTGCCGCCGAGATTATCAGGGAGGTGCCCGGCGTCGTAAGTGTTACGTACAACATTGCAACCAAGCCGCCCTCGACAATCGAAGCGGTATGATATTTCGTGCTGCGTGCTGCGTAGAGCATGCTGTGTGCGACGTCGCCGAACGCAGAACGCCGAACGGACTTAAAACAACGAGAAAGAACCGAGGATAAAAATGGGCATTCTCTGGGAAGTTGTACAGACCGGCCTTATGTACGGCCAGAAACGAAAAGCCGACACAATCGAGGACCGGGTCCTGGCGCTCGAAGACCAGCTCCAACTAACGCAGAACACGATGCGGCAGCTCGTGAAAAAGCTCGAAGAAATTCACGGACTCGACATAGACGGCGACGGCAGGGTTGGTTAGTGCGACCTAACCTTTCGCGAAAAGGCTACCGGGAAGCTGCTTTATAAGGCCTTTGAGTCGCAGCGATATCAAAGTCGCGTTCACAACGCCCGCCGTCAGGTTCGTCTCGGCGATGATTTGCTCTATATGCGACGGCTCCTTCGTCAGGTAGTTGTAAATCTTCTTTTCGGCATCGCTCAGCTTCAGCTTGCTCGCATCGAACAGAGGTCCCTCTGCCCTCTCGCAAGCTTCTTCAGCGGCAACACTTACGTGCTGCTGTAACTGCTCGCCGATCTGCCCGAGCGCTTCCATTATATCCTCGACCGATTCGATCAGCGTCGCGCCCTGCTTTATCAACTGATGCGCCCCCCTGCTCAGCGGCGAATCAATCTTTCCCGGCACGGCCATAACTTCCCGGTCGTAATCCAACGCGGCCCTGGCCGTAATCAATGCCCCCGAACGCGGGGCGGCCTCGACGACAATCGTCCCAAGCGACAGGCCGGCGATAATCCTGTTCCGCGGCGGAAAATTTACCGCCAAAGGCTCCGCCCCAAGCGGCAACTCGCTAATGCAGGCGCCGGATTCGGCAATCAGTTCAAAGAGCTTCTTATTCTCCGGCGGAAACACCCGCGCCAGGCCGCAGCCCTGCACGGCGATGGTTCGCCCGCCGGCCGACAACGCCCCCTGATGAGCGGCGGTATCGATGCCGCGGGCCATCCCGGAACAAAGCGTAAATCCAGCCGAGCCAAGAAAATGCGCGAATCGCGAAGCCTGCTCCTGGCCGTAAAGGCTGCATTGCCGCGAGCCCACTATCGACATCGCCAGATTGTCCTGCCGGCCCAGGCTGCCCTTGACGTACAGCACCGGCGGCGGGTCGTAAATCCGCTTCAATACCGGCGGATAACGCTCGTCGGCGAGATTTACCAGCCAGACGCTGAGCTTTCGTGCCAATTCCAACTCGGCCGCCGCGTCGAATTTCTCACATGTCGAGGCAATTCGTTCGGCGGTTTTAAAGCCGATACCCTCAATTTTGGCCAGTTCGCTCACCGAAGCGCCCAAAATCCGCTCGGCCGAGCCGAAATGTTTGATCATCTTCGCGAACGTAACCGGCCCGATACCGTCCGCCCGGATAAGCTTAAGCCAGCTTTCAATATCCGCCGAATTCTCCTGCACTTTCGCCATTGTGACATTTAACCACATAAGGCAAAAACACACAAACATAAATCCCATTTTCAATACTGAAAACAACCATAAATATATTTTTCATCTATCATCTTACTATCAATCGTATTATGTAGGAATGACTGTAGATATGCCATGAACTGCGGCTTAAAGGTTTTTTCTTGACGGTAAGGTGGGTAATTTGGTACAAATGGGACATGAGAGACGTGCACTTTTTTCACGTCGACGGATGGTGAATTGATATTGAAGGAGGAATTAGCGGCTAACATACTAAATATCACGGCCAATGCCGTTATTCATATTAAAAACATTATCAATATCGGACATTAAGAATCTTTGAGGAGAATCATTATGTTTGAAAAAATGACTTATCTCGTATATATCGCCACACTGCTCGGCGCAGTCAGCAGCGTCCAGGCGGTACCTTTCAGCTTACGACCCACATTTGACGTTGAGATCGGCAATGATGCTCAGATCGGGCCGGACAGCGCTTCAGCCGGCGGCTCAGGTATGGCAGCACGAGACATCGGCGGAAGAAGACGCGTATCATTCGTGACCTACGATATTTCGGAGGTCAAATCGAAAGGTATGATTTTCTCAAATGTGAGCTTTAGCAATTACGGGCATGATTTGGATGATCCGATAGACGTCTATGGAGTCCCAGAGGCTTATGAGGATCTCGTCGTTCCCGGAATAACCTGGAATACCGCCCCCGGTGTTAAGAATGATCCAGCTCCGCCCCTCGATTCCGCAGTAGAACTGGACCTGGACGATCTTACCGATGTCCTGCTAACGTTTACTCCGCCTGCAATGGGCGTAAGGGAGTCAACGGATTCAAGCAAGTCCCTGGATGAATTCCTCAATAGCGATACCAATGGATTTGTAGCTTTCATGTTCGCACCAGCGGAACCCGGCTACCAGGCCATTGTTCGAACCGTTGAAATGGGGGAAAATGGCGGCACGCTCCTTGAGGGTGATATTGGGGGACTTCCGGAATCGGCACTGAATCCGAATCCTCTCGACCAGGCGGAAGATGTATCCCGCGATGTGGCCCTGAGCTGGACGCCGGGAGGCTACGCCGAAAAGAATGATATTTATCTCGGAACGAACTTCGAAGATGTTAACACGGCATCGACAACAGTGGATCCGGCCGGCGTCTATCAGGGCCGGCAGGATCCGAACCAATATCCCGAATTCGGGACCATTCGCCTGGAGATAGGTGTGACCTATTACTGGCGCATCGACGGAGTAGGCGCGGCACCAGGTAACGAGAGATACAGAGGCAAAGTCTGGCAGTTCGAAGTCGAGCCTTATTCTTATGCGATTGACGGCGCCACTATTGGCGCGAGAGCTTCCAGCAGCGTGGAGGGCAAGGGGCCTGAAAATACCGTGAACGGCTCGGGACTGGACGAAACCGGCCTGCTGCACGGCAATATCGGCGACGGAACCATGTGGCTGAGCAACCCGGCCGGAGAACAGCCGACATGGATCGAATACGACCTCGGCAAGGTTTATAATCTGCACGAGATGTGGGTCTGGAACTCGAACGAAGGTCTGGAGACGATGATCGGTATCGGATTCAAGGAAGTCGTAATCGAATATTCAGCAGACGGGGCCGAATATGTGACATTGGGCACGACGCACGAGTTCGCCCAGGCGCTCGGCGAGACCAATTATGCACACAATACCACCGTCGATATGAACGATATATCGGCAAGGTACGTCAGGCTGACAGCCAACAGCAACTGGTTCAACATCCTGGAGCAATACAGCCTGAGCGAGGTGCGGTTCTTCTACGTCCCCGTACATGCGAGAAATCCGAAGCCGGGCCAGGGCCAAACGGATGCGCCTCTGGACGTGACACTCGCCTGGACGGCCGGGCGAGAGGCAGCCGGACATAACCTTTACCTGAGCACGAGCGAGCCGGCAGTGATAGACGGCACGGCGTTTGTCGATACCGTGACCGAAGCCGGATATGGGCCGCTGTCACTCGATTACGCCGCAACTTATTACTGGCGGGTCGATGAGGTTAACGACCTCGAAGATCCCGCCGTAATTGAAGGTGACATCTGGAGCTTTACGACAAAGGAGTATCTTGTAATAGACGATTTCGAGCTCTACGATTCCAACGACAACCAGATATGGTACGCTTGGAAAGACGGGCTCGGTTACGGCTCGCCGGACGTTCCGCCGTATTTCCCCGGCAACGGAACCGGGGCGGCGGTCGGTGACGAAACGACCGATTCGTTCACCGAGGAAACAATCGTTCACGAGGGCGGCCAATCGATGCCGTTCTCTTACGACAACAACAAGCAGGGCTACGCCAAACATTCGGAGGCGGAGCTGACGCTGAGTTATCCGCGTGACTGGACCTTAGGAGGCGTGAAGGAATTGTCGCTTTGGTTCCGGGGCAGTCCGGCATCGGTCGGCAGCTTCACCGAGGCTCCCGCCGGCACGTACACAATGACCGCGGCGGGTACCGATATCTGGGGCGTCGCGGACGAGTTCCACTACGCATTCAAGACACTGACCGGCGTCGGCACGATCGAAGCGCAGGTGCTCAGCGTCGACGATACGGACCCGTGGGCGAAGGCCGGCGTGATGATCCGCGAAACGCTTCAAGCCGGCTCTAAATTTGCCGCCGTCTATATCACGCCCGGCAACGGATGCAGATTCCAGGGGCGGACCGATACCGATGATTCGGCCACGAGCGACACTTCTGTTGCCACCGCCGAGCAGATGGCAATCACCGCACCGTACCGGATTAAACTGGAGCGCGACTTCGCAGGCAACTTCAGAGGCTACTATTCGAGCGATGGCGTCACCTGGCAGCCGATGTCGTGGAATCCGCACAATATCGCCATGAACTCGAACGTTTACATTGGCCTGGCTGTGACGTCACACAATGCGACTTCAACTTGCCAGGCCGGCTTCTCCAACGTCGAGATTACCGGCACGGCCGGCCCCCAGTGGGCCAGCCGGGACATCGGCATACTCAGCAACGACGCCGAGCCGATGTACGCCGTAGTCTCCAACAGCACCGGCGAGCCGGTGGTCGTAACCTACGACGATCCGGCCGCGACGCATATAGAGACATGGACAGAGTGGGTTATCAGCCTGCAAAGCCTTGAGGATCAGGGCCTGAACCTGAGCGACGTCGACAGGATTGCAATCGGCGTCGGCGCCAGGGACAATATGACGATCCCGGGCGGCTCGGGCAAGATGTTCTTCGACGATATCCGGCTGTACGGACCGAGGAACATCGTGGTCGAAGAGTAAATCGACGCTTCGCATTAAGCGCTGGATAATATATGGTTCTTCTTGAAGCAGGGGCCCATGCTAATCGATACGGTATAGGCCCCTTTCAACAAGTTCCCGCATTCCACGTTTCGCCGCTGAATTCGGGCGTTTCATTCCAAATCGAACAGTGTGTTATCGAGCGGGTTGAACCAGCCTAATTTTAAATCACCCGGAATGGCGCCATAAACATTTTCTTCGCCGGAACCGGCCATCTGCCGCGATTCGATGTGACCGTCCGCCCAGCCGACATTCGCATGGTCCCTGTGGCGAAAATGAATAGACGGCGACATGTAAAACTCGGTGACGGGCCGGCCGTTGTAAACGGTAAAGGGCGGCTCGGCGAACGAATACTCGATGAGCGATTTTTGGTCGTTGGCCATCGCCGTATCGGCGAACATTAACGTCAGGGCCGGCGCGGCTATATCCGTCATTCGCACCGTCATGGCGTAGCTGTCTTTCCATGCCCGAATTCCGCCGGCTGTACTCTGCGAGATCCGGCTGCCGATGTACGTCATATTATAGCCGTAGCCGCCGCAGCCCTGCTCGAAATTCGTATCCCAGTCCCGTCCTTCGACAAACTCCACTCTCAGAGGACATTCCTTTACCCGCCCGTCGGCAAGATAGCTTATTAACGGGCCCCTGAGCGGGTCGAATGGTTCGTCGAGAACATCTCTTTGTCCGTGCCAGCGATGCAGTCCGGCGTTGTCCCACATGTCACTCGCCGCCGGGACGTAAAAGGAATCGTTTTCCGTGGCGTACCCGATATTCGCAATGACAAGCTGTCGGAGGTTCGACTTGCAGGCCAAAGCCCGGCTCCCGGACCTGGCCGCTCCCAACGCCGGCATCAAAATAGCCAGCAGCAGGGCAATGATTGAGACGACTATCAGCAGCTCAATCAAGGTGAACGCTTTGTTTTCTCTATTATGCATAAGACCGTTTCAAAAATTTCCTTAATGATGCCATTGCTCGACTTCGAGCCATTGAGAGACAAAGACGTCAAAGTCGGCGTCGTCGACGAATAAGTCTTTCGGTTCGGCCAAATCGCATCTGCCGATCCAGCCGGGCCGGCCGAAACGACTGTGCCAGGCCGAAACCAGCAGCTCGAAATCGTACATATCGACGGCACCGTTCAAATCGATATCGGCGCTGTACTTTTGTTCTTTTAGTATGCCCACCGCTTCGATGTCCACGCCGCCCGAGCCGAAAGTCACCCAGGCGTCGTAAATCGGATGGTTATCCGAATAATACTCCCGCTCAGGCCCGCTCGCCGGATCGATATGCGCCGCGGCCCGATCGTAGAAATCGCCGCCGCCCGGGATGTCCACGATTCGCACGTAACTTATATCGTTGATATCCACCAGGCCCGATACGACGTTCGGCTCGCCGGCAATCTCCTGCAAATCGAACGGCGTGCCGGTGCCGTTGGGATGCTTGCCGGCCAGATTATACACGTTGCTTATCTCGATAGTTCCATAAGACCCAACCAGCCCGGGAGTCAGCGACACGGCGGGAAATCGGGCAAAATCGACGCCGTTGCTCGAGACTTCGACATATCCAAGTTCGGTAAACATCTGCCCGGCTACCGAGCCTGTCTCCAGGCTAACATCGGATGTGAAACCGTTCTCGAAAACGACAAATTCGTAGCCGTCCTGCTGCCGGATCGGCTCGTCGAACGACAGTGTAATTCGCCCCGGCGAGAAGCCCTGGTCGATTTGCTCACGGCTCAATTCGCCCAGACTGACAATATCGAGCCTGTCGCCGGTAGCCGGCCCGAGGGCATTGCTCGGATTGGCCCACTGAGCATCGACGCCGGGCGCAGGCTCATAATCCACTACGGCAGTTGCCCAGCCTTTGAATATCGGATTGACAACAGCATTCGGATCGTCCAGCGGATTGGCATGCCGCCCGCCATTGTTCGGATCGACATAGCCGCTTATTCCGACCTCTGTATAAGGTCCGGCAAACGAAGATGACGGGTCGTACTCAATCGTATCGATCGCAAAACAGCCCGGCGTATTCATGCCCCAATCGCCGACGTCGCTCGAACCGAGCGCAAACTCGAGACTCACAACCTCGCCGAGCACAGTCAAATCGACGTACCGCCAGGTATCGACGATATAATCCTCGCCGTTGTCCTCGAAGCGGTAATCGGCCAGGTAGAAATCAACCGTGCCGACAGCATTGCCGTCAACATCCCTGCCCGTGATAGTGAGCATAAAGAAGTCCGGCTCGCCGCCGGTTTCGCCGCCGAACTTTTTCGCATAGGCATCGCCGTAAAGCATCGAGTAGTAAGCATAGTTGCTGTTGGTCACATACAGGCCCCTGATAAAGCACGGCTCCTCCAATGTCATAGTGGGCGGCGCAGTAAATCCGATATAACCTACGGCGTAGTTCACCGAGCCTCCCTGGCCGGAGCCCGTGATGGCATTATATTGCCCCGCCATCCCTTCAATACCGGTAGCGGTGAGATTGGAATAGGAAAAGCCGTCCCAGGAGCCCCAGTCGGCGTTGTAATTATTGCCGAAGTATGCCCCGCCGCTG
>Ga0207752_1000174_pt1 | contig 29702 bp, 22 predicted proteins | sample Pon2CUnioCityCA_6_FD_187272 | JGI IMG/M metagenome (GOLD analysis project Ga0207752, IMG submission 187272) | Marine sediment microbial community from Union City, CA, USA - Pond 2C Sediment 2 (SPAdes) | ecosystem: Environmental > Aquatic > Marine > Intertidal zone > Salt pond sediment ... | reverse complement strand
ATCCCCAGCAGCAGGGGCGGCAGGAGTTGTTCCCGATCGGCGTTCTCTTCCCGGCGTTTCTCGACGGTGGTGGCCAGCGCGGGTGGAGAATCAGCCCGGAGCGCATCCAGGATTTCCTGAAAACGGAGCCAGTAAATGTCGTCAAGGGCGGTAATCGCGCCGAGGGCCACCAGGCAACGGCCGGCAGCGCGGATTGCCCGCCGCATCTGACCCTCGGTAAGCTGGTCGATGTAATGGTTGTGCTCCTCTAGGCGGATTGCCTGCCGGCGGGCGTAAGCCAGCTCCCGGCGAAAGGTGGCTACTGCCTGCGGATCGTCACAGGCAGCACAAATCGCTTCTACCTGCGCGTCTCGTTCCTCCTGCCGGCGGGCACGCGCTGCAGCCGGCTGCCCGACGGCGGGATCCAGGTAGGGGATTAGCAGGCGCAACACCAGCTCAGGCCGCTCGTGCCAGGTGGGGACCTGGAACATTGTCTCCGAGCCGTAGCCGTAGCCACAACGGTTGCCATATAGGATCAGGAACGCTTTAAGCTGTTGCCAGAAAGAGGTTGCAGCCGGCAGGGTCTGCAGGCGGGCCAGTGCCTGGGCATCGCCCTGGCGCACGAGGGCGGCCACGGCCGGCGTCTTACGGGCGGTCTGGGCCAGGGCGTACAGGGCGTCGAGCAGACGGGTGAGGGCGGTTTCTTCGCCCTGCACCAGATCGGCCAGGACCGGCCGGGCCTCCTCCCCACTCTGGCCAGTGACCGCCGTGTAGGCTTCGGCCAGGGAGCCGCCGGCACCTTCCCAGAGGAGGGGATGGATTGTCCAGTTGAAGCGAAAGCCACCGAGGGTTGTCTCCAGGTGGCGGGCCAGTTCTTCCCCGTCTTCCGTCTCCAGGTCCAGAGCCATGATTCGCTCAGCGGTGCCGATCACCTCCGGTCCCCAGTGGTCCCAGAGGGTGCGCCCCTCGCTGCGCAGGCGGTCAACCAGGTCCTCCATGGCCGCGCGGCGGGCACGGCGGTCGCCAGGGGACAAATCGGACTCGCGGGCATCCATGTAGGTGTAGCCGTTAAAGATCCGCGCCCGGCGGATATGGGTTCGCCCGGCCCACCGCCTGGCTTCCCGGGTCGTAAAATTGCGCCAGCGCACGTAGTCATATTCCAGGGGGCGCAGCAGGCCGCTCTCCCGGCCGGTGAGGTTGGCCCGGTGCCACAGGGTGTGGCCGTCTTCCTCCTTTTCCCAGGTGACGGGAAAGGGGGGTGGCTCTGCCAGGTCCGGGGGCAGCCCGGTGAGGGGGCGGCTCTGGAGAAGCCAGAGCCGGTTGCCGGTGATTGCCCACTCAATCTCCTGGGGCCGTCCGCGGGCTGCGGCTGTAGCGAGCGCCAGCTCGGCGATGCGCACGGCCCAGGCCTCGGGCAGCGTGGGCAGTTTTTGCTGTGCCTCGGGCACGGGCACGAGGGTGGGCCGGTTGCTTTCGTCCAGAGCCAGCCGGGTGGGTTGCGGGACGAGCCGGCGTTCGGTGACTGCCAGCGGCCCGCCTCCACGTTGCGCGATGCGGTAGGTGTCGGCGGGCACCGTGCCTTCGGCCACGCCGCCGCCCAGGCCCCAGGCAGCGTTTACCACGGCCACCTCTTCGGCCGGGGCAACCGGATCGAGGGAAAAGGCGGCCCCGGCACAGCCGGCTTCCAGCAAGGGTTGCAGGAGCAGGGCCATGCCCTCACGCTCGTCAAGGGCATGGTGGGCGGCACGGCCGGCAAGGGCAGGAGCACTGAAGAAGGCCCGCCAGCAGGTGAGAATTGCTTCCGACACCTCGTCCAATTCTCGCACGCCGAGAACGGAGGTGTAGTAGCCGGCAAAGCTGGCATCGGCCCGGTCTTCGGCGGTGGCGGAGGAGCGCACGACCAGGAGCCTCGCTGCTGCTGCCAGACCGGGCAGCGCCGCAGCCAGGGCAACGCTGACGGGTGCGGGCAGCGACAAGCCGGCCAGCACAACGTCAAGCGCGGTCGCGGCAGCGGCGGCCCCGGCCGGATCCGCAAGGTCATGGTGTGCGAGCGTGTGTGAGATCGCTTCGCGATGGGGGGCCAGGGCCAGGTGAAAGGCGGTGGTAGTCAGGCAAAAACCGGCCGGTACCGGAAAGCCGGCTGCCAGCAGGGAACCCAGGGCTGCCGCCTTCCCGCCGGCCAGGGCAGCACCGGCGGCGCCGGCATCTTCGAGGGGCACGATCAGTTGACTCATATTCTGGCTAAAACCTCGAGGCCGGCGGATTGCCGGCGGACCGTCGGTTCGCGCCCGCTATCTGCCATCAACTTCCAACCGACAACTGCCAACTAATTTTGCCATCCCTCGGCGACGGCCGTTGCCGCGCCGATGATGCCGGCCCGATTGCGGAGCGCGGCCGGGATCACTTTGGTCTCGACGGTCAGGCGGGGGATGTATTTGTCGTGTTTCTTGCTGACGCCGCCGCCGATGATAATCAGGTGGGGGGTGAACACGCTGTCCACCAGGTGAAGATATTCGTCGAGGCGGTGGGCCCACTGTTTCCACTTCAGGTCCTGTTGCTTGCGCACGTCGGCGGCTGCGTATTTCTCGGCCACATCACACTGGTCGCGCAGATAGAGGCGGCCGAATTCCATGTTGGGCACCAGGTGCCCTTTGGTGAAGAGGCTGCCGCCAATGCCGGTCCCCAGGGTAAGGACCACGACTGTGCCGTTTTCGCCCCGGCCGTTGCCAAAGCGCATCTCGGCAATCCCGGCGGCGTCGGCGTCGTTAAGGAGGGTGATGGGCCGGCCCAGCCATTCGCTTAATTGCCGGGCCACCGGGTAACCTACCCAGGCCTGAATATGGTGGGCGGTAAAGGCGGTGCGGGGCACGCCGTCCACCACCACGGCCGGGAAGCCAACGCCGATGGGACCCTCGTACTCGTCGAAATGGTGAACCAGTTCACGCACGGCTTGCAGAACATCGTCCGGCATGAGCGAATCCGGCGTTGGAATCCGTTTGCGCTCGCCGTGGAAGATGCCTTTCTCGGTATCCACCAGCGCGCCCTTAATGCCTGAACCGCCGATATCTATGCCTAACAGTCGCATGTGTTTCTCCTGATAAAGATTGGAGATTAGAGATTGCTGCCACGAATCGATCTAATTCCTACGTTCTAATCTCGTTTTGAACTCCTCTATTTCTTCCGCTACCTGTTCCACTGCCTGCTCGCCTGCCCGCAAGCCTTCTTCCAGCCGGTGGAAATCGAAGAGGCCGATGGTGCCGACCTGCGGGCGGATCATCAGATCGGGCGGAGAAATCGCCATCCGGGCCTTAACCGATTGGGTAGTGAGGATGTCGGTTACCGTCGTCAGTACCTGCCAGAGGGCGGTGCGCTGGGTCATGGCCAGCGCGCGGGCTACCAGCCCGCTGCCCGTGGGGATCTCTACCGGGGAGCCGTAGGGGAGGGAATTGCTCAGATCGACGGCGATAACGTGGGTGGCACCGCGGGCGCGGGTGATGTCGAAGGGCACGTTGTTCAGAAGACCCCCGTCCACCAGTACCTGTCCATCTCGCTCCACGGGTGGCAGCACAATGGGGAAGGCCGTGGTTGCCAGCAGCGCCGTAACCAGGTCCCCTTCGTCCAGGATTACCTCCCGGCGCGACACCAGGTCGACGGCGACCAGTGCCAGGGGGATCTCCAGCTCGGCAAAGGTGGGCCGGCCAATGGTTCGTTCCAGCAGGGCGGCAAATTTATGGTTGCTGGCGAGGGCCGGATCGCCACCCGGCCGGGCAAAGATCTGGCTAAAGGTGATCTGGCGGAAGAAGGCGATCATGTCGTCTGAGGCCATGCCGGTTGCCAGGAGGCCGGCGACGAGGCCGCCAATGCTGGTGCCTGTAAGCAAATCCGGGCGCAGGCCGGCGTCTATCAGAGCCTGAATAACGCTGATATGGGCCACGCCGCGAGCGCCACCGCCTCCCAAGGCCAATCCCAGCTTCATCGATTCTCCTCCTCGCCAACGACGTCGTAAAAGTGGGGCAGGGGCTCGACCGGATCATCGGACCAGGTGAGCGCATCCAGAATCTCGGCGCGTGCCTGGGCCAGTTCCTCCGGGTCGTTGGCGTGGATGGTGGCCAGCAGATCGCCGGGTGTAATCTGATCGCCGATCTTCACCGGCATGACGAAGCCGACGGCGTGATCGATGGGCTGCCCTTTTTCTTCCCGGCCGGCGCCGAGGTGAACGGCGGCCCAGCCCAGCTCGCCGGTATCCATGGCTGCAATGTAGCCACCCCGTCCGGCCTGCACCTCCTCTACATGGCCGGCCTGAGGCAGTGTTGCCGGCCGGTCAACCTGGGCGACGTCCCCACCCTGGGCGGCTACCATCTGCCGGAATTTCTCCAGCGCCTGACCGCCGGACCGGGCGCTGACGACGCGCTCTCGTATCTCATCCAGAGGATCGTCCGGGCGCCAGAGGTGCAGCATCTGGGCGGCCACCTCCAGGCAATGGGCCCAGAAATCGGCCGGGCCCTCGCCCCGGAGGGTGGCAATGGCTTCGGCCACTTCCAGGGCATTGCCCACGGCGTGACCCAGGGGCTGGTTCATGTCGGAGATGAGGGCCGTCATCTTGCGGCCGGCATCCTCTCCGATTTCGACCATGATGTCTGCCAGCTCAACGGCAGCCTCGACCGTCTCCACGAAGGCACCGCTGCCGGTCTTGACGTCGAGGACGATGCCATCGGCGCCACCGGCCAGTTTTTTGGACATGATAGAAGCAGCAATCAGGGGCCTGCTGGGCACGGTGCCGGTGACATCGCGCAAGGCGTAGAGCTTGCCGTCGGCCGGCGCCAGGTCGTTGGTCTGACCGGCAAGCACCAGGCCGATTTCTGCCAGTTGCTGCTTAAAGTGGGGCAGGGTCAGGTCCGGCGTCCAACCACGAATCGATTCCATCTTGTCCAGCGTGCCGCCGCTGGAGCCCAAGCCCCGCCCGCTCATCTTTCCAACCGGCAGACCGCAGGCGGCGACCAGGGGTTGCACGACGAGGGTGGTTTTATCGCCGACGCCGCCGGACGAATGTTTGTCCACCACGAAGCCGGCCACGTCGTGCAGATCCAACTCGTCGCCGGAACGGGCCATGGCCAGCGTCAGGTCCACCGTCTCCCGGCGATCCATGCCCTGGAAGTAAATGGCCATGAGGAGGGCGGCAATCTGATAGTCGGGGATGGTGCCGTTGGTAACGCCGCGGACAAACCAGCCGATTTGCTCCGTTGTCAGCGCCTGCCCGTCCCGTTTGGCTTCGATGAGGTCTACCATGCGTGTGCTCATGTCAACTGTGCTACCTCTTGCTATCCGCTTGTGAGTGTTGAAGTGCTTTTGCCGATTATAACATTTACGCCTTTCCCTCAAAACCGGTATAATTCCCGGACCTAACGCTGTCGCCGGCCAGGAATGGCGTTCCTCCTGCCGTTTTGGGAGGGCGCGGTTCCCTGGTACTGTCCAATCCCAGGAGGCACACTGTGAGCGAAAAAGTCGATCTGATCTTAAGCGGGGGCACCGTCGTCACGATGAACGCGGCTTATGACCTGTTCCCCGAGGGGGCCGTGGCCATTCGCGGCGATTCCCTGGTGGCGGTGGGGCCTGCTGCTGAGATTGCCGCCCGCTACGAGGCGGAGGAAACGGTGGATTGCAGGGGCCGGGTGATCATGCCGGGCCTGGTGAACGCTCACACCCATGTACCGATGACGTTGCTGCGGGGCCTCAACGACGATCTCCGCCTGGATGTCTGGCTGGGCTACCTGATGCCGGTGGAACGGGAATTCGTCACGCCGGAATTTGTGAAGCTGGGCACGCGGCTGGCGTGCGCGGAGATGATTCGCGGCGGGGTCACCAGTTTTGCCGACATGTATTACTTCGAGGAAGAGATAGCAGAGGCGACGGCGGAAATCGGGATGCGGGCTTTGCTGGGGCAGACAATCTTAATCTTCCCGGCGCCGGATGCCGAGAATTACGAAGAAGGTCTCGTCCTCTGCCGCCGTTTCATCGAACGCTGGAACGGCCACGAACTGATCCAGCCGGCCGTGGCCCCCCATGCCTGGTACACGGCCACCCCGGAGCTGTTGCGCGCCTGCGCGGACCTGGCGCGAGGTTCGGACGTGCCGCTGCACACTCACATTGCGGAGACTCGCTACGAATTGGAGAACAGCCGCCAGCAAAACAACATGCCGGTCGTGCCCTGGAACGCGAAGCACGGCATCCTGGACACGAAGTTGCTGGCTGCACATTGCGTACACCTGGACCGGGGGGAGATGTACGATCTGAAGAAAGCGGGCGCGGGCGTCGCCCACTGCCCGAGCAGCAACCTGAAGCTGGCCAGCGGCCTGGCCAAGGTGGGCGAGATGCTGGAGATGGGCCTGAACGTGGGGGTGGGGACCGACGGCCCGGCGAGTAACAACGACCTGGATATGTTTGAGGAGATGCACCTGGCCGCGCTCCTGGCGAAAACGGTCAGCAACGACCCCACAGTTCTGCCTGCCCGGCAGGCGCTGGAGCTGGTGACCCGGCAAGGGGCAAAAGCGATCCACATGGAAGCGATTACGGGCAGCCTGGAGCCGGGGAAGCGGGCGGACATTGCCGTCGTCGATACGGGCACGATTCACAACTGGCCCCATTTTGAGAGCAATCCGGAGGCCGTTTACTCGCGGCTGGTGTATGCGACCAAGAGCAATGACGTGGAGCATGTGCTGTGCAACGGGCGCTGGCTGATGCGGGACCGGGAATTGCTGACCGTAGACGAAGAAGCGGCAATGGCCGCAGCGGCCCGGGTCGGGGCAGAGATCGATGCCTTTGTGCACGAGCGGGAATCAAGCCCTTATAACAAGCTGGTCATTCTGGAAGGGGTGCAGCGGCAGGAGAGCTATGAGATTCAGGTAAAGGTGGCTGTGGAAGAAGACGGGCAGGTGCTGGCGGTCTTGGCCAGCGACGAGCTTGAAATCACGAAGCGATCCCATTACCGGCAGTATGACAACTACTTCTTCTTCGACGGCCGGGATCCTGATGCCAATCGTCTCCGTTACCGGGAGGACGAATTCATTGACGACGAGGGGAAGGTGTTCGAGGCGCGGGACCGGCTGACGCTCCTGGGCCAGAGCAGCCTGGAAGAGTATTCCAACGCCGTCATGCTCTCTCGCTCTCGTTTCCTGGCACCGGCCGAGCAAAGCTTGCGTTTTTACCGGGAGTATTTCGACCCGGATCAAGAAGTAGAGGTGCACAAAGACCGGCGCCGCTGGCGCATTCTATACAAGGGGACCGACTTTGCGGTCAATCTGGACAAGATGATCCAGCCGGCACTCCCCGGTTACTTCCTGGAACTGAAATCTCGGACCTGGTCCCGCACCGATGCTGAGCGCAAAGCGGGCCTGATTTCCGAGTTACTGGCCCTGTTCGGGGTCGGAGAAGAGCAGGTGCAGCGCGAGGAGTATGCAGAACTGGCGCTGGCACACCGGGAGCAGGTTTAACGGCGCCTCCCGCCTCGCTCATGCGTACCCGCCTTTTTCCCCTTGTCTTGTTGCTGTTGGTGGTCGCCTGTAACGAAGCGGTGCCGCCACCGCCGGCGGTTCCTACGGCCACGCCGCTGCCGGTGGTGACCATCGGTCTTTCCGGCAGTGCGGCGCCGGTGGCAGACTTGGTGGAGGCTGCCTACGAGGAGGCGGTGCCCGGCGTGGATGTCAACTTCGTCGTTGGTAACAACGCTACCCTCTTTCAAGATCTGGAGCGGGGAAATGTAGACGCTCTGCTGGTCCATCACCTGCCGGCAGGAAGCGACCAGTGGTATAATCCGGTGGCGATGGACGGCGTGGTGCTGGTTGTCCATCCTGAAAACCCGGTACGGGCAGTGACCAGGGCGGAAGTGCAGGCCCTTTTTAACGGGCGAGTTGACAACTGGGCAGGGGTAGGCGGGCCGGAGAGAGCGGTGACAGTGGTGGGGCGCGAGCGCGGTTCCGGCGCACGCCTGCTCTTCAACCAGCGGGTGATGGTCGAGCAACGCGCCAGCATCAACACCGTGATCGAGCCGGATAACGCTGCCCTGCTGGCAGCGGTGGCGGCCGATCCCGGCGCCATCGGCTACAGCATGCTGGGCGCGACCGGCGGGCGGGACGATGTGGTCGCCCTGACCCTGGACGGGGTGGAACCGACCCCGAACAGTGTGGGCACGCAGAATTACCCGCTAACCGTCCCCCTCTATTTCGTGGCGCCAACCGAGCCGGCCGGTCCTGGGCCAGGCGGCACGCTCCGCGCCTTTCTCGCCTGGTTACAGGCAGATGAAGGCCAGATAATTCTGAGTGAAAAATATGGCCGTGTCCGATAGAATAGAGGGAGCAATTAATAGTGCAAGAGCGAGTGTACATCCCATGACTCCCACTTTCATTCTCCCCTTCTGGACCGGTTATATCTAGGTGCCGCCGGCTTAGAACACTTTACCCCTGCCGGGGCGGGTCGTCGTGGGACAGACCGCGTCGCCTGTCCGGCCGACAGCTACCATCTACCATACTTGCCAATCCGCCGGTGCTCGAGCGTGGGGCCGCACGGATTACGGGCAATCAACAAGCGAAACGTCAAGGAGTTTTCCAATGAAGAGCGAAGATTACATCGAACTGTCGCAGAAATATAGCGCCCACAATTACAAACCGCTGGACGTGGTGATCCATGAAGCAGACGGCGTCTGGGTATGGGACGTGGACGGAAACAAATATCTGGATTGTCTGAGTGCTTACTCGGCCGTCAACCAGGGCCATTCCCATCCGGCGATTTTGCGGGCGGCTCACGAGCAAATGCAGCGGGTGACGCTCACGTCGCGCGCCTTCCGTAATGATCAGATGGGACCGTTTCTCCAGGAGTTGTGCCAGATGGCCGGCTATAAGAAGGCATTGCCGATGAATACCGGCGCGGAAGCGGTGGAGACGGCAATAAAGGCTGCGCGCAAGTGGGGATATGAGGTGAAAGGGGTGGAAGATGGGCAGGCGGAGATCATTGTCTGCCAGGGAAACTTCCACGGCCGGACGACCACCGTCGTCGGCTTCTCCAGCAACGAGAATTACAAGCACCATTTTGGGCCCTTCACGCCTGGTTTTACGATCATTCCCTATGGCGATCCGGCCGCGTTAGAGGCAGCGATTACGCCGAATACGGTCGGGTTCCTGGTAGAGCCGATCCAGGGAGAGGGTGGCGTGATCGTGCCGCCGGAAGGATATTTGAAGGAAGCGGCTGCCATTTGCCGCAAACATAACGTTCTCTTCCTGGCGGATGAGATCCAGACCGGCCTGGGCCGGACCGGCCGGCTTTTTGCCAGCGAGCATGAAGGAGTCCGGCCGGACGTGATGATCCTGGGCAAGGCGCTCAGCGGGGGCTTTTACCCGGTCTCCGCCGTGCTCAGCGACGAAGCGGTACTGGGCCTTTTCGAGCCGGGCGATCACGGCAGCACCTTTGGCGGCAACCCGCTGGGTTCGGCTATCGGCCGCAGCGCCATTAAGGTGCTGATCGAAGAAGATCTGATCGATCGTTCCCGCGTTCTGGGCGACTATTTCAAGGGCAGGCTGGCCCGCATTGAGAGCGAGCACGTGAAGGAAGTGCGCGGCAAAGGGCTGTTCATCGGCGTCGAGTTGCACGTACCGGCGCGTCGCTTTGCCGAGGCCCTGCGCGATCGCGGGATTCTCGTCAAGGAAACGCACGAGATGGTGTTGCGCTTCGCGCCCCCGCTGGTGATTGAGAAAGAGGAGATCGATTGGGCGGTGGAACGGATTGAAGAAGTGTTGATGATGGCTTGAGAGTGACTGCAAGTGACGAGTGGGGGTGTAGACGCCTACTCCCCCACTTCCCGGGTGTGCGGGTCGAGCATGGTATCGAGGTGCATCCACATGGCGCGGGAGTAACGAAAGATGAGGGGGGAGAGGATGGTCAGGAGCAGGAGCGTGCTGATCAGGAACCAGATGGGAGCGACATCCAAGAGAAAGAGGATGATGGTGACGGGCAAGATGACGATGAAGCCCAGGATGTAGCCGAAGAAGATGGCATTCATAAAATAGCCCTGCTCCCGCTCATACTTAATGCCACACACGGGACACCTTTCGGGCATCTGCCACATGGAGCTGAAGATTTTCCCCCGGTAGCAGTTGGGGCAACGGAGGCGTAAGAGGGCCCAGAGCCGGCGCATCGGTTCCTTACTCTTCCTCGTCCCGGAGCAGCAGGCGGCGGTATCCCCGGTTCCAGTAGACGAGGGGCGGGCCTTCCGGCCGGGGACATTGGCTGGCCTGGACCTCGCCCACGTAAATGGTATGGGTGCCGGCCAGGTAGCGGTTTTCGATGGTGCAATCGAGCCAGGCGAGGGCGTCGGCCAGGACGGGCGCTCCGGTGACGGACGTCGTCCATTTTCCCTGCGCAAAGCGGTCGGCATCCTTCAGCCAGGCGAAACGATTGGAGAGCTCCATCTGGTCATGATGGAGGATGTTGACGGCAAAGACGGCGCCAGGCTGTTCCAACAACTCGTAAGCGGTGTGGCGATGGTCGATGGCAACGATGATCAAGGGAGGTGAAGGGGAAATGGAAGCGAAGGCGGAGACGGTCAGGCCGTGAATTTCCTCCCCGGCCTTGATGGTGACAATGGTCACACCAGAGGGAAAGTGGCGGAGCGCTTCGCGAAATTCTTCAGATGAGATGGCCATAAGTTGTTTTGAGATTGTTACAATCTCAAATCTCCAGATATTTACGCACGATGGGTGCGATGTCGGTTAGATCGTGGACGAGCGACGCCAGCTCGGCGTGGCCCGGACCCATGATAATCGTGGGAACCGGGTTTTCGGTGTGCTGGCGCCGATCCTTCGCTTCAATATTACCATGATCGCTGGTAATGATCAGCAACCCGTCTGCCGGCCAGGCGGCGAAGAGGCCGCCGAGGACGGCGTCGATCAGTTCCAGGTGGGCGCGGGCTTCGGCCAGGGACCCCCGGTGACCGCGGCGGTCGCTGGGCCAATGCTCGAAGAAGCTGAAAGTGTAGGCGGTTGCGATGGTGGCGATGCGCGCTCCTGCCTCTGGCAGCGAGAGCAGGGGCATGTCGTCGTAGCCCAGGTGGTCGCGCCATCCCTGGCCGGTGAAGCCGGGGCTGACCGCGCGCCCGGCGCGCAGATCTGCTTCGGTCATCAGGGCCAGCCCGGCGCTGGTTGCTGCCAGGGGGACGGCCGACAAGAGGCGGCGCCCGCTCTCAATCGCTTCGAAGTAGCGGGGGGGATAGGGGGTAATGAGGGCGGCCGTGCCACCGGCAGCAACCACTTCGTGGAAGAGGGTGCCTGCCTCAATCGCTTCCGCCACTTCCCGGTTCGGCTTGGGCCCGTAATGGCTGCCAACCTCCCGAGGGACGTTGCGCCCGGTGAGAATCGTTGCCTGGCCGGTAGCGCTTTGCGGTCGCCCGGGAACGCCCAGGGTGGGATCGGTGGGGACAAAGCTGGCCCGGCCGGTGCTGATGGGCTGTCGCCGCAGGAACCATTCGTTCCCCAATAACCGGTTCAGGTGAGGGAGTTCGGCCGTGACAAAGGGGTTCACGGCCGGGTCCGGGTTGCCGAGACCGACGCCATCAAGGAAGAAAAGGTGGGCGAATCTAACGGAATCCACAATGTGCTCCATTATAATAGAAATGATATGAGTGAAGAAGATCTGTTCATCAATGATAAATTGACGATTGCCGGCTGGGAGTTGAATTTTTCTTTCTCGCCCAGCGGCGGGCCCGGGGGCCAGCACGCCAACAGGGCAGCGACACGTGCCACGCTCATCTTTGACGTGGATAACTCGCCCAGCCTCGACGAGCGACAACGCCACCGGATCCAGAAGCGTCTCCGCTCACGCATTGACCAGGACGGCCTGCTCCAGGTTAGCGCCCAGGACACGCGTAGCCAGCACCAGAACCGGGACCTGGCGCGGGAACGATTCCAGGCGTTGCTACAGAAGGCGCTCAAACGGCGGAAGCGCCGGCGCAAGACGCGGCCCAGCCGGGCGGCCAACGAGCGCCGGTTGGAGGAGAAGAAACGGCGGGGCTACCGCAAGCGGCAGCGCAGCCGCGATTGGTTCGACAAGATTCCATAGGTCAACCGCCCATAGCCGCGGCATCTTCGGCGCGGGCAATCTGCCGTCCCTCGGTGACGTTCACCCGGGTCAGCAGGAAGCCGCCGACGATAAAGAAGACGATGAGGCTGAGCACGGCCGGGCGGCTGCTGTCGAAGATGGCGACGGCAGCGGCGAAGAGCAGGGGGCCGCTGAAGGAAGAGAATTTGGACATGATGCTGAAGAGGCCGAAAAACTCGCCGCTCTTAGAGGCCGGGGAGAGGCTGGCGTAAAGGCTGCGGCTGAGGGCCTGGCTGCCACCCTGAACGACGGCAACGAGCCACGCCAGGAACCAGAACTCGATCACCGAGTCGAGGAAATAGCCCCAGACGGCGATCACGCCGTAGGTAACCAACGCCAGGAAGATACTGCGTTTCGTGTCGAAGGTGCCGGCCAGGCGGCTGAAAAGGAGGGGGCCGAGGAACCAGGAAAGGAGAAAGCCGCCTAGCTCCAGGCCCACCAGCAGCCCGATGATGACCCCCAGGTTGCTTTCGGGGTAGAGTGGGTGGACCTCGACCTGGGCCACGTTTATGGCGGTCCCGGTGGCAGCCGGGTTCATCTGGCCGGTGTTGATAACGGCCAGCCGGTGCTCGCCCGCTTCCTCCACGGTGATGTCCCTGGTTACGCCGTAGCGCACACTGTCATTGTAAGCGTCGATCAGCAAAGGCTCACCATCATCGTCGAGCACGGGCCGGCCGTCGACCTCTACTGCCCAGATTCCTGACGCCGGACCACTGAAATATTCGAGCGTGACCTGCCGGCCGTTGAAGCCGACTTCGTAGGTGGCGCCTGCCTCTTCTGTGGCCAGATAGGTGACGGCTTCGCCGGTACCCAGAGTCTCTGCCGAAACCACTTCCGGGGCCCAGGTGCCGGAAAAGGTTAGGGCCTCGCCCGTCGCGGGATAAACGCCTTCGTCCACGGCGGTAGCCGTTGCCTGCAGGTCTGGCGGCGGCGCGCCCACGAGCCCGGCCGGTAGCAGTTCAGCGCCGACAATGCCGGACAGAGGCAGGGCGATGAGGTTGAAGAGGACGAAGGCCAGGAAGGCAGGCCGGCGTTTCGCCTTGGGGCTGGGGAGACGGCCGAAGACGAGACTGTAGGGCATGCCCACGAATTGCACCAGCAGGATGGCCGAGATCAGCTCGATGCTGCCAAAACCCAGTTCCGCGCCGTAGATGGCAGCAACGCCGATAATGGTGCCAATGCCGTCGTTGTAGATCAGATAAGCGAAGAGGAATTTAAGCAGTTCCCGGTAGCGGCGGAGATGGTTGAAGGTTTCGCGGAGGCGGCGGAAGCTGGCAGTAACCACATTTTCGCCGGGTGCCAGATCCATAGTCGCCGCCGGTGGTTCGGGCACGGTGCGCAAGAGGGGAATGGAGAAGACGGCCCACCAGAGGGCCACGCTCAGCAGGGAGATACGGTACCCCCAGTTGTTTTCGGGCAAAGCAAAGATCATGGCGATGTTGACCGCCAGCAAAATACCTCCGCCCAGGTAGCCAAAGGCATATCCCCGGGTAGAGACGACGTCCTGATCCTCTTCGCGAGCAACGTGGGGCAGGAGGGCGTCGTAGAAGACGTTGGCGCCGCCGAAGCCAAAGCGGCCGACAATAAAGAGGATGGAGGCCAGCATCCAGTCGCCCGTGCTGACGAACACCAGCAGGCCGGTGGCGACCACGCCGATGGCGAGGAAGATAGAGAGGAAGCGTTTCTTCCCGCGCACGATGTCGGAGATGGTGCCCAGGATCGGGGAAAGGAGGGCGGTGATAAAGAGAGAGATGCTGAGTCCCGCGCTCCAATAGGCGGTAGCCCGGGCGGCGCTGGGTAGGGTGGCGCCGGCAACCTGGCTGTAGTAAACGGGGAGAACGGCGGCAAGGATGGTGGTGGCGAAGGCAGAATTGGCCCAGTCGTACAAAACCCAGGCCCGGATGCGACGCTTATACTCCGCCTCGTCAATCTCGGCAAAGTTGGTCATGGCAGCAGTTGACATTGGATTCCCTCCTGACTGACGAGAGCGGTAAAGGCTGACGAGGGACGTCAGGGTTGACGAGAACCGTCAGGGCTGACGACAGGCGCCAGATAGCAGAAGGATACGCCAATCTGGGCCGGCAGGCAACGGTTTCTAGGGGAGAAATTCCTGGGGTGCGTTTAGCTGATTGACACAGGGGTCGTAATCGGCGCCCAACACCACCCGGTAATCGTATTCGTAGGCGGTGTCCGGGATCAACTCAATCGCCTCCGACCGCTGGCTGAAGATCCAGCTAATCAGCCAATCGAAGGAGCTCTTGAAGTTGTCGGCATAGTAGGAGATGGTGGTATTCTCATAGTCCTGGCGATCGGCCTGGGTAATCACCGGCACGAACCCATACCAGGCCAAATTGTCGGCCGCCAGCAGGGCCAGTTCCGGGTTGTCGGTGCCGTTCACGACTTCGACGTAGATGGGCGCGCGCAGGCCACTGTTCAACGACGGCGGGGTGAAGAGCCGGTAAAAGGTCTCTTCCATCTCACCTTCCCACTGGGGAAGCTGTACCTGCGCACCGGTAATGGGCTCGATCCATGGCTGGAGCTGGTCGCCGGAGATGTAGAGGTGCTGGATGCCATTTTCGCGCACGGCGGGGGCAATCGCCGCCAGTTGCAAAATCCGGCCGATGTCCATGTCGGTCTCCACCGTGTCCTTATAGGTGTTGTAGAGGGTGGGGATCTGGGAGAGCAGGTCCACGTCTACCCCGTGGTTGAAAAGGGCGTGTAACAGTTGCTGCTGGCGCCGGTTTCGATCGAAATCGGTCGAGCCGGTGCGGGAGCGCGCATACCAGAGGGCCAACTCGCCATCCATTTCGTGGATCCCCGGTTCCAGGCGCATCGTCTCAATCTCCAACGGCTCCCTGGACTTGACGACGGGGATGTTGACCGGGCAGCTGACGGGCAGTTCAATGCCACCCAGGGCATCGACAACTTCCTGGAAGCCCTCGATATCGATCCGGGCGAAATAATGAATGGGGACGCCAAAATTGTAGAGGATCGTATCTTTCAACTGGCCGATGGCGCCGGTAGGATAGTTGGCGTTCGAGCCACGGGCCAGGGCGGTGTTGATGCGATTCAGGGTCCAGCCGGGGACGTATACATACATATCTCGAGGCAGGGAGACCATGGAAGCGGTCTTGGTGCGCCGGTTAATGGAGACGATGATCATGGTGTCGGTGCGCGAAATACCTGCTTCGAGGTCCTGGTCACTGCCCAGGAGGAGGATGTTGGTCACATCGTCCGGAACTTCGAAGGTGGGGACGGCCGTGGGCACGGGTGTGGAAGGGGTTGCCGTCATCAAGTTGTACGGAGTGCCCACGAAAGCCAAGCCGCCGTTCTGCTGGGGGATACTGGTGGGGGTGGCAGTGGGTGCCGGGGTGTCGGTGGGCGCCGGCGACGGGGTCAGGGTCTGGGTGGGAGTGGCGCTGGGTCCGGGTGTGGGCGTCAGTGTAATCGTCGGCACCGGGGTGAAGGTGGCCGGCACCGAGTTCTCTGCAGGTGAAGGCTCCGGGGTGGCAGATTCCTGCGGCCCAGACACCGCCGTTTCATTTCTATCGGAAACAGCGCCGACTTCCCCGGTTGCGTCGTTGCTGCACGCCTGGAGCAGGGTAAAGATAGTCAGGAGCAAAGCCAGGATAGCAATGTTCTGCCATGTTTTCAGGTTAGCTACCATAGATAGATCACCATCTTTATTCAGAAAAAGGCCGCTCTTTCCAGGTACACTGTAGCTCTAATCGGCGTGCAGATCATACTGGATAGCAGCGCAAGCAGGCATTATAGCGTGGTTAAATGTGATTGCGTAATCTATAAGGGCGCGTTAATCTGTTATTAGTAGTCTCCCCGGGCAATGGTTGTGAATGGTAAAATCAGCGCTGAACAGGTGCTAATAGCAGGTGCTAATTGAGCGCCGCCCGAAAGTTATGTCAATAATTCGCCGTTTTCATCCCTTTGTCTGGTTATTATTGGTGGCAGGCTTGTTTGCCTGCCAGCAGCAGGCGCCATTGGCGCCGGCGCCTACGCAGGCCGGGGACGTCCTCTCTAACCCCACCTCACAGGCCAGGGCGACGGTTGCACCGGCCGTTACCCAGACAGCCGAGCCCACCCTCACACCTACCCTGCTGCCCCCGACGGCGACAGCCACGGCGGTGCCAACCTGGCCGCCTCCTCTGGCTGTGCCGGACCCCTTTGCACCATTACCGCTGACGGCAGACGAGGTGCGAACGGCCGGGGAACTGGCAGCGGTCGAGCCACCGGCACGGGACGATTTGCGGCTGGCGCGCGAGTACCGGGGCGTGACCACCCTCCCGCCGCCGGCGGAGACGGCGGAAACGCTCAGCGTGGGGGAGCGCGCGCCGTTCAACGTCCTCAATACGGACAGCAACATCGTCGTGCCGATTACGGCGACGTTGCTCGGCACCAGCGAGCACGCCTACTTCTGGTTTGACGATACGGCACCCCAGCCGGAACGAGAGGAGATGGTGCCGGTGGAGGTGGCCTTCGACGAGATTTACGAAGGTGGTGTGAAGGCCTTCGGTGCTGAGGATGGCCCGGACAGAGAAGGGGATGGCCGGGTTCATATTCTACACGCTTCCCCGGCTGCCCTCTGTGATGAAGCAGAGCAGTGCGGTATCGCCGGCTATTTCAGCGCCCATGATAGCCTGCCACGAGCGGTCAGTGCTTCGTCCAATGAGCGGAAAATGTTTGTGATGAATGCGGACAAATTTGGAACCGGCTTCTACCTCAACGTGCTCGCGCACGAATTTCGCCACATGATTGAGGAAAATCATGATCCCGCCGACATTGATTGGGAAGTGGAAGGCTCGGCCACGCTGGCGGAAGAGCTGGCGGGGTTCACCGAGAATGCCCATAGCCGGGGCAACGCTTTCCTGGCAGAGCCGGATCAGCAGTTGAACCGCTGGACCGACGGTAATACGTACACGTATTATGGCCAGGGATATGTTCTGAACCGCTATATTTACGACCGGCTGGGCCCGGATCTCTATCGCGCTTTTGCCATGCATCCGGCCGATGGCCTGGCGGCGGTAACGGCGGTGGCCGAGGCGAACGGGCTGGATCTGAGCGGCGAGCGGTTGTGGCTGGAGTGGCTGGCAGCCCTGGCGATCCATGATCATCCGCAGGCACCGACCGCTTATCGCCTGGGGGATGGTAGCCTGGATACGGTGACGATGACGACGGTGACCGACCTGCCGGCCGCTATCGAGACAACCGTCAACCAATACGCTGCCGACTATTATCACCTGCAGGGTAGCCGGCCGGTGACGGTGACGTTCAAGGGCACGCGCCGGGTGCCACTGCTGGACACCGCGCCGCCTTCCGGGGGCCATTTCTGGTACGCCAACCGGGCTAACTACAGCGATCTGCGCCTGGCCCGGCCGGTCGACCTGCGCCCGGTGGTGAGTGCCACCCTGATTTACAGCGTCTGGCACGATATCGAATATGGCTATGATTTTGCCTATCTCTCCGCCTCGACCGACGGAGGCGAGAGCTGGGAGCCCCTGGTGGCGGAACAGATGCAGGGGTTGCTGCCCGCCGATAATCCGGCCGGGAAAGCGCTGGCCGGGCGTTTTTACACCGGCGAAAGCGATGGCTGGATCGGCGAGCGGGTGGACCTGACCCCTTACGCCGGACAGGAGATCTGGATACGTTTCTCCTACGTCACCGATCCGATCCTGACTTTCGACGGCCCGGTCCTGGACAATATCAGTATCCCGGAAATTGGTTTCTATGACGGCGCAGAAGATAATAGCGGTGGCTGGCAGGCAGAGGGATTTACGCGAGCCACGGCGAGCCTTCCCCAGGAATGGCACCTGCAACTGATTACGTTCCCGGACGGCAGGCCGGTGGTCACACCGCTGGCGTTGGACGAGGGCCAGACGCTAACCCAGATTGCACCGCTGGCGGACAGTTCACCGGGCGGAGGAGAAGCGATTTTGATTGTGGCCGCCACCGCCCCCCTAACCCTGGAAAGCGCGGCCTACCGCCTGGAGATCAGGGAGTAAAGTGAGAAAGAAAACGATGGACAACGTCGTTCCGACCAGATATTGGCACGTGCTGGAAGACGGGCGAATCCAGTGTGACCTCTGCCCGCGCGCGTGCAAGTTAAATGAAGGGCAACGGGGCATGTGCTTCGTGCGTATGCGGGAAGGCGACCAGGTGGTGCTTACGACTTATGGTCGCTCCAGCGGGTTCTGTGTGGACCCGATTGAGAAGAAACCGCTGAACCATTTCTTGCCGGGTACGCCTGTCCTCAGCTTTGGCACGGCCGGCTGCAACCTGGCCTGCCGCTTTTGCCAGAACTGGGATATCAGCAAGTCGCGGGAATTCCACACCCTGGCCGACCAGGCCTCGCCGGAGACGATTGCCCGGGCGGCCCTGGAGCTGGGTTGCCGCAGCGTGGCCTTTACCTACAACGATCCGGTGATCTTCATGGAGTACGCCATCGACGTGGCTCAGGCCTGCCACGAGGTGGGGATCAAGACGGTGGCCGTAACGGCCGGGTATATCTGCGAGGAGCCGCGCGAAGCGTTTTACGCCCATATGGACGCAGCCAATATCGATTTGAAGGCGTTCACCGAGGATTTCTACCAGAAGATTACGGTCTCGGCCTTGCAGCCGGTGCTGGACACGTTGAAATATGTCAGGCATGAAACGGACGTCTGGTTCGAGTTGACGAACCTGCTCATTCCCGGTCACAACGATTCGGATGCAGAATTGGAGGAGATGACCCAGTGGGTGGTCGAGGAACTGGGCCCGGACGTGCCCATGCACTTCAGTGCGTTCCATCCTGATTATAAGATGAGGGACGTTCCCCATACGCCAGCGGCGACCCTGAGCCGGGCACGGGCGATCGCCCGCAAGAATGGGGTGCGCTACGCGTACACGGGTAACGTGTATGACAAGCGTGGCGGTAGCACCTACTGCCACCATTGTGACAATCTGCTGATCGGCCGGAACTGGTACGTCCTTTCTGAGTGGAATCTGACGCCGGAAGGGAATTGTCGTTTTTGCGGCACGCCCTGCGCCGGTGTCTTTGAAGCGGAACCAGGGCAGTGGGGGGCGCGCCGGCAGCCGGTGCGTCTGGCCAACTTCCGCGGGTGAGCAAGGCGCTGGCGGCGAAAACAAAGGGTGAATTTTCTGCGCCAGCCGGGCGATCTCTTGCAATTCCCATTCATTTGTTCTATCATGCCCCCAATCAATATTGTTGTATTATCCCGCACTGGCGAAGGAATGGAACCGTTGACGGCACCTGACGTAGAGTTTAAAGGAATCCGGCAGGGCCTGTTGCTGACGCTGAGCGATGCGCCGGACGGCAGCTATCAAGCTCTTCTGGAACAGGTGCGGGCCGAGCTTGCCGAAAAGCGAGGTTTTCTGCAAGGCAGCCGCGTGGTGCTGGATGTCGGGGGCCGCCACCTGGTTCGAGCGGAGTTGAACGAATTGCAGAAGTTACTGGCCGACCACGACCTGGCGTTGTGGGCGGTGCTGGCCCAGCGGGAGGAGACGAAGGCGGCGGCCCGGGGCCTGGGTCTGGGTACGCGCCTGGCGGGCAGTGCCACCGACCTGGACGGCAATCGCCTGGCAGCGGACAGGCCGCAAGCGGAAGCGGGGGCTGGTGGTGAAGGTCTTCTGGCCAACGCCCTGCTCCTGCATGAGACGATCCGGTCCGGACAATCGATCTTTCACGAGGGGCACGTGGTGATTGTCGGCGACGTTAATCCCGGTGCGGAAGTGGTGGCCACCGGCAACGTCGTGGTCTGGGGGCGGCTGCGGGGCCTGGTCCATGCGGGCGCCGAGGGAGACACTTCGGCCATCATCTGCGCCCTGGAATTGGCCCCTACCCAATTACGGATTGCCGGCCAGATTGCGATTCCGCCGGAGGAACGGGACTACGAATGGCTACCGGAGCGCGCGTCGATTCGTGACGGGCATATCGTGGCCGATCCGTGGCGAGAGAGTAAGGAGTTATGATGAACGCAAAAGTAATCACAGTCACTTCGGGTAAGGGTGGTGTTGGCAAGACGACGGTGACGGCCAACCTGGCGGCGGCGATGGCGATGCTGGGCCAGCGGGTTGTGGCCATTGACAGCGACATCGGCCTGCGTAACCTGGACGTGGTGATGGGGTTGGAAAACAGGATAGTGTATGACCTGGTCGACGTGGTCGAGGGCCGCTGCCGCCTGAACCAGGCGTTGATCCGGGACAAGCGCTTCCCCGAGTTGCATCTGATCCCGGCAGCCCAGACGCGGGATAAGATGGCCGTCAGCCCTTCCGATATGGTGCTGGTTTGTGACCGCCTGCGCCAGGATATGGATTACATTTTGATTGACTCCCCGGCCGGGATCGAGCGTGGTTTTCGCAACGCCATCGCCCCGGCCGACCAGGTGTTGATTGTGACCAACCCGGAGGTGTCGGCGGTGCGTGATGCCGACCGGATCATCGGCCTGATTGAGGCGGAGGAAAAGGGGCCGGGCCAGTTGATCATTAACCGCCTCAAACCGCAGATGGTCGCCCGCGGAGATATGCTTTCCATTGCCGACGTCATCGATATCCTGGCCATCGACCTGCTGGGGGTTATTCCGGAGGATGAGGAAATTCTCGTCTCGTCTAACCGCGGGCTGCCCGTCGCGCTCAGCTCGGCGAACAGCACCAGCGCCAGCCAGGCTTTCCGCAATATCGCCCGGCGGCTGGGTGGGGAAGAGGTGCCGATAATGGATCTGAATGAGCCGGATGGCTTCTTTAACCGCCTGCGTAGCTGGGTCAGCGGGCGCTGAAATGTGAGGAACCGCGTTCCTACGAGCGTGGTTTCCCAACGAAGAGGTGGTTGGATACGGGCCGTGGTTCTGGGAATGGTACCAGTGAAGGAACGCGGTTCCTGGCCTAGGGCTTAATCGAGGCTAAACGCGGGATGATAGAGTGATTAAGAGAGGGAAATGCGATGGGATGGCTGGATAGACTTCTGGGACGTGAAGATAAGAGCAGTGAAGTGGCAAAATCAAGGCTGCAGATGGTGCTCACCCACGACCGCAGCGACATTTCCCCCGGTTTGATAGAGCAGATCAAGGATGATATTATCGCGGTGATAGCCCAACGGCTGGAGATCGACCCGGATAACGTGGTCGTGAATTTAACATCGACGTCTAAAGAAAGCCGGTTAGTTGCCGAGATTCCGTTGCAGAAGAATGGCCGGCGTAAATGATTGATTGCAGGTTGTGGGTGGCGAATCGTGGCTTGTGCTCGCGAAAGGGCCTACGCGCGAAGGGCCGACGCACGATCTGTTAATGGCTTGCCTTGTTACAAGAAAAGAGTTCTGTCTGGCGGCACTTCGACCTCTGGTTGGCGGCCGCCGTTCTACTATTAACGGCATACGGCGTCCTCATGATCCGCAGCGCGGTGACGGGGGCTCCTGCCTTTGAAGAGCTGCCGACGCGCCAGCTGCAATATGCGTTGGTGGGGCTGGTGGCAATGCTCATCTTTGCCGCCATCGATTACCGCATCCTCACCTCCGGCCACTGGTATATCTATGGTGGCATTTTCCTTTCTCTGATTCTGGTGTTGATTATCGGCACCCTGGGGAATGCCTCTCGCCGCTGGTTCGACCTGGGTTTCATCCGCATCCAGCCTTCTGAGTTTGGGCGTGTCTTCCTGGCCGTAACCTTTGCCCAATTTCTGGCCCAGCGCCAGCACCTGATCCATCGTTTTTCCAATACAATCCTGGCCCTGGTCTATGTTGGCCTGCCGGTAGCCCTGATCTTCATCCAACCGGACCTGGGGATGTCGATCCTCTTTGGGGTGATGTGGTTTGTGATGATGTACATGGCGGGGTTGCCCCTGAGCCACTTTGGTGTACTTGCTACCGGGGGAGTAATGGCTTCCCTGGTAATGTTGCCGGCCCTGGCCGATTACCAGAAGGAGCGCCTGATCGCATTCGTCAACCCGGAAGCGGTGCCTGAGCAGGCGTTTAACATCGAACAGGCGCTAATCAGTATCGGCACCGGCGGCTGGTTTGGCAAGGGGTATCTGCAAGGCACCCAGAGCCAGTTAGGCTTCCTGCGGGTGCAGCACACTGACTTCATCTTCGCCGTAGTCACCGAGGAGATGGGGATGATCTTTGGCTCGCTGATTGTCGTCGGGTTGATGGGATTTATCCTGTTGCGCATTCTCAAGGTGGCGGAGATGACGCCCGACCCGGCCGGGCGCTACCTGTGTGTGGGCATTGCCGGCGTCCTTTTCTTCCAGACGTTGGTCAGCGTCGGCATGAACGTGCGCCTGCTCCCGGTGACCGGCCTCACCTTCCCCTTCGTGAGCTATGGCGGTAGCTCGCTTGTCACCCTCTTCATGGCCATTGGCGTGGTCCAGTCGGTGCGCATGCGCCACCGCAAGCAGGAGTTCGGCTAGGCACGCGGGTTGCCGCTTTCCTATTCTTCGCTATCCTACTTAGTGGACAGTGACCTGTGGACAGTGGCCGGTATACACCATTTTTCGCTGCCAACCGTTCACTGTTCACTGACCACTGATCACTGTCAAATAACAACCACCAACTGGAGTCTCCATGACCGTACGCGTACGTTTTGCCCCTAGCCCTACCGGCTATTTGCATATCGGTGGGGCCCGCACCGCCCTCTTTAACTGGATGTTCGCCCGCAAACACGGCGGGGAATTCATCTTGCGCATCGAAGACACCGATCAGAAGCGGGAAGTTGAAGGCGCGATTGAGGCGCTGATGGCTGCCCTGCGCTGGCTGGGGCTTGACTGGGATGAGGGGCCAGGTGCCGGAGGGGAGCACGGCCCGTATATCCAGACGGAGCGGGCGGAGATGTACCGGGAGTGGGCGGATTGGCTGCTGGCTCACGGGCACGCGTACAAATGTTACTGTACTCCGGAGGAGTTGGAAGCGCGGCGCCAGGAGGCGATCGCCGCCAAGAAACCATTTGTCGGCTATGACCGGCGCTGCCGTAACCTGAGCGCGGCAGAGATGGAGGCGCACGAAAGTGCGGGCGGGGAGTACGTGATCCGTTTTAAGGCACCCCTTGAGGGAGAAACGGTGATTCACGATGCCATTCGCGGCCCGATTACCTTCAAGAATGACCAGATCGGCGACATGATCTTGCTCAAGTCGGATGGTCTGCCCACGTATCACCTGGCCAACGTGGTCGACGACCATTTCATGGAGATTACCCACATCATGCGGGCCGACGAGTGGATCAGTACCGCGCCGCTACACATCAATCTCTATGCCGCTTTCGGTTGGGAAGCGCCCGCTTACGCGCACCTCCCGCTGGTGCTGGATCCCAGCGGGCAGGGGAAGTTGAGCAAGCGCACCCAGTCCTTCACGGACGAAGGGGAAGAGGTTCTGGTCAAGGTCGAAGAGTTCCGGGACGCCGGTTATTTGCCGGTGGCGCTGCGCAACTTTCTGGCCAACGTCGGCTGGTCGTTTGGCGATGACCGCGAGAAGTTCACCATGGAAGAAGCAATCCCTCGTTTTGAGCTGGAGGATATTAATCCTGCGCCTTCCCGCCTCCCGTACAGCAAGCTGGCGTGGTTGAACGGCCAGTATATCCAGGAGATGGAGGATCTGGCCCTGGCGCAGGCGGCGCGCCCCTTCCTGCAGAAGGCAGGGATGGAAGTAAATGTGGATGCGTTGCTGGTCCTGATGCCGGTGATGAAAGTCCGGCTGAAGAAGTTGACCGACGCGATGGAGTTCCTCCGGTTCCTGGACGAGGAGGCGGAGCAACAGGCGCTGTCGGTGGAAACGCTGACTCACAAGAAGCTGCCCCGGCCGGAAGCGTTAGCTGCCTTCCGGGAAGCACGCGATTTTGTGCGCGAGACGGACAGTTATGATGTGGACACCGTGGGAGAAGCGATGTTAGTCATCGGCGAGCGGCACGCCAGCAACGGCAAGGCAGGTCCCTTCCTCGGCCGGATGCGCCTGGCCGTGACGCGCCAACGCGTCTCGCCCCCTGTCTTTGAGTCAATGGTCGCCCTGGGGCGCGAGCGGACGCTGGCCCGGCTCGAGAAGGCGCTGGCCGTACTGGAATAGATGGGCGCCGCTGCAGCCCGGGGCTTTCCCCTGGTCGCCGTGCTCGTTAAGCGGCCCGCCACCGCCTTAACCAGCGTTGGGCGATCGGTTCAAGATAGGTGAGAAAGGTGGATACGACGATCACGGCCAGACCGGCAGCGGCGGTCCCGGCCGGGCCTTCGGCGTAGGGATTGCCGGGAACGGCCAGACCCCAGGCGGAGAAGGCGACGAGGGCGGCCACCATTTCCCACCAGGGCCACTGCTTGAGCGCGGGCAGGGGGCGCATGCCCTCGGTGGCGCGCTTGCTCGCGTAGACGACGAGCACAAGCAGGGGGGTCAGGATCAGGAAAGCGGTGTAAATCTGGGCGGCGCTGTAGGCACTAACGACCGGTCGTAGCGCCGGCTCGGCGGCCAGGGCGGCCACGTAAAGGGTGATCGCTTCGGTCGGGATGTAACGAATCAGCATGTCCAGGGTGGTGCTGATATCGTTGCTCCGGGCGGCGGCTTCGCGACCGAGAGAAGCCGGTAGACCTGCGCCGGCATAGCCCCCGATTCCGCGCATCATCTCCTGGACGCGCTGCGGCGGTTCTGTCTTCCACGCTTCCTTGAGGGCCTCGTTTGTCATTCGGTTGATACTCATGGCGTTTTCCCCTGCTGGCTGGCACAATGTTCACCTATCTTTTTAACGCAATTTTCACGGTTAGGCAAGTGGTTTCACCTTGTTTCCGGTCAATTCCCCGCCGATTTTGGCCTAAAGTGGCCCTGCCGCTGTTGTGGGGTATAATTGCTTAAGTTTCGGCCAGCAGGTGGGTGCTCAGATGGAGGCAAACCAGAGATCAGACCTGGAGAGCAATAGGGTGCGCTTTGGTCCCGGTTCTCGTGCAGCATACATCGCCCGCAATTATCGGGAGATAATTGTTCGCCCGGACAGCGTTGTCGACGCGGCGCCGGCTGCCGGCCCGTCCCCCTTCAAGGGATTATTGCCGTTCACGCCGGCCGACGCGCCCCTCTTCTTCGGCCGGGAAGCGATCACTCAGAAGCTGGCCGGTCGCCTGCACGATAGCCATTTCCTGGCACTGGTCGGTGCCGCAGGTAGCGGCAAAACGTCGCTCATTGCTGCCGGTCTCACCCCGGCCCTGCGCCGGCGTGAGTGGCTGGTCCATACTTTTACTCCCTCCGCTCACCCCTTGCACGAACTGGCCAGGACCCTGCGGGTCGCCGATCCGGCGCTTGCCCGGGAAGAAGAACTGGTGCCGACGCTGGTCGTTAACCCGCGGGCTCTGCCGCTGGCGGCCAACAGGCTGGTGGCAAAACGTGGCGCTCCCCGGCTGTTGCTGGTTGTCGATCAATTTGAAGAGCTGTTTACCCTTTGTGAGGATCCGGCCGAACGGCGCGCCTTTTTGGAAACCCTGATGGCCGCTGCCGCGGAACAGGGGCCGACGACGGTGCTAATCTCGGTCCACGCCGGCTTTTACGACCACTGCCTGCAGCATAAAGGGCTGCGGACGGTGCTGGCCCGGGCGCAGGAACCGTTGGCGCCGCTGACGGGCGCCAACCTGCTGCGGGCCATTGCCGAGCCCGCCCGTAGCGGGGGCTGGCACTTTGTCGAGGGTTTGCTGGAGCAATTTCTGGAGCAGGCCGGCAGCGATCCCGGCCGCCTGCCCCTCATCTCCCAGGCCCTCTTTGAAACGTGGAAGCGGCGCCAGGGCACGACCATGACCTTTGCCGGCTACCGGGCAGCCGGTGGCATTGAGGACGCCATCGCGCAGTCGGCCGAACAGGCATTGCGCGGGGTTCCCTCGGGCCAGGTGGAGCTGGTCAAGAATATGTTCGTTGTCCTGGCCGATCTGGGTGAAGGGGTTCCCGACACGCGGCGCAGTGTGCCGATTACAGAGCTGACCCGCCTGGGCCAGGCGTCAGAGGTCGCTTCGGTCCTGGCCCGCTTGATGCGCGCCCGGTTGTTGTCGGCCGAGGGGGGGCACGTCCAGCTGGCCCACGAGAGCCTGATCAGCCATTGGCCCCGCCTGCGGGAGTGGCTGGCCGGGGAGCAGGAACGGGTACGTTTCGAGCAGCGCCTGCTGCATGATGCTCAGACCTGGGCAGCGCTGGGCCGCGATGCACGCGCGCTTTATCAGGGGGCGCGCCTGCGGCACGCGCAGGCCTGGCGCGTCGAGTCGCCGGTGGAGAACGCCCTGCCGGCGCTGGCGCGCGCTTTTCTCGACGCCAGTGAGGAACATGCCCGGCGCGAGGCGCGTGAGGAGGAAACCCGGGCATTGCAGGCGCAGCTCAGCGAAGAAGCGGCGGCCCCGCCCGCCGGGGAACAGCCCTCCATGCCCCCGCCGGCCTCTTTTTCTTATCGCCAGTTTGGCCTGATGGCCGTTCTGGCCATCCTGGCCGTGGCCCTGGTACTGGCCGGCACTGCTGCCCTGTATATTACCCGGGCAGCAGAAGCGGAGGCGCGGGCGGCCCAGGCCCAGGCGCTGGCTGCCCGTTCGACCAACGCCCTGCCTCAGGAGCCGCTCACCGCGCTTTCCCTGGCCTGGCAGGCGGTGGACCAGACCTATGCGGTCGACGGAACGATTACGGAGGAAGCGCAGGCTGCCCTTGGCAGGGCCCTGGCCGTGCCGGTGCCGGTTACCGTTCTCCGGGCCCACCAGGCGCCAATCACGGGTGCCATCTTTAACCCGGGTGGCGACCGGTTGCTGACCATCAGCCTGGACGGTAGCGGCCGTCTTTGGGATCTGGAAGGGGATCAGTTGGCCCGGTTGCAGGGCGATGCGCGCGGATTGATCGATGCGGGCTTCGACAACAGCGGCGAGCGGCTCTTTACCCTGGGCCAGGATGGCATCGTCCGTCTGTGGGATCTGCAGGGTCGCGAGCTGGCCCGCATTGGCGGCCAGCGGGTAACAGTGGTTGCTTTTCATCCGGCCGGCGACCGGTTGCTGACGGGCACGCAGGACGGCAGCCTCCGCCTGTGGGATTTGCAGGGGAACGAGATTGCGGCTCTGCCGGACCAGCCGTCGCCCATCAGCGTTGTCCGTTTCCATCCGGACGGGAACCAGATTCTGACCGCCAGCCAGACCAGTGCCCGCCTCTGGGATTTGCAGGGGGTCCCGCTGGCCCATTTAGAGGGGCACACGAGCGGGATCACCGATGCCGCCTTCAGCCCTGACGGCCAGCGGGTCGTGACGGCCAGCTACGATCACTCGGCCCGCATCTGGGATCTGGCCGGGAATGAAGTGGCCCATCTCCAGGGGCACGACGATGTGGTCTGGTCGGCTGCCTTCAACCCGGCCGGGGACCGGCTGGTCACGGCCGGTGGCGATAATGTCGCCCGCGTCTGGGATCTGGAGGGTAATTTGCTGGCGCTCCTGGGCGCGCATGAGAGTGGGATCACGATGGCCCGTTTCCACCCGGCCGGCGAGCGTATTGTCACCGTCAGTTGGAGTGGGCGCGCCCGTTTCTGGGACGAGCAGGGCAAGGAGCTGGCCCGGCTGGAGGAGGCTGGGAGAGAGGTAAATGTGGCTGGTTTTGATCCGGCCGGGGTGCGCCTGGTTACGGCGGATCTCGAGGGGGGCGTGCGCATCTGGGAAATGGGCACGGCCGGTCTGGTCACCGGTGAGGAGGAGGGCGTTGCGCGCGCACGGCTGGCCGGTGACGATGCTCTGGCCAGTGACAGTGCTTTGTGGACTGCCGGACGCGCCCGCCTGATCCGCTCTGCTGCATGCCCGGATCTTTTCGACGCTGCAACCTGCGCCGGGCAATAGGCTTCCCGCCAAAAAAAACGAGGTGGCCGGTGTCGGCGGGGAGCCGTCCTAACCACCTCTGGGCGGGGAGCGAGGATATTTTAGCAGATTTTTGGGGGTGTGCAAGAAAGAAAGAAGGGCATCGCGTCAGATGCCCTTCTCAATAGTGATTGTTGACTTACAATTTTCACTAACAGGACCATGGATCGTTCTTAGGAGTAATCTACAAATCGACTCACCACCTCCTTCCTGCCAGTTATTGAATGTAAGGCCATCATAGATGAATTATTATCGTCGTGTCAAGCAAAACAGTACCTAATTGCTATCCGTTTGGTCATGGACGTCTATGGCACACCGGTCTTTCAGAAGACCGATTATTGCTGTTCGTGCCGTTCATTGCGCTGGTGAGTGGTGTGTATTTGTGTTGTAAACAAGAGATAAATAAATTTGCCCGTGACTGCTGCTTATGGTAGAATGTCGGTCGCCTTGAGGGATAGTTTAATGGTAGAACAGCGGACTCTGAATCCGTCGGTCCTGGTTCGAGTCCAGGTCCCTCAGCTCGAGAAGCCACTCCTGCGAGTGGCTTCTTTCCTTGTTACGGTTATCATCCATGCTCTCTTCCAATCCTCGCACCAACGCTTTCTTTCGCTTCAGCTATAAGTCGCTCCGGTTCCTCACCTATTTCGGTCTGGCGGCCTTTGTCACCGCCATGTGGGTTATCGACATGGATAACAATACCAACATGGCAGACTATACCAAGGCTCGCTTTGAGAGTATGATTTATGGCACGGCCTACAAGCCATACGTGTTCCGCACATTGTTGCCCTCTACAGTGCGGGCAATCATGGGCCTGATTCCCGATGGGGTACAGGTTGACCTGGCACAGGGGGTATTGGCACGCTTCCCGGTCGTGGCGCAGTTCATGGACGTTCACTTCTGGAACAGGGAATATGTCCTCGAGTATATCGTGGCCATATTACTGATCTTCCTCTGTATGGTGGGTTTCGTCTGGACAATTCGCGCTTTATTCCGCACCCTGTATGAAGCACCATGGTGGGTCGAAGATCTCGTTCCCTTTTTTGCCCTGCTGGTCTTGCCGGTCTATTTCATCTGGGGGACGCACTTTCTTTATGATTTTCCCACGCTCTTTCTCTTCTCGCTGGCTCTCCTCTTCTTACGGCGGCAGCAGTGGCCTGTATTCTATGTGATCTACATCCTGGCTCTGTTTAATAAGGAGACAGCGGTTCTCTTGGTGGCCATTACCGCTCTCTACTACTTCCGCCGCCTCCCTCTCAGAGAATACATCCTTCATCTGGCAGCGCAGAGCGCTCTCTTTCTCCTGGTGAAGGGTTTCCTCACCTTCATCTATAGGGAGAATATTGGCAGGCAGTATGAGATCCATTTTTTGCTTAACCTGCGCGATGCGCTGGTCCCGTATGAAGCTCCGGCACTGGCTGCCACCCTTCTGTTCTTCATCCTCATCTTTCGTCATTTTTCCCAAAAACCCCTGTATCTCCGCCGAGCGCTCCTGATCTATATCCCCCTCTTCTTTAGTTACATGCTGATGGGACGTTATGGTGAAATCCGGGTGTTTTACGAAGGGTTTGCAGTCATTTTTCTGTTAGGGTTTCATACCTTTGCCGATCTCCTGGGGTGGCCACTCCGCCCCCGCGACGACACGCGGCCCCCGATCAGGCGCTGGCGCATCGGCCGTTGGGCGGTCTGAATTGAGGGGGGCGTCTTGTGCAACCGCCTCTCCCATTATAGAATTGGACAAAAAGGGATTGGAGCGTAGAGATTGGAGATCGGTA
>Ga0207752_1000173_pt1 | contig 29719 bp, 32 predicted proteins | sample Pon2CUnioCityCA_6_FD_187272 | JGI IMG/M metagenome (GOLD analysis project Ga0207752, IMG submission 187272) | Marine sediment microbial community from Union City, CA, USA - Pond 2C Sediment 2 (SPAdes) | ecosystem: Environmental > Aquatic > Marine > Intertidal zone > Salt pond sediment ... | reverse complement strand
TTGCGCGTCGGCGATGCGGTCGAGGTGCTGGAGCGCCAGCCGCCGCCGCGCTTCGGGCCGCGCTGATTCGCGCCGCGCTGATTCGGGCCGCGCTGATTCGGGCCGTTTGGGGAATCAGGCGCCGGGTAGGTCGAGGAAGCGCATCGACAGATCCACGGCCTGCACATCCTTGGTCAGATTGCCCACCGAGATGTAGTCGACGCCGGTTTCGGCGATGCCGCGGATGGTCTCGTGGTTGACGCCGCCGGAGGCCTCCAGCAGCACCCGCCCGGCGTTGCGCTCCACCGCGTGGCGCAGCAGGCCGAGGCTGAAGTTGTCGAGCAGTACGCGGTCCACGCCGGCGGCGATGGCCTGTTCCATCTCGTCGAGATCCTCCACTTCGACGATCAGCCGCAGCTGCGGCGCCAGTGCGCGGGCGCGCTGCACCGCGGCCTGCAGCCCACCGGCGGCGATGATGTGGTTCTCCTTCACCAGCATGGCGTCGAACAGGCCGATGCGGTGGTTCTCGCCGCCGCCGCAGCGCACCGCGTATTTTTGCGCCAGGCGCAGGCCGGGGACGGTTTTGCGCGTGTCCAGCAGCCGTGCGCGGGTGTGCGCCACGGCATCGACGTAGCGCGCGGTGGTGGTGGCGGTGCCGGAGAGGGTCTGCAGAAAGTTGAGGCAGGTGCGCTCGCCGCTGAGCACCGCGCGCGCCGGGCCGTGCAGTTCGCACAGCGGCTGCTCGCGTACCACTCGGTCGCCATCGGCCACCTGCCAGTGGATGTCCACGGTCGGGTCGATCTGGGCGAACACTTCGCTGGCCCATTCGGTGCCGCAGACCACCGCCGGCTGGCGGGCGATGATGCGCGCCCGGGCGCGGGTCTCGGCCGGGATCAGTTGCGCGGTGGCGTCGCCGCTGCCGAGGTCTTCGGCCAGCGCGGCGCGCACCTGCGCGGGGATGAGTTCTCGGTGCATGTGGGCATGGCGGCGGCTGCCGCCGGGGGGTCAGTTGAGGAAGAGGAACAGCCCGCCGGCCAGCGCGATCAGCGCCAGCAGGCCCATGGCGCCGCTGGCCGCGGTGCGCGCGAGTATACCCTGCGGCCCGTGCAGCTGGAACAGCGCCGCGATGGCGCGTTTGGCCAGCGCGATGCCGCGCTGCTCGCCGGCATCGCGGGCCGCGGCCACCGCTGGAGCCGCGCGCCGCCACGCGGCCGGCAGCAGCTTGCGGTAGGTCCAGTCGAAATCCAGGTGCGTGGAGCGCAGCTCCGGCGGGTAGAGGCCGCTGCGCACCAGCACGCCGAAGGCCAGCGCGGAGAACATCAGCAGCTGCAGCTGGGTGATCACGTGGCTGGTGGTGTAGGGCGCGTAGTCCACCGCGAACGGCAGGATGGCGTACAGCGGCGCCGGATAGACGCCGATGCCGATGCACAGCGCGGCGGCGATGCCCATCGCCCAGAGCATGTTCGCCGGGGCTTCCTCGCAGCGCTTGCCCGAGTCGTGGGCGAAAAAGGCGAAGTAGGGGATCTTGATGCCCGAGTGGTCCATCACCCCGGCGGAAGCTAGCAGCAGCACCAGCCAGACGATGGTGTGGTGCTCGGCCGCGGCGGCGGTCATTACCATCGATTTGGAGATGAAGCCCGAGAACAGCGGAAAGGCGGAGATCGACATCGAGCCGATGATGCAGAAGAAGGCCGTCTTCGGCATCGACTTGTACAGCCCGCCCAGCTCGCTGGCCTTGATAGTGCCGACGCGGTGCAGCACCGCGCCCATCGCCATGAACAGCAGCGCTTTGTACAGAATGTGGCTGAAGGCGTGCGCGGCGGTGCCGTTGAGCGCGAGCTCCGTGCCGAGTCCGACGCCGACCACCATGAAGCCGAGCTGGTTGTTGAGGCTGTAGCTGAGCACGCGGCGCAGGTCGTTTTCCATCACCGCGAAGAAGATCGGGAAAGCGGTCATCGTCGCGCCGATCCAGATCAGGATGTCTTCGCCGGCGTAGCCGCGCGCCAGTGCGTAAACCGCCAGTTTGGTGGTGAAGGCGGAGAGGATCACCGTGCCGGTGACGGTGGCTTCCGGGTAGGCGTCCTGCAGCCAGTTGTGCAGGAAGGGGAAGGCGCACTTGATGCCGAAGGCGACGAAGATGATCTTGCCGCCGAGGCCGTCCAGCCCCAGATGTTCGAAGGCGATAGAGCCGACTTCGTGTGCGTGCACCAGCAGGCCGCCGAGCAGAATCACCCCGGATGCGACCTGGATGATCAGGTAACGCATGCCGACCTGATAAGCGCGCTCCGTGCGCCGCGCCCAGATCAGGAACACCGAGCTGATTGCGGTCAGCTCCCACCAGACGAACAGGGTGACGAGATCACCTGAGAAGGCCGCGCCGATGGCCGCGCCCGCGTAAACGCTGCCGGCAACGTGCTGCAGCACATCATCGACATGCTTGGCGTACAGCGCGCCCAAAAACGCGGCGATGAAAAAGATCAGCCCCCAAACGAAGCTCAGATGGTCGATGCGCATCGTGACCAGCTGATAACCGAGAAACTCGATCTGCCCCCATTCGCCTTTGCCGAGCAGCAGCATTTGCGCCAGCCCTAGGACCGGCAGCGCCACATTGCCCCAGCCGCGTGCAGCTTTCGGCAGTAGCGGCAGCAGAAAGGCGCCGAGGACGAGAATCAGCGCCGGGTTGAAATCAGCGATCATAGTAATCCTCATCGCGCTTGAGCAGTTTGCGCAACTGCTTGGCCGTCAGCACGATGCAGCAATAGGCGATGAAGCCGTAGACGGTGTAAAAGCCGTGCCACTCTTCGAAGTAGAAATGGGTGTATTTTTCGTAGAAAAAATCGGCGGCGAACAGCACGGCGCAGGCGGCCACCACCAGCCACCAGATCAAATCCACATTGGACTTTTTGTCCAGCCAGTAGCTTTTTTCACCGTCTTTTTGCGGGGCGGACATCTCGATAGCCTCAGCGCAGCGGAATCAGTTGCACCAGCGCCAGCACGGCGTCGGCGTAGAAAAACAGGATCACACAGCCGGCCGCCGTCAGGCTCAGCGGGATCACGCAGGCCAGCGGCGCTTCGCGGATCGCCACGGGCGCGGGCGCGAGGCCATCCGGCGAGGGCGCGGTGGGTGGTGCGTCGCCGTCACGCTCACCTTTGGGCGGCAGCAGAAAGCCGCGCGCCACAACCGGCATCAGATAGGCGATATTTAGCAGCGACGAAATCATCAGCGCCGCGACCATCGCCAGCTGCTGCACCTCGATGGCGGCGAGCATCAGATACCACTTGGCCCAGGAGCCGCCCAGCGGCGGCAGGCCGATGATCGACAGGGCGCCGATGAAAAAGGCGAAAAAGGTCAGCGGCATCTGCCGGCCGAGGCCGTCGAGCTGGCTGACTTCGGTCTTGTGCGCGGCGACGTAAATCGCCCCGGCGCAGAAGAACAGGGTGATCTTGCCCATCGCGTGCATGGCGATTTGCAGGCTGCCGCCGATGATGCCCAGATCCGTCGCCAGCATCGCGCCGAGGGTGACGTAGGCCAGCTGCGCCACCGTCGAATAGGCCAGCCGCGCTTTCAGATTGTCTTTGCCCATCGCGATCAGCGAGGCGACGATCAGGCTGAAGGCGGCGACCCACATCAGCGGCAGACTGGCGCCCGTGTCGGCGAGCAGGTCGATGCCGAACACGTACACCACCACCTTCAGCACGCTGAACACCCCGGCTTTCACCACCGCCACCGCGTGCAGCAGCGCGGAGACCGGCGTCGGCGCCACCATCGCCGCCGGCAGCCAGCGGTGGAAGGGCATCAGCGCGGCCTTGCCGATGCCGAACATGTACAGCGCCAGCAGTGCGACCAGCGCGCCGCCCTCGACGTGGCCGGCGAGGATGCCGCCGGCGCGAAAATCCAGCGTGCCGGTGGCGGCGTAAGTCCAGATGATCGCGATCAGCAGAAAGCCGATTGAAGTACCGATCAGAATGCCCAGATAGAGCCGCCCGCCGCGCTTGGCCGCGGCGTTGCCCTTGTGCGTCACCAGCGGCCAGGTCGACAGCGTGAGCACCTCGTAAAAGATGAACAGGGTCAGCAGGTTGTCGGCGAAAGCGATGCCCATCGCCGCGCCGATAGCCACCGCGAAGCAGACGAAAAAGCGCGTCTGATTTTGCTCGTTGGCGCCGCGCATGTAGCCGATGGCGTAGACCGTGGTGACGATCCAAAGCCCCGATGCGACGGTGGCGAACAGCAGGCCGAGCGGCTCGACCGCGAGCCGGATCGGCAGGCCGGGAATCGGTTCTGCGAGGATGATCGACGGCATCTCTGCGGCCATCACCGCCGGGTACAGGGCGGTGACGAGGCCGAACAGGATGACGGCCGTGGTCAGGCTGATCGCCTCGCGCAGATTCGGTCGCCCGCCCTGCGTTGCGACCAGCAGCGCACCGAGGGTCGGCACCAGCAGCGTCAGTGGCAGCAGGGTCACCGGCCGCCTCCGAGCAGCATCTGCGCCGCCTCGCTGGCGACGCCGACCGACAGCGTCGTGTCGATGCCGAAGTAGAAGTTGGCGGCGACCAGCAGCCAGGTCGGCAGCAGGATCGACAGCGGCGCTTCGCGGGCTTCGATCCGGCCGGCGTCATCCGCCTGCGGCTCGCGGAACCAGGCCGCTTCGACCACCCGCCAGACGTAGATCACCGCGATCAGCGACGACAGCCCCAGCAGCAGCGCCAGCCACCACCAGCCTTTTTCCAGCGCGGCGAGCACCAGATACCACTTGCTGACGAAACCGGCGGTCAGCGGCACGCCGATCAGCGACAGCCCGCCGAGCACGAAAGCGCCGAAGGTCCACGGCATGCGTTTGCCGAGGCCGGCCATCTGCTCGATGTGCGTCGAGCCGAGGCGGTAGACCACGCCGGCCAGGGCGAGGAACAGCGCCGATTTGATCAGCGCGTGGTTGAACAGATGGACGATGGCCGCGGTCAACCCGCTGGCCGAGGCCAGCGCCACGCCCAGCGTCATGTAGCCGATCTGCGCCACGCTGGAGTAGGCCAGCAATCGTTTCACGTCGCGCTGGAAGGCGGCGACGATCGAGGCGATCAAGATCGCCGCCAGCGACAGCGGCAGCAGGATCTCCGACAGCGGCATCGCGGCGAAGCTGAAATCCGCGCCGAACACGCCGTAGTAAAAGCGCAGCAGCACGTACAGCGAGACCTTGGTCGCGGTCGCGGCGAGAAACGCGGTGGCGATCGACGGCGCGAAGGCGTAGGCATTCGGCAGCCAGTAGTGCAGCGGAAACAGCGCCACCTTCAGCGCCACCCCGACGGTGAAAAAGGCGAACGCCGCCTGCATCACGCGGTTGTCGGCCAGCGGCGGCAGGCGCTGCAGCAGGTCGGCCATGTTCAGCGTGCCGGTGAGCATGTACAGCAGGCCGATGCTGATCAGGATAAACGTCGCGCCGATGGTGCCCATGATCAGGTACTGGAAGCTCGCCACCAGCGCGCGGCGGTCGCGGCCCATGGCGATCAGCGCGTAGCTCGACAGCGAGGAGATCTCCAGAAACACGAACACGTTGAAGGCATCGCCAGTGAGGGTGATGCCGAGCAGCGCGGTCAGGCAGAGCAGGTAGGCGCTGTAGTACAGGCCGGCCTTCTCCGCGGGAATCTCGCGGGCGATGCTCTGCGGCGCGGCACAGATGACCACCGCGGCGATGCCGGTGACGATCAGCAGCACGAAGGCGTTGAGCGGATCGATCGCCAGCTCGATGCCCCAGGGCGGCGGCCAGCCGCCGACGGCGTAGCTGATCGCGCCCACATCCAGCACCCGCGCGAGCAGCGCGGCGGCGATGCCCAGGCTGGCCCAGCTGGCCAGCGCCGCCAGCAGCCAGGCGGCGCGACCACTGCGCAACAGCACGCACAGCGGCGCCGAGAGCATCGGCACGATGATCTGCAGTGCCGGCAGCTGTGTGGCGAGCATCAGGCGCGCCCGCGCCGCTGGCTGGCGGCCGGGCGGGCGGCGGCCGGAGCAGGCAGATCCTGGCGGTGGATCTCGTCCTCTTCGATGCTGCCGTAGGCCTCGCGGATGCGCACCACCAGCGCCAGACCCAGCGCGGTGGTGGCGATGCCGACGACGATCGCGGTGAGGATCAGCACGTGGGGCAGCGGGTTGCTGTAGCGAGTTGCGGTGTTCGCGATGCCGTCGACGACGATCGGCGCGGTGCCGCCGGCGACCTTGCCCATGGAGATGAAAAGCAGGAACACCGAGCTCTGAAAGATGTTCAGGCCGATGATTTTTTTCACCAGATTGCCGCGCGCGACCACCATGTACAGGCCGGTCATCATCAGCGCGAAGACCATCCAGTAGTTGAAGTGCTCGATCATTGGCGCCCGCGCCCGCGCCCGCGCCCGCGCCCGCGCCCGGCGAAGGCATAGAACACGGCGATCATCACCGCGGCGACGGTGATGCCGACACCCAGCTCGATGATCAGGATGCCCCAGTGCTGACCGTGCAGCGGGTCGTGCGCCAGCGCGTTGTAGTCGAGAAAGTTGCCGCCGCGCAGCATCGCCAGCACGCCGACCCCGGCGTACAGCAGCCAGCCGAAGGCGGCGAAAAAGAGTACCGCCCGCGGCGGCACCGCGCGCTGGGTGCGTTCGAGGCCGTGAATCAGGGCGTAGAGGATGATCCCCGAGGCGAAAATCACCCCGGCCTGGAAGCCGCCGCCGGGGCCGAAATCGCCGTGCCACTGGACGTACAGGGCGAACACCAGAATGGGGATCAGCAGGTAATCGCTGGCCGCGCGCAGGACGATGTTCTCGCGCATCGAAGCGTGTTTTTTAATCTGCATCGCGCTCTCCGGATGTGCCTTGGCGGCGGCGACCGCCGAGCAGCAACAGCACGCCCACCGCAGCGGTGAACACCACGCCGGTTTCGCCCAGGGTGTCGTAGCCGCGATAGCTGGCCAGCACCGAGGTGACCATGTTCGGCGGCCCGACCTCCAGCGGCGATTGCTGGATATAGCGCGGCGCCACGTGCTGGTGCACCGGCGCGGCGGGATCGCCGAAGGCCGGCATGTCCTCGCTGGCGTAGATCAGCAGCCCGGCGCAGCTGAGCACCACCGCCAGCGGCAACAGCTGGGTGCGGTTGCCGCGCTTCTCCCGGCGGCCGACCAGCGCCAGGGTGCCGAGGAACAGCACGGTGCTGATTCCGGCGCCCACCGCCGCCTCGGTGAAGGCTACGTCGACCGCGTCCAGATCCATGAACACGCTCGCCGACAGCAGGCTGTAGAGCCCGGCGATCATCACCGCGGAGAACAGGTCGCGCAGCCACAGCAGGGATAGCGCAGTGATCAGCAGCAGGCTGATTACGACCAGATCGATCAGGACTTCGATGGCTGTTTCTCCCCGCCTGCAGCACGCTGCGGGCCGCCTTTGACGGGCGCTGCCAGGCGTGGTTTGAGCCCGGCCAGCAGCGCGGCGCGCGCCAGCGCGTGGATCGCCGTCGGCCCGGTAACGAACAGGAACATGTAAATCATCGCCAGCTTGACCACCACCATGTAGTGGTCCGCCTGCAGCGCCAGCCCCGCCAGCGTCAGCAGCGCGCCGAGGCTATCCAGCACGCCGCCACCGTGGGAGCGGGAGTAGAAATCCGGCAGGCGCAGCAGGCCGAGGCCGCCGGTAACGCAAAAGAAGCCGCCGGTGAGCAGCAGCAACCAGCTGAGGATATCCACAAAGCTGCTCATCGCGGCGGCCGCGCATCGTCCGAGCGCGCTTGCGGGTCCGGGTCGTTTGCGGCCGGCTGTGAATCCTGCGGGCCGCCGTGGGCAAAGTTGCCGAACTTGATGAATTTCAGCACCGCGATGGTGCCGATGAAGTTGATCAGCGCGTAGACCAGCGCGATATCGAGGAAATCCGGGCGGGCGGTGAGAAAGCCGAGCACGGCGATGAACAGCACCACCACCGTGCCGGCGGCGTTCACCGCGAGTATGCGATCGTAGGTGCTCGGCCCCATCAGCGCGCGGGCCAGCGCCATCAGCAGGGTGGCGATCAGCGCCAGCATCGAGGCGATGAACATCAGCGCTCCGCCTCCATCGCGCTGATCCGGCGATTCATGTCGCTGTCGATCACCGCCTCGGTGACCTCGCGCGACAGGCCGTGGACGATGATGCCGTCTTCGGAGACATCCACCGACAGGGTGCCCGGGGTCAGCGTGATCGAGTTGGCGTGGATCAGCAGGCCCAGCGAGGTGCGCTGATCGGCACGGGCGCGGACCATGCTCGGGCTGATCGGCAGCGCCGGGTTCCAGATGCGGCGCGCTACATCGATGTTGGAGCGCACGATCTCGACGAACAGCCAGGGCAGATAGCTGAGCAGGCGCAGGTGCAGGCGTGGTCGGTGCTCGCCGGCGGGCGTGAGCTGCAGGCGGTGGGCGAGCAGCGCCACCAGCGCGCAGGAGAGCAGCCCGAAGCTGAGCATCAGCGGTTCGAAATATCCCGAGAGCAGCAGCCACAGGGCGAAGCCGATGAGCAGGGTCTGTACCGCGTTGAACACGACTGGCTCGTTCTTCTGTTATGCCGGCGGAGGCCGGTTTTTGGTTTTGGCGCGCTGCGCTTGGGCGGCGCGCACGGTATTGCGATGTTATGTCGGCGCCGGCTGGCGCAGCTTGATTTGCGTTTTGGTCGCGGCTGCCTCGGCCGTGATTAGCGGCCGCCTGCCGGGCGGGCACAAAGCGTGCCGACCAGCCCGCTCGGGCCGCGCAGAGGCGGGGCGACGAGGCGTGGGATTCTGGCAGCAGAGAGGGCTTGTACGCTGCGAAGGCTGTCCCCATATACCTTTCAAGTCAATAGCAAGGCAGCCCGGCACCGGGCCGGGCCAAGTGGAGGTAGCATCATGAGCATCGTCAGATACGACCCGTTCAACTACGTCAATCGTCTGCAGGATGAGATCAACCAGCTGTTTCGCAAGGACGCCGCCGCAGAGGAGAGCAACGTCGCCACCAGTAGCTGGATGCCGGCGGTGGATATCCACGAGGACGATCACCGCTTCGTCATCGAAGCGGACGTCCCCGGCGTCAAGCCCGACGACATCGCGGTGACCATGGAGCGCGGCGTGCTCAGCATCCGCGGCGAGCGCGCCAGTGTCAGCGAGGAGCAGGAGGCCGGCTACAAGCGCGTCGAGCGCGTCCGCGGCAGCTTTTACCGCCGCTTCAGCCTGCCGGACAGCGCCGATGACGAGCGCATCGAGGCCCACGGCCGCGACGGCGTGCTGCAGATCACCATCCCCAAAAAGGAGGTCGCCAAGGCGCGCAAGATCGCCATCAAGAGCGGCGATTGAAGCGGTTGTGGACGCTGGCCGGGCGAGCCAGCGACAGCCGGAACGGGGGCGGGAATTTCCCGCCCCTTTTTTGCCGCCCGGCCTTTTGCCTTGCCGATCCGATCCGATCCGATCCGATCCGCTGGCGCCGGCGGCCTCAGTGAGCCATCAGCACCGGCACGGTCATCTCGCCGAGCACCTGTCGGGTTGCTCCGCCCATCACCCACTCACGCAGGCGCGAGTGGCCCCAGGCACCCATCACCAGCAGATCGGCGTTGAGGTCGGCGACCTGATCGAGCAGCGCGTTGCCGGTATCCACCCCGCCGCTGTAGCTGATCAGCGCCTCGGCATCCACGCCGTGGCGGCCGAGATGGCGGACGATGTCGGCGTCGCTGGGCGCCTGGCTGTCATCGCTGGAGTGATCCTGAATGCTGACGACCTTTACGGTCACCGCGGTGCGCAGCAGTGGCAGGGCGTCGTTGACCGCGCGGATCGATTCGCGGCGGCCGTCCCAGCCGACCATGATGTTCTCGCAGAGGGTTTTCGGCGCGCCGATATAGGGCACCACCAGCACCGGGCGGCCACTGCGCAGCACCACCTCGCCGGGAGCGTTTTCCGGGTTGTCGCGCGGGTCTTCGGCGTCGTTCTGGCCGAGGATCAGCAGATCCGCGTAGCGTGCATTGCGGGCGCACAGCGGCGCATAGTGGCCCTGTTCGCAGCGCCACTCGGCGCTGATGCCGGCCTCGCCGGTGGCTACCTCGAAGCGCTGCCGCGCGGCGCTGGCCTGCTCCTGCAGATTGCTCTCCTGAGCCTCCAGCGCCTCCAGCGGAAACTCCACCGCGACGTAGCCGGGCACGGTCAGCGGCGGGATGGTGTACAGCCCGGTGAGATGCGCGCCGTGGAAGCGTGCCAGACGTATGGCGTAGTCGAGGCGCGCCGCGCAGGCGCGGGCTTCATCCACGTGCACGAGAATATCTTTCAGCGACATGGTTTCTTCCTCCCGGTAAATCTCCAACTTACAGACTTGCCGATGGGCGCCGCCGGCGGTTTGATATGCATCAAGCGCGCGCCGAAGTTGCCGGTCTTGCCGGCGCCGCACGGCAACCACTACGGAGACGATCTTGCCACATCCCATCATCGCGCAGTTGCCGCGCGTCATCGGCCACCGCGGCGCCATGGGCAGCGCGCCGGAAAACACCCTCGCCTCGTTGCGCCGCGCCGCTGAACTGGGCGCGCGCTGGGTCGAGTTCGACGTGGCGATCAGCGCTGACGAGCAGCTGCTGCTGTTCCACGACGACCAGCTGGCGCGCATCACCGGCCGCGCCGGACGCTTCGCCGACAGCCCGGCCAGCCTGCTCGTCGGGCTCGATGCCGGCGCGCACTTCGACGCCCGCTTCAGCGGCGAGCGGATCCCCGGCTTCGCCGCCGCCGCGGCGCTGCTCGGCGAGCTGGGCCTGGGCGCCAATCTGGAGATCAAAGTGCCCGAGGCTCGCGCCGAGATCGCCGTGGCGCGGCTGGCCGATGAGCTGGCCCGGCACTGGCCGCGCGGTTTGCCGCTGCTGCTTTCGTCGTTCAGCGAGGTGGCGCTGGCGGCGGCCGCGCGGCGCCTGCCGCAACTGCCCCGCGGGCTGCTGCTGGAGCGCTTGCCGGCTGACTGGCGACGCCGCGCCGAAGCCCTCGACGCGGTCAGTCTGCACCTCGCCGAAGCATCCATCGACGCCGCGTTGTGCGCCGCGCTGCGCGGCGCCGGTTACCCGCTGCTGGCCTACACCGTCAACCGGCGCCAGCGCGCCGCCGAGCTGTTCGGCTGGGGCGTGCGCGCGGTGTTCAGCGATTACCCGGAGCGGCTGCTGGATCTGGCCGCGGATGGGGTGCCGCGATGAGCGGCTGCAATCCACCCTCGCGTAGCGCTGCGCGGATCACATCGCGCCGCCCGTGCCGGTTCGCCTTGCTGGCCGCCCTTTTCTGCGCCGCGCTGCTGGGCGCGGCACCGGCGCGTGCCGAGTTGCTGGTGCTGGTGCACGGCTATCTCGGCTCGGCGCAGGATTGGCAGCGCAGTGGCGTGGTCGAGGGGCTGGCGGCTGGCGGTTTGCGCGATGCCGGGGTGATCGCGAGCGATGCGGGCCGGGTCGCGCTGCCCGCGCCGCGGCGGCGCGGTGCGCGCGGCTGGCAGTATCGGGTCGAACTGGACAGCCGCGCCTCGCTGCAGCGCCAGGCCCAGCAGTTGCGCCGCCAGCTGCGAAGCCTGCGCCGGCGCCATCCGCAGGAGCCGCTGAGCCTGCTCGGCCACTCCGCCGGCGGCCTGGTGGCGCGGCTGGCGATGGTGCGTTTCACCGAACTGAATGTGGCGCGCCTGATCACCATCGCCACGCCGCATCTGGGCACCGATGCCGCCGAGTTCGGCCTGCGCGCGGCGGTTGCGGCGCGCCGCTGGCTGGATGGCTGGGCCGCCGGGCTGGGCGGTACGCTGGTGGCTACCGATCCGGTGCTCGACGAACTGGTGCGCGCGCAGCCGGGCAGTTTTCTGCACCTGCTCAACCGCCAGCCGCACCCGACCGCCGATTACATTTCCATCGTGCGCATCGACGAACCGCAGGGCGGCGACTGGCTGGTCGATCCACGCAGCCAGCGGCTGGAGTCGGTGTATGCCCTGCGCGGCCTGGCCTACAGCGTCGAGAGCCGCGGCGGCCACGCCGCACAGGCCGGTGATGCGGCGCTGGTGCTGGAGCTGCTCGACGGCCAGCGGCGCCTGTGACGGCGCCGCGACGGGGCTGCCGGGTCCGGGCTGCCGGGTCCGGGCTGCCGGGTCCGGGCTGCCGGGACTGGGCTGCCGGGACTGGGCTGCCGGGACTGGGCTCAGGGCCAGAAGCGGCTGCGCAGCAGGTGATCCACCGACAGCTTGCCGGGGCCGTGGGTGAGCAGCACGGCGAGCATCAGCCCCCAGACGAGGTGGTCGCGCAGGCCGGCGTCGTTGAGCTCGGGGAAGGAGATCACCGCCATGATATTGACCACCGTCAGGCCCAGCGCACCGAGGCGCCCGGCCAGCCCGATCGCCAGTAGCACCGGCAGGATCAGCTCGCCGGCGGTGGCCATCACCGCGGCCACCTCGGGCGGCAGCAGCGGCACCGAATAGACGTATTCAAACAGCTGTTTGGTCTGCCCCCAGGATTGGAACTTGAGCAGTCCGGACTGGAAAAACACATTGGCCACATACAGGCGCATCGCCAGGTCGGCCAGCGGCGCCAGTTTTTCCAGCAGGCTCACGGGATGTTTCAGGGTGCGTTGTCCGAGGGTGATCAGCGACATGGCGAAGGCTCCGGTGGTTGTCGTCGTTATCGCCGGCTTGCCCCGGCGTTGCTTTTATTCGTCTGTGTGCGGTGGCGCGTCAGCGCAGATCTGACAGCAGGCCGCTGGCCAGATGGCGGCCAAGTTCGTTTTGCAGCGGCCACTGCGGGTCGCTGTCGAGCGCCGCTGCGGCGGCGTCGGCGAGCGTCTCGCCGGCGCCGAGCGCGTGCAGAAAGCGGTAGCCGGGGGCGTCCAGCTGGCGCGCCACCACTTGCAGATCTTCGCGGTAGACCAGCGCGAATTCGCCGCCGGCGGCGAGATCGATTTGTTGCATGGCGCGGGGCTGCATGTCCCGGGGTTGCATGTCCCGGGGCTGCACGACCTGGCCGTCGGCATCCGCCTGGTGGGCGCGCCAGATGCGCCACAGCGGGTAGTCCGAGCGCAGCAGCGTGGCCGCCGGCTGCAGGCTGAAGCGCAGCCCGGCGTAGGCGTCGCCGGGGATGGCATCCAGCCGGGCGCGCGCGATCGGCGCCGTGTCCGCGGCGTGCAGCGCCACCTGTCGCGCCCATTCCAGACGCGCCACGTCGGCGACGAAGCGGTAGTCGGCGAGGCCGGGATCGGCGGCGATGAAATCGGCCAGATCGGCGCCGTAATCCTGCAGATTGCCGCTGCGCGAGGGGCGTTCGGCCACGTAGTGCCGCGCCAGCTGGCGGAAGTAGCCGTCGCCGAGCAGTGCGGCGACCACCGGGTAGCAGTCGCGCAGCGCCTCGCCGAGGCTGATGAAAAAGTTGTTGCGATAGATTTGCAGCAGTTGCGCGGCGGGGAAGCGGCCGACATCGATGAGCGCGTCGAGTGGCGCCTGTTCGCTGGCGGGCGCCGCCGGGGGGCGCTTCCCGGCCAGCAGGCCGGCGGCGAAACCGCGTTGCAGCTCGGCCAGCGTGGGTGCTTCAGGCGACCGCGGCACGCTGTTGCTCCAACAGTGTTTCAGCGCTGGCGGCCTCTTCGAGCAGCGTCGCCAGCGGCGGGATGTGGCTGTCCCATTCGATCAGCGTGGGCAGCGCGCCGAAGCGTCGCAGGGCTTCGGCGTAGAGTGTCCAGACCGCCTCGGCCACCGGCGCGCCGTGGTCGTCGATGAGAATCACGCCATCGTCGTGGCGCTTGACGGCGAAGCCGGCGAGATGGATCTCGCGGATGTCGCTGCCCGCCAGTGCCGCCAGATAGTCGTCGGTGCCGAAGCCGTGATTGTGCGCCGAGACGTGGACGTTGTTGACGTCCAGCAGCAGTGCGCAGCCGGTGCGCCGCGGGATCTCGGCGAAGAATTCCCACTCGGGGATGGTCGAGTGGCGGTAGCTGAGGTAGCTCGACGGGTTTTCGATCAGGATCTGCCGACCGAGGTAGTCCTGGGCTTGCGCGACGCGCTGACAGAAATGGTCGAGGCACTCCTCGGTGTAGGGCAGCGGCAGCAGGTCGTTGAAGTGACGGCCATCCACCGAGCCCCACGACAGGTGCTCGGAGACCAGCCCCGGCTCGAAGCGCGCGATCAGCTCTGCGAGCTTGTCGAGGTGGGCGGTGTCGAGCGGGTCGACCGAACCCAGCGACAGGCCGACGCCGTGCAGGCTCAGCGGGTAGTCGCGGCGCAGCGCTTCGAGATCGTGCAGCGCCGCGCCGCCGGCGGCGAAGTAGTTTTCCGGATGGGCTTCGAGCCAGGCCACCGCGGGGCGCTGTTCGAGCAGCGCCTCGCGGTGTGGCCCGCGCAGGCCGATGCCGGCGGCGATCGGGATCGCGCTGTGCCGCCCGCTGGCGGTCTTGCCGGTGTCGACCTGCGCCACGGGTGCCGACCTCAGGAGGGGGCGTCGGTGGTGCCGCCGACGAGGCGCTCGCAGGTGCCTTCGGGGACCAGCAGCCAGGCGTCGCGCTGGCCATCTTCGGTGGAGGTGCCGGCGCAGGCGCTGGTGGCGGTCTGGCAGTCGTTCTTGCCGGCTTTGACTACGCCGTAGCACTTCTCCATGTCGCCTTCGGCGGCGATCGCGGTGCTGGCCATGGAGCCGAGGCCGAGACCGACGATGCCGGTGATCGCGGCGGCTGCAATGTGGCTGGATTTTTTCATGAATGCGTTCTCCGAATAAATTTTGCGCGTGTTTTGATGTCGCTCCCCGGCGCTGCGGGGGCCGCGTCGGGGTGACGGGCGCTGTGTGCCGTCGCAGGCTGTGAAAGGGGCGGCGCAGAAAAGTTCCGGCCCGGGTCGGGCGATGGCTGAAATTCACGCCGTGCCAACGGCTGGCGGATGGCTCGAAGGCGGCCGGCGAGAGATGTCGCCAGATGCCGGCAATTGGCCGACAATGGGTCGATAAAGGCGCAGAAATGCTCATCAAAATGTGAAGTTAACAAAACTGTAAGCAAGCCGCCGGCGTGGCATAATGCGCGCCGCTTTTTACCTTGCGGGAGTGACATACATGGCCGGCGGTTATCTCAGTGGCATTTTCGGCAGCTCGCCGGTGCGTCCGATGCAGCAGCACATGGATAAGGTGCACGCCTGCGTTACGGAGTTGATCCCCTTCGTCGAGGCCGCACTGGCCGGCGATCTGCAGGCCATGGCCGAGCGCCGCGAGACCATCGCCCGCCTGGAGGGCGAGGCCGATCAGCTCAAGCGCGAGTTGCGTCGCCACCTGCCCAACACCCTGTTCATGCCCATGTCGCGGCTGGATCTGCTCGATGTACTGACCATGCAGGACCGCGTCGCCAATCGCGCCAAGGACATCGCCGGGCTGATGCTCGGCCGGCGGATGCAGCTTCCGGCGGGGATCGCCGACGACTATCTGGTTTTCGTGCGCCGCGCGGTCGACGCCTGCACCCAGGCGCGCAAGGCGATCAACGAGCTGGACGAGCTGGTGGAAACCGGTTTCGGTCGCCGCGAGGTGGGGCTGGTCGAGGGCATGCTCGACGAGCTGGCGGATATCGAATCCGACACCGACGAGATGCAGGTCAAGATCCGCGCCACTCTCTTCGAGCTGGAGAACCAGCTGCCGCCGGTAGACGTGATGTTCTATTACCGGGCCATCGACTGGACCGGAGACCTCGCCGATCGTGCAGAACGCGTTGGCGCACGTTTGCAGCTGATGCTGGCACGATAGGAGGAGATGGTCATGGATTTCGCGATTTACGCTACTACGCTGCTGACTCTCGCGGCGGTCTTCGGGCTGTTTATGGCCTGGGGTATCGGCGCCAATGATGTGGCCAACGCCATGGCCACCTCGGTGGGTTCCGGCGCGCTGACCATCAAGCAGGCGATTCTCATCGCCGCGGTGTTCGAATTCGCCGGCGCCTTTCTCGCCGGCGGCCAGGTCACCGCGACCATCCGCAAGGGCATCATCGAGACCGACGCGATCATGGGGGCGCCGGAGTTGCTGGTGTTCGGCATGCTCGCCGCGCTGCTCGCCGCCGGCATCTGGCTGCTGGTGGCGACACATCGCGGCTGGCCGGTGTCGACGACCCATTCCATCGTCGGCGCCATCGTTGGCTTTGCCATGGTCGGCATCGGCATCGATGCGGTGAAGTGGGGCAAGGTCGGTTCGATCGTCGCCAGCTGGGTGGTGAGCCCCCTGATGTCTGGCGTGATCGCCTATTTCCTGTTCCGTTCGGTACAGAAACTGGTGCTGAACACGCGCGATCCGATCGATAACGCGCGCAAATATGTGCCGATGTACATCTTTTGCGTCGGATTCGTGGTTGCGCTGGTGACCCTGTTCAAGGGCCTCAAACACGTCGGCCTGGAGACCAGCGTGGCGCAGAGCTACATCATCGCCGCAGTGGTTGGCGTAGTCGCCATGGGGATCGGCAAGTTGATGATGAACCGGGTCGAGGTCGATCCGGCCGCGGATCGCGACTTCCACTTCACCAATGTGGAAAAGTACTTCGGCGTGCTGATGATCTTCACCGCCTGCGCGATGGCCTTCGCCCACGGCTCCAACGATGTGGCCAACGCCGTCGGCCCGGTGGCCGCGGTGGTTGGCATCGTGCAGAGCGGTGGTGAGGTGGCGCAGAAATCGGCAATGCCGATCTGGATTCTGCTGCTCGGTGGCGTCGGTATCGTCGCCGGGCTGGCCATGTACGGGCGCCGGGTGATCGCCACCGTCGGCCACAACATCACCGAGTTGACCCCCAGCCGCGGCTTTGCCGCGACGCTGGCTGCGGCGACCACGGTGGTGGTGGCCTCCGGCACCGGGCTGCCGATCTCCACCACCCACACCCTGGTTGGCGCGGTGCTCGGCGTGGGCATCGCCCGCGGCATCGGCGCGCTGGATCTGACCGTGGTGCGCAACATTTTTATGTCGTGGATCGTCACCCTGCCGGCCGGCGGCATCCTCGCCATCATTTTCTTTTTCACCCTGAAGGGGATCTTTCTCTGATCCGGCCTGGCTGAGCCGGAGAATCGGCTGGCAGGCAGCACCGTTGGTTCACGTCGCTGTCACGGTGGCGTAACAAAGCCGCTATTAAATGACCGCGGTACAACAACGGGTCGAAGGCATGCCTGTCAGAATTCTCCTCGTCGAGGATGAATCCGCGATTCGCGAGATGCTCTGCTTCACCCTCGGCCGCGCCGGCTTCGAGGTGATCGAGGCGGAGGATGTCGCCAGCGCCGACTGCCGCGTCGCCGAGGGGCTGCCGGATCTGATGCTGGTCGACTGGATGCTGCCCGGCGGCAGCAGCGGCGTCGACTGGGTGCGGCGCATCAAGCGCGACCAGCTGACCCGCGAAGTGCCGGTGATCCTGCTCACCGCGCGCGGCGAGGAGGACGACAAGGTGCTCGGCCTCGAAGCCGGCGCCGACGACTACATGACCAAGCCCTTCTCCAACCGCGAGCTGCTGGCGCGCATCAAGGCGCAGCTGCGCCGCGCGCCGGGTGCCGGCAGCGAGGGCGAGGTCATCACGGGCAGGCTGTGTCTCAACGGCGAGGCGCACCGCATCACCGCCGATGGCGAGGAATTGCAGCTCGGTCCCACCGAGTTCCGTCTGCTGACCTTTCTCATGACGCATCCGGAGCGCGTCTACAGCCGTGCCCAGCTGCTGGATTTTGTCTGGAGCCGCGATACCTACGTCGAGGAGCGCACCGTCGACGTCCACATACTGCGCCTGCGCAAGTCGCTCGCTCCGCACGGCTGCGAGGGCTATCTGCAGACGGTGCGCGGCGTCGGCTACCGCTTCTCCAGCGCCGAGACCTGAGCCTTGTCGCGCCGAGAGCACAGCGAGAGCTGGCGCCGCGAGCTGCTGCAGCTTGCCGGCTGGCTCGGCGCCGGCCTGCTGATCGGCCTGATCAGCGGTGCGGTGACGCTCTGCCTGCTGCTCGCCCTCGGCGGCTACACCGCCATCCACCTGCGTCGACTGGATGCCCTCGGCGGCTGGCTGGCGCGCGGCGCGCGGCTCGACAGGACGCCCGAGCTCGGCGGTGGCTGGGACGCATTGGTGCAGCAGATCGAGCGCCTGCGCACCAGCGCCGACCAGCGCAAGCAGCGCCTGCTGGTGCTGCGTCGCAGCCAGCACGAATTCACCGATGCGATCCCCGACGCGACGCTGATTCTGCGCGATAACGACGAGATCGAGTGGGCCAACAGCGCCGCCGAGCGCCTGCTCGGCATCCGCAACCCGCAGGATCTCGGCCAGCGCATCGGCAATCTGCTGCGCGACCCGTCGCTGCGCGAGTACCTGCGCCGCGGCGAATTCGCGCGCCCCTTCGAGCTGATCTCGCCGCGTCCGGAGGGCTTCGAGCTGGATCTGCGCGTGGTCGAGTTCGGCGACGGCCAGCGCCTGCTGACCGCGCGCGACGTCACCGCCAGCCATCGCCTGCAAACGGTGCGCCGCGATTTCGTCGCCAATGTCTCCCACGAGCTGCGCACCCCGCTGACGGTGATCGCCGGCTATCTGGAGGTGCTCGAAGGGGAGGATCTGGGCCCGGAGCTGGCCCGGGGCGTCGATTCCATGAGCCGCCAGACAACGCGCATGACGCGCATCGTCGAAGATCTGCTCGCCCTGTCGCGGCTGGAGATGGAGCAGAGCGACCCGGAGGACGACGAGGAAATCGCCGTCGCCGGATTGGCGCGCAAGCTGGCCGAGGACGCGGCGCGCCTCTCCGGTGAGCGCGGCCACCGCATCGAGGTGCAGACCGACGACGCGCTGCTGCTGCGCGCCAACCCGCTGGAGCTGGGCAGCGCGCTGTCCAATCTGGTCAACAATGCGGTCAGCCACACCCCCAACGGCACTGCGATCCGGGTCAGTTGGGAGACCTGCCCCGGCGGCGCCTGCTTCACCGTGCGCGACAGCGGTCCGGGTATCGATGCCGAGCATCTGCCGCGGCTCACCGAGCGCTTCTATCGGGTCGATCCGGGGCGCTCGCGGGCCAGCGGCGGCACCGGGTTGGGGCTGTCCATCGTCAAGCACGCGGTGATGCGCAACGGCGGCCAGCTGGAGATCGACAGCCGGCCCGGTGAGGGTTCGCGCTTTATGTGCCGCTTTCCCGCCGAGCGCCTGCTGCGGCGCAACAGGGTCGCCGCAGCCGATGACAACGGTGCCGGGACGCGTCGCTGAGCCGGGTGTTGCGCGGTCATCAAAACGTCATGCAGCGATCACGATGGCGTCACGCAGGCCGGGGATACTGCCCGCCATCGCACAGTGGTGCGATGCCAACGAATTGATAAACCGGAGTGAAACAGATGAAACTCAAAGCAGTCATCGCCGCGCTGGGCCTCGCTGCCAGCATGGGTACAGCCTCGGCGGCGAGCGTCGATGCCGGCCTCGCCGACTACCAGCGCACCTCGGGTGTGTCCGGCAACCTGTCCTCGGTCGGCTCCGACACCCTGGCCAACCTGATGACCCTGTGGGCCGAGGAGTTCAAGCGCTTCTACCCCAACGTCAATATCCAGATTCAGGCCGCCGGTTCATCCACCGCGCCGCCGGCGCTGACCGAGGGCACCTCCAACCTCGGCCCGATGAGCCGCAAGATGAAAAGCAAGGAAGCCGAGGCCTTCGAGAAAAAGCACGGCTACAAGCCGACGCCGATCCCGGTGGCCATCGACGCCCTGGCGGTCTACGTGCACAAGGACAATCCCATCGAGGGCATGAGTATCGCCGACGTCGACGCGGTGTTCTCCGCCAACCGCAAGTGCGGTGGTGACCGCGACATCGCCAGCTGGGGCGACGCTGGCCTGAGCGGTGACTGGGCCAATCGCCAGATCCAGCTCTACGGCCGCAACTCGGTCTCCGGCACCTACGGCTACTTCAAGAGCAAGGCGCTGTGCAAGGGCGATTTCAAATCGAATGTCAACGAGCAGCCCGGTTCGGCCTCGGTGGTGCAGTCGGTATCCGCTTCGCTGAACGGCATTGGCTACTCGGGTATCGGCTACAAGACCTCCGGCGTGCGCGCCGTGCCGCTGGCCAAGAAGGTCTCTGGCGAATTCGTCGCAGCCAGCACCGAGAACGCCCTCAACGGCAGCTACCCGCTGGCGCGCTTCCTGTACGTCTACGTCAACAAGCACCCCAACAAGCCGCTGGCCCCGCTGGAGCGCGAGTTCTTCAGGATGGTGATGTCGAAGATCGGTCAGGAAGTGGTGGTCAAGGATGGCTACATCCCGCTGCCGAAGAAGGTCGCCGACGAAGTGCTCGGCGCCATCGAGTAAGCCCGCCGGTCGCGCGGCTGCGCGACGGACGGGCCGGCGCTCAGGCCGTCGCCCGCAACGCAGGCCCCACCATCTGTGGGGCCTTTCTTACGTAGGGGGCCGCGCGCAGGTTCGCCGGCAGGCGCAGCTCGGCGCTCAGTGCCGAGTGATCGGAGAGTTTGTTCCACGGCGCGCCGGAGAGTGCGCCGCAGTGCACCGGCTGTGCGCCGCGCTGGTAGATGCGATCCAGGCGCAGCAGCGGCAGAAAGCTCGGGAAGGTGCGCGCGTGGCGGCCGTGCAGGTGCTCGCGGGCATCGTGCAGATCGAGCTGCTCGGCGAGCGTCGGCGTGGCCTGGCTGCGCCAGTCGTTGAAATCGCCGGCGACGATCAGCGGCGCGTCTGCGGGAACCTTGTCCCGCAGGTACTCGGTGATCCGCTCAACCTGCCGCTGGCGGCCGCGCTGCAGCAGGTTGAGATGGGTGCAGGCGAGGTGCAGCTCGCGGTCGTCGGGCAGCTCCACCACCGCGTGCAGCAGGCCGCGATGCTCGAAGGGGTTGGTGGAGATGTCGATGTTTTTCGCTTGCCGCAAGGGATACTTGCTGAGGATCGCGTTACCGTGGTCGCCGCCGGTGTAAACGGCGTTTTTCTCGTAGACGTGGTGCGACCACTTTTCGCCGGCGAGAAACACGCACTGGCTGTCGTCGCCGTGCTCTTCGCGGTGTTCGTGCAGGGGGTGCTGGCCGCGGATTTCCTGCAGAAAGACGAAGTCCGCATTGACCGCCTGCAGTGCCGAGCGCATGGTCTCGATCACATAGCGGCGATTGCGCAGGCAGAAGCCCTTGTGCATGTTGTAGGAGAGAACTTTCAGACGCATGGTATTTGTTGCGGCCTTCGGCGGCGAATGACGACAGTGATTATCGGCCGCTGTTGCGTCAATCTTTTGTGATCTGCCGAACGATATCGCCGCGATCAACACTTTCAGTGCCGCAAGTGGCGGGTCAGGCGACGCCTTTCTCGGCAGCTTATTGAACTAGCGCACAGATCGGCGCCACCATCCCGGCGCTTTGTTCGCGCGCCCGACTCAGATCTCGTGTCCGGGCGGGCAAATTGCAATAGCCCGGTTGTCGCCGCGGCGCTCACAGCCAGTTGCGAAACAGCAGCGCCAGATGGCCGCCGAGGCGCTGCAGCAGCGGCGCGCTGCGGGCGATCGATTCGCTGATGCGCTGTGCCCGCTGCAGATCGCGGCGGAACTGCCGCAGCAGCGCCGCCAGCGAATCGCGCCGGGTGACCAGCAGATCCACCTCCAGATCGTGATAGCGGCTGCGGTAGTTGAGGTTGCTGGTGCCGACGCGCGCCCAGTTGTCGACGATCACCGTCTTGGCGTGCAGCACGCTGGGCAGGTACTCGAACAGGCGCACGCCGGAGCCGATCAGCGTCAGGTAGTAGAGCCGGCTGATCCAGCCGATCACCGGCACATCGTTGCGCCCCGGCAGCAGCAGGCGCACATCGACGCCGCGCTGCGCCGCCTGGCACAGCGCGCGCAGCAGCTGCGGGCCGGGCACGAAATAGGGATTGGTGATCCACACCCGGCGGCGGCTGCGGGCGATGTGCAGCAGCAGGCGGCGGTGGTGGCGGCGGCGCAGCAGCAGGGTGTGATTGGTGGCCACCAGCCGCTCGCTCATCTGCGCCACCGTGCGGTGCACCGGGCTGTGCAGCTCGCGCGGCAGCGCCGGGTTGTGGCTGCGACTCCAGATCAGATCGTAGGAGGCCTCCAGATCCAGCACCTCGCGGCCGCGCACGCGCAGCCCGGTCTCGCGCCAGCCGGCGTGCTGCGCGCTGACGTTCATGCTGCCGCAGAAGGCCTCGCGGCGATCGATCAGGCACAGCTTGCGGTGATCGCGCTTATTGATGCGCGCCAGCCACTTGAACAATTGCCCCGGCACCGCCAGGTCTGCCGGCGCGGAGCGCGCCAGCGGCCAGGGCGCGGGATGATAGATGCGGCTGTGCACCCCGGCGCGGGCCAGCGCGGCCAGCCGAGTACCCCAGGCCGGCGAACCGATGCCATCGACCAGCACCCGCACGCGCAGGCCGCGCGCGGCGGCGGCGGCGAGCAGATCCAGCAGTGGCCGGCCACGGGCGTCGTCCTCGAAGATGTACATTTCAATATCGACGCTCTGCTGCGCGCTGCCGATGGCCTCGCCCAGCGCTTTGAAGTAGGCGTCGCTGTCGAAAAACAGCTGCTCTTCGCGCCAGCTCACCGCCATCAGCGGCCGCCCATTGGGCGCCTGGGGTGCGCAACGGCTGGCGCTTCGGTTGGCCGATCGGCGGACCGGCGTGTTTGTCGCGGCGGCGTCAGTCATGGCGTGCTGCGGGCTGTGGAGCGCCAGAGTTTAGCCGCTGTGCCGCCCGCATCGGGCGCTGCCGTGCCGCGACCGCTGCGCGGCGCCATCGGCGGGCGACTGTCACAGAGCTGTCATGCGCTGCGATTACCCTGCGGCGCATGATCGCCAAGCCCCCAACAGAGGCTGCCGCCGAGCGCGCGGCCAATCAGCCGCAGGTGCTGCAGGGTAGCCCCGCCGTCGCGCTGGACCCCGCCGTTGCGCGCCGCCGCAACCGGCTGCGCAAGGCCAGGGATGTGCTCGCGCGCTACGCCGTCGGCGTCGGCGGCATCGGCGTGATCGGCGCCATTGTGCTGATCTTCATCTACCTGCTCGGCGTGGTGTTGCCGCTGTTTCTGCCCGCCGGCGTCGCACCGCTGGCCAGCTTTCCGGCGCCGGGAGCCGGCAACACCCTGCTGCTGGCCACCGAGGAGCAGCGCGAAATCGGCCTGCGGGTCAGCGATCGCGGCCGCGCGCACTTTTTCAGCCTCGCCGACGGCAGCCCGCTGGATGAGATAGAGCTGGCGCTGCCCGCCGGCAGCCGGATCACCGCTTTCGCCGAGATCGACAGCGTGCGCGGCTGGTTTGCACTGGGCCTGTCCGATGGCAGCGCGCTGGTGCTGCGCCACCACTATCGCGTCAGCTTTCCCGACGATCAGCGGCAAATCGAGCCGCGCATCAACTATCCGCTGGGCGCCGAGCCGATCGCCCTGCTCGATGGCCAGCCGCTGCGCGCTCTGGCGGTGGGCGATGGCGAAGAGAGCATCACCTTCATCGCCCACGGCGAGCCGGGCGGCAGCGCCGGCGCCCCGCGCCTGATCAGTTTTGCAAAGGCCAGCAGTCTGCTCAGCGACGAGATCGAGCTGGAACCGCTGGGCGACGTGCCGCTGGTCGATGCCAGCGTCACCGCGGCCGCCGCGGTGGGCGAGACGCCGAGCCGCATGCTGGTCGATGGCGAGCAGCGCCGCGCCTGGTTGCTCTACGGCGACGGCCGTCTGCTGCTGTACGACATCGGCGACAAGGCGCAGCCGCTGTTGCTGGCCAGCGCGCAGACGATTGCCGAGGGTCGCCAGCTGGCCGGCGCCGAGTTTCTGCTCGGCGGTGTCTCGCTGCTGGTCGCCGACAGCAGTGGCCAGATCGGCCAGTGGTTCCCGCTGCGCGGCGCCGCGACTCCGCCGGGCGATGAAGCCGGTGAGCCGGGCGCGGCCGGCGGCAGCGGCATCCGTCTGGTGCGGGCGCGCAGCTTCGATGCGCCGGGTGGCGCGGGCAATGTCGCCATCGCCCCGGAGCAGCGCCGCAAGGGCTTCGCCGCGGTCGATGCCGATGGCGTGATCAGCCTGTACCACAGCACCGCCGGTGAGCGGCTGCTCAGCGAGAGCTTCGCCGTCGATGGCGAGTTCGGCCGCGCCCGGCGGCTGGTCTACGCGCCGCGCGGCAATGCGCTGCTGGCCGAGGATGGCAGCGGTCGGCTGAGCTTCTGGGAAGTCGACAACGAGCACCCGGAGGTGTCCCTCTCCGCACTCTGGGGCCAGGTCTGGTACGAGAGCTATCAGGAGCCGGAGTACATCTGGCAGTCGTCTGCGGCGAACCAGGATTTCGAGCCCAAGTTCAGCCTCATGCCGCTGACCTTCGGCACCATCAAAGCGGCCTTTTACGCCATGCTGTTCGCCATGCCGCTGGCCATCTGCGGGGCGATCTACACCGCCTATTTCATGTCGCCATCGATGCGCCGCGTGGTCAAGCCGACCATTGAAATCATGGAGGCGCTGCCGACGGTGATCCTCGGCTTCCTCGCCGGGCTGTGGCTGGCGCCCTTCGTCGAGGACAACCTCACCGGGGTGTTCGCCGTGCTGCTGATCCTGCCTTTGGGCATGCTCGCCTTCGGCTTCGCCTGCTCGCTGCTGCCGGCCGGATTGCGCCAGCGGCTGCACGAGGGCTGGTTCGCGGCGCTGCTGATCCCGGTGGTGGTCGCCCTCGGCGCGCTGGCGCTGGCCATCGGCCCGGCGCTGGAGGGCGCGCTGTTCGGCGGCGACATGCGCTTCTGGCTGAGCGACACACTGGGTCTCGACTTCGACCAGCGCAACTCGCTGGTGGTCGGCATGGCGATGGGCTTCGCGGTGATCCCGACGATCTTTTCGATCACCGAAGACGCCGTGTTCAGCGTGCCCAGACACCTCACCCAGGGCTCGCTGGCACTGGGCGCGACGCCCTGGCAGACGCTCACCCGGGTGGTGATCCTGACCGCCAGTCCGGGCATGTTTTCGGCGGTGATGATCGGCCTCGGCCGCGCCGTGGGGGAGACCATGATCGTGCTGATGGCCACCGGCAACACGCCGATCATGGATTTCAACATCTTCGAGGGCATGCGCACCCTGTCGGCCAATATCGCTGTGGAGATGCCCGAATCGGCGGTCGGCTCCAGCCACTACCGGATTCTCTTCCTCGCCGCGCTGGTGCTGTTCATCCTCACCTTCGCCTTCAACACCCTGGCCGAGCTGGTGCGTCAGCGCCTGCGCAACAAGTACGCCAATCTCTGAGCGGGGACCGACCGGCATGCTCTCTCACGCGAAAAACTGGTACCGCTCCGGCTCGCCCTTCATCTGGCTGAACGCCGGCGCCGTGGCGGTGGCCATCGTGATGACCGTCGGCCTGCTGGTGCTGATCGCCGCGCGCGGTCTCGGCCACTTCTGGCCGGCGGATGTCTACGCCTTCGAATACCGCGACGGCGAGCAGACCGTGCAGCTGGCCGGTGAGCTGGTCGAATCCGAGCTGGTGCCCGCCGCGCAGCTGCGCTCCGCCGGGCTGGCGGTGGCCGACGGCGAGACCGAGCTGCGCCGCTATCTGCTCAAGACCGGCAATCGCGATGTGGTCGGACTGGATTTTCGCTGGGTGCTGGAGCCGAACATGCTCGAACGCCAGCGGCCGGCGGATCTGCTGGTGCTGGAGCGCCGCGAGTGGGGCAATTTCTACGGCTATCTGCTGGAGGTGCGCGAGGCCGGCCAGGCGGTGGCCAGCGGCCCGGCGGCGCGCGCTGAGCTGTTTGCCCGCCTGCGGCGCGTCAGCGCGCTGTTCGAGCGCATCGACGAGATCCAGCGAGGTGATATCGGCTCGGTCAACTACCAGCTGGAGCGTCTGCGCCTGCGCGAGCGCGAGCTGGCGCTGTCCGGCGACAACGATCCGGCCAGGCTGGCCGACATCGCCGCCGAGCGCGCCGCGCTGCAGCGCGATTACGCCGGCATGGAGCAGAGCTTGCAGGCGCTGTTCAGCGAGGCGCGCCGCGACAGCCTGCTGCTGCGTACCGCCGCTGGCCGCGAGGTCGAACTGCCGATGGCCAAGCTGGTCGAGGCCTGGTATCCGAACGATATGGATACATTCGACAAGTCGCTGTTTTACATGCACAAGCTGTGGAGCTTTCTCAGCGATGAGCCGCGCGAGGCGAACACCGAGGGCGGCATCTTCCCGGCGATCTTCGGCACCGTGATGATGGTGCTGCTGATGTCGGTGGTGGTCACGCCCTTCGGCGTGGTGGCGGCAGTCTATCTGCGCGAGTACGCTCGCCAGGGCACGCTGACGCGGCTGGTGCGCATCGCGGTGAACAATCTCGCCGGGGTGCCGTCGATCGTCTACGGCGTGTTCGGCCTGGGCTTTTTTGTCTATTTCCTCGGCGGCAACATCGACGAGCTGTTCTACCAGGCCGCCAGGCCGGCGCCGACCTTCGGCACCCCGGGCCTGCTGTGGGCCTCGTTGACGCTGGCGCTGCTGACCGTGCCGGTGGTCATCGTCGCCACCGAGGAGGGCCTGTCGCGGATCCCCAAATCGATCCGCGAGGGTTCGCTGGCGCTCGGCGCCACCAAGGCCGAGACCCTGTGGCGCACGGTGCTGCCGATGGCCTCGCCGGCGATCATGACCGGGCTGATTCTGGCCATCGCCCGCGCCGCCGGGGAAGTCGCGCCGCTGATGCTGGTCGGGGTGGTGAAACTGGCCCCCTCGCTGCCGCTGGACGGCAACTTTCCCTACCTGCACATGGAGCGCAAATTCATGCACCTGGGCTTCCACATCTACGACGTGGGCTTCCAGAGCCCCAATGTGGAGGCCGCGCGGCCGCTGGTTTACGCCACCGCGCTGCTACTGGTGCTGGTGATCATCCTGCTCAACCTGGCGGCGATCGCGATCCGCAATCGCCTGCGCGAAAAGTACAAGTCGCTGGAGAACTGAATGTCGAGCGTGACCAAAGAACAGGGCATGTCCGCCGAAGCCGAAATCAGCCCGAGCCCCCACGCGCTCGATCTGGGCATGCTCAACCGGGGCGGCGATGCCAGCGGACTCGACGCGGAGGATATCTGCCTGACCGTCGAGGGCCTGAACCTGTACTACGCCGACAAGCGTGCGCTGCAGGACATCGGCATGCGCATCGCGCGCAAGAAGGTGACCGCTTTCATCGGCCCCTCCGGCTGCGGCAAATCGACCCTGCTGCGCTGCTTCAACCGCATGAATGATCTGGTCGACAGCTGCCGCGTCGAGGGCCGCATGCTGCTCGATGGCGACGACATCTACGCCCCCGGCACCGATGTCGCCGCGCTGCGTCGGCGCGTCGGCATGGTCTTCCAGAAGCCCAATCCCTTTCCCAAATCGATCTACGAAAACGTCGCCTACGGCCTGCGTCTGCAGGGCATCAACAAGCGCCGCGTGCTCGATGAAGTGGTCGAGTGGGCACTCAGGGGCGCGGCGCTGTGGGATGAGGTTCGCGACCGCCTGCACGAATCGGCCTTCGGTCTCTCCGGCGGCCAGCAGCAGCGGCTGGTGATCGCCCGCGCCATCGCCGTCGAGCCGGAGGTGCTGCTGCTCGACGAGCCGGCCTCGGCGCTGGACCCGATCTCGACGCTGAAGATCGAAGAGCTGATCTACGAGCTGAAGTCGAAATACACCATCGTCATCGTCACCCACAACATGCAGCAGGCGGCGCGCGTCTCCGACTACACCGCCTTCATGTACATGGGCGATCTGGTCGAATTCGGCGCCACCGACGACATCTTCACCAACCCCCGGCAGAAGCAGACCGAGGATTACATCACCGGTCGCTACGGCTGACCCGGCAGCGTGCGAGCCGCACTGTTCGCGATCAAGACAGGTCAATAGAGATGGACAAGAAAAATCTCGGTCGGCACATCTCCGCGCAATTTGACGAGGAGATGGAAGACGTTCGCAACAAGGTGCTGGAGATGGGCGGGCTGGTGGAGAAGCAGGTCGGCGACGGCCTGCGCGCCCTGCTCGAACGCGACACCCGGCTGGGCAAGATCGTCGCCACCAGCGATTATCAGATCAACCGGCTGGAGGTGGACATCGACGAGGACTGCACGCAGATCATCGCCAGGCGCCAGCCGGCGGCATCCGATCTGCGCGTGGTGCTCACCGTGATCAAGACCATCACCGATCTGGAGCGCATCGGCGACCAGGCCGAGAAGCTCGGTCGCTTCGCCGTGGAGCTGGCCGAGCAGCGCGGCGGCGACGATCTGATGATCGGCATCGAAAGCCTCGGCGAGCATTCGATGCGCATGCTCAACGGCGCGCTCGACGCCTACGCGCGGATGGACGTGGCCGCCGCGCTGGCGGTCGGCGCCGAGGACGCCCGCGTCAACCGCGAGTACGACGCCGTGCTGCGCCAGCTGATCACCCACATGATGGAGGATCCGCGCTCGATCCGCGCCGCGCTGCGCGTGCAGTGGTGCGCGCGCGCGCTGGAGCGCATCTCCAACCACGCCACCAACATCTGCGAATACGTGGTGTACATGGTCAGCGGACGCAACATCCGCCACACCAGCATCGAGCAGGTGATCGCCGAGCTGCAGCCGCCCGGCGGCAGCAAGGACTGAAGCCGGTCCCGCGCGGCGGGCGCCACGCCCGCCGCCCCCGCTCGTCGCGATTCCCCGCCGCGACCGCCGTCACACAGCCTTCACCGCCCGGTCATCGCCACGTAGCCGCGCTGCCGCAAAGTGTCGGCCGAGACACCAGCGGAGAACCACCGACATGTGGCAGAACGACAGCCCGGCAGCGCGTAGCGGCGCGGCCACCATTGCCCCCGGCATCACCCCAGACATGACCTGGGCGGCGCTGATCGAGCGCTTCGAGCGCGAACAGCCGATCACCGATGAGATGATCCGCGTAGCCTGCGCCAACATGGATGCGGCTCAGGTCTACCCCTTCGCCGCGCAGATCCGCGGGGACGCCTGAGATGCAGGACTACGCCGAAGAGTTGATCGAGATCCGCGAGGCCGGTGAGGAGGCCTGGGGCGAGTGCCCCGGCGCTGAATCCGTGGACGCCGAGGAGATGTAGGCGCCGCCGCGCCGCGGTCCCATCGCCCGCGACAGTGCCGGGCAGCTGCGCAGCGTCAGCGACATGCCCACCTGTTCCCGCCTGTTAACGCCGAGGTGCTCGGCGAGTCGCCACCTCAGGAGCGCCCGGCGGGGAGCAGGGCGCGGATGCGCCCCCGCTGCGCATCGACCAGCGCCACGCCGCTGCCGTAGCGCGCATCGAGGCGGAAGGCGGCGCAGTCCGCGCAGTCGTCGAGCCGCCGCCGGGCGTCGGCGTCGAGCTGTGCGCGGTCGAGGGCGAAGGGCGCGATCTGCGCGTAGCCCTCGACCAGCGGCCGGTAGCGGTCGAGGCGCTCCTGCAGGCCGGGCAGGCCGTTCATCACGTCGGCCAGATACTCGCCGTAGCTGGCGGTGTCGAAGGGCTCGACGGCGATCTGCGCCGGGCGGTGGCTGTCCAGCGCATCCAGTTCCGGCACCGGCTTGCCGGCGGCGCGCAGCTCATCCGCGGCGAGTTGCAGGGCGCTGGCCGGCACCGCCACGAAGCGGCCTTCGGCGAAGGCCAGCGCGGCGACGCGTTGCTCATAGGCTTGCAGCACGCCGTAGCCCAGCGCCAGCGACTGCAGCAGCGCGATGAGGCACAGATCGAAGGCCGCGCTCTTTTTGCCGGCGCGATAGAACAGCAGCGTCAGGCTGGGGCCGAGCACCAGATCCACCGCGAGGATCAGCTTCAGCCCCTGCCAGCCGCCGGCGATGGCGAACAGCTCGCCGGGGAACCAGCGCAGGTACATGAGTGCCGCCAGCGCCGCGGCGATGGCGGCGCTGATGGCGAGATGGATGAGG
>Ga0207752_1000172_pt1 | contig 30072 bp, 20 predicted proteins | sample Pon2CUnioCityCA_6_FD_187272 | JGI IMG/M metagenome (GOLD analysis project Ga0207752, IMG submission 187272) | Marine sediment microbial community from Union City, CA, USA - Pond 2C Sediment 2 (SPAdes) | ecosystem: Environmental > Aquatic > Marine > Intertidal zone > Salt pond sediment ... | reverse complement strand
AACGCCGTCCTCCGCTTGTCAGAAACTACTTCCAGCACAAGGATGTCCGCTATGCAGCAACATGAAAGTGTTCAATAAACACTGCTCCCCGTAGTAAGAGGCGGCATTTCGAGTAGGCTTGGGAGGATATGTCGAAGCCGGCCGGGGCTGGCGGAATGTTGGGAAAGTAGGCAGGCATAACGGTTTCAGGAGTATGATGATGACTAAGCAGCGGATTTTGGTTGGAGCGGCGGTACTGGCGATGGCGGGGCTTTTTGTGGTGGCGGGGGCGCAGCCGCAGGAGGACAAGGCGGAGTTCTCCCGGACGACCATCGATCTGGGCGTCGTGGTCAGCGACGTCGAGAAGGCGGCGAAGTTCTATACCGAGGCCATCGGCTTTCAGCAGGTGGGCAGCTTCGACGTCGCAGGCCAGATGGCCGGCGACACCGGGCTGACCGACAACCGGCCCTTCCAGGTCCGCGTCTTCGCGCTGGGCAACGAGCCGGACGCCACGAAGCTCAAGGTCATGGAGGTCCCCGGGGCGGGCTCGAAGAAGGTGGACAACCAGTACATCAGCTCCAGCCTGGGCTTCAGCTATCTGACGATCATGGTCGCGAACATCGACAAGGCGACGGCACGGCTCGCCCGGAACGGCGTCGCGCCGGTCAAGCCGCCCTACCAGTTAGGCGGAAACAATTATCTCGTCCTTGTCAAAGACCCCGACGGTAATATCATTGAGCTGATCGGGCCGAAGTAGCCGCGATTCGGGCCGGCCCGGCTGCCGACCGCCGCGTAAGCGATGCCGAGGGAAGACGGATGAACGATTTCGAGCGGTTTGGGCAACTGATCGAGGGCGGCTCCTACTGTATCTCTATCACCACGCACGAGGAGCGCTACGCGCTGGAGATCATTCGAAAGACCGCCGCGAAGCTCAAGCGCGACATGTGGGTGTGGTCCGTCGCGGACGGGGTCCGGGATGGGATGGTCGACGGCGCCCCGTGCCTGCCGGATACGGATATCGCCGCCGCCGGGCTGATCAGCATGTCCCGCGCCAAGCCGGGCTCCATCTGCGTCACGCTCGACCTCGGCGAGCACCTGAAGGGCGGAAAAGCCCTGCGCATCCTGCGCGATACGGTGGACAGCTCCTACAAGACCGGCATCGTTCTCGTGATGATCGACAGCGCCGACAAAGTGCCCGACGTGGTCAAGGCGTACGCCAGGCCGTTCGAGCTGTCCTATCCCGACGAAGAAGAGCTGCAACAGATCATCCGCGCCACGCTGCAACGGCTCCGCCGCAAGAAGCCCATCGAGATCGGTATCACGCAGAAAGGGCTCGACACGATCGTCCGCAACCTGCGCGGGCTGACGCGTCGCCAGGCCGTACGCATCATCAGTGACGCCGTGGCGGCCGACCAGCGATTCAGCGACGACGACATCAACATCGTCATCGCCAACAAGCGGCGGATGATCCAGCGAGGCGGCCTGCTCGAATACATCCAGACGCCGCTGGACCTCGAGGAAATCGGCGGCATGAGGAACCTCAAGAAATGGCTGAACCAGCGAAAGGACGTATTCACCGCCGAGGCCAAGGCGTTCGGCATCGTACCGCCCAAGGGCGTGCTGATGCTGGGCGTGCAGGGCGCGGGCAAGAGCCTCTGCGCCAAAGCGATCGCCACGGCGTGGCAGCAGCCGCTGCTGCGGCTGGACCCGAGCACCCTCTACGCGTGCTTCATCGGGGAATCCGAAAAGAACCTGCGCGAGGCCCTGCGTCAGACGGAGATGATGGCGCCGGTGATCCTGTGGATCGACGAGATCGAGAAGGCGTTCGCCTCGGCCGCCAGCCGCAGCGCCGACGGCGGCCTGTCGCAGCGGATGTTCGGGACGCTGCTGACCTGGCTCCAGGAGCACCTGGGGCCCGTGTTCGTGGTCGCGACGGCCAACGACATCGAGGCCCTGCCGCCCGAGCTGCTTCGCAAGGGCCGGTTCGACGAGATCTTCTTCGTGGACCTGCCCACGGCCGAGGTCCGCAAGGAAATCTTCGCCATCCACCTGCGAAAGCGCAGCCGCAACCCGGCGGACTTCGACCTGGATGTCCTGGCCCAGGCCTCGCACAACTACAGCGGCTCCGAGATCGAGCAAGCCGTGATCTCCGCGCTGCACGAAGCCTATGCCGAGAAGGCCGAGTTGGATACGAAGCGTCTGGTGGCGGCGGTAAAGGGCAGCCCGCCGCTGTCGGCGACTGTGGCCGAGAAAGTGGCCGCCCTCCGCCAGTGGGCCAAGGGCCGGTGCGTGCCCGCAGATTAGCGAGCGTAGCGCTTTCGCGGCCGGGCCGGTTCGTCTATAATGTCGCATCGAGGGAGGATGTGTTCGTGAACAAAGGATTGTCGATATGATCAGAAGCGTGCTTGTCCTTGCTGCTGCATGCGTGACGATGGTCGCGCTGGCCGGCTGCGTCGAGCGTCAGTTGACCATCAACACCGAGCCGCAGGGCGCCATGGTCGTCCTGAATGACCAGCAGATTGGCGAATCGCCCGTGACCGTGCCGTTTAACTGGTACGGCGACTACTGGGTCCGGATCAGCAAGGACGGCTACGAAACGCTCAACACCCACCGTGAGCTTGAGGCCCCCCTGCACGACTACCTGCCTTTCGACTTCTTCGCCCAGATCCTCTACCCGGGCCACATCGTCGACACCTACGAGTGGACCTTCGAGCTGGAGCCGCAGACGTTCCCCTCCACCGAAGAGCTCATCGAGCACGCCCGCTCCCTCCGCACCGAACTGGAGTAGAGCCGCTTCTGTCTCACTGCATGAAAGCGAGGTCTTGGCGGCGCCGGTCGATAGACTCTTCGAGGCCCTCGCCCAAACCGGTGAGAGCCCCATAGCCAGCCAGCTTTCCGCGATTTCCTGGCTACCCAAGGGCCTCTTCCGTTACCTGCTCGTGCCTATGCCATTCGCACCTTTCTCCGGCGATTGCCTTCTTCGACAATGCCTGCCGGGCCAGGATGATGTCTGCAGACCACGTCATGCCGGGCTGTCAGCCGAGAAAAAGAACCTAAAAAAGCGATAGGAATTCCGCAGACGAACTGGTAAGATCGTAGAGTGTAGTTTTGTGTGCCGGTAGAGAGTGATGTATGTATCCGAATCACAGCACATCCAATCTCACTTCGAAAGGAGGGGCATCATGAACAGACAGTTGGTGCATTTGGCTTCGTTCGCCATCGTCATCGGGTTGTCTCAGAGTGTGGTATTGGGCCAGCCGCCGGACCAGATCGTCAACGGCGAGTTTGACGACGGCCTCAATTCGTGGCGGGGGTACGGCGCCGAGGGCTTCACGATGCAAGTGGTGCCGGTCACGGATATGTCGGGGGCCAACGCGGTTCTGATCGACATCACCGACGCGGCGGCAACCGCGAGCATAGGGATTGCCCAAGCCGGCTTCGTCCTCGAGCCGGGGGTCACGTATCCGATCGGCTTTACGGCCAAAGCCGCACAGAACCGGGACATGGTCTTGCTGCTCCAGGGGACCGTCAGCGGCACTTGGCCGGAGTACGTGAACCAGACCATATCATTGACGACGTCCCCCCAGACTTACGTCTTCGAATATACTCACAGCGGCGAGATCATCGGCGATGACGCCGGAGAGTCGGTCGATCTCTATCTGATGCTCAAGGGAACGTGGTGGCCCATGGGCGGGGACACCCTGAACACAAAGGTCTGGTTCGATCGCGTGTACTTCGGCGCCGAGCCCCCGCCGCCGCGTCGCGACCTTGCCACGAATCCGTCCCCCGCCGATCAGGCAACCGACGTGCCGCGGGACGTGATCCTGGCTTGGACCGAAGGAGAGTTCGCCGACACGCACGACGTGTACTTCGGCACGGTTTTCGACGACGTCAACGCGGCCAGTGGCACGGACGATCGCGGCGTGCTGGTCGGTCCGGGGCAAAGCGCGACCTCATACGTACTCGATGAGCTTCTCGAGTATGGACAGACGTACTACTGGCGGGTGGACGAAGTCAATGCGCCGCCGGACTCCACCGTCTTCCCGGGCCCCGTGTGGAGCTTTACGGTCGAGCCCTTTAGCTATCCCGTTCAAAACGTGACGGCCACGGCCAGCTCCTCCAGTACGGACAAGGGCATGACGCCCGACAAGACGGTCGACGGCTCCGGCATGACCGGCGACGAGCACTCAACGCAGGATTCCGCCATGTGGCTCAGCGCCCCGTTTACCCCCCTGCCGGCCTGGATCCAGTATGAGTTCGACGATGTCTACAAACTCTCCGAGCTATGGGTGTGGAACTCGAACCAGACGATCGAGACCTACATCGGTTTCGGGGCCAGGAACGTGACGGTCGAGTACTCGCGGGACGGCGTCGAGTGGGCTTCGCTGGGCGATGTGGAATTCGCCCAGGCCCCCGGGGACGTCGGTTACACACCGAATACGACGGTCGATATGGCGGGCGTGCAGGCGAAGTTCGTGCGACTGACGATTCAGAGCAACTGGAGCCTCGCTCTGCCGCAGGTCGGCCTCAGCGAGGTGCGGTTCTATTACGTTCCCGTCAAGGCCTGGCAGCCCAATCCTGCTTCGGGAGCGGCAGATGTTCCTCTGGATACGGTCCTGACCTGGCGGTCGGGTCGCGAGGCCGCCTCGCACGAGGTGTACTTCAACACCGACAAGCAGGCCGTCGTCGATGGAACGGCCCCGGCCGAGGCCGTCAGCACGACCCGTCTTGAGCCGTCCGGCATGAACTACGGACAGGACTACTACTGGAAGGTCAACGAGATCAGTGACGACGGCACCGTCTATGAAGGCGACGTCTGGGAGTTCTCCACCATAGGATATCTCGTTGTGGATGACTTCGAGAGCTACACCGACGATATCGAGGCCGACGAGACCATCTGGCAGACGTGGCTGGACGGCCTGACGAACAATACCGGCTCCGTTGTCGGCTATTTCCAGGCCCCGTTTGCCGAACGAAACATCGTTCACGGCGGCGTTCAATCCATGCCCATGGATTACAACAACGTCAATTCGCCCTACTACAGCGAGGCCGAACGCTCGTTCGATCCCGCGCAGGATTGGACGGTCAACGGTCTGACCCATCTGACGTTGTTCTTCCACGGCTTTCCGACCAAGTTCCTGGAAACGGGCCCCGGGGAGTATATGCTCAGCTCCACCAGCGGGGACGTCTGGGACACCGTCGACCACATGCGTCTCGCATACAAACAGCTCACCGGCGACGGCTCCATCGTGGCGCGCGTGGACAGCATGACGGATACGTGGCCGTGGGCGAAGGCCGGCGTGATGATCCGCGAGTCGTTCGATCCCGGCTCGCCGCACGCCTTGATGGCCCTGACTCCCGAAGGGCGTACGGCCTTCCAGAACCGGCTGTTCCGCACCGAGCAGTCCTTCTCCGCACACAGTGCCGCCGGCGCCGCCCAGTTCCCACACTGGGTGAAGCTGGAGCGAAAGGGCAACCAGATCACCGCCTGGCATTCCGAGGACGGGACCAACTGGGTCCTACAGACGAATGACGAGGGCACGTCGCCGAACCCCGTGAGCATCAACATGGGCCAGAGCGTCTATGTCGGGCTGATGGTCACGAGTAATAACCTGAACGAGGCGTGCACTGCGGAGTACTCCGGTGTCGAGATGACGGGCGCCATTTCCGGCTCCTGGCAGGTCGCCGATATCGGTGACCCCATCCCGGGCAATGATGCCGACACGTTGTACGTGGTCGTTGAGGACACGGCCGGCCGCAGCGGTGTGGTGACGCACCCGGATGAAGCCGCCGTGTTGCAGGACACGTATCAGGCATGGTCCATTGACTTGAATGAGTTCACACAAGCCGGCGTCAACGTGAGCGCCGTGGAAAAGTTGTACATCGGCGTTGGCGACAGAAACGCCCCGACGCCGGACGGCGCCGGCAGGCTCTTCATCGACGACATTCGGGTGACCACGCAGCCGACGGCCGAATAGCCCGAAGGAATTGGCGCAAGCCGAATGGTGATTACAATCAGAAGGGGCTGCGAGGTTCGCTCGCAGCCCCTTCTGTTTAGCGTGCGCCGGCGACTCGGACGTGTAACTTCCCGACGAAGAGTCTCCGCAAGATCGCTCCAGAATGAATGTCCTCCGGCGTCCTGACATCCAGCGCGACACTCGGCAGAGGCGGAATGAAGTCGTTTCCCTCTCGTTCCGTTCAGGCGAGGTTGTCGCGGTACCAGTCGATGGCTTTTTCGAGGCCCTCGCTGAAATCGGTGACGGGCTCGTAGCCGATCAGTTTTCTCGCGGCGGTGATATCGGCGAGGGAATGCTTGACGTCGCCCGGACGCGGGGGCGCGTAGAGGGGCGCGACGCTCTTGCCCAGGAGTTCGTTGATCCGAGCGATGATGGCGTTGACCGTGATGGCCTCGCCGCAGGCAACGTTGACGACCTCGCCGTGGGTCTCCTTCGCTCGTGCGGCCAGCAGGTTGGCCTGCACGACGTTGTCGATGTACGTGAAGTCGCGGCTCTGCTCGCCGTCGCCGTAGACGGTCGGGGGCGTGTCGCGCAGGATGGCCGTCACGAAGGCGGGAATCGCTGCGGCATATTGACTCGCCGGGTCCTGCTGCGGGCCAAACACGTTGAAGTAGCGAAGGGAGATCGTCTGCAATCCGAAGACCTTTGCGAATACCGAGCCGTAATACTCGCCCACGAGTTTTCCGACCGCATAGGGAGATAAAGGATCGGGCGACATCGCCTCGACCTTGGGCAGCGTGGGCGTGTCACCGTAGGCGGAGGAGCTGGCGGCGTAGACAAAGCGTTTCACGCCGGCGTCACGAGCAGCCAGGAGCAGTGTGAACGTAGCGTCGACGCAATGCTGATGGGTGGCGGCGGGATCATCCACGCTCCGCGGCACCGACGGCAGCGCACCCTGGTGCAGGACGACGTCGATGCCCTTCATCGCGGATCGCGCCACCTCCGGCGCGCCCATATCGGCCTCGACGAACTCGATCTTGTCCATGATCGTCGCGAGGTTGCTCCGCTTTCCGGTGAGCAGGTTGTCGACGACCCGGACGAAGCACCCTTCGGCCACGAGACGTCTGCAGATATTCGAGCCGATGAACCCGGCCCCTCCCGTCACTAAGAACTTGTCCATCCTGTCCATCCCGTCAGAAAACACGAACCGAAATAAAGAGGGCTCCCATTGTACGGGCCTTCCGGCCAGGTGGGAACCCTCTTGGCTTCTTTATGTTCTGGCGCTTCAGGCGGAGTTGGCGGCCAATTGCGGTTTGAGATACCGGCGATAGGCCCGGAATTGCTGACGGAAGTATCCGCCCTTCATCGCCTCGACGCCGAAGAGCACGCACCCGAGGATCCGGGCCCCCACGTCGTCCAACTCGAGGATCGCCCGCTGGGCGGCCCCACGCTTCGTGATCGCCGCGTTGAAGACCAGGAGCGTCCCGTCCACGAGTCGAGCCAGCATCTTCACGTCGCTGACCAGCAGCACGGGCGGACTGTCGATAATGACGCGGTCATAGTCTTTCTTGACAGTCTCGATCAGCTCTCCCATTCGGTGGCTGGCCAACAGCTCAGCCGGGTTCGCCGTCGGCGGTCCTGCATAGATGAGGTCCAGACCCGCAAGACCGCTCGCTTGAATCACTTCGGCGGGGCCGCACTCGCCCGTCAGGAGATCCGTCAGTCCGAGCCGGCTCTGATCGCCCTCCTGGTCGGACGTGTCGCGCGGAAAAGCGAGGTGCAAACTCGGCTGGCGCAGGTTGCCGTCGATCAGGAGCACCTTCTCATACTTGGCGACAAACGCCTCGGCCAGATTGAACGCCACGGAACTCTTGCCGTCACCCGGCTGTCCGCTGGCCACGAGCAGTGTCTTGAGCCCTTCGGCCGTGGACAGCTCGAGGTTGGTCCGGCAGCGCCGGTAACATTCGCCCAGCAGCGAGTACGGCGCCTCATCCACCACGTGCGACAGATCGACGTCGTCTACCGCGCGGTCCTCGTTCGCATCCGGGATGACGCCCAACAGCGGGATGCGCAGGAACCGCCGAACATCGCTGGGCGTCCGCACGAGATCGTTGAGCATCTCTACAAGCAACGCCAGCGACAGCCCGAAGATCAGGCCCAGCATGGTGCCGCCCGGAATCCAGAGCAGCATGTGGCGGGAGATCACCATCTCCAGCGGCGCCGGGGCGAGACTGGCGATCTGCATCTTCGGCGTCTCCGGATCCTGCACCATGATCCGCAGTTTCTCGATCTGCATCTTGATCTGGTTCAGCGTCTCAATGCGCTCGTCGCGAATCTTCAGCCGCTGCTCGTAGCGCGCCCGCGCCTCATCCAGCCCTCTCTGCTTCTCCAGAGCCTGCCCGCGCAGCCTTTGCAGTTCAGCCAACCGTTCCTCCAGAACGCGCAGGCTGTCCCGCGCGTTCATCAGGTTGGCGCGGCGGGTCTGGTCGGCAATCGTCGTCCTCCGCTCGTCTCTGCGCTGCTGGAGCTCGCGGATCTGGTCCTGGGTCCGGCGCACCACGCGATGGTTCTGTCCGAACTTCGTGAGCTGCCCGGACAACTGCGCCTCCAGCAGGGCCGCCTGCTGGGCCAGGGCGAGCATCACGGGGTCCCTCTCGATTGCGTGCTCGATCTGCTCGGTAATAGGCCCCTCGGCCAATAGCCTGAGGTTGGTGATGTCGGCCTGGAGCTGCTTGATGGCCAGGCTCAGATCGTTTTCCTGAAGTTCGAGATCGTTCAGACGCAGCGTAATGGTGTGCTGAAAATAGCGGCCGGCCGGCCGTTCCAGGTCCGTGATACCCGACTCTCTCCGCACGCCCTCGAGGGCCCGCTCGCTTTCGGCGATCTGCCCCTCAACGTCGGTCTGGCGTTTCGTCAGCTCGATGAGCCTGTCGCTGATGTCTTTCGTCTCGGTCGCGCCGTGCTGACTGACGAACAGGCGGGACATCTCATTGACGATTAGAGCCGCCTCCGCCGGATTGGCACAGGTCATCGAGACCACGATGTGCTCCGCCTCGCGATGGGGAAAGACATTCAGGCTCTTCTCCAGGTTCCCGACGGCCCGGACTTCATCTTGCTCCATCGTCTGGCGCCACCACTTCGTGTCGCGGACCCTGCTGCTCTGTAACAATTCCTGCAGGCTGCCCTGCCGTTTCATCAGGTTGGCGAGCGAGACGCGGTGGCCGTACTGGATGTCCTGCTGCACCTGCGAGGCGACAATCTCCATGGGATCCGTCTCGACGGGAGGCAGGACTTTGATGACGGCCTCGGCCTTGTAGAGAGGCCGGTACCGCCGGAACAGGTGCCAGCCCCCCCCGCCGACGAACGCCCCGAGGACCGTCATGAAAAGGATCAGCCAGACGTGCCGGCGCAGCATGCCCAGCGCTTCCCGGGGGGTCAATGCCGTCTCGGAAGCGCCGCTCACTCCGGATGGTCTGGGCCTGCGGCCCTCGGCCGTCGGATTCCTTTTCACCATGTCACGCTCCGATCAACATTCGAAGAACGCGCGGCACTCCTGGGTACATCGCGCGTCAACTCCATCGTCATGGCTACGGTCCCAGCCGCTCGATCGCGGCCCTGACGCGTTCCTTGAAGGCGGCCGGCACGCTTTCTCCGCCCACCTCCAGAGCGCGGCGATAGGCGGCTCGGGCCTTGCTCCGGTCTCCCAGCGCCTCATTGATCAGCCCTAGATGCTCGTAGATTTCCGCCGGCACCGTTGCCTTGACCTCGTACTGCTGGATGGCCGCCGCCAGGGTTTCTGCAGCCTCGGCGTTCTTGCCGTTCTTGTATAGGACGTAGGCGTACGTATCCAGATACGTGGCCTCGTCCGGATTCTGCTCTACCGCCGTCCTGGCGTAGTCCATCGCCTCCGTGAGTCTCTGATCGTTCTGAGCCAGCAAGTAGGCCAGGTTGTTCAGAACACTGCTGTTCTTCGGCATTTTCACACGGAGACTTTCGTAGACGCCGATGGCCTGTTGGAGATAGGTTTTATCGGAAGTTTTCTTGTGGGCCAAGGTCAGCACCTCGGCCTTCTTGACGAGGTACTCGAGGCCTCGCTGAGAATCGGCCCCGGCCAGCCGGACGCACTCGTCAATATACGTAATGGCCTCATCGTACCGGCTCTGGATTTTGGCCAGGTTGAACATGGCGAAATTGGCCGCCTGGGAATCCGGGTCCTCTTGCAGCCGCTGGCCGCAATACGTCGTGACTTCCTCGCTGCCCATCAGGCCGTAGACACGCAGCAGGACCTCCACGGCCAGCCGGTCGTTGCCCCATGCCTCGTCCACCGCCTTGCGGCAGTAATCCCGGCAGGCCTCGGTGTCGCCGAGCTGTTTCTTGGCCTCCGCCATTCGGAAGAGAGCAAGCGGGGCGTAGGGCGTATCGAGGTACTTCTCGCCCTCCCGGAACACGCCGTCCAACCTCTCCGGACGCCATGGCGCACCGGCCCCAGTCGGATCGCCCGCGGCCAGAACCATGGCCCGCATGTATCCATCCAGGACGGCCGCGTATTGAAGGTCCCGGATCGCTTCGGCCGCGCTGAGCCCCGCGGCGGCCTCCTGCTTGAGGGCGTACGCCTTTTCAAAAAGCTCCACGCCCCGGTCGTATTGGCGCTGGCTCAAGGCAAAGGTCCCCGCCCGCGCCAGCCAGAACACACTGTCCGGAAACTCCGCCAAGGTATCCGCATAGAGCTGCTTCAAAGCCTCGGTCCGACCGAGCCTCTGATAGGTAACCTCCAGCAAGACCCGCGCCTCGTGCGGCGCGTCGGGCCGATCGATCACGGTCCGCAGCTCGTCGATGGCCTCATCCCGTCGGCCCGCCCACAGATAGACCTTGGCCAGGTCCACCGCCGCGACAGGGTTGTCCTCGAGCGTCCGACTCTTACGGAAGTCCTCGATCGCCTCGTCGTGCCGGCCCATCAGAAAGCTGATCTCGCCCCGAAGTCGCCAGGCGGCGGCGTGCTCCGGATCTTTCTGGAGACTGCGATTCGTCAATTCGAGCGCCTTGTCAAGCTGCCCCTGCCGTTTCGCCACCATCGCTTCCATCAGGCCCACGCGAGGCTCGTTGGGATTCCGTTCCCGAAAGCTCTGCAGCTTCCGCTCGGCCTCACTGACGAGCCCGACGTCCAGATAAGCCCGAATCTGCGCCAAACGATTGACGAGGCTGTCCTCCAGCGTCAGAAGCTCCTGGGAATACTTCTTCACACCCTCCTGATCGCCCGTTTCCTCGGCCACGAGAACGAGCCCCTTGAGGGCGTCGACTCGATCGGCGTTCTCCGCGTACATCTTCTCGAGGAGCTTTCGGGCCTGATCGTATCCGCCCACGCGGAAGTAGTGCCGCCACAGGAGCTGCTGGTCTTGCGAGGCCACGAGCAACTGCCTGGCCTTCTCGTTTTGCTCGCGAACGCGGAAATACTCGGCGTAGCTTTCGAGCATGATCTGGCTGTTGGGGTCCATCTGTTTGGCCTGCTCGAAGGCGGTCTCGGCCACGGCGAAAAACGCGCTCTTCTTCGTTTCATCCGTCTCTTTCAGGGCAAGGCGCGTCGCCAATTGTCCGAGCAGGATCGCGTTGCCCAGACTCGGCGAGCTGATCTGGATGGTCTGCCGAATGGCCAACGCTTTCAAGGGCTCGGCCTGGGTGATGAGATCCACGTAGGCGGACAGCAGGCTCGCATCCCGCGGGTTCAGACGGAGGGCCTGCTCCAATGCCTGGCGGGTCTCAAGCTGCTGCTCGGAAGACAGACTGTTGCCCAGCCTGCGATTGCGCGCGTGCGAGGCGTTGGCCATCTCCTTAGCCACCACGGGGTCCATAGGATTCAACTCGGCGGCCCTGCGGAGGTCCTCGATGGATTCATGCTCCCGGCCGAGCGCCGCCTTGACGTTGCCCCGGAGCATGTATCCGTAGGAGAAGATCGGTCGCTGCTTCAGACATTCATCGAGCTCGATCAGGGCCCTGTCGTAGTCCTTCTTGGCAAAAGCCAGGCGTGCGGCGAAGAGCCGGCCCCCGCAGTCGTCCAGATCGTCGCGCCGGACCGTCGTGACCATCTGCTCGGCGAGCGTCCAGTTCTCCCGCCGGCAGGCGAGCTCGAACAGATGGCCGGCCGCCGCGTGACGGGGGCTCAACTGCCCGGCCCTCAGATAAGACGGCATCTTCGATGCGCCCTGGGAAGCCGTCGCGTCCAGCACGCTTTGCCACTGCGCCGCGGCCTCGTCGAACTGTTCGTTCTGCTCGTGGAACGATCCCAATTCCAGTGACCGGTAGACAGAGTCGGCGAGATTCCCAATGGCCTGCTCCTGGATCTCCTTGCGCCTTGAATCGGGGCAATTCAGCGGGTCCGCTTCGGACGAAAGACCTCTGTAAAACAGCACGGCCACGCTATTCGGAAAATGCTTCACATATGCCTCGGCCACCGTATGGGCCGCACCGGCCTGCCCCTGCTTGATGAGCCTGTCGCAAAGCTCGACGACATAGGCCTCCTCGACGACATCGGGCTTGGCCTGGAGCAACCGAGGAATGAGATCGGCCTCGCGACGCAACTGCTCCTGCAACTCGGCCGTCATCGCCTCTATCGTCTCGGGGCCCTCTTGACGGTTGCCGTCGCCCGGCTTGAACTGAATCGTCGCATTCTCATCCGCCTGCTTCTGCCGAATCGCCGTACGCAACTGATTGCTCTTGGCCCTCGCCAAATCCAGATTCAATTCGAGCACGTTCGGGTCGTCCGGATTCAGTCGGGAGATCGCTTCTCCGGCCTCCGTCTCCTGCCCCTTCGCGATAAGCGTCTTGATGCGGAGCACCCGGCTCCGGTTGGTCTGGTCGAATCGCTCCTCAAACGAGTCGACGACACTGAGGACGACATCGTAGGAACCGGCCTGAAACAGCGCCTCCCCATAGTCCAGCAGCGCGACGGGCTTGGTGTGAACGATCCCTGAGTTCAAGGCCGTCCCGAGGAACTCGATCACGGCGCCGGTCTCGACGGTATCCTTAAAGACGTTCGCCAGGGTGTAGGCGAGGAACGCGTCGCGCTCTTCCGGCGGATTAGCCGCCTTGATCTGCTCGTACGCCGCATAGAGACCCCTGACCGCCTTGCTCGTCTGGCCTCGAGCCAGATCCAGCATCCCCTGCCACTTCAAGACCTGCGGGTTCTCCCCGCTGCCCTGGATCTGCTCGATCTCATGGACGACCGTCTCCGCCCGCACCGTCAACTCTGCGCGCGCCGGGTCCGAGTCGGGCAGACTGAGAATCCGCTCGATGTAGCACTTGGCCAACAGCGAGCACAAAGAGAACCGGTCGATCCGTCTGGCAAACTGCGTGGGGCCCGGCGTGTCCTGGGCCTCGGGAAGTTCAAGGGCCGCCTCCCCCAGCTCAATCGATTTCAGCAGGGCCGACGTATCGCCATAGACGGAGAACTTCCGATAGTGGTAGCTGCACGCGTACGTGGGGTACTCGACGCTCTCCGGGGCCAGCGCACGCGCCTGCTCGGCCGCCTGAATCGCCTGATTGAGTCTTTCCATCGCGCCGTCCGATCCCAGGTAGGCGGCGTAGTAGGAGTAGAATTGGGCCAGCGCCCCGAACGCCTTCGGACTCGATGGGAACTTCTGTGTCAGGCTTGTGTACTGGGGCTCGAGGCCTTTCATGGCCTCCCGAACGGCGGCGATATTGCCCCGCTGCGCCGCCAGGAGCTTGCGCCTCAGCAGATGGATAAGGGCGTCCGGCGTCGTGCCGGCGGCGCGAGTGCCTTCCGCGAGAATCTCATCGGCTTGTCTCTCGGCGGCATCCTTCTCGCCCACGTTCCCACGGGAGGCCGCGATATTCCCCTTCTCCAGATACACCTCCGCCAGGTGCCGATATACCTCCGCATTGTTGGGGTCGAGCGTCCTCGCTTCCTGAAGATCGCTCTGAGCTTCCTTGAGCACCTCGCTTGGCGACGGGACGGCCCCCATCCGCGCCAATTCCAGTGCCGCTCTTCCTTTGACGAGCCGCAAGTGCGCGCCCAGACGTTTCGGGCCGGCGCCCCATCCGCCTTCCCTGACAGCCCCGAAGGATGGTTCCCACAGCTCCCTGTCCTCGTCGAGCAGACCGGCATCCTGGATCACTTCGAGGGTCTTGCCCGCCTCGGACAGGACTTGCTCCCAATACCCGCTGACGCCGCGACCGGCCGCGCCGAGACTGTCGGCAAGGATATACGAATGCTTGAGCCGGCCGAGCCGAGCTTTGACGTTCTGAGGATCCGCGGTGATGACCTGCCCCCAGCAGCCGACGACCTTATCCCACTCACCCATCTGCCGGTAGGCGTCGGCAACCTTGAACAGCAGCTCGATCCGCCCTTCCGTGGAATCGGTCAGCGCGTACGCCCGAGCGTAGTTCTCGCGGGCGGTCTTGTAGTCTTGCGCCGCCCACGCCGCGTCACCGTCGACGATGAACGGAGCGGGGTCCCGGTTCAGCCGAAGGATCACCACCACGGCCGCCAGCACAAGAAGTAGGAACACCGTCGATCCAATCAACGCGACCTTCTTGTTCAAACGTCTCCTTGGCATTAGGATTCCCCTTTCGTCATCAGGTCAGTCGTGATCCGGCCAATGGTCTCGCTCCAACGCAGGCAGCAGCACCGACAGAAGCCTCTCACTTGCCGCTGCCGCATCGGCCTTGGTGGCGATCGCGCGCGACTGACTGAACGCAAGTTCGACCTTACAAAAGTACGAATGTCTGCTGAAAATGTTTTTGTTCAAAGCGATGCGCGCTTCGTCCCGGCTGCCGGCATACTCGCCATTGACGCAAAACAGATAAATGACGGGAAACTGCTGTGGGGCCGCCGAAATCTCGCCGGAGGTCCGGTCGAAGAGCAGGTAACGCGCGGGAACAGTGCGCGGCCCCGCCGTAAGGTTGACTCCGCTCGCCGCCAATCGCTGATACCCGCTGCCGGTATAACATTCCTCCGGCACATGCGGCACACGATCGGGCTGCGCGTAATAGGTAATGAACACAAGCACCCGGCGCACCGCGCTGTCGATGGGCTCGCGAGGGTCCTCCAGAACCCATTGGATGTAGTCCTCGGTCCCCAGGGACTTCAGGACGTCTTCATTCTCGATCGTGTGTCTCGCCACGACTTCGTAGGGAGCAAGCTCGCTCTCGTCCAGCATCTCCAGCGACTTCTTCAACGGCAGCGGCTCTTTCTTCAGATACAGACCGAGCTTCTTCGTGGCCACAGACATTCCAGCCGCCGCCACCGCTAACACCAGCGCGCAAATCAGGAAGGCCGGCTGCAGATAGGTCGCACTGTCATGACGCTTTCCGTCCATCACGTCGCGTGCCTCCTGGTAACGACATCCTCGGCAACCGTTTCGCCTTCCTCGACGAAGAGGCTGGACATGAACCACGCCAGCAGGCCGTAGAGACCGAATGCCAGAGGCAACATCGCCAGCCCGAGCAGGTCGTGGTAAATGCCCTGCGTGTATTTCTGTCCCACCAGGACGTAGAGCAGTCCGGTGACCGTCACACGAACCATGTTGCAGAACATCGCGATCGGAACCGTGCTCAGTAGCAGGATGACCCGCTGCCACGGCCGGCGCTCGTGCAGATACGCCATGGCCACCCCCAGCGCGAGAAACGCCATGAGCAGCCGCATGCCGCTGCAGGCCTCCGCCACGTCCAACGCAGGCTCCAGGCGCTGTCCCTTGTACACGACTTCGATGACCACGCCGCTGGCCGTCGCCTCAAGGTCGTGGACCATATTCAGCACGGCCGTCGCCACCACGGCCGAAATCTGACGCATGGGCATCGTCAGGCCCACGTAGTAACGCCGCGGAAGCGGGATCGCAAAAACCAGGAATACGATCGGCAGCCACGTATAGCGAACCAGCCGCCACCCACCCAGAAACAGGACCACCGCTCCCACCGCGGCAATCATCGAGAGCGGCCGAAGGTACGCGTATCCCGCCGGACTCACCACATTGAAAAGGTAGAACGCCAACAGAATCAGCAGCAGGGGCAGACCGGCGTAGTTGGCCCGCGTCTGCCCGGCTAACAGTCGCGCCGGCCGACAACCTCGCAACAGATCGAGCAACGGGTCCGCCGCATACTCCAGGCCCAGAATCTCATTTCTCCTGCGGTTGATGAAGTAGAGACTGAAGAGAGGAATCAGGAAACCGTGCGACCAGCTTGGATCGGTGATCCACAGATGCACGATCTCCCGGATCTCGTTGCGAAAGAGAAGACCGAGCAGTCCGGCGAGGACGACGATCTTTACGTAGCCATGTAGTCCGAGCTCGCCCCAGCTCCGTTCCGGCAGAGAGGAACCGTCCCCCCGTCCCTGGGTTTGTGAAGAGCTGGTCGTCTCAGCCATACCCCCGCATGCCCATTAGAAGGTGAGACTCTCACCGTAGTCCATATCCGCGAAATTCCGGTCGTATATGAAACCGAATCCGTAAGTGGCCCGGAACGCGTTCCGCAAGACCAGACGCCACAACGACGTCGGGTGCGTTCCCACGTTGATCAGATCGTTCGGCTTGATGAAGAAGTCGGGCTGCTCGCCGCTGGCGATCTTATCCAGATCGACCAGGACGATCTGCTCTTTCCTCGTTCCGACTCGCCGCACGACCTCGACGGTCTTCGGCCACGCCAGCGGGCCCAAACCACCCGCCGCTGCGATCGCCATCTTCAGCGTCATGGGCCGACCCGTAATGTTAATGAACCCACTGCGGTTTACGTTGCCCATGATAGCGAACTCGCCCATGATATCAAGCGGCACGTGAATCGCGTCGCCCGGCTTGATGATGACGTTGTATCGCGGGTCGCCGGCCAGGAGCTTGTCCGCCGGAATTCGGATCAACCGCGTCTGGATCGCCTGCTCCCACTCCATATCCGCCGGCAGTTCCTCGCCGTCCAGCGGCAGCGTCGGACCCTCGGGTTTCGCCGTCACCGGCGGCCTTGCCGGCTGCGGCACCGCTTTTTGCAGCGGAATCCAGCGTCCGTCCCGGAACACCCATTCGATCTCGCCTTCCGGCCTCGCTTCGGCGGTCGGCGGTATTCGCTCCTCTTGGCCCGGTGCAGCGAGCGGAACCCACTTGCCGTTACGGAACACCCATTCGATTTCGCCCTCCGGCTTACCTTCCGCGACCGGCGGCGGTCCCTGCTCTCTGCCCGGAACGGGAAGCGGGACCCATTTGCCATCCCGGAAGACCCATTCGATTCTCTCTTTGCCGCCGGGTTCGCCGGCAGGCGCTTCGGCCGGACCGGCATTGCCGAACTCCGCAGGTGTTTGCACGATCTCCCGGGGCTGAACCTCCCGCGCCCTTTCCGACATGACCGAACCATCCCGACCCCGCCCCGTTTCGCGGTCCGCAAGCCCGCGCCACTTCGAAGGCGCCACCAGACGGAAGCCGTGCGGCAAAGAAGTCGCCGCGACGTCATTTCCCTTCGCACTCTCCGGCGAGCGACCGATAACCCCCACGTTCTGCGAGGGCTCCCAAATGCGAAGCTGCGTGTTCGAGGCCCCTTTCGCATCGGGCGCGATCAGATCGAGCATCTCCCGCTCCAACTCGTATGGCTCGGCCCGCTCGGTGGGTTCCGGGATGTCACGTTGGGAAACGCTCGTGGCAGCATCGCCGGCCTCAGGCGCTGGGGGCCACTTGGGCTGGGACCGTCCCTGGGGCCGCTGAGGCTCCATGAACTCCAGTTCCGGCACCGCTTCTCCCGGCACCGGTGCGGCCTCGACAGGCCCCAGCGCCGCCTCATCCCTGCGGGAGACATAGACATAGCTGACGTTGTACTGCAATTGCGCCCCGGCGGTCGCCAGTGCGTCGGTCAATCGAAAATCGTACCGCGGAACGACGTACCGGCCCGGCCGGGCCACCCCATTGCCTAAGGCGGAAAACGTCCGCTGCTGCGAATCCAGCAGAGTCACCGTAACGGAGGGCTGACGCAGGATGCCGGGAGTGAGGATGCGTTTGATCTCCTCCTCGAGCTGCGTCTCCGTCAAGCCCGCCGCCTGAACGACCCCCACTTCCGGAATCGACACATTGCCCGTCTCCGAGACGACGTAGTCGCTCACCAACGGGACCGACTCCTGCAGCAGCTCGAAGATCGAGATACGTATGAGGTCGCCCGCCCGCAGCGCGTAATCGCTCTTGACGGCAACGATGTCCTCCGGCCGCGGCTCGTCGCCCTTCTCCCACGCCACCGGGGCCTCCTCCGCGACCCCGAGCGAATCCAGAATCACGTTGACCGCCGGCGTCGGACGGAACCGCCCCACCTGGCTCGGATCGAAGAACTTGTCGTTGCACCCCGCAACGCCCGCGCCCAGGGCACAGAGCGTCAGCAGCACGCCCGTTCTGCGAAGCAAATCGCAACTAATCAATCGTAAATAGTACATTCCTGGGGTTTATCGGTTCCATCCCCCTCACGCTTAAGTCCCGACTGCCGGGAAGGCGAAGATGATGGCGGATCACCGGCAAAATTGCCCCCCCATGGCGTTACGGAAGCCCCCGCGGTCCGCCACGGAACCCGGTTATCAGCCCTGAAATCGCCCTTTTCGCCCGGCCGGCAGTGGATCGAACACCGACGGTCCTCGCGCCGGCAATGACGGGGCCGGCCACACAGTTTTGCAGAGGACTTCGAAGCCGGACTTCTGCCACCAAAGGCCCCGTTCGGCCTTCGGCCTGAACCAGGGCGTTTAGCGTTTTGGAGATGCCGGCGGGAGGTTCAGGCCGCGACACCGTACGAAGAACCCCTCTCGACGGCGGGCAAGACCCACGCAAGCGCGGACGCGCGGACGCGAGACCGCACAGACGTGCAGCAATATGGACCCGAATCATCGCTGATCATCATCAGCCAATCAGGTAATTCTCTTGACCGGGTGGTGGCCCGGCTATATATTGAATAGTGGAGTCAGCATCAGCGGAACGACATCGTTGGGAAGGACAACAAGGTCGCGGGCGCAGAGAGTGCGGAGTTATGGATTTCTTCGCGATGACATGCCGAACTTGCCCCCCATTCGGGCGGGCGACGGTCTGAACCGGTAATCAGGTAAGTCGGCATACGCAGACTGCACGGCGGCGCGTGGAAGATGTGTGTTATGATGGCGCGGGAGGTTGCATCGATGCCAACTGACGTCAATGGCAGGAAATGGCGGGGCCGGCTGGCCGTAATCATGGTGCTGGCAATCGCATGCAGCGCCTGGGGCAAGGTGATATACGTGGATGATGACGCCAATGCGCCGGGCGATGGCTCGTCATGGGAGACGGCGTACAAGTTCCTGCAAGATGCTCTGGCCGATGCGGAATCAGCAGAGAAGCCGGTCGAGATCCGGGTCGCTCAGGGGATCTATAGGCCGGATCAAGGCGTGGCTTCTTCGCCTTGGGCGGTCCCTCGTCAGGCTAGCTTTCGTCTGCTGGACCAAGTGATGATACGCGGGGGATTCGCCGGGCCGGGGGCTCCCGACCCGAATGCGCGAGACGTCGAGCGGTTCGCGACGGTCCTGAGCGGAGATCTGGCGGGCAACGATGTAGATCTGGCCGACCCCTTGGAGGCCCAGGAAGATGCCAGCCGGGCGGAGAACTGCTACCACGTGGTCAGCTATGACAGCCGTGGCTTCCCGGAGGAGTTGACGGCCGAGATAGATGGGTTCGTGATCACTGGCGGGCGGGCGTTCTACGTGAAGCGACCAGGCGAGCCGAATATCGCGACTCCACCTGAGCATTGCGGCGGTGGCTTATACATCCTCGCAAGCAGAGCGACCGCCATGATAACACTTCGCGACTGCCGATTCGAGTGGAACTACGCGGAGGAGCTAGGCGGGGCTGTGTACTGTCATTCGGTGACTCAGGTTCACTTGGAAGGATGCACCTTCTCGATGAACGCCAGCGGGGACGCGGGCGGCGGGCTCTACACCTACACGGCCGAGATGAAGCTGTTTCGATGTCGGTTCGAGGAGAATCGGTGCGCCGCCTTCGGTAGAGGAGGCGCCGCACGTGTGGACAGCAACGCGTCTCTTACTGGCTGTACCATTTCCCGGAACACAGCGGATTTTGGAGGAGGGATGGTCCTCACGCGTGGCAATTTCACATTAGTTGACTGCGTGCTGAGTGATAATGTGGCTCTCCAAAGTGGCGGAGCCATATACCTCTATGGCGATCTCGTAGCAAGACGTTGTACGTTTCTGAACAACAAGGCGGCTTGGGGAGGGGCGATCATCCTGCCGAGTTCATGGTCCAAAGCCGAATTATGCGGCAGCGTGCTTGCAGGCAACAGCGCCACCGAGAAAGGGGGAGCGATTTCCACTCGGTACGCCGAGGTGGATCTGCTGAACTGCGCAGTCTCGGGCAACCGAGCGCCTTCAGGGCCGTTTCTTTATGAGCAGACAGGCGCCCATACGGGGGCAGTTCCAGGTAGTCAGGTTCGCGTGACCAACTGTATCGTCTCAAATGGCGGCGCTGGAATCTGGAACGACCACGGGGCTATCATGATTCGATTCACGAACCTCTTGGGGGGCGAAGCTGCTGTGTACGATCCACACGGCATGATTACGTGGGGGCAAGGCAATCTTGACATCGATCCTCTCTTCGTCGACCCGGGCTCCTGGAATCCCAACGGCACGCTCGACGACCCCAATGACGACTTCTTCGTCGAGGGAGACTATCACCTCAAATCCCAGGCCGGACGGTGGGATCCCGTCAACGAGGGTTGGATCATGGATGAAGTCACAAGCCCATGTATCGATGCGGGAGACTCGATGTCGCCCATCGGGCGCGAGCCATTTCCCAATGGCGGTCAGATCAACATGGGCGCCTACGGCGGGACCGCCGAGGCAAGCAAATCCTATTTCGCCGAGCCGGCTTGCGAGACGATCATCGCCGGAGATATCAACGGCGACTGCCGGGTCGACGTGGTGGATTTCGCTCTGATGGCGGAACACTGGCTTGAGGATCGCAGCAGCGATCAGGAGCAGGAGGAGGAACCATGGATTGAGCGGATCTCGCATCCGCAGTAGACCTCGTACGGCGCATGGGGGCAATCTGAAGGGAGTGGGAGTATGTGGCAGTCAGGGATGACACGGAGCATTCCTGTATCACTTCTAATCCCGTCGGCGCTTCCAGAGGCCCCTCTTGGCGCCGGTATCGTAGCGGCACGCGGAGCCGATTACTTCTTTGCCTGGATGGGGCGGATTTTGATGTTGCGAAAGGATACCTGGCCGTGGTCGCCCTGGAGGGCGATGTAGCCGGTGTTCGACTTTGCGAAGAGGGGCATTCTGCCGAACTTGCTCTGAGCGACGCGCTGCTTGAAGTCGTCGCTGCCGAGGACGTAGTCGAAATACTTCACGCCGTTGATCTGGTGCTCGCACTTCTCCGGCGTGATGAGCAGCCGGATGTGATTCCACTGCCCGACGGGTTTGGTGGCGTCGAGCGTCTTGCCGGTCTTCGGATCGATCGGAGGCTGATAGAGTGCGTACAGCCATCCGCAACGGACCGGATCGCTCGCCTTCTCATTATCTTCGAGCTGGAATTCCGGGCCGGTCGCCCACGCAGCGCGGCCCTCGTCCGTGACGTGGTACATGATGCCGCTGTTGCCGGCCTCGGAAATGCTGTAGTCGATCTGCAGCTCGAACCAGTCGTACTGGTCGTTCGTGCACAGGTCGCCCGCATTACGGGGGTCGGCGCAGACGAGCACGCCGTCGCGGACCTGCCAGCCCGGGCGGATGTCGTCGCGTCTGAAGTTGTGCCAGCCGTCCAGGTCGTTGCCGTTAAAGAGCAGCTTCCAGCCGAGGGCCTTCTCTTCGTCGGTCAGGACGTTGAGCTTCGCGGCGGCGGCCGCATCGGCGGCGATCTTCTTCTCCAGGCTCGCTTTCCACTCGTCGCCGAGTTCCTGCAAGGTATGCCCGGTGTACTCTTTCCACAGGTCGTCCGTGTACGTGCCCTCGCGCGCGGCGACGTTCAACTTCCGCACAAGATCCTTGTCATACGTCTCGGTAACCCAGTTCATGAAATTGGCACTGATGCGATAGTTGCCGTCGTAGCGGGCCCGGGAGATATTTCTGCTGGTGATATCGGCCCCATGTGTCTGCGGCTCATACAAGAACCACCGGATGTAGTCGGCGATCCCCTCCACCACCCATCCCGGGGTCCGCGTGCGATTGGGATTCGTCCGCCGCGCGACGCCGTAGTTCTGCACGACGTGCACCAGCTCGTGCACGACGGCGCCTCTGGCCTCGCCGTGCAGTTGGCCGCGGAACCAGTTCGCGGCACAGCGGACCCGCGAGCCGCCGGTCGCCGCAACGCCTCGCATGCTCGCACTGAATAGGATGCTGACCCGCGTCGGCGCTTCATACCCTTCGCTGGCCAGCATGGTGACGAGCTTCGGATACCATTTCCGCACGACGGGCGCCAGCTCCTCGTGCGCCCACTCCGTGAGGTCGGGCGCTTCGGTCGTCTCGATCGTGATCCGGTACTTCCCGCCGTCCGCTTCGACGATCTCCCGCTGCACTTCGCCGGTCGCCTGATTCGCCGGCACGACCGGGACCACCTCCGACGTCGGATCGACCACGTCGATTTCACTGAAGAACGTATTACCGAACCCGTCGGACCGCTCGGTGGTGGAGATGTCGAACAGCAGATATTGATACTTGCCGACGGCGCCGCCGGAGTCGCGGATGCTAACGCCATACTGGCCCCCCCCTGTCCCTTGCTGCGGCCGGGTGTCAACGGTGGCGATCAGCTTCCAGCCGCACGTTTGCGGATCGGCGCCGCTCTTCGGCTGTTGATCGAAGCCGTCGGCCTTGCCGTCGCTCGCGTAGAGTTTGTAAACCTGCGGCCCGCGCGTGCTGGGGTGCCACGAGTACGTGTTGACCTGCTTGATTTCGATGGCGTCCCCGAGATCGACGAGGAGCCGCCCCCCTTCCGTGCCTGCGCTGAAAAAGAAGTTCTCCGACGGCTGATCTTCTTCCGTGGGCATCTTGCCGTCGTGGAGCTTGTCAAGGTCGCCGCCATTGCGGTCGCGCCGACCGTCCACGAGAGTGAACGTTGCCTTGGTCGCGGCGTCACTCTGAGACGGCTGCGGGACATCCGTGAACTTGAAATCGAGGGTCGTGGAGTCGTTACCGTTGTGGCCGGTGACGGTTTCGATCGCGGCCGAGCAGGCCGCCGCGCAAACCAGAACGGTGAGTGCTGCAACAGTGGGTAGGCTTCTGCATTTCATCGCGTTCTCCTGCAACCTATTGACTCCGCCCCTCAGAACCGTCTCGATCCAACATAGGCAAGACCGCATTTGAACATCCCGACAGGGCCACATACCTAATAGCCCATCACCGCCAATAAGTCAACAACCGAGGGGACCGAATGAAGGCTGTCGAGAACAGCACAAGGCCCCTGGAGGCACAGATGCAGGTTGACACCGTCCCATGCTGAGCCGATTGGCAATTGTCTGGTGGACACGACCCTGGTGAACGTGCTATGATAGCGGCATGGTAACGACACGGGAACAAGCGTTGGAGATAGCGGCGAAGGTGCGGGCCGGGCTGGAGAGGATTTACGGCGAGCGTCTGGACGGCGTGTACCTCTATGGCGCGGCGGCCCGGGATGGTCTGCACGAAGACAGCGACATCGACATTGCCGTTGTGTTGGACGAGGTAGCGAACAGCTTCACCGAGCATATGCGGATAAGCGATCTCCGCTCCAATCTCAGCCTCGAATACGATACGCTCGTCAGCTTCCTGTTCGTCAGCGCCGATGATTTTGCGAGGGGGCGATTCGCCGTTCACAGGGCAATCAAAGAAGAGGGAATTCCGGCGTGAAGGAAGATACGCACCTGCATCTGAACAGAGCAGAGGATTGTACCGCTCAAGCGGAATCGCTTGTGGCTGCCTCCTGGCCGGGGGCAGCGATAAGCAGGTCCTACTATGCCATGTTTCACGCCGCTACTGCGGCCCTGTTGCATCGAGGCATAAGCCGGCGTTCGCATCAAGGAGTCATCGCGGCTTTTGGACAGACGTTCGCCAAGCCAGGGCTCATCGAAGCGAGATTCCACAAGTATCTCGCCGACGCCTTCGATCTCCGGCAAGAGAGCGACTATCAGCCGGTCGTCTATGTTACAAATGAACAAGCGCGCGAAATGCTGGAACGGGCGCGGGTGTTTGTCGCCGCGTGCCGGAAACTATGCGAGTAATTGCCTCTGTCAATCGCCCAGATGTAAGACCCTTGGGGCTGAGGCTCCCGACTCCCGGAGGTCGCTGGTTTCCCGGATCATCCGTGAGTCTCACGAACACTCGTGTTGCACTTCGGACGTGAATGTGCGCCGGATTGATCTTCAGGACTACATCAAGACGCATGGCCCTGCATCATGCGAAACTGCCTTTCGAGAGATTCCGGACCCTCCTCCTGCTGCCCTGCGGAACCCTGGGGAATGACGCACGGGTCGAGGTTGCCATGCCGCGTTTGCACTGACTGGTGCGAACTCGGGTCACTGTCGTTTCGGGGCGGCGAAGGCGTAGGCCAGAAGGGCGAGGAGGAGGATTGCGGAGAGGTTCTGTACGAGAGGTGGGATCATTTCGTGGGCGTGGGACATGGCGGCGATGTCGATGCGGCCGACGATCAGATCGAGCGTGAGCCCGGCGGCCAAGGCGCAGCCGGCGACCGTCAGGAGATAGAGGATCGCGACACGCCGGCCGAGCGCATTCCAGATGGTGGCCAGGCCGGCGGCGTTCGTGGCGGGCCCGGTCATGAGAAAGACCAGGGCCGCGCCCGGACTGAGACCCTTGAGGATCAACGCGGCGGCGACGGGCACCGAGGCCGAGGCGCATACGTAGATCGGAATCCCGACGGCCATCATCAACAGCATGGCGGGCAGTCCTCGTCCCAGCCGCTCCGCGAAGAAGTCGTCCGGCACGATCGCTGAAATCGCCGCCGCGACCGCCAGGCCGATCAGCAAGGGCTTGCCGATATCGCGCGGCAGCGTGACGAAGCTGTACTTCATGGCGTCGCGGAGCTTCTGGCCCCATGAGAGAACCGGATTGGCGTCTTCGTTCGCCGGCTCTGCCGGCTTCGCTTGCGCATCAGATGTCACGGCCGACGGATTCCCTTGCCCTTGGTGTGCAGTCTTCTGCCCACCGTCCTTGGAGCTCTGTCCGAAGAGGTTGACGAGGACGCCCCCCACCATGCCGGTCACGAGGGCCACGAGGGGCCGGAAGACGGCGAACAGGGGGCCGAGCAGACTGTACGTGACGAGGATGCTGTCCACCCCTGTCTGCGGCGTGGACAGCAGGAACGAGACGGTCGCGCCTTTGCTCGCTCCGTGTTTGCGCAGGGACATCGAGACCGGGATCACGCCGCAGGAACACAGCGGCAGCGGGATACCGAACAAGGTCGCTTTCAGCAAAGGCCAGACGCCCCGCCCGCCGAGGTGCCGCTCCACCATGCGGCGCGAGACCAGCAGCGACAGCAGCCCCGCGACGAAAAAGCCGAACAGCAGGTACGGCGACATCTCGGCGGCCGTCGCCCAGAAATCCACAACGAGTTGTCGCAGAAAATCAAGCATGGTCCACGGCTTTCGCCCGCGCGGCGGGCTCAACGGTCACCGTTTCGCTGTGGATCACATCGCCCCGAAGCGAGACGGTGACGTCCTCGAAGCTCATCTTCACCCCGCTCAGCGCGATCGCCTCGCGGGCCACGCGAGTCAGGCCGGAGCAGCATGGCACTTCCATGTGCAGGACCGTGAGGCTGCGCAGGGTGTTCGATTGCAGGATCTCGGCGAGTTTCTCGATGTAGTACCGCGCATCGTCCAACTTCGGACAACCCACGGCGACGCTGTGGCCCTTGAGGAATCGCGGGTGGAAATCTCCCATCGCGAAGGGAACACAGTCGGCCACGAGCAGGAGATCCGAACCGGCGAAATAGCGCGCCGTCGGCGCGACCAGCCTCAACTGCACCGGCCAATGGGCCAGTTGCGAGTCCGGATGGCCGGCGGCCTCCATGCTCTGGGCTCCATCGTCGGCCTTCTGTCCGCCATCCGCCGGACCACGATCCTTGAACTCGTGCATGGCCAGCCCCGGACACGCGAAAACCGGCTCGCCGGCCTTTCCGTGCCCTTGGCCGAGGTGCGCTTTGACGGCCTCTTCGTCGAACTCGGCGGCCTCGCGCTGCTCGATCGTGATGGCATCCTCGGGACAGTGTCCCAGGCACGCCCCAAGACCGTCACAGTACGTATCGCTCACGAGCCGGGCCTTGCCGTTGATGATCTTGATCGCCCCCTCGGCGCAGGCGGTGACGCAGAGCCCGCACCCGGTGCATTTGGCCTCGTCGATCTTCACGATATTCCGTACTGCCATCTGTTCATCTCCACGAATGTCCGAGACACTTCTTCTGCCATGCTTCTTATACACGCGAATCAGGTGCTGGGCGCCATGCTTACGCTCGCGTGAGCATGTCTTACCTGACCGGCGCTCCGGCATGTCCACGCAAGCATGGACATGGCACCCCGCGTTCTTGCGTGGGGTGGGTTCTCAACCCGCGCGTCACACGGCCTTTCGCCCGCGCGACCGCGTGGATCAAAAACCCACCCCACTGCCGTTTATGGCGCCAACGTGGCGTCCAGATCCGCTTTCGCCGTGCCGATCGGCTTGATCTTGAACTTTTCGACGAGCACGTTCAGCACGTCCGGCGTGACAAAGGCCGGCAGAGTCGGTCCCAGGCGAATGTCACTGACGCCGAGGTGCAGCAGCGTCAGGAGAATCGCCACGGCCTTCTGCTCGAACCACGACAGAATCAGCGACAGCGGCAAGTCGTTCACACCGCAGTTGAACGCCTGGGCCAGCGCCACCGCGATCTGCACGGCCGAGTACGCATCGTTGCACTGGCCGACGTCCAGCAGGCGCGGGATCCCGTCGATGGAACCGAACTCAAGTTTGTTGAAGCGGTACTTGCCACACGCCAGGGTGAGGATTACGCAGTCGTCCGGCACCTGCTCGGCGAACTCCGTGTAGTAGTTCCGCCCGGGCTTGGCCCCGTCGCAGCCGCCGATCAGATAGAAGTGGCGGATCTTACCCGCTTTGACCAGGTCGATCACCTTGCCCGCCACACTCATGACGGTATTGCGTCCGAACCCGACGGTGATGTGCCTGGCGGGCGCATCTTCCTTGAACCCCGGGGCCGCCAATGCGGCTTCAATCACCGGCGTGAAATCACCATTCGCGACGTGCTTCACACCCGGCCAGCCCACGACGCCGGCGGTGAAAATCCGGCCCGCGTAGTTGTCTTTCGGTTTCTGAATGCAGTTCGTTGTCATGAGGATTGCGCCGGGAAAGGCATCGAACTCCTTGCGCTGGTCCTGCCAGGCGCCGCCGTAGTTGCCGACGAGATGCTTGTATTTCTTCAGGGCCGGGTAGGCGTTGCAGGGCAGCATCTCGCCGTGCGTGTAGACGTTGACGCCCTTGCCCTCAGTCTGCTTGAGCAGTTCTTCGAGGTCCTTGAGGTCGTGGCCGGAGACGACGATACACTTGCCTTTGACCGGCGTGATGCGCACCTGGGTCGGCTCCGGATGGCCGTAACGCTCGGTGTTGGCCGCGTCGAGCAGCTCCATCGCCTTGAGGTTGATCTCACCGGTCTTGAGGGCCTTGGCCAACAGGTCGTTCACGTCCGTCGGCCCCGTCGTGAGGTAATCGAGCATCTCGTGCACGGATGCGCAGAATTGGGCATCCTCCTTGCCCAGAATCTGCGCGTGATCGGCGTAGGCGACCGCCCCCTTGAGCCCGTACACAATCAGCTCCTGGAGGCCGGCGGTCGTATTGCCGAGCTTCTCGATCCAATGCGCGATGGAGACCTCGCGCCCCTTTGCCGTGAGAGCGTCGAGATCGTCCGTGTCCTGCCACCATGCGACGGGACAGGTTAGGGTCTCGGCTTTCTTGCCGGCCTCCTTCGCGGCCTTCTCGTAGAGGCTCTTGGCCTTCTCTTTCATCCGTGCGGCTGTCTGTATGAACTCCTTGAACCGAGCCGCATCGAAGTTCACGTTGGTCAACGTGCTGAACAGCGCCTTGACCACGAACACATCCACCTCGCCGTCGCGGGCTCCCAACTGCCCGGCCCGATGCGCGTAGCGGGCGATGTCCTTGGCCGCGTAGACCAACAGGTCCTGTAGCGCCGCCGTCTGGGGATCCTTACCGCACACCCCCATCGTCGTACACCCCGTCCCCTTCGCCGTCTGTTCACACTGATAGCACATCATGTTCATCGCAAGAACCTCCCTTTACTGTCAACCGGTTGACTATGAGAATGGGAAGAGCCGGCAAAGAGACTCAACGCGATCTCCCGGCCCGTGTCAGTCTTGAAGATCTCCTGAATGCGGTCGGCGCAATCTGCGGCAGACGCCTCCGAAAATCGCTCGGGGAAGTTGAGCAGCCAATCGGCATCCCAGAGCACGCGGAATTCCAGCGTGTCGATGTCCCGAGCGCTGTGGTGATTCGCAATGATGCGAATCACGTGCGCGACGCGATCCTCATCAACGTCGTGCTTGTAGAGGATCCCCGCCGCGATGGCCGGGCCTTCCATCTCCTGATACCGGCCCGCCGCGGAGCCGTTCTTTCGCTCGGCCTCATGGATGCCGATGTCGTGAAGAACGGCCGCCGCCTGAATCACCACGACGTCGCCTCCCTCCACGGCCCGGATCCGATCCGCGAACCCCAGCACGTTCAGGGCATGGTCGATCCGCTTTCGGTCGTCGCCGAAGACAGCCTTCATATCCGCAATCAACTCGTCTGCAATAGAGGTCATGGCACAACCTTCCTATGCCCGAATCATGGTCAGCAGCATCTTGAATCGTTCGTCGGCCGCCACGGCGTGCGGCACGTTGGCGGGCATGATGACGATCTGCCCCGCGGAGACCGCGTGATCCTCGCCGCCGATCGTCAGCCGCCCCACCCCATCGATCACCTGCACGAGGGCATCGTAGGGGGCCGTGTGCTCGCTCAACTTCTGGCCCGCGTCAAACGCAAACAACGTGACCGTCCCCACCGGCTTGTCGATGATCGTCTTGCTCACGATTGAATCCGTGGCGTAATCGACCAGCCCACCCATGTCCTGGGCCTTGGCGACACACGCCGCCAGAATGCTCGATTTCGTTTGTCCTGTCGTCATCTTCTTGCCCCTGCCGGTTTCTTCTTCCTGCCTGTTTTCTTTACGCCTCGGCCCCGCACCAGTTCTTCAAGGGCGACGCTGCCGAGATACTCATCCATCTGACTCTGCAGCTCACCCATCTTCACACGCACCGGACACGCGTCGCCGCGCGGACAGGCGTCCCGGCTCAGCAAGCACCGGTTCAGCCGTAGCGGGCCCTGAATCGCCTCGATAATCTCCCGGATGTTCATCTCGGCGGGCCCCCGACACAGCCGAAAGCCCCCCTTCGGCCCCATGCTGCTCTCGACCAGCCCGGCCGCGTGCAACTGCTGCATCAGCTTGCACGCGAGCTGGTACGACACATCTTCCTCCTCGGCCAGCGTCCGGGTCGATGCGTCCCCATCTCCGTAACGCCTGGCCAGATTGACCATCAGCCGCAAAGCGTAATCCGTGTTGCGTCGAAGTATGTCCATGCGTCTGTCCTGGCTCGTCTTTCCCACAATCTCAAGTCACATAACAAGACGACCTGCTATATATAGGAACAATATAGTCCTACTTGTTCGCTCCCACAACAAGAAAATAGAATTTTTTTGCGATATTCATGCAAAGCAGCCCGGCCGAACCAACCTCAGCCCGGGTTTATCGCTCGTGTTTATGGCAGAAGCTTGGTTCCTGTGCCCCCAACGAACGCCTGCGCCACTTCCCAGGCCTTCTCGCGGGTCGATACGTCCGGATACGCCGGAGGCTCGGCAACCCCGCGTTTGGCCAAGAGGCGAGCCGTCGCAACCCGCGCCTGCTGGGCGAGATTCACCGCGTCCCCCAGAATCCGCATCGCTTCCTGGGGCGAATGGAAGCCCATCCCGTTGCTGGCGGCGACATAATCCCATCGGAATTGCGCATGCCGCACGAGCCGGCGCGCCTCGGCCACGTCCTCGGCCGAAGCCCCCGCCTGCACCGCCGCCGCGATGTCGAAATGCGCCGTCACCAGCGCCTCCTCAGCCGCCAGGCGGGCC
>Ga0207752_1000171_pt1 | contig 30135 bp, 26 predicted proteins | sample Pon2CUnioCityCA_6_FD_187272 | JGI IMG/M metagenome (GOLD analysis project Ga0207752, IMG submission 187272) | Marine sediment microbial community from Union City, CA, USA - Pond 2C Sediment 2 (SPAdes) | ecosystem: Environmental > Aquatic > Marine > Intertidal zone > Salt pond sediment ... | reverse complement strand
GCTGGTGATACGGTCACGCACTTTGACCCGCACCTCGAAACGGCCCGTCTCGGTGTGGGTCTGCAGGCTTCCCGGCGGGCGGATATCCCGCTCGGTGTAAGGGGCATGTTCTAGCAATTGCCCGTATTGGTTGCGGTAGCGTTTGGGCGGCTCGATCTGCGAGGCCGATTCAATAACGAAAAAGCGCGCCTCTTCCGAATCCAGCCGTAACTGCCAGGTGGTACCAAAGGGGATGACGATGTAATCGCCTGGACCGAAGGGCAGCGCGCCGAACTGGCTGAGCATGATACCCTGACCCTCGTGGGTGAACCACACTTCGTAAGCCTGCCCGTTGCGATAGAAATAATCCATGCTGCGGTTAGCGCGACTGATGCCCAGGGTCACATCGCTGTTGCCCAGTAAAGTGCGCCGGGCGGAGACCGGGTCGCCGCCTAAAGGCGCCTCGGCCGTTGTGAAGGCTCTATGCTTGAGTGGCCCGAAGTCCGCATAATCCACTTCTGCCGGTCCTAGATCTTTGACCTGCTGCACGCGCGGCGGCAGGAAGTGATGATACAGGATCGATTGGATGCCGGAGAATCCCTCCAGCCCCATGACCTCCTCACGGTACAGCCCGCCATCCGGCTTGCGGAATTGCGTGTGGCGTTTTTGAGGGACATGGCCGAGTGTATGGTAGAACGGCATCGGAAGCTCCTTCTTTTACATTAAACACGAATCGATTTTTTTGGATAGTTCAAGCTTTTTGGATGAGATTCAACGCGGGGTCTCTGTTCCCATCCCCGAGACCACGCTGTAACCTTTGCGTCCCACCCGGTTGGTGATCTTTCCCAGGCGCTCAATCTCCAGTTCCACCAGGTCGCCCGGTTGCAGCCAGGGACCATTCCCTTGGGTGAGTTCCAGCAAGCAACCGTTGCCGACCGTACCGGAGCCGATCAATTCGCCGGGAAGCAAGTAAACATCTTGAGAAGCCCGTTCGACCATCTCACCGAAGGAATAATAAACCTCTTTCCAATTGCCTTGCGAGCGTAGTTCGCCATTCACGCGCGCCTGCATCTGCAGGTCGTACACGCCTGGACGTCCGGTTGCACAGTCGGCTAATTCATCCGGGGTGACCAACCAGGGGCCTAAGGAAGAGGCGAAGTCTTTTGCCTTAGCCGGGCCTAAGCCGACGCGCGTCTCGCGCCGCTGGATATCCCGCGCCGACCAGTCGTTGAAAATGGTATAGCCAAAGATATACTCTTCAGCCTGTTCGGCGGGGATATTGATGCCGGTTTTGCCGATCACGCAAGCTGCTTCAAGTTCGTAATCCAACGCTTGCGTGTAGGATGGGTAGGGGATGGTCTCTCCAGGCCCGAAGATGGCGTTGGTGTTGGAGAAATAAAACACTGGGAATTGGTACCATTCAGCAGGGATCTCGCTGTTGCGGGTGGCCCGGGCATTGACGACGTGCTGCTCGAAGGCGTAGAAATCGCGCACGCTCATCGGTCTGGGCAGAGGCGGGTAAAGGGAGACTTCATGGATGCGGCGGCCCACAGTAAGCTGGTCCGGGATGCTCAGTTCGAGCGGGTTTTCTCCTTCCAGGACGTTGACCAGGTTATGAGCGTATTGCAGCGCGTTCTGTCCGGCATAGAGAAATTCGAACATGGAGGCCGGTAAGGGTTGTAAAGGCAGGCCGCGCGCTTCCAGCGCCCAACGACGGGCGATGGCTAAATCGACAACCACATCACCCAGCAAAACGCCCAGGTGCGGGTCGGGTTCATCGGGGTAGGCAAAGGTTAGAATACGCATCGAAGGTTGCCACGTCCGGGTTTAAAGGTTACCGCGACGGGCTTGTTCTTCTTCCAACGCCTCGAATAATGCCCGGAAGTTGCCCTTACCGAAACCGCGACTGCCATGTCTCTGGATGACCTCAATAAAAGCTGTCGGCCGGTCCTGTAGAGGGCGGGAAAAAACCTGTAACAAGTAACCTTCGTCATCCCGGTCGACCAGGATGCCCAGCTCACGAATGGCGTCCAGGGACTCTTGGATCTCCCCGACTCTCTCAGGCAGCATTTTGTAATAGGCGTCGGGGACGCGCAAGAACTCGATGCCGCGTGCCTGTAGACTCCCTATGGTTTCCAGGATGTCACCGGTAGCCATGGCGATGTGCTGGACCCCCGCAGATTTGTAGTAGTCCAGGTATTCCTCGATCTGGCTCTTCTTCTTGCCCTCGGCCGGTTCGTTGATGGGGAATTTTATGCGCCCATTGCCGTTCTGCATCACTTTGGACATCAGGGCGGAGTACTCCGTGCTAATGTCCTTGTCGTCGAAGTGTAAAAGCTGGCGGAAACCCATCACACGGTGGTAGAAATTGACCCAGTAATTCATCTTGCCTAACTGGACGTTGCCGACGATGTGATCGATAGCTGCCAGGCCGGCCGGCTCAGCCTGCATCTCCAGCGGCTGGTAGCTGGGTGCAAAAGGCCCCCCGTAAGAACTGCGGTCGACGAAAATGTGCAGCACTTCACCGTAGGTATGAATGGCAGCGGTGCGTAGTTCGCCGAATTCATCGATCTCTTCGCGCGGCGGCCAGGCGATTTGAGCCCCGCGTGCCACGACCGCGGCGTAGGTTTTGGCTAGATCGTCTACCTCTAGAGCGATGGCCTTGACGCCATCTCCATGGATCATATGGTGGGCGGCCATTTCGCTATTCGGGTCATAAGGCGCCGACACTACGAAGCGAATCTGGCCAGATTCCATCACATAGGAAGCCGAGTGCCGGTTGCCGGTCTCCAAGCCGGAATATGCCACCGGTTTAAATCCAAATCCTTTCCACCAGTAGTACATGGCTTGCTTGGCGTTGCCTACCCAAAAATGAACGTGGTCGATGGCTTTGATTTGCAGAAAATCGGCCTCCTCCGTCATGGGCCGTTCTTTGGTCTCGGTTTTTGAACTCGTCATTTCATTTGTCTCCTTCCTATCATAACTTCAAAATCCATCCTCGATAATTTTGGATCACTGCTCCCAGGCGCTGGCTTGATCGAGGGCTGTTTTTTCATCATCGCCCAGGTGTACATCTACTGCACCCAGGTTGTCTTCCCATTGTTCCATATTGCGCGGTCCGATGATTGGGCTGGTCACCAGTGGGTCGGCCAGCAGCCAGGCGAGAGCCAATTGCGAAAGCGAGGCGTCTTTTTCCTGAGCGAGTTTATCCATTTGTTCGAGCAATTTCCAATTGCGGTCGTTGAAGTAGCGCTTAACGCCTCCCAGCCGGGCGCTGCCAGGTTGGTTGTCCGGGCGATATTTTCCGGTCAAGAAGCCGCCTGCCAGCGGGCTGTAAGGGATTACACCCAAACCATATTTCCGGCAGACCTGCGCCAATTCCCGCTCGAACTCGGCCCGGTGCACCAGGTTGTAGTGCGGTTGGAGCGAGTCATAGCGCGCCAAAGCGTGCCGGTCCGAGGCCCACAGCGCACCCATTAACTGCCAGGCCGGGTAGTTCGAACAGCCCAGGTAGCGTACCTTTCCCTGGCGGACCAGGTCATTCAAGGCAGTCATGGTTTCCTCGATGGGCGTGTTTTCGTCGAAATAGTGAGTCTGGTACAGGTCGATGTAGTCCGTTTTCAAGCGCTTGAGCGAAGCCTCTACGGCGTTGAAAATATGAGCCCGCGACAAGCCCTGGTCGTTGGGCCCATCCCCCATTGCGCCGCGCACTTTTGTGGCCAAAACCAGCTTGTCGCGCGGGATGTTGTTGCCCTGTACCCAATTGCCGATGATGCTCTCGGCAACGCCGCCCGGGTTGCCCTCCACCCAGCGTGAATATACGTCTGCGGTGTCGATAAAATTCAGGCCGGCATCGTAGGCTGCGCTGAGAATTTGCTGGGCTGTCTGTTCATCCGCGGTCCAGCCGAACTGCATACTTCCCAGGCATAATTGTGAGACTTTGAGTCCGGTGCGGCCTAAGTTGCGGTATTGCATTAATTCCTCCCTGTTTAAATACGAGCGTGTTGTTAAATGAATTTTATCAGGTCTTTGCGCGTAGGGACGGCAAGCGCGGCCAGTTGCTGTGACAATGGCCTGAATCCTTAGCGGAATGACCCCGTTGGGGATCTTATACGGTCTTTTCGGTCTCCGGACTCTCTTCAGCGAACATTAGCGTGACTAAACCTGCGGCGAAAGATTCTAGATTCTCCCCGGCGGCGGCCATTTCCGGGCTCTTAATAGCCGCTTTCATAGAACTGGAATCTTTGAAAAACATCTCCGCCATCATGTAAAACCCTTCGCCCATTAAGGTGCGTGTAAAACGTGTGATTAAGGTCTTTTGCAGTCCGGGCACTTTATTAATTAACGGCAGGTGGCTGTTGAAGTAGTTCTGGTCGAAGGCGGCTGAATCTTCAGGCTGCTTGTAAAGCGCAACGAGCTTCATGGAACACTCTCCTGTGAATGATTTGGTAGCATGTTTAAGATTGGTACTTGAAACTTCCTTACACGCTTTCTCGAGATCAAATTGGTTTGAATTGTTCAAACGGCTGTTGGCAGGCGTTGCAGTAGAAGATTGCCCGGCATAACGTAGAGCCGAAGCTGTTCTTCAAGCTGGTATCGCTCGAGCCGCAGTAAGGGCATTTGACCACCTCCAACAGGGCGGCTTCAAAATCACCGTTGTGCCGTGGGGGAGGCGCCAGGCCGAATTCCTTCAATTTCTGGCGCGCTTCCGGCCGGATCCAATCCGAGTTCCAGGGCGGATTGTGGCTGATATTGACGCGCACCTCTTGCGCGCCGGCCTCTTCTAACCTGCTTTTTATTTCTGACTGCATCACTTGCACGGCCGGGCAACCGATGAAAGTAGGCGTCATAGTGACCTGCACTTGATCGTCGTTGATCTCTACCTCCCGGATCATGCCCATTTCTACAACCGAGACGACCGGGATTTCCGGGTCCATAACCTGGTATAACAAATGCCATACCTTGTTCTCATTTAGCCTTTCCATACTTGGTCTACCTTCTTTTAAACTTGCCGTAGATTAATAAACGCCCGGCCTATGCCTACCACTGTGCCTGCGGATCGAGCCGGGCGACGGATTGCATCTCACGGACCAAGACTTTAAGATGCTTGCCGTGCTCCCTCCGGCTGGCCGGTGGGGAACCTGCGGGCGGCAACTCCAAATTCCCCGCTTGCAGGTCGGGCAGCACCTGCGCCTGCCAGGCGGTGCGTATGTCCGCTGAGCTGGAAACCAGACCCTCGCCGACCAGGCGCTCTTCTGCTGGGTAGGCCAAGAAGAGTTGCTGGGCGAGCGGCCATAGGCTGTTAAGGGCATTCTGTAAACGCCGGTGGCTTTCTTCCGTGCCCAGCGCTAGGCGCTGTATCCAGGCGCGTGTGTGGCGTAAATGATAAAGCTCCTCTTTCTTGACCTGCGAGGCAGCCCCGGCCAGGGCCTGGTATTGGCTGTCCACCAGGGCGTTCATGCGCACCAGCTCGCTGGTATCGAACAGGTATTGGCGCAGCATGCTGAAAGCCCAATCGCCGTTGGGCAGTTCAAGCATGCGTACATTGCGGAAGTCATCCGGGCTGCGCCGGTATACGAGTTGGTCCGGATAAACTTGGGAGTCCTCGTGCAGCAGTTCCGCCAGCAAGGTGTACCACAACTGGGCGTGACCGATCTCATCCAGCGCGATGTTGGCGAAAGCGATGTCTTCCTCCAGGATCGGGGCGTGCCCGCACCATTCCGAATCGCGGTGTCCGAGGATTAACTCGTCGTCGGCCATCGCCAGGAGATAATCGGCGAGCGCCTGTTTAAGGTCTGGTCTCATAACAGCCTCTTTTTTTAGCTTGCATCCTTCACGTTCAATCGTCCTCATCCTGGCGATCCTGCATAATCTTTCGCATAGCCGTCAAGGTTTGGAATTCGGTGGACAGGCGAAAGGGCTTATCTTCGGCCGGAGCAAACATGCTGTCTACGTCTGCTTCCAGGCTTTCCACGACCAACCGGGCAGGAAAAATCGTCCACACAAAGGCGTCCGGTTGGGGGTATTTTTCTAACGCCTTTTGCAACGCCTGTGCAGAGGAGCCGGCTTCGACCTGCCCAACCAGGCGCTGGCTGCCGACCGGACGAGTTTTATTGAAGACGTGATAAAGCTCTTGAGATTCGCCTTGCGCTGGTGGGCCGGCCTCAAGCTGGCCCGCCTCGATTTGCTGGTGTGTGCGCGTGAAAACGTACTCCTCCGGCACGACCCACAGGCTGTAACAGGCCGGTCTGCGCACGAACACGTCGCGGCCGTTTTGCAAGGCCATCTCCGGGTCGGGGGCATGTACACTGCCTGCGTCCACGTGCGCGGCGCCCTTTTTCTCCTGCAGGAAGACCCGGTAACGAGCCCATTGGGTATCCTTGGATGTCACGCTTCGCCTACCTCTCTGGCGGCGATCAAAACGCTGGCGCCAGTTCCCGGCCGATGCGCACGACGTACTCGACCAGGAGGTCGAAATCCTCGCGCCGGCTGCGGTGATTGGTGATGGCCGCTCTGAGCGCGTATTTGCCGTTCAAAGTGGTATAGGACGGCGCGGCAATGCCACTCTCGTGAAGCCGCAGGAGCAATTCCTGGTTGAGGGCGTTCAGCGCCTCATCATCCTTCTCAGGAACGGTATACCGGAAACAGACGATATTCAAAGGCGCCGGCGCCAGCCGCTCCAACTCGGGGTGGTCGTCGACTTCAGAGGCCAGGTAATGCGCCTGATCGACGTTTTGCTGGATCAGGCGACCATACTTGTGGATGCCATTTTCCTTGATCGACATCCAGGCTTTAAGCGCTCGGAAGCCGCGGCTGAGCTGTACGCCGTAGTCGCTGAACCAGGTTTTACCAGCAGCCAGGCCGCGTGTGGCGTGCGAGAGATAATCTGGGGTCAGTGAGAAAGCGCGGCGCTGGTCTTCTTCCCGGCGCACCAATGCACATCCGATTTCGAAAGGCAGGTACATCCATTTGTGCATATCGAAAGCCAGCGAGTCGGCCCGCTGCATGCCTGCCACCAGCGCTTCAAGCTGCGGCGAAAGCACGGACAGCGCTCCGAAAGCCCCGTCTACGTGGAACCATAAATCCTCCTGCTGGCAGATATCCGCCAGGCTTTGCAGATCGTCGAAGGCGCCGGTGTTGACCGTGCCGGCATTGCCGATCACGCAGATTGGCTGGTAGCCGGCCCGGCGATCGCGTGCGATGGCCGTTTCAAGGGCTTTTACATCGATTTGGTAGTGCTCGTCGACCGGTATCTGGCGTAGCGCCTGGCTGCCCAGTCCCAGCAATTCAACCGCTTTTTGAATCGAGCTGTGCATTTCCACAGAGCCGTACATGCGCAGCGGCTTGGGCGCATTTTCCAGGCCAGCGGTGCGGATATCGAAACCGGCTTTGGTGTTGCGCGCCACCGTCAGGCCGACTAAGTTAGCCATCGAGCCGCCGCTGACCAGCAGACCGCCGGCCTCCAGGGGAAAGCCCATCATTGCTTTGCACCAATCCAGGACCTGGCTCTCCATCCAGGCCGCGGCGTGGTCACCGCCGCCCAGGTTTGGGTTCGCACCGGCTGCCAGCATTTCAGCCAGCATACCCATAGGCGTCCCGGTGCCCATCACCCAACCCCAAAAGCGCGGGTGGATATTGCCCATAGGATAGGCTAGCACGGTGTTCTTGAACTGTTCGTAAATTTGCTCAGGCGCCTGCGGCTCAAGCGGCAGCGGCTGTTTGAATTGCCGGCGCACAGCTTGCGGAGCGGGCTGCCATACCGGTCGTTCCCTGACCTGCTCCAGATAATCCAGCATTTCGTCCAACATCCGGTGCCCCAGGTCGCGCAACGCTTGCCAGTCTTGTGGGTCAAGCGTCTCTTCATGAACTCTCTGTTCCATTGACACTGCTTAATTCCATCCTTTTTGTCTATCTAATGTCGTTCTCTCAGGTTGACTTTTAATTATATTTTTGGGCATAAGCATCGAGGGCTTCGCGCACCCAGCGCCCGTTTTCGTGCGCCTGTTGGCGAGCTTGCATGCGTTCCCGGTTACATGGTCCATGACCGCGGATCACCTGCCAGAACTCATCCCAGTCAATCGGGCCGTGAATCCAGTTGCCGCTGTCTTGGTCGTAGTGCAAACCGGGATCCGGGACGCTCAGGCCGAGAGCTTGCAGTTCGGGGATGATCTGGTTGACGAAGGTTTGGCGTAGTTCGTCGTTGGTCTTGGTCTTGATCCCCCAGCGCACCAGGATGGGTGTGTTAGTGGACTGGCTGTCGTGAGGCCCGAACATCATCAGGGTCGGCCACCACCAGCGGTTGATAGCGTCCTGCAGCATGGCTATTTGTGAAGCCGTTCCTTGCGACATGCGGATGACAATGTCCTGGCCTTGCTTCTTATGAAAGCTCTCCTCGGCGCTGATGCGCACCATGGCGCGTGAATAGGGGCCGTAGGAGCAGCGCGCCAGCATGGTCTGGTTGAGAATGGCTGCAAAATCGACCAGATAGCCAATCACGCCCACGTCGGCCCAATTCAGGGTCGGATAATTGAAAACGTTTGAGTATTTGGCCTGCCCGGTGAGCAGTTCATGCAACATCTCTTCCCGGCTGACTCCCAGAGTTTCAGCGGCGTGGTACAGATATTGGCCGTGGCCAGCCTCGTCCTGGACTTTGGCCAGCAAGATCATCTTGCGGCGCAAATTCGGAGCCCGGGTGATCCAGGCGCCCTCAGGCAGCATGCCGACCACTTCACTGTGCGCGTGTTGGGAAATCATGCGGATGAGCTGGCGGCGGTACTCCTCCGGCATCCAGTCTCCCGGCTCGATTTTTTCTCCGCGCGCAATGCGCGCTTCGAAGGCCTGTAGCCGCTCGTCTTCTTGAGCCGCCTGTTCTATTTCCTCAATACTTGTCCCGTACATGGTCTACCTCCAGCCGATACCTGACAATTGCATTAATTTCAAATCGACACCCACACCGACTTGACCCGCGTGTAAAGGTCCAGGGCTTCCTTGCCCATCTCTCTCCCGAAACCGCTTTCCTTGTAGCCGCCAAACGGCGCGGCGGCGTCGAACATGCCGTAACCGTTGATCCACACCGTCCCGGCTTTGACTGCCTGGGCAAAGCGGTGAGCTTTGCTCAAATTCTGCGTCCATACGCCCGCCGCCAGACCGTATGCGGTGCTGTTGGCGCGTGCCACCAGCTCTTCCATCGAATCGAAAGCGGTCACCGCCGCTACGGGGCCAAAAATCTCGTCTTTGACCAGGGGGAGATCATCCTTTTGGTGGGCGAAGATGGTCGGCTGGATGAAGTAGCCTTCGGCCAGGTCGCCGCCCAAGCGTTGCCCACCGGTGACCAGATCAGCCTGTTCCCGGCCGCCTTCGATATAACCCATCACCCGCTCCAATTGGGCAGCGGAGACAATCGGGCCAATGTGTACCTTGGGTGTAAAACCACTTCCCACCCGGATGCGCTCGGCTTGCTGGCGTAAGCCGTCCAGGACTTGTTCGTACACCGGGCGCTCGATAAACAGCCTGGAACCCGCCACGCATTCCTGTCCGGCGGTGCTGAAAATGGCCCAGTTCGCTCCTTTGATAGCACTTTCTATATTAGCGTCGGCGAAGATCACGTTGGGTGATTTGCCGCCCAACTCCAAACTGACCTTCTTCAAGTTGCTGTCCGCCGCGGCGCGCAGGATCTTGCGGCCGGTTTCGGTGGAGCCGGTAAAAGCCACTTTGTCGACCCCCATATTGGCTGCCATGGCGGCTCCGGTCGGCTCGCCGGGACCGGTCAGGATATTGATGACGCCATCCGGGAAGCCGGCCTCCAGAACCAGCTCGCCCAAACGTAGCGCGGTGAGCGGCGTCTCCTCGGCCGGTTTCAGGATGGCTGTATTGCCGCAGGCCAGCGCCGGAGCCAACTTCCAGGCCGCCATCAGCAAGGGAAAATTCCAGGGAATAATCAGGGCCACCACGCCGGCCGGTTCCCTCAGTGTGTAGACGAACTGGTTGGGAATCGATACCGGGATGGTGCTGCCTTCCAGTTTGCTGGCCCAACCCGCATAATAGCGGAAATGTTTGCTGGCGGCGGGCAGGTCGCCCCGGCGGGAGACACGCAGCGGCTTGCCGTTGTCCAATGTCTCCAGTTCTGCCAATTCGTCAGCGTGCTGGTCGATCAGGTCGGCCAGCCTCCAAAGATATTCGCCGCGTTCGGCTCCGCTCATTTGGCTCCAGGGACCCATTTCGAAGGCTGCCCGGGCGGCGTGTACGGCTCGGGCCACGTCTTCGACGCCGGCTAAAGCGACCTGGGCCAGCTCTTCGCCGTTAGCCGGGTTGACCGTGCTGAAGGTTTGTCCATCCAGAGCCGGAACCCAGGCGCCGTTAATCAGCAGTTGCTTCGGCCCGGAATCGATAAATTTGCGCGTGCTCTCACGCAAGGTGAAGTCTGAAGGAAGAGTTAAAGACATATGACCGATCGCTCCTCGATTGTTATGAGACTAGCGTGCTCGTCGATGCAGTTTAAATGCTGGGATTCCCCAGCCGCTATGTGGTCCTTATTACCCCGCTCATCCCGGTCCGGCAAATACCACGGTGTAATAGCCGCCGTAGGTACTTCCCGGTCGATAAACATAGGCTACACCGGCCTGGGAATACTTCGGGTTCAAGATGGTCCTGCGGTGAATATCACTGTTCATCCACCACTCGAATGCCCCCTCCGGCGTACCGCCGAATGCGGGATCGCCAACGTAAATATTCTCACTGGCTGCTGCATAAGAATAGCCTTGCGCCAGGATGCGGTCGTAATAGCGTGAGCCATCTGACCCGATATGGTCGACGTAATCCTGGCAGGCCATATCGGTGCTGTGAACCAGAGCGGCTTCCGCCAGTTGGTTCTGTCCAGCGAGTGGGCCGACTCCCTGGTCAGCCCGGGCCTGGTTGATCAGCGCCAACACTTGGCTCTCATAAGACGGATTGGCTTCCACCGGGCAGGAGTTTCCGCCTGAGAGGCCGGTTCCTACAAGTACCGTGGTTCCTTCGGCAGCCGAGGTTTCCTGTTCGCCGATCCAGTTTACTGAAATCTGGGCCCAAATGTAGTCGTGGCCACCCGCCCCAACCCCAAAACGCTGTCCGTGTGGGTCTTCAAATTCCCAGTTGCCTGTAAACACACCCCCACCCGTAGGTGCGGTCAAATCGACAGAGATTTCCACGGTTTCTCCGATTGCGGCGGAAGGCAGCGCTTGGGAGGCCGGGCCATTCATAATATCACCACCGGCGAACACCAACGAATAGCCTGATCCCCAATCGCAGGTGCCTTCATTGCGCACCTTCCAAATCTTTACGAACGCTTCGCCTTGTTGAAAGGGTGTTTTATCCGGGATGGTCACATCGCCGTAGAAAGCGGCTTTCTCGCTGCACGTCCCGCCCGTTTGTGCACTCGATGGTGTAGTAGCCGTAGATTGGGCAGTAGTAGCCGTGGGGGCGGCTGCCTGTGGAGCCGTGTTTTCAGTCTGGCTTTCCTGACCCGGCTGGGTGGCTGCCGGGGTCGCAGTCAGGCCGCTTTCCCCATTGCCTGGGGAGCCTTCAACCGTCGCCTGGCTGGTGGATGCCGCTTCTTGCTGGGTGGACGAGCTAGATTGTGTTGCCTGCGAAGCGGCCTGCGTGGGTGAGGCTTGAATTTCCTCGATCTGTTCATCCGCAGGAGGTGTGCTGGTTGTAGCACTGCTGGCAAGGGCGCCTGGGAGTCCGGTTCCTGGCAGGCTGGTGATCGCCTGTGGATGGGTGGTCGCAGAAGGCGTAGCGCGCGAGCAGGCGCTCACGATCAATGCCAAAGCAAGGATCAAGATGATTTGTAGTACTTTGTTTTTGGACTGGGCTGCCAAAGTTAGTTTCTCCCTGTTTCAGTCCCTTATGTTCGATCGTCGTTGCGTCAAAAGCCGCGCTATAGATCGTTTACGTATTCTCGTCGCCGGGGATCTCTTCATCCAGCCATTCGGGCGCCCGGTCTTCCGCCCAACGCTCCCGCAGGTCGGCGTAATTGGGGGGACGTTTTTCATTAAAGGAGCGTACGCCTTCCCAGGTTTCCGGGCTGGTATTGTGAATTGCCAGCCAGTCTCGTCCGTGGCCGATGGTTAAATGCCAGCTCAGGTCGCGCCAGAAATTGAGCTGCTGTTTGGTGTAACGCGTCTTCTCCGGGAACTTAGCGATCAGTTTAGCCACAATTTCATCTACTTTATCGTCCAGCTCGGCGCGCGGCGCTACCCAATTGACCAATCCCCATTCCAGGGCTTTTTGGGCCGGGATTTCTTCATTCAAGAACAAGATTTCACGCGCCCGGCGATCCCCGACGATCAGTGGCAGAAATTGGGTTGCCCCGGCCAGGGCGACACTGCCGTGGCTGGTGCCAACCTGGCGGATGTATATATCGTCTGCGGCTACGGCTAAATCGCAGCTCATATTGAATTCGTTACCGCCTCCGACCACAATGCCGTTCAGGCGCGCCAGGGTGGGCTTGCCGATGTTGCGCAGACGCTCGTGGCATTCAATGAACTCGCCCATCCATTTCCAATAATCGCGCGGCCGCTTGAGGAACTGTTCTTGTTCCTTTAAATCCGCACCGGTGCAAAAGGCGCGTTCACCAGCTCCGGTTAAAACAACAACTGCCACCCGATCGTCCCAGGCGGCATCTTTAAAGGCGGCGTTCAATTCTTGAAGAACATCCCAATTGACGGCATTCAAGACTGCCGGCCGGTTAAAGGTGATGGTGGCGCGTTGGTTCGCCTTTTCGTAAAGAATGTTGTGGAATTTGAAATGATCCGGATCTCTGCCCGTGAACCTGCGTTCGCTCACTGCTGCTTGCTCCTTGGCGCTAGAATCGACCCTGGTTGTATTGTAATCCAACCAGCTTATATAAAGATTAATTAGATTGAACTTATCTTGATTATACCGCTATCTCTCAAGCCCATCTATCCCCCGAAATGACGATTTACCTGCGGACCGGCCATTTGGAGATCCAACCGGCCAGCCGCAAGCGCCAGCGCAACCTCTGCCAGTTCTGGATGGCGCGCCGCTGCTCCGCCTTTTCAGGTGGGATTGGACTGTATACCGATCGGGTATAAAGATTGACGATTTGGCGCACTTCCCCCTGCGCTGGGTGGATATGGCTGTGCCAGCGCGTATTCTCCAAAAATGTAGACACCTGATTCTGCATCGCTTGAGCGAATTCCAAGGGTGTGTCGCCTGGCTCCCGGTGGACGTTCAGGCGCCCGGCCTGGTGGGAGAGGGATTTGAAGAGCCGGCGCGTCGCCTCGACCGGGCTGAGCCTGCCCAATCGCCAGTTGTCCAATAAATTCCACAAAAGCATCGCAGCGATCAAAGAGGATGCCAAACCAGCCATCCAAACGAAAATCTTACCCCAGTTCAGGCGATCGTCGAATTCGGGTACCTGAACCGGATTTCCCAGATCTGGCAGCGTGGCTTCTCCACCTAGTTCAGGGCGACTCAAAGGCGGCTGTCCGGCGGTGGGCTCGAATGGAACCCAACCATACTCAGGGAAGAAAATCTCGGGCCAGGAATGCGCCTGGGCTGCAGTGATGACGTAGCGGGCGTTCAAAGCATCATAGGATCCGCTGGCGAACCCCGTAGCCAGGCGCGCCGGCAGCCCGGCTGAACGAGCCAGGACCACCATGGCGGAAGCGTAATAATCGCAGTAGCCAGTGCGCAGATCGAAAAGGAAGTAATCCACCAGGTCTGTATTTCCTGGAGGGGTTGGCAGATCCAAAGTGTAAGGGTAGGTGTTTCTCAAATAGCTTTCAATGGCCACAGCCCGATCGTAGGGCGTGCGCGCGCTGGCGGTCAGCTCCACGGCCAGGCTGTGCACCCGAGCCGGCAGATTTTCTGGCAGCGCCAGATAGCGGTCCAGCAGCCAATCCGGATAAACGCTTCCCGCCTGGCGCAGCGCCTGAGGACTGGTAGCCGGGTAAAGGGAAAGCGCCTGGTATTCTTCCGCTCCTACGCTGGCGGCGAAAATATCGCTTCCTGTAACCGCTTCTCCTTCCGATTGTGGCAAGCGGCGCCAGGCAATCTGGTAGTTCTGGTCGACTTGCAGCGGCGTTCCGGCGGCATACAGCAGCCCGCCCAGGTCTTGCAAGCTCTGTACGCGCTGGCGCACCAGTTTTTGGCCGGGTGGGATTTGGGTTTTAGCCTCCTTCAACGCTTCCCCGGCCGGTTGGCCTGCGGAAAAAGCGTAGGTTTTGGTGGCACTGGTCAACCAGCCGCGCCCGGTATAGCGGTCATAAGTCAGAGAACGCCAATAATAGCGCGGCACGCCTTTTCCGGTGACTGATTCGGGAGATCCCGGCGGGATTTCTCCGGTCTGGATCAGCAGGACGACCTGTTCGTTCAACTCGGGTCCCGAGCCCAACAAATGCTGGCGTGGCAATCCACCGGCGCGCAGGCTGGCGAAGACGTCCTGGCGTTGGGCTGGTTTGGCTTTTAATCCCAGCGAGTCCCCCAGAGAAGGGCGCTGAGCGCTGCCGGGGTCACGCGCCGGCTGGTGCGCCAGTTTGAACTCCTGAATGGCCCGAGAAAATTTCTGAATGGATACCGCAGGGGATGCCGCTGCCAGCATGGTCAGGCCTAATACCAGCGGGATGGTAAGGAGGGCCAATTCCACGCGAATGTCTTCGGAATAGTCGATGGCGCTGCTTTTCCAACGCCGTTCGTTGCGCCCATAGGACAGCAAAGCCATCAGGAATAAGCTGGCACCAAGCACCACGAGCAGCAATACGGCAGATTGCCCACTATAGGCCTGGCTGATCGCCAGGACAGAAGCTCCCGGCAGGACGGCGGCTAGCGGCCTTCCATAACGGCGGGTTGTCCAGCCGGCCCACAAACCAACCAGCCACAGCAGCAACCCCCATACCAGGGCGGTGGCAATCGGGTCAAATGCTGGTTGCTTTACCAAAGCTGCCAGCCACCCTGCGGTGCGGGCAAGTAGAACCAAGACTCGCTCCCCCAAATCAACGAGCGCCTGTTTGAGTGGCATGAACTGTAAGGCAGGCGCCCCAGGATGCCAATGTAGTGCCCGCAGCGCCAGTTCATTCAAGGCCAGCCACAAGCGGATAAGACTGTTGCTCAAGCGACCCACTCGCCACAGAACGGCTGCCATACCGCCTACAAATGCCAACCCGGCGGCAGAAACGCCGCTCAATCTGGAGCGAGCCAATAACCAACCCGCCAGCAGTCCCAGGCCGGACAGCGACCATACCAAACCGGTTTCAATCCCATTTACAGCCTCTGCCAGCCCAAGGGCGATACAGCTCAGGATCGTCAGCAGCAAACCCAAGACCAGCAGATTTTGCCACCCAATCCTGCGCACCAGCCAGACCAGTGGGCGTTCAAGCAGACCGTTCAACCCAGTTCCTTCCATTCCAGACTGTCGGGGCGGCTGACGGCAACCGCTCGGCCGGTCGGCATCACCCGCCACTCCCATTTCCCGCGCTGCCCTGGTCTCAATTCCGGCCGGTCCAGCATCTCGCGGGGGATCACATAATGGGCGATGCCCAGATGACCCAAGCGGTCGGCCAGTGGCGTAGCGCCGTTCTGGGCGCCGAAGGTAGCTCGATCGAACAACAACACGGTAGGCACCGCGCCGCCCCACATCAAGGGTAGCAAGGAGGGCAGCCAGTCAAGATGTGTATTGGCCGTAATGATCAACAGGCTGGCCCGTTGTCCCAAAGCAGGTTGGATGCGCTTGAGCATTTGATCCAGAGACAGCCTGCCTGTGGAGACCGTCGCCAGGGATCGCAGCACGTTCCAGCGTTGACCGGCGCCTTCTCTGGGGGGCAGCCACACGGCTTTATCCCCTCCGGCTGCCAACCCGACCGCTTTCCCCTCCCGCAACCCTTTCTCGGTCAATGAAGCTGCCAGGATAACGCTGTGCTCTAAGGTGGAATCTTGCCCGCTTCCGGCCTGCGCTTTGCCGTCCATGTCCAGCAGAATCCACCAATCGCCGGCTGGCGTGCCTTCGAACACATGCACGTAGAATTTTTGTTTGCGGGCGCTGGTTCGCCAATGGATCCAACGCAGACTATCTCCTGGAGTATATTCGCGCACGCCGGCTGCGCTAACCGTCAATTCGGGCGCCTCCGGCCTTGGGCGGCCCTCTCCGGCGCGCCCGCCCGGTGAAACGTGTATGCTGGGTAGTGGCAGCACCGGCGGTGTAACCAGCAAACTCACCTGGTCCGAGTAATGTATTTCTACCTGATAGATACCCAGCGGGTCTCCGGATCGCAAGCTGGTGGGACCTAATTGAAACAGGCCGCGTTGGCGGCAGACCGATTGGGTGGTCCAGCGGTTGGAGGCGTGCGCACCCACGCCTGTCGCCCGGCTGACTTGGTAACCGGGCATACGGGTGTGATCGCACACTTCTATCCAGATTGCCGGGAACAGACCGCTGTTGTGCAAGGTGAAGCGCTCTTCCAGGCGGTCGCCGACCTGCGCCCAACCAAAGCGCATTTCACGGTGCAAGAGCAGGTGGCGAGCCAGCGAACGCGTCCACAAGTAGGCTGCCAGCCAGGCCGCACCCAACCCGACCAGCAAGATTAACCAGCCGTCGTATGGGGCGACCAACTGGACGACCAACAGCACCAGGGTCAGCGCCGGGACCAGTCGAGAATTGAGTTGAAGATGTACACTTCTATCCATCTTGAGGAATTATAGCAAAGGGAGGACGGATGCGACCTAAACTGGGTATAGAATATAAGTAACCCTACGCGCCACGGAGTACGGCGCACAGGTTTACAATATGATTGAAACGGACAGGTAGATACGGATTTATTGAAATCGATGCCGGCAGATATTATATTGCTCTGCAAACGAAGTTATATACTGATTTTGCTGCTCATTTCGACGGGTTGTAGCCTGTTTGGGCCGCCGCCTGACGAGGCGCCTGTAACTCAAACGCCGCTACCTGAAAGTGCGCTTTCAGGAGAGACGCCTTTGCCATCCAGGACTCCTGTCGCCAGGCGTATGCCGCAGACTGTATCTACAGCAGGAATCTTGGCGCCATCGCAAATGACGCCGGCAATGACACCAACAGAGACTCCCTCTTCCGCTAACCGGCCGGTGCAAAGCACTGCGCTCACCACCGGCACGGCAACACCCGTGCAGGAAGACGTGCTCAGCGGCATCCGGGAATTGCTTCAACAGGAGATGCAGGCCTGGGCAAACGGGGATGCCAAGTCTTACCAGGCGCTGTTGGATCTCTATGCAGAAAATCCGGCCTGGCGCATCGAAGAGACCAATCTATTCCTGGCAACCCAGGGACAAACCGCAGCGCGCTGCCCGTATATCGATCAGCAATTTTTGGCCCAAATCCCGTATCAAGCAGAAGTATGGCGTCTGGAGACAAACCGCCTGGGCAGTTTGGCGATGGCGATCGTTTTCCTGGATGATCCCGACAGCCGCAATTTCGATCGCAGCGTGGCCCGTTTTTATCGCCGTACAGTACAAGGTTGGCTGCGCACTTCCCCTCAGGAGTCTTTTTGGGGTAATCTGCAACGCATGGACAGTCCCACGTTGCGTTGGATTTACCGGGAGCGAGATGCAAATTCTGTCGAAAGCTCAGCCCTGGAGGTCGACCGGCTCTACCGCCAATTGCATCAAGATTTGGGTTTGCCCCAACCGGAACAAAGCACCCGCATTTTCGTTTACTTGCCGGACCGCCCGTGCAGGCTGGGCTTGATTCAAGACAGCTCCGTACTCTCCCCGGAATACTTCCGTCCGGATTATCTCAATCCATCCGAGACATTGAAATTGCGTCTGGCACAGATTTTGGTCTGGAAACCGGTTTTGTTGGCGGCAGGCGGGTCGCCCGGTATCGCAGGTTCCAACCACGGTTTACCCGACGAACAAAGCTGGAATTTGGTACGCGGAGTCACTCAATTTTGGCAGAGGCAGTGGGCGGAAATACCACGCGGCTTGCGGTTTGTGCGCCGGGTAATGTTATATGAACAAAATCAGGCGGGTCTTGATTCGCTTGAGAATGCCCTTTCCGATCGCTATAATCCAATCTCTCAGGATTTGCTGCCTGCCGAAACGGTGGCAGTTTATATCGAACGTCGTTACGGAAAACAAGCCTTGATTGAGGTTTTACAGGCGATCTCCCAGCGTTTACCCTGGAATTTGGCGATCCAAAACACCCTTGAGATCGATCTGGAGACTTTTGAAAAGGGATGGCACAATTTCGTCATGGCCACTTATCACCCCCTTTCCGAAACGCAACCTTGAGTGTCTGAATGATTTCTAGAGCTGGCGTACGGCAATTTTTACAGCGCTATCGATCGACTACAGACCTGGCAGCAGTTTAAACAGCGCCAAATAATGGCTGATGCTGCCGCCTAAAACGAATAGATGCCATATGGTGTGGCTGTAGGGCAGCCGGCGCCAGGCGGCGAAGGCTAATCCTACCATGTAAAACAATCCACCGACCGCCAGCCATAGCAGGACCTGGTGCGGCATGCTTGCCAGAATATCCCTGCCGCCGTAAACACCCAGCCAGCCCATGAATACATAACCCACAGCGGATAGGCGCTGGTAATAGTGGATGTAGAAAGTCTTGAAACCCACTCCTAACAGGGCAATCCCCCACACGACTCCCAGAAGAGCCCACACTGTGGATGTGCGCGGCCCGAACAACATAAAGGGCGTGTAAGTGCCGGCGATCAGCAGGTAAATGGCGGCGTGGTCGAATTTTTGGAAGGCTTGCTTGAGGCGCGGTTCCTGGAAGCTGTGATATAGGGTAGAGGCCAGATACAGCAGCACCAGCGTAAATCCGTAGATACTCGAACTGGCGAGCAGCCAGGGGTCGCCTTTCGTGCTCACCTGCGAGATTAATAAGATCGTCCCGGCAATACTCAACCCCACGCCCATGCCGTGCGTGATCGAATTCGCCAACTCCTCTTCCCGAGTGTAGAGTTCATGCGGAGGAATGACCCCCGGCGGAAGGTGATTTACTTTCATTTTCCATCCTTTCACGTTAACTTATAACCAACCTGAACAGTAAAAAAAACTATTGTGTCTGCTCAACAAATGCGACTCCGGTGGGATAGACTTCTTTCAATGACGGCCGATCCGCTCCTGGCGTTCCCAGTTGCGCAACAGTGGCGAGCATCGATAGCGCTCTTCGCCGTATTCCGTTCTTAAGTGATCCAGCACGCGGATGATTTTTGCCAGGCCAATCTTGCGCGCCCAGGCCAACGGCCCATGCGGGTAATTCGTGCCAAGCTGCATGGCTTTGTCGACCGTCTCAGGGTTGGCCACATTTTCTGCGACGGCGAAGGCGGCTTCGTTAGCCAGCATGCTCACGATACGCGGCAGCACCAGCCCAGGCAGGTCCTGAACCCAAACCGCATGGCGTCCCAGGCTGATGATGAAAGTTTCACCCTTCCGTTGCACATCCGGGTCGAGCTCGGGGGAAGCGACCAGGGTGGCGGCTTTGCCGGCAGAGATAAACAGGCCATCGAAACCGACCAGCCGCTCGGGGCGCTGGGCCCAGGTGGCTGCCTCATTGAGCGTTACCTGGGCGCATTGGCAGAACAGGGGGATGTGGGGCGGTAGAATGCGGTCCATCTCGATCAATTGGGTGCGCAGCGATTCGCCATCGCCGGCCTGCACGATCCCAGCTACCGGATTCCCGGAGGCTCGAAAGCCGCCATAGCGGGTTAAGAGGCTGAGGGGTTGCCCTAGGTGATAGCCGGCCTGGGTGCACAGTTCTTGTAATCCGGGAGCCCAGGTGCCTTCGGAAATCAGCACTTCACCGCTCTGCTGATCCATACGCGGTGGCTTTGGATCCTGGCTCACGCCCCCTTTCTCATAATCGTAAAAGCCGCGCCCGCTTTTGCGCCCCAGGGCGCCTTGCTGCAGCATGCGCTGTTGGATCGAGGATGGCCGGTAGCGTGGCTCTCCAAACGTCTGATCGTACATGGACTGCATGGCTGCCAAATTGACATCGATGCCGATTAAATCCATCAGTTCGAACGGGCCCATGCGGAAGCCCGCGCCCATGCGCACGAGTTGGTCAATCTGTTCGGGACTGGCGGCTCCTTCCATCAACAAGCGCAAAGCTTCCCCATAAAAGGGACGTGCTACGCGGTTGACGATGAATCCGGGCGAGTCGTTGGCGATCACGGGTGTCTTGCCGATTAGATTGGCCAGATCGACCAGACTTTGAACGCTGCGGTCGTCCGTCCACACGCCGCGCACCACCTCGACCAGCGGCAGTACCGCAGCGGGGTTGAAGAAGTGCATGCCGGCTACGCGCTGTGGATTTTCGGTAGACGCCGCGATGGCAGTCACTGCCAGCGTGCTAGTGTTGGTCGCCAATATGGCCGGAGGTGGGCAGATTTTATCCAGCCGGCTGAAAATCTCCTTTTTTAGTTCCAGGTCTTCGGGCACCGCCTCGATGACCACGCCCGCGCCGCGCAGGGTTTCCAGATCTCGGGTCATTTGCAAATTTCTCAAATTGGCCAGTTTATCTTTGCGCTTGAGGTATTTTTTTAAATAACTTTCTGCTTGCCCCAACATCTCGGAAGAAATGTCGTACAACGTGACTGCCATGTGAGTATTCAAGGCTGCCAGAGCGATGCCGCTGCCCATGGTACCTGCGCCAACCACACCCAGACGTATGGAGTAAGGGGTCTTCACAGTAATAGACATGGTTCCGTCGTCATTGCTCCTTGAATTCCGGCTCACGCTTTTCCAGGAAGGCGTGCATGCCCTCTGCTTGGTCGGCGGTGTCGAAATCTCCGTTATTTACGCTACCACTGGATAGAATAGCGACCGGGGTCAAAAAGCCAGTAGTCTTTCCATCTCGCTGCGGATACGGGCTATGTTGGGCAGCACTGCATCCATCAGATTCGTATTGAAAGGCACCGGAATATCCGGCATGGTCAGCCTGTGGACCGGTGCATCCAGGTCCATAAAACTTTCTGCAGCTATGACGGCGATGATCTCGCCGGCGAATCCGGCGGTCTGCATGTCTTCGTGTACCACCAGGACCTTGCCGGTGCGCTGCACGCTTTCAAGGACGGCTGCCTTGTCCCAGGGTACGATGGTACGCAAATCCAGGACCGATACTCGCCCGGGAAAAGCCAGGCTGGCTTCCAGGCAGCGCGGCACCATGGCGCCCCAGGTAACAACGCTTAGTTCGGAACCTTTCTTCACAAGGGCGGCTTTGCCGAACGGCAGGCTGAAGTCGTCTCCCGGGTAAGGGCGGCGGCCATCCCGAGTGTCCAGCAGCGCGCGGTGTTCCAGGAACAAAGTCGGGTCATCGCCGCGCAAGGCGGTGCGCAATAGGCCCACCGCGTCGCGTGCGTTGCTGGGGAAGGCGATCCGCCAACCCGGCAAATGCGCGTAAGGCGCCTCGCTGGTGACGCTGTGCCAGGGGTCTCCGGTGACTTTGCCGAAACCCACCGGCATGCGCACCACCAGCGGCGCGGCGAAATTATTGGCCGTGCGCCAACGCAGCGTGCCCAGGTCGCTGATTTGCTCGTGAGCCGGATCGGCATACTTGCGGAACTGGATTTCGGGGACCGGCAGCAGGCCTGCCAGCGCCAAACCGGCTGCCCGGCCGATGATGCCTTCCTCGGACAGCGAAGTGTCGAAGACGCGTTTTTCTCCAAAATGGGCTTGCATATCCAATGTAGCGCCGTGCACGCCACCCTTGACGCCTACATCTTCACCGAAGACCAACATGCGCGGGTTGTGTACCATTTCCTGCTCTAAAGTGCGCCGCACTGCGTCCACCAGGTTTATGCGCGGGCCGGATTCCTGGGCTGGTTCTTGTCTGAGAGGCAGCATAGCTTCCTCCGGGCGCAGGCCGCCTTGCTGCGGAGGGCTGCCTTCATAGAAAATATAACGCTGCACTTGCTTGGGATCGGGTTGCGGGCCGGATTCAGCCGCCTTTAGGGCCTGTTCTAATTCCCGCTCGACTTGCTTAATGAGTTCCTGCCAGGTCTCTTCTTTAGCTCCTTGTGACACCAGGAAGGTGTGCAGATGTTCAATTGGATCTCTCTCGGCCTCCTGGGCGCGTTCCGCCTGGCTCTTATACGCCTGGTCGTCGATGAAGGTATGCCCTTCCAGACGCGGCACCTGCAGCCGCAGCAAACATGGCCCTCGTCCGGCGCGCACGTGCCTGGTGGCGGTGCGGATTTTGTTCCAGGCTCCCAAAGGATCGCTGCCATCCCCATCCAATACCTTCAAATTAGCATAGCTTTTCAGATTGCGGGTAATACTGCCCCCGGGAACCTGCAGCTCGGCTGGTACGCTCAAGCCGTAATGGTTGTCTTCGATTAAGAATAGCATCGGCAAGCTCAAGGTCGTGGCAATGTTCAGGGCGGCCCAGAAGCCGTTCGCGGCGACGCTGCCATCGCCTCCCATCGCTACAGCCAGCGCACCCGACCAATCCTCTTGCTCTAGCACATCCACGCGGAATGTGATCGCCTGAGCCCAGCCGGCGGCGGGCGTATACTGTGCGCCCACGTCCCCTGAGGCTGGCAAAACAGTCGGCCCCTGGCGGTGGGGCATATTGTAGACCACACCCACGTCGCGCCCCTGGCTGGGGCTGTGCGTGCGTGCCATGCCGGCTGCCAGGGCTTCTTGCGCCTTCAAACCACTGGCAAGCATGAATGGGCGTGAGCGGTAATATACTGCGGCGGCGTCGTGGGCATGATCCAAAGCCTGGGCCAGTAAGATTTGAGCCAGTTCGTGGCCGCTGGAGGAGAATTGATACTTCACTTTGCCTTGCGGAGTCAGCCGTTCTACTTCGAGGCGGTCCAACTGGCGGGATAATAGCGCCAGGTATGCGACCTTCAGCCAGTCGATTTTCGCCGCTTTGGCCATATGTTCTTTTCCCTCCTCCAATAAAGTTTATTATACTGAAAATTATCCCAATTAACCTGCGAAGCCTCGATAAAGCAGTAATCCGCCAAATAGCACCAGGACGATGATACTCACCAATGTCAGCGCCCGCACAACCCTAGGCCCCAAGCGGCGAGCCTGGTGGAAAAGTCCGGCTATGGCTAGCATGCCGCCTACCAGCGCCGTGTAGAAGCCCAGCAAGAAGGCGCCAGCGTGACCAGGCGACTGCCGCCACGCCCAAAGGAGTATCGGGCCGGTCACCAGCGCCCAAAACGTGTAGGGGCCCGGGCTGAGCAAGTTCATCAATACACCCTGGCCTAGAGTTTTAATTCCCGGTGGAACTTGCTTTCCTTGAGGATTGTCTGGCGCCTCAGGGAGCGTTAGTGAAGCTTGCGACCACTGGCGCCACATTCCCCAGGCCAGGTAAAGTACGAACACCCCCCCAGCCAGGCCGATCAAACGCAAATAAATCTCCGGCAGCCGGTCCAACACAATTAATAAAGTTACAATGATCGGCCCATCGCTGATTAGCGGAGCGAAGGCGACCGGCGCGCCACGCCGCCAGCCTCCTGAGAGAGTTTGCGTGATCAAGTAAGATTGAAAGGGTCCCGGCGAAGCCGCCGCACTGAGCCCCAGCGCAAAACCTTGAAGCATAAGGGCAGTTACGGAAAGGGTGCTCATTTTAACCTGAGTCCGGGCACAGCGTTTAAGGTCTGGACAGAATCGCAAGTTTTGGAGTATATTTTTAACAGACTGGTAATTGCCTGATGCACGTTGTCCATTTTTTCCCTGAAATCCCTTAATGGTTCCAATAGAAAAATTTTAAGGCTCGGCTGGATGCGATCACGATCTGGTAAACCGGACTCATAAATCCTGCCACTATCAGAAAAATACTAGAGTGCTTTTCATGTTGAAACATAGCCGTCTTTCTCGAAGCGCTTTAATTCGTTTGATTAACGGTTTGATTTTCCTCTTGCTGGCTATCGGGCTGGTATGGTTGGTCTTCCAACCTGCTCAGGCAGGAGATGGTCGCCAGGCGACCATCAAAGCCACATTGGTGGTCGGTACACTGGCAGTTTTGTACGTGCTCCAAATCCGGTTGATCGACAAATTCTTGATTGCACCGCTCAGTGAGACAGACAAGAAAATTCTACAGGTGACAAACGGCTCGTCATCTACTCCGCGCCTCAATTTGGAGCCTTACAGCCTGGAGTTGCGCGAGATGTCTCTTAGTTTGAACAAGCTCTCCCGGGAGCTTAAACGCGGGCCTGGCAAGATCCTGCCGCCTGATTCGGGGGCAACTCAGGAGCAAGTGCACTTCTTGAACCAGATCCTGGATACTTCTCCAAATTTTGTCTTTCTGGTGGACCTGCTGTCTTATAAAATATTGTATGCCAACCAAACCTTCTTGCGTTTTCTAAATCTTAATCGCGGTAAATTGGAAGCTCTCAATCTGTCAAATGTCGAAGGCCTCATGCATCCGGAGGACCTGCGTGCTTACCAGGAGCGCTTCGGTCGCCTACAATCCAGCGATGAAGGTGAGGTGGTCGAGACCGAGCTGCGTTTGCGGAATGGGAAGGATGAATGGCGCTGGTTCCATTGCCGGGCTACCGTATTCACGCGCGACCAGGATGGCCAGCCGCTGCAATGCCTATTTACTTCCCAGGATATCACCCGCCGGAGACGCCTGGAAGAGCAGCTAAAATTTCTCAGTTTTCACGACCCGCTCACCGGTCTGCCTAACCGCAACTATTTCGAAAAAGAGATGGCGCGCATCGAGAGGGATCGGCTCTATCCCGTCAGTGTCATCATAATCGATGCGGATGATCTGAAGGAGACCAACGATTCGAAAGGACACGCAGTGGGGGATGTGCTATTGACGCGTATCGCAGTCGCGCTGAAAAACGTTTTTCGCGCTACGGATCTGATTGCCCGGATTGGTGGGGATGAGTTTGCCATTCTACTGCCCCGAACCAAGGAGGCGGTTGCCGCTCGGGCTGTGGGCAGACTGCGGCAGGAAATGCAAGCCCATAACTTGCAAGCCGAGATTCCGGTCAATATCTCTATCGGGTTCGCCACTGCTGGTTCCCCAGAGGGGTTGTCGCATGCCATGGAGTTGGCGGACGACCGCATGTACCAGGAAAAATTCAAGCGTGATGGAAGAGGGCAGCGCAAGCGCTCCCTATAACACCCCATCTAAATCTTATCCATCATATCTGTTCGGCTTCGATACCTGTGAAAGACAGGCTATCTTCATCGCGCCTCAAGACAGCCTGTACGGGCGAGCGGCTGCGCTGCCACAGCCAGCCCGTTTGGGTGAGCATGCTGATGCTCAAGGCCGCCAAACCCACATATAGCCCGGTGAGCTGGTTCCAGGCAACGCCTGCGCCCAAAACGATCGCGCTGGTAAGTAGATAGATGACCACTGCCTCCGTGATACCACGTGTGCGGCGGCTGTGTAGGATAGCGCCCTGAAACCAACTTTGAATTACGTTCAAGGCCGGCAAGGGCAAAGCTAGCCATAGCCCGGAGCGCGCCATTTGGGCCAGATGTGGAGAAAGAGCCGAGATTTGTTGGAACCAGACGCCCGAGAGCGGCGTACCAGCCACCAGCAGCAGAATCACGGTCGTGATAGTGGACAAAAGCAGGGTAAAGCGCTGCAGGCTGCGGGCAGAGAGCGGTTCATCGAGCAGCGCCACTACAACTTCGTTAAAGGCCACTCCCAGGCTTCGTAACATAAAAATAAGTCCGGTGACGACTGGCCAGACCGCCAGGGAGGCTAATGCATCCGGCATGCGGCTGATGGCTGCGCTGCCAATCGGGTTTGCTAACAGTGTTAGCAAGGAAGTCATCGCCAGCGGGATGTAGAAGTCGAGGAAACTGCGCAGAGTCAGCGGCTCCGCTACTCTCTTGGCCGGCTTCAATTCACGTTCGAGCACCGGTCGCACGACCAACCCGGCGTACACGGCCTCGCTGATCACACCGGCGGCGACTGCAGTGGTGGCTACCACGATGCCGGGGATGCTACCGACTAGATATCCGATTATCAGCACGCTCACGTCCGCGCTCAGACGGATAACCGTGCCGACCCCGACCGCCCGGGAGTGATCGAAACGGATCAACACGCCTTGATTGAAACGACGGTAGGCGATCGACCATGTCCAGGGAGTCATGATTTGCAAACCGATGCGGGCCGGTTCGACCACTTCTGCCGGAACTCCAAGGATACCCTGCACAACCAGGTAATACAGCGGGGTGAAGGCGACCAGGATATGCAGGGCGGTCATAGCTGCCCCTACGGTCATCATAAAACGGCGCAATTTGAGGTAGGAATCCCAGTCTTTGCTCAAGGCTGTAGAGGCCGCCAGCAGCATAATCACGGGCGACTCCACGATCAGAGCCAGCGGGAAAACCACCCCACCGTAAGCAGCCAGGTTGATCTCCGGGTTGGCCAGGCGTGCCACGACCGCACTCAAAGCGGGCAGCTCGGTGCCCATCAACAGCCAACTGGCTGCCAGCGGCCACCAGGTCTTGAAGATTCGGCGTAAAGGCAAAGGTTGGAGGGCTGGTGTAGTCTTTGACATGGGTTCGGTTTTTGAGTTTCAGATATCCTTGGGCGCGGTAAACTTGCGTTTCACCACATATCGAAAGCAAGACACATTCGAGAGCGCGCGCAGATGGATCTACGCGCGCCTGAAGAAACCCTATTGTAGCGCGTTTTAGTGGCAAGCGAAGTTGAATTTTATCTGCTGTGCATCGTTTGAGCGGGTTGGTTTAGCTCACACCCGGCGCACTGCGCGCAGTAGAAGTAAAAGCACCACTGCACCGACAAAAGCGACGATGATGTCAGCCAGGATATTGCCGCCGATGGAGATGTTCAATACTCCGAACAGCCAACCACCGATAATGGCGCCTAGAATACCGACGATGATCGCGCCAATGATTCCCAGGCGGCCGCCGCGCACTACCGCTTCCGCCAAAAGTCCGGCGATAGCTCCAACGATGATCCAAATAATAATTGATTCCAATTCCATGAGATTCCTCCCTAATGCAGAAAAAGAAGAGATAACCCCCAACCTGTACAGCATTATAGCAGATGATTAATCTTTCGTATATTGGCTGACCATCAGCAGGGAGGGTGCTTGCGGGTCGCCACATCTTCCTGGGGTGAGCATAAAGATGTGCTGGCAGGTGCGGAGGTTGCTGTGGGTGTGGCGCTGGGAGCGGCGGGGGCTGTGTGGGTGGCCAGAAATTGATCCGTCGCTTTCAATGCCACTGCGGCCGTCCGGGTCTGCTGGGGTCCGGACAACTGGGTCCCGCTTTGAGGCGCGCAGCCGGCCAGCAGCCCGGCGATCAGCAGCCAGGCCGCCAGTCGTAGAACGGTCTTAGACAAGGGCACGCTATTCTCCTTGTAATGGGGGAATTTGGAATCCAATGTGGATTTGAGTTCTTCAGTCTGTTGACTCCCCCTGCGGTTCTGTTTTATTTTTCTATAGAATGTTGCCCGGGTTGCGCCTCTTCAAGATCTGGCTTATCTTCAGATTCACCCTGTATCCCTTCTCGAAAAGCGCGGATACCGCTGCCTAATTCTCCGGCGACCTTGCTGATGCGGCCTACACCGAAGAGCAGCACGACGATAAAAAAAATAATGAGCAATTCACCGGGACCAATATCCATTTTATCTCCTTTAGACCACCAATTTGTATACCAACTCAAGCTACTCAAGCTGATTATATTCTCTTGGGGGCCGTCGATCCTTATGTGTGCTTTATTGCAACCTTAAAGCGCGATAAGGGGACGACATGCCGGGCAACGCACCATGCCGGGGGAAATTTAAACTTAAAGTCCTTGACAGGCGCGGTAAGCTTTGGTATTCTAAAATAAAGCATCTACCGACCGTTCGGTAGGGATACGGGTGGAGCGTAGAATGACACGAGACGAAATCCTGGAAGCCGCAGCTCAAATTTTCAGCCACAAAGGATTCCATGCCGCCTCCATGCAAGATATCGCCCAGGCGGTCAATTTACAAAAAGCCAGTCTTTATTATCACGTCTCCAGTAAACAGGAGATCCTGCTCGATCTCTTGGACCGGGCGCTAGACCTGCTCATCGAGCGCATGCAGTCGGTTATGTCTCAGCCTTTGCCGGCGGATCACAAGCTGCGGCTTGCGATCCGTACCTATATGGATGTGATTATGGAGAACCGGGATTTGGCCTCCGTTTTGCTTCTGGAGCACCGTTCCCTGGAACCCGAGTTACACGACCGCCACATACCGCGCCGCGACCGCTTCGAAAAGTTGTGGCGCGATTTGATTCAAGAGGGTTTGGACCAGGGTGTATTCTGCTGCTGCGAACCGACTCAAACGGCGCGTGCCTTGCTCGGTGTGATGAACTGGACCATCACCTGGTATTCCCCCAACGGGCAGCTTACACCGGAAGAAATCGCCAACCAATACGTAGATTTGTTCTTGCGAGGATTGTTAGCCCGCTGAGTAGTCTTATGGAGTCCCACATCGTTTCTAAAGCGCAAGCCGTCAATATTTTCCGAACTTCCGCCGGAGCTGAGATTTTCCAAATCCCGGTGGAGGTATTTCCCGATTTCTGGGGTTTTGTATACCTGGTTTTAGTGCAACAGGCAGCCGATGGACTGGGCGATGGTCGGGATGCCAGCCCTGGCGATGGAGAGTACCGGGTACTCATCGACACCGGTTCTGGTTTCGGAAACTGCAACCAACACCTGGAAAACGGCTTGCAGGCTGTATCCGAACATACCGGTCGCAGCCTCCAGCTTTCAGATCTGACCCACGTTTTTATCACCCATGGGCATATTGACCACTTCGGGGGACTCTCATACGTCCGGTCGCGCACGCCGGCGCGCATTGGTGTGCACGAGCTTGATCTGCGCAATTTAACCAATTACGAGGAGCGCCTGATTCTGGTCTCCCGCCGCTTGGACGCCTTCCTGATTGAGGCCGGTGTTTCCCCACAGCGGCGCCATACGCTCACCGATATGTATAAGCTCACGAAGAGTTTGTACCGCTCGGTCAAGGTTGATTTCACTTATGAAGCGCTTGGAATGCGCCTCGGCCCCTTCCAGATGTTGCATGTCCCGGGTCATTCCGCCGGGCATGTCGTTATCCGATTACACGACGTTCTTTTCAGCGGCGACCATGTCCTCGACCGTACCAGCCCGCACCAATCCCCCGAACACCTGACATTGTCAACTGGGTTGCGCCATTATCTGCATTCATTGGAACTTCTGCGCCCGTGGGCGGCTGGTGTGCGCCTGACCCTGGGTGGGCACAAGGACGCTATGCGTGACTTGCCCAAACGCTTAGATCAGATTCGGGCTCTTCATCAAGATCGTCTGGCGCAAGTCACGCAACTCTTGGAAGCGCCTCACACGGTTTCCGATGTATCCCACAAGCTGTTTGGGGAGGTGCATGGCTACAACGTATTGTTGGCTTTAGAAGAAGCTGGCGCCCATGTGGAATATCTTTACCAATTAGGCAAGCTGGGTATAAACAACCTGGCTGAATTGGAAAATAATCCCAATCCGACGCCGATTCTCTATTACCGTCTTTAGAGGTGAAAGAGTTCGTATCCGGAGTAGATGAGCGAGGTTCATAGCAGGATTGTGTGAACGCAACTTGTAGACTGGATCAGAAAAACGAATGTTCCCATTCGAATAAGGAGTGAAACCATGTATTCATTCGAACCCTCTGACGAACAAAAAATGTTAGTGGAGGCCATCAGCCGCTACGCCAGGAATGATCTACGCCCGGCAGCTCATGAGGCCGACGAGGAGGCCGAGCTGCCCGAAAAACTGATAGAAAAGGGCTGGGAGCTGGGTTACCTGCAGGCTTCCATTCCCGAGCAATACGGGGGTTTTGGCGAGCGCTCGGCGGTGACCGGCGCGCTGGCAGCCGAGGAATTGGCCTGGGGGGATCTGGCGGGCGCCCTGGCGGTGATGGCGCCGGGATTGTATACACAGCCGATACTGCTGGCGGGGACGGAGCAGCAGAAGGAAACCTATATTCCCCCGGTTATCGAAGCGGAATGGCAGCCGTACACGGCGGCTTTGATCGAGAAAAAATTCGATTTTGATCCCAATGACCTGGATACCCGCGCTGAGGAAGACGGCGATGCATATGTGCTGCGTGGCGAAAAGGTCTACGTTCCATACGCCTCTCAGGCACAAGGCATGATTGTTTATGCCAAATTGGACGGCCGTACGCAAGGCTTCATTGTCCCCCATGGCGCG
>Ga0207752_1000170_pt1 | contig 30187 bp, 25 predicted proteins | sample Pon2CUnioCityCA_6_FD_187272 | JGI IMG/M metagenome (GOLD analysis project Ga0207752, IMG submission 187272) | Marine sediment microbial community from Union City, CA, USA - Pond 2C Sediment 2 (SPAdes) | ecosystem: Environmental > Aquatic > Marine > Intertidal zone > Salt pond sediment ... | reverse complement strand
ATAAAACTTTGCGGCCTCCTCTGCCTGGTTATCGAACCACAGATATGGCGTGATTTTCTGTTCGCTGGGATTACGCTTTGTCATCGTTACTTCTCCTTAGTTGAGTACAACAACCATCAAGAAACAATACAATTCGCTTAAGGGAACGGGACTGAGGCAGGTAACTGCCGTTGAGCGCAGAAATCAATCGGGGAGTATCGTCGTCAGCGTCAGTGCTATACCGGTGCTGCCTCATGTTCCTTGAGGAATGGCATCACTATTGGGAGCAACAGGTCCGCGCGTGCGAAAGAGGTGTAATGGTTCGTACCCGGCAGGATGGCCAGTTGCGAAGCGGGCATACTCCCCTGTACATCCACCTTGCCGCCACCCATCAGCGTGTACATCTCCGCGGCATGCTCGAGGCGCACGAAGTCGGCATCGCCCACCACGATCAGCGTGGGCGCCTCGATCGCGGCAAAATCCTCGGTCCAATCATAATCGCCGCTCATCAGCTCACCCATCTTGCCCACCAGCACCGGCCAATCTTGCGGTCTCGGCGCGCTGGCCCTGTACGCCTTGTACATCGGCGTGTCCTTCATCGCCTCGGCGGCGTCGCCGTTCATCGACCCTGAAGAAGCGACGATTTCCGGATACCAGCCCTCAGATCTGCAGGGAGCGGAGACAATTACCAATTTGCCGACTACTTCAGGGTGGCGAATCGCCGTCTGCAGCGCGACACCACCTCCCATGCTGTAACCGAAAATGTCAGCCGTTTCCAGCGCCAGATGCTCGAGGAGCGCGGCGACGTCGTCGGCCATCAACTCCAGCCGTAGCGGGCGGTCAATATCGGCCGTGTGTCCGTGCCCCTGCAACTCCACGCCGACAACCTGCCAGCGCCCGGCCAGGGCGGGTAGAAGCTCCCCGAACATGCCGATTGTGCCAAAGCCCCCATGGAGCAGCACCAGCGGTCTGCCGGTGCCGTGAATTTCATAGTACAGGTTGAGGCCGTTAACGGCTGCATAACCGCCGTGAGCGCTCGTCTTACTGCCGTCCAGATTACGTACACTTCTGATCATGGCTGTATTCTCCTGTTTTGGTTTGGTTCACACATCGCCGAAATCGTTTGAAGGTTAATCGTTTCTTCTAAGCCGGCAACTCTTAAGTGCGCTATCCGTGCCGCTCGTTCCCTGGTGTACGGGTCGCATTCTCTCCAGAGTGGCCCTGGGGCGGAACTGGACGGTCCGGCACGGATTATTCTTATTTGCTTCTCACTGTCGGGCCCACAACTAACTCGGCGTTGAATCTGCTGCTGACAATTCTGCAGGCAGCAGCCACGCGTCCGGTAAGATCAGGTTGAGGGGTGATCCGGCAAAGACTTCTGAGATGGCGCTTGAACAATTACTGGATAGCACATATGTTCTATAACATTCTAAAAGAGTTACTTCAAAAAGTCAAGTACAAATTCCGATCTAATGTCAAGGGGAATCCAATTGCACAACGCGCCCCTCCGTCCCATCTACCACCACCCGCTGCCCGTCCGCAATCCGGCGCGTCGCCTGCGACACCCCCACCACCGCCGGCAGCCCATACTCCCGCGCCACGATCGCCCCGTGCGAAAGCTGTCCCCCCACCTCCAGCACCAGCCCCCCAATCGTCGCAAAGACCGGCGTCCAGCCCGGATCGGTGGCATGTGTTACCAGAATCTCGCCCGGTCGCAGCCGGCTGGCCTCGGCCGGTGATTGCACCACCCGCGCGATCCCTTCCACCCGGCCGGCGCTCGCCGCCATACCCCTTAACGCCTCTCCTCCTGCCGCCTCATCTACCACCGGTTCGCCCGCCGCATCCAGCGCTTCCGGCGCCGTCTGCGTACACCAATACTCATACGCCTGGCGCCGGGCCGTCACGATTTCCCGGATATCCAGATCGGTCCCGGCCGGATCCCCCGCCGCCAACACTGCCTTAACCTCGCCGACTACCAGGAAATAGAAATCGTCCGCCTTCGCCAGCCAGCCGCGCGCCGCCCACCGTTCCGCCAGGGCCGCATACAGATGGCGGATCGGCAGCAGCAACTTCACCAGGTAATGTTGCCCGTTGTCCCGCAGGCGCATCATCCGTTTCAGGCGGGCCAGCCCGCTCCGGAAATATGCCCGGCGGAAGGGGTCCACCGCTTGCTCCACCTCGGCTACCGCCTCCGCCTGGCGCCGCGCCGCCTGCCCTCCATCATCCGCCACCGCCCGTGGCACCTCGCCCCCATCCAGATAACCGGCAACCATTTCAATCACCGGTTCCGGCGCCTCAATCCAACGCGGGTGGCGCCACTCCGCCTCAATCGGCGCCCGGTGACCGTGCCGCTGCAAGAAGGCGTCCAGCCTCTCCAGCGCCGGGGCCGCTGCCGGTATTTCCCGTAATTGCGCCAGCGCTACCGCCGGCTCATTCTCCACCACCACTTCCGCTACGCCGGCTGCGTCCACTGCCTGCGCCACCGCCCACAGGTCCGGTACCATCTCCGCCGCAATCACCCCATCCAGTCCGGCCAGCAATTCATAGACCAGATCCGGCCGGCCCACCGCCTTCTCCAGGAAGGAGTGCATCAGGTAAAAGCTCGTCAGCCCCATCGACAGAATCTGCCCGTGGTACCCCATGTAATGCATTAACCGCGGGTACCACTCGCGTTGCGCTTCCACCCACAGCGCCTCATCGCCCAACCCTGACAGATCCCGCGCCATAAATTCGTCCACCTGGCGGTCTATCTCCTCAAAGCTCTCCTCAAATACCTTGGCGTTCCGCTCCCAGCGCAGCGTCATTGGCACCACCAGCGGCAGCCGCCGCAACAGCGTGCCCCAACGCCAGCGATCCTGCTCCGGCCGGATTCGCTCCGGCCGGGCCAGCGTTGGCGCCGCCATCGAAGCCGGCATTCCATAAAACTCGCTAAAGAAGTGAACCAGCGCCCCTTCATTCATGTACACCCGCCCGTACGCCCGCCGTGCCCAGGCCACCCCGGCCAGCGCCGCTTCGGCGACCCCCTCAAACGTGCCCGCCATATTCTCGTTCAACATCGGGGCCGCCGTCGACCACGTAAACGGCGTCACCGGTTCTGGCCAGCGTTCTCCCACATCCGCCTGGGTCCAGAAATCAAAATCATTGGCCAGTACGTCCACCGGCGGCCACACGTCGTCACCCGGCACACCGGGCGGCGGGGCCACCGCCGTCACCGGCCGTGATTGCAGAATGGCCAGCTCGCCCGCCGCCAGCGCCCACTCAATATCCTGGGGTGCGCCAAACGCTTCCTCGATCGCCCGCCCCAGGCGCGCCAGCTCCGCCGCGTCCGCATCACCCAAAGCAACCGCGTGCTGCCTCTCGCCAGCTACCTCCGCTTCCGCCGTACCCCCATCGGCGACCACCGTCATCACCGCCTTCTCCCCGACCGTCCGCTCGCGCACCCGCCCGCTTTCCCTTTCCACCACGAGGGTATCAGGATTCACCCGTCCCCCAACCAATGTCTCTCCTAATCCCCACGTGGCGTTGATCACCATCTCTTCCCCGTTTCCCGTTACCGGGTTTACTGTGAACAACACCCCCGCCACCTCCGCGGGCACCAGCGCCTGCACCACCACCGCCAGGCTCACCTTTTCGGCCGGGATCCCCTGTCGCGCCCGGTAAGCCATCGCCCGCGCCGTCCACAGGCTACTCCAACAACCGACCACCGCCTCCTGTAGCGCTACCTCCCCTTGCACATTCAGGTACGTATCCTGTTGCCCGGCAAAGCTTGCCTCCGGCAAATCCTCCGCCGTCGCCGAAGAACGCACTGCCACCGCCTCCACTTCTGCCGGCAACGCCCGGAAGGCGCCAAGCAACGCCTCCTCTACCCCTGCCGGCACCTCGCTCCGCTCAAACGCTGCTCGGAGTGCCTGCGACGCTGCCTCAAAGGAGGACGGCTTTGCCACATCCACCTTTCCAGTTTCACTGCCGACCACGGCCGACAGGCCGTTCGCTTCCACGAACGCATCGTAGGCCGCGGTCGTCAGCACAAAACCCGGCGGCACCGGGAATCCCCCATCCAGCAAACGGCGCAGATTGGCCCCTTTCCCCCCGGCCGTAGCCAGGGTAACGGCAGGTGAAGAGAGCGGGAGTGTGTATTGGGTCATTTTTTCCTTTCCTTTCGCTTGGCCTTCACAACTCGGTTCTTCTTGACCGCTAAAAACCGAGTTTTTCGACCGGACCATTCTCACTGACCAGACAACCTTTGTCAAAAACTCCGTTTTTCAATATCCTCATCTCCATGAGCCAGGTGACCTTTCGCTTCTACGCCGGTCTGAACCAATTTCTGCCCGCCTCCCAGCGGGGCCAGACCCTCTCCTACTCCCTCAACGGCCCTACCGCCGTCAAGCACCCCATCGAAGCCCTGGGCGTGCCGCACACCGAAGTAGACCTGATCCTGGCCGGTGGCGAATCGGTCGCCTTCGACCACCTCTTGCGGCCCGGCGAACACATCGGCGTTTACCCGCCCTTCACCACCCTGGATGTAACACCGCTCCAACGCCTGCGCCCGCCCCTTCCCCGGCCGCCACGCTTCATTCTTGACGTCCACCTCGGCCAGTTGGCCACTTACCTCCGCCTGCTCGGCTTCGATACCCTCTACCGTAACGATTATGAAGACGAGGAACTGGCCGCCATCTCCGCCGCCGAAGCCCGCGTCCTCATCACCCGGGACCGGCGCTTGCTGATGCGTAGCCGGGTCGTCTATGGCTTCTGTCTCCACACTCGCGATTCCGAAGAGCAGTTACAGACCGTCCTCCGCCGCTACCAGCTCTTCGATAATTTCACCCCCGGCCAGCGCTGCCTCCGCTGCAACGGCGAATTGCAGCCGGTACCTAAAGCGGAAATCCTCCACCGGCTGGAGCCCAGGACAAAGAAATACTTTGACGAGTTCCATATCTGCCCCCAGTGCGACCGCATCTACTGGAAAGGTTCTCACTACCAGCGCATGCAGCGCTTCATCGCCCGGCTCCGGCAAAACGAAGGAGAGGACGAGTAGCAGAAAGTAGGAAGAAGTAATCTATTCAGGTAAATCAGCGTCCCAACTAACCGCCGCCCAGCGAATCGGCCAGCCCCTCAAGCGCCTGCTGCAGCGCGTCTAGCAACGGCTGCAGCCCCATCTCGTCCAACGGAATCTCCACCGGCACGTCCATCCTTACCGGTACATCTGCCCGGATCGGCACCTCGCTCTCCACCGGGACATCTACCGTAAACCGCACCGGCACCTCCACCTGAACCTGAATCGTCCGGCTGATCGGCACGTCTACCGCCAGCTCCACCGGAAACGCCGTCACGATCGGAATATCCACATCCCCGACCACCGGCAAGCGCGCCGTCACGCTCGTGTCAATCGGAATCACCGTCTCGATCGGAACCACCACCGTTTCCTCGAAAGGGATCTCCGTATCAATGGGCACCATGGTGTCAACCGGTACCACAAACGTATCGCTGAAGGGCACCGTCAATGAAATCGCCAGGGTTTCGTCAATCGCCACCGGCAGTTCAAAAGGTGCCAGCTCCACTCCTTCCATCTCCGCGGCGGCTCCTGCCAACTCTTGTTGGGCCTGCCGGCGCAGGTTGTTAAGGCTGATAATCAGCAGCACGTTCAGCAAGAGCGAGAGCAGGGCGACAAACCACAAGAGCAGGTAATGCCAGTAACGGCGCATGAGAGACTCCTTGAATGACAGTTGATCCTCGTTGGTTGAATGTTGCTGCCGGCCGGCTGGTCGCCGATCCCGGCCAGCCGGTTCAAGGACGTGATTATAGCCGTTCTCTCCCAAAAGGTGGAAATAGCTACCCCTTGCCGGCCGCGTATCCTTCGTGGCAAGCTACCCGCTTCCCTTCCGGTTACAACTGGCGCAGCACCAACCCCACGGCCACCGCCAGCAGCACGCTTGCCAGCAACTCGGCCAGGTAGAGATTTTTGCCGTCCTCCCTGGCCAGTTCCCGGCCCCCAAGCAACAGACGCGGCAATGTCACCAGAGGCACCAGGATATACTGGCCCAGCACCACAAATGTCGTAATCAATACCCGCTCCATGATGCCCACATACTTATCGGACCCCGACCGGAAATCGGGCACCACGTCCTGTACCAGACCATATACGAAAAACTTGACGGTGACCCAGGCAGGCATCAGAATAAAAGCGTAGCCCAACCCGTATGCCAGCCAGGGGTGCTGGCGCAGCGCCAGCAACAGATCCCGGCCGGGATCGAGCGGCGACAGGTAACCGGAAGCGCTCAGGGCAAAGACGATCACCCCCACGTGCAATATCTGATCCAGGGCAAAGCGAGCCAGCGCGAAACTACCCTGGTGTGGCCACCGGAATCGTTGCCTGAGCCATAACTGGCCCCCATCAATCACCATGTGGCTGCTTCCAATAAAGAACACCCACGGCCACCAGCCCGGATCAAAAAGCCGGGCGAAGAACCAAGTCGTGAGAAAAACAAGCAAGCAGTGTACCAAGACTCCTTTCTGGGAGGTGCTCTTCCAGGCAGCCAGGCCATTCCACTGTAAGATGAAATCCCCGACAAGGTGTGATAGAAATAGGGCAACAATCATCCGGTACCATCCTTGTTTGTCGTTGCCTACATCATACGACAGAAAGGGGACACATGCTGTGTCCTATTTCACAGTACCGCGAATAGTTTTCTTACGCCCTTATTCATCTATTGGTTAGGAGTTTATGCTCCCTCAAAGTCACATCGGCTACACACTCCTGAGCTACCGGCTGGCCCAGAAATGGGTGCCGGCCGCTCGCCATGCCGACTACCGCCTGCTCGCCGTGGCTGCCATTGTTCCCGACCTTCTTGACAAGCCCCTCGTCCTCGCTACCTACCATCGCTGGGCGGCAACGAAGTTGCTGGCTCATACCGGGCTCTGGCACCTGCTTCTGCTGCTCTTCGTTTTCTGGCGAAAGCCGGGCTGGTGGCCCTACGCTCTCGCCGCCAACGGACACCTGCTCGCCGACGCGCTCTGGCACCAACCCCGGACCTTGTTTTGGCCCGGGTTGGGCCGCCATTTCCACCGGCGGCACCCGCCCGGCTGGCCTCGAACCCGCTTAATCGATCATTTGCGCCATCTTCTGCGCACGAGCCGCCATCGGCGGGCTCGAAACCTGGAAATCGGCGGTGGCCTCGCCCTGCTGCTCTTTATCTGGCTCGCGCGCCTTTTCCACCCGGGCCACCTCTGGCGGTTTCTACGCACCGGCCGCGTCTGAGCTGTGCTTGCGCCCCTTAGCTTCCCCCAATTGCCGCCTTTAGGGCGGCAATGTTTTTGTCTACCGGAGCCACGTCGTTGAAGATCGTACTTCCCACTACCAGAACCGTCGCTCCGGCTGCCACGACTTCGGCCACATTGTGCGGCTTGATCCCCCCATCCACCGACAACCAGGCTGTAGAACCGATAGCGTCCAGCATCTTTCGTACCCGTCGGATCTTTTCTGTACTGCCCGGAATATACGATTGCCCGCCAAAGCCGGGATTAACCGACATCACCAGCACCAGGTCTACGTCGCCCAGAATCTCCTCCAGCATCACCACCGGCGTAGCCGGGTTCAGGGTCACTCCGGCCATTATTCCCAGCTCGTTGATCTGCTGTATCGTGCGGTGCAGATGGGGGCACGTCTCCACGTGGACGGTAATGATATCGGCCCCGGCCGTGGCAAACGCTTCCACGTAATCCTCCGGGTTTTCGATCATCAGATGGACGTCAAGTAGGGCCCCTTCGTGCTCCGCGACCACCGGCTTCAGGGCCTTCGCAACCAGCGGGCCAACAGTGAGGTTTGGCACAAAATGGCCGTCCATCACATCCAGGTGCAGCCAGTCAGCGCCCGCCCCCAGCGCCTGCCGGACCAGTTCTCCCAATCGCGTGAAATCTGCCGATAGAATCGAGGGAGAGAGCAGCACGTTGCTCTGTTCCATGACGTTAATCTCCAACCAGCGCGAGAGCCGCTTCAACCATCGCTTCTGCGGTAATCCCCAACTCCTCATAAACCCGCTCGTAGGGGGCAGAAGCACCAAAGCGGTTTAGGGCCACAATCCGCCCCTCGTCGCCCACATACCGCTCCCAACCGAAGGAGGCTGCCGCTTCCACTGCCACCCGCGCCGTGATCGCTGCCGGCAGCACCTGCTCCCGGTACGCCTCCGGCTGGGCCTCAAACAGCGACCAGCACGGCATCGATACCACCCGCGCCTGCACCCCCTTCTCGGCCAGCATCCGCTGGGCCTTCAGGGCAATATGCACCTCCGAGCCACTACTCAGCAACAGCACCTCTGGCACCTCCACATCGCTGAGCACGTAAGCACCCCGCGCCGCGCCACTGGCCGGAGCGTACTGCCCGCGATCCAGCGTCACCAGCTTTTGCCGCGTCAACACCAGGGCCGTCGGGCCGTCCTTCCGGGCCAGGGCCACCTGCCAGCCCACAACCGTTTCATTGGCATCGGCCGGGCGGAAGGTACACATGTTAGGAATCGCCCTCAGACTCGCTAGATGCTCTATCGGCTGGTGCGTCGGCCCATCTTCGCCCAGGCCAATACTATCGTGGGTAAAGACGTAAATGACCGGAAGACTCATCATCGCCGCCAGCCGTATCGTCGGCCGCATGTAGTCGGAAAAGACGAGAAATGTACCGCCATAGGGGCGAATTCCTCCATGCAGGGCCATCCCGTTCAATGCCGTGCCCATTCCATGCTCGCGAATGCCATAGTGGATGTAGCGCCCTGCAAAGCTAGCTCTGGTCAGCGCCTCGATCTCTCCTGCCTTCGTTTTGTTGGAGCCGGTCAGGTCCGCCGAGCCCCCAACCAGCCATGGAATCCGTGGCAGCAATGTGCCCAGGACCTGGCCCGATGCCGCGCGGGTAGCCAGCTTTTCCCCCGGGGCAAAGGCCGGTAGATCCTGATCCCAGCTTTCCGGCAGCACCCCGTTTAGGGCAGCCTGGTAAGTGGCCGCCAGTTCCGGATACGCTTCTTCATAGCGGGCCAGCACCTGTTCCCATGCCTCCTGCTGCGCCTCAGCATTTTCCGGCCGCATATAATCATAGGCAGCATCGGGCACGTAGAATTTCGCTTCCGCCGGCCAGCCCAGGTTCTCTTTAGTGCGCCGGATCTCCTCCTCGCCAAACGGTTCGCCATGGGCGCTGGCCGTATCTTGTTTGTGCGGGCTACCAAAACCGATGTGGGTGCGCATAATAATAATCGAGGGCCGGTCGCTCTCAGCTCTGGCAGACTTAATCGCCGCTGCCAGCGCCTCAGGATCATGGCCGTTCACCTGCTGCGTGTGCCAGCGGTAAGCGCGGAAACGCTGATCCACGTCATCGCTCCAGGCCAGATCAGTGGAGCCGTCGATCGTAATCTTGTTGTCGTCGTAAAAGACAATTAATTTCCCGAGTCCCAGATGCCCGGCCAGAGATGCGGACTCATGCGATACGCCCTCCATCAGATCGCCATCACTGGCGATGACATAAGTATAATGGTCGACGATTTCGTAATCCGGCCGGTTAAAATGGGCGGCCAGCCAGCGCTCGGCAATCGCCATCCCCACGGCATTGCCCAATCCCTGTCCCAATGGCCCGGTGGTCGTTTCAATCCCTTCCGTCTTAAAGTTCTCCGGATGCCCAGGGGTGTGGCTACCCCACTGGCGGAAATTCTTGATCTCCTCCAGCGATAAATCATACCCGCTGAGGTGAAGCAGGCTGTAGAGCAACATCGACGCGTGTCCGGCCGAAAGCACAAAACGATCCCGGTCCGGCCACTGTGGATCGGCCGGATTGTGCTTGAGAAACTGCTTCCACAGGACAACACCCAGGTCTGCCAGACCCATCGGCGTACCCGGATGCCCTGATTCCGCCGCCTGCACGGCGTCCATGGCCAACTCCCGGATCGTGTTCGCTGCTAATTCATGTTCGCTATAATGGCTAAAATCATACATGCTCTCTACTCTCCAGTCTCTAATCTCCAATCGCGAGCGCGGCCGGTCACTACCTCGGCCCCATCCGTAGCGCCCCGTCCAGCCGGATGACTTCCCCATTCAACATCGGGTTCTCAATTACCTGCTCGACCAGCAGCGCGTATTCTTCTGGTTTACCCAGCCGTGGCGGGAAAGGCGTCTGGGCACCTAGCGATGCCCGCACCGCTTCCGGCAGTTGAGCCAGCATTGGGGTGTCGAAGATGCCGGGTGCAATCGTCACCATCCGGATCCCCTGCCGGGCCAATTCTCTGGCAATGGGCAGCGTCATGCCCACCACACCCCCTTTTGAAGCGGAATACGCGGCCTGGCCAATCTGACCTTCAAAGGCCGCCACCGATGCTGTCGCAACGATCACCCCCCTCTCCCCGCTCGCGTTCTCCTCTGTCTGGGCCATCGCCGCCGCGGCCAGGCGAATCACATTAAAGGTGCCCAGGAGATTTACCTCCAGAACCTTGCGGAACAAGGTCAGGCTATGGGGGCCATCCTTTGCCAACACCTTGGCTGCGGCACCGATACCGGCGCAATTGATCACGCCCCGCAACGCACCCGAACTGAGTGCGACATTTACCGCCGCCTGGACACTTGCCTCGTCTGTGACATCAGTCCGGACGAAATGCACCCCGGTCCCCAATTCCTCGGCCAATGCTTCTCCCGCCTCCTGCTTGATGTCGGCGATCACAACGTGGGCGCCCTGCCTTACCAGTCGCCGCACTGTTGCTTCTCCCAGTCCGGAACTGCCCCCGGTGACGAGAAAAGCGTTATTCTTGATCTCCATCGTTCACTCCTGGATGGTTATTGGTTGTCAGTCATGCGCGGGTTCCTCTACCCGCTCGTGCTGCCGGGCAAACTGGATCACTCCCCACCGGCCGGAAGTTGTCCACGGCACCCCTTCCGCGGTGAGCGCGAAGAGTTGTTCGGCCTCAATTCCCGCTGCCAGATCTGACTTGAGCGTGCGCAATGCCAGCAACGGCGCGGGGAAATAGCTCACAATCTGGTCAAATGGCGTCGTAAAAGCCCAATGCCGGTCCCCCAGCAGGCGCCGGTAATTAGCATCCCCTTTGCTCAGTACCAGGGTCGCCTTTGCCAGCGTTTCGCGCATATCCGCCGTCATCTCCCACGCCGCCAGGGGCGAATTCCAGAAACGGTTTTGACTCAGCGTCACTTGCTCCTCGTTCAGATATTGCTGTAGCCGCCCGCCGAAAGCGGCCACGGCCGGCTCCCCGGCTGCCGCCAGGATATCAATCGTCTGGCGCACATCCTGGATCAGCGCGTCTGAGACAAAAAGCGGGTAGGCCTTCAGATGGAGGTGCACCGTCCCAGCCAGATTGCTGTCAAGGAAATAGTCGACCAGCGCCAGATCACTCACCAGTTCAAAGGCGGCATTGTCCATCAGTATGTCAATCCGTAAGGTACCACCACGCCCTTCCAGGTAGCGCACCACTGCTCCCCGCTCGTCGGCCACCAGGTAATCGTCCTTGTCATCCCTATCGTGGCCTTCAGGATCACCTTCATCTGCATCGAGCTGCTCCTTCGAGCCGCCCGGCCACATGCTTAAATCGCCCTGGTTACCCCAAAGGGCAATGGCCAAAAAAGTCGCCAGATCGTCCTTAGCCCACCCTTCTTGCCGCCGCGCTGCGAGTTGGGCCGCCAGTGCCTGGACTCGCTCCCAGCTTTCTTCCAGACTCCTCTGCTTTTGAGGTGCGAAGGGATCGGCATGATTTCCCGGCCCGGCCATGAAGTAGCCGGTAGCTTCCAGAATTCGCCTGTAAAAATAGACTTCCGCAAAGAACCAGGGCACCTCAAGCCAGTTATCCTCCAGATAGGGCGCGACATAGTTGACCCACGCCTCTGTATCGGGCGCCGCCGCATCCTGCAACAGGCGAATTTTCGCCTTGGGAATCTCCGCTAACAGCTCTTCCAGGCGCGCAACCACACCTGGCGCGAAATCATTTGTGGCCAGCAAACGCTGTCCTATGCGGGGCAAGCGTGTGACAATTGAATGATAAGCGAAGGAGTCGTACTCGCTACCCCGCAGTGGCGCCGGAATAGGCAGCAACGGTCTAGGTAAAGCGCTCATGCGATGATGTTCCTGCAACCAACAATGGTGTAAGCACGCAATCGAAGTGACACATGCCCCTATTGTACTGCAAATTGGCGCTAATGAAACCGGATTCGCACGACTTGCAATCCTGGCACCAATGATATCGATCGGGCTGGAAGAGGCGGCACGCAAACTGGCGGTAGCCGCTCCGGCCCGGTTGGAGAGTACCAGGGAAAGCGTGGTGACAACGGCAACGAGCGTGGTTCAGAATTTAGACCGGTCTGACATCATGCGAGCCGCTCTCGCGCACCCCGGCCGGCGAAACCTCAATAAATTCTGCTTTCTCCTGTAACTCTCCGATGGTGAAGGCCCCGCCATAGCTGAGGCCCGAACGAAGGCCGCCGGTTAGCTGGTGGAGGATCTCGTGCACGTGCCCCCGATAAGGCACCACCGCCTCAACCCCTTCCGGCACAACCTTATCCCAATCCTCCTGGTCCTCCGCGCTTTCATCGTGCATGGTCTTCTCCGCCTGCCGGCGACCCATCGCCGCACCCAGCGAAGCCATTCCGCGCACAACTTTCACCTTCTGCCCATTACGGATGACGGGTGCACCCGGCGCCTCCTCGCTCCCGGCAAAGAGACTGCCAATCATCACCGTGCTCGCCCCTGCTGCCAACGCCTTGACCATGTCTCCCGAGGTGCGGATACCGCCGTCGGCAATCACCGGTACCGGCCGCTCCAGGCCGCCCGCCCCTGCTACGCTATCCATAATGGCCGTTAATTGGGGCACGCCAAAGCCGGTCACAATCCGGGTCGTGCAAATCGAGCCGGGACCAATGCCTACCTTGACCGCATCGGCGCCCGCCTCTGCCAGTTCCCGCGCCCCGTCCGCCGAAGCCACGTTCCCGGCAATCAATTGCGCCTCTGGAAAACGCCGGCGTAACCTCTGGAGCATCTCGATGGCGTGGTCTGCATGTCCGTGGGCAATATCCAACACCAGCACATCCGCCCCGGCCGCCAGCAGGGTCTCGGCCCGCTCCACCTCTCTTTCCGCTACCCCTATCGCCGCCCCCACCTGCAGTCGCCCCTTCTTATCCTTGGTCGCATCCGGGTAACGGGCAGGTTTGCTTACATCCTGGGCCGTAATCAACCCCACCAGATTTCCCTCTTCATCCAGCACCGGCAACTTCTCCAGCCGGTGTTCGTAAAGCACGGTCCGTGCCTCGTCCAGAGACACCTCCGGTCCCACACTCACAATCCTATCCGGCATCGTCATCACGTCCCTCACCCGCAACCCTTCATCATCCGGTGCCAGGAATAGGTCCCGCTGGGTAATCAAACCCACCAACTTGCTCTTGCCGTTGGTCACCACCAGCCCCCCAACATCATGCTCCTTCATCAACGCCGCTGCCTCTTGAATTGGCGCATCCTGGGCGATAGCGTAGGGATCCTCGACCATGAACCCCTCCGCCCGTTTTACCTGTTGCACCTGCTGGGCCTGCACCGCTATGGGCATAAAGCGATGGATAATTCCGATCCCGCCGGAACGGGCCATCGCGATCGCCATCGCGGTTTCCGTCACTGTGTCCATGTTAGCGCTGACCACCGGGATCTTTAACCGGATGCGGGGCGTGAGCCAGGTAGAGGTATCCACGTCTCCTCGGGAGGCGACCGGCGACCGTTTCGGTACCAGCAGAACGTCGTCAAAGGTTAAGCCTTTTCTCTCGCGGATTTTCATATTCTTACCCTCATCGCGGCTATCTGTGGAAATGCCGTCCACTTCTATTATAACGCGTATCTCCAGGCGCGAAGGCAGGATTTTCGGCAAAAGGAACCGCGCTCCTCCAACACTCCTTCTCGACCAGGCGGGGCTCCCGGCGAGCGGCGTCGAAGGCGACGAAGCTGGAAAGATAAGGGCGGATTGCATGAAAAAAAGCCCTTCAATGAAGGGCTCTTTTCCGGCTCCCCCCTCAAGGGAAGAGGTCACCAATAGGATAACACCTGGCCGCGCATCACGCCTGTGACGACGGTACCCATCTGTTTAGTACGTGCGTACTGAAAATGGAAAGCTTGCTTTGAACTGCGTCAGGCCCACACCGGCACCGCCTCACACTTCCTCTTCCGGCTCCCGGTCACGCCAGAACCAGGCAATAATCACCACATTTACCACTACCCCCATCAGGGCAGTAGCCGGAGTCACCAGACCATACCGGGCACGCCCACCGCTCGCCAAAGGCATAAAAGCTATGCCTAATCCCAGCAGCGCTCCCAGCCCGTGCAATAGGATCACTACTCCTCGGGCCCACACCTGCTCATACCAGAGACCGATACCTACGGTGACGGCTACCGCGCCCGCCAGAAGAACGGTGATGGTCACCATCTCCTTCGCGCCCAGAGCTGTCACCATCGGGGCCGGAACGCCGTCCAGGAGCACGTAGGCTGCAAAGACAATACCGGTAAGGGCCAGCAAAATGCCGTAAATCACGGCGCAGCCAAATTTCTTTCCATCCTCGGGATACTCTTGTTCCATGACAGAAGTGTAGCGGATGAAGGTAGAAGCACAAGTGGCCACGATATCAGCGGGGGAGAACCCCACCAGATGCTGCCGGAGGTCTTCCAGATACGGCTTGCCACTGCCCGGCAAGGGTGCCGTGCGAAGTCAGGTACAATAAATCTGCCCCGGCACGTCGCCAGTAGGTGGGCAGCAGGCGCTCGGAAAGGGGGATTTGATCCTGGTACGTCAACGAGCTTTCACTCTCCGGGGCGGTGCCCCAACCAAGACGCTCCCGAACGCCAACCTGTTGCTCCCAGACCAGGCCAAACCCGCGCACCGGCCGGTACAATCCCACCGGTGGATCTTCGATCTCTTCGTCGCTCTCTTCAGACCAGACGTCAGGGAAGCGTTGCCAGGTGCCGTCGCCATAAAAGACGAAAATATCGTCGAGATTCTCTCGCCACACCATGTGCCCTCGCTCAAAGGGCTGGTATGCAATTCTCGTCTGGACGGCGGACCGCGCCGGACAGAGGTCGGGAGCAGATTCGAAGAAGTAAGCATATTCGCACGGCCACTCCACCTGAACCGTCCGGCTGGCAACGGTTGGTGAAAGCGGATCGCCGTCCGATACTTCCAGCACAAAGTCCGGGTTCCGGTAAACGCTTTCTGCTACCTCCACGGTCAGGGTTCCACTGAGGGGGATCGTCCAGGACGGGTTCAGGGCAATGGCCGTCTCGCCCCGGATCGTTGCGTCCCGGCCGGAAGCGAACCAGGCAAACGTGATCTGCTTCCCCTCTGCCAGTGGTCTGACTTCCGTCACGGCGAAGTGGTCAACGGCTACCGGAAACGGCGTCGGCGTGGCCGTCGGGCTCGGCGTGACCGTCGGAGACGGCTGGGGCACCATGGTGTTGGTCGGGCGGGGCGGCACCGGTCGCGGAGTGCGCGTCGGTGCCGGCGTGCTCTCATCCGGTTTTTTGCCATAGCAGGTGTTGAAGCTGCCGGCCGGGTGCCAGTATTCATGATCGCCAGTAACCGTAAACGCTTTGTGAAGAACCTCCTCCCCCTCTACCCGAATAATCAACTCCCACGGGCCTGAGCGTAAGCCGTCTGGCTCCGTCAGGGTGATCACGTCTTCCCCTGCGGCCGGCCCGGGCCAGGTGCAATCATAGACCACCCACTCCTCGCCTCGACTGCGCCAGATACGCTCATAATGCGCATCCGCCGGAACGTCCTCATAGCGCCAGCGGGCGTGAAGCTGTTCCACCCCCCCGCTAAAAACGGTACGTGCGTTCTCCCCGTCGTCCGCACATGGTTCCGGGCAGAAGAACGCATCAGAGAAGGTGGGCCCGGCCGGGGTCGACGTGGGAGTAACCGATGGCGTGCGCGTGGCAGTGGCCGTTGCCATGTTGTCGCTATTCGCCACACGCTGTCTCGTAGACGCCGGTTGGGCCCGCGTCGCCGTAGCCGAGGGCGTTTCCCCTGATCCGGCGGTCGACGGCACAACTTCCAGGCGCAGCGTACCGCAGCCGCTCAAAGCGAATCCTGCCAGCACCAATACGAACATCCATTTTCGGCTACTGCCTCGCTCCCGCACCGCGGCGTAGGCAAATGCCACGAGCAGGGCCAGCAGCAAACTGGCTCCGCAGAGGAGGCCGCCGGTCAAGAAAATGTTAAGTGCACGGAAGAGCGTCATTACCCTATGTTAGTCTGATAGTCTGATATCATCATGTTCTGACGATACCATGTACCTGTCACAGTTGGATGGTCGGTAGGTTACAGGATGGTGACAGCCTGTTACAATCCTGTAACAACCGTACATTGACAATACGTTGTGGGTTACCAGAAACGGGAACAGGCGCGCCGGGAGGCAATCGACGCGCCTGTCGTTGGTAGGTTCAGCGCCAGGTTTTCAGCCAGTCGAATCAGGCGATCACCTGCACGCTGCCGTTGTCTTGCTAGAGAGGTTGAACCGGTACCGGTTCCAATTCTTCCTGAGATTGAATCTCCGGCCGCGGTAAACCGCCTTCGTCGATTAGCCGGGGCACGATATCTTCCCAGTGAACGGCCATCACATGCATGCCGTTAATCCCCGGCGTATTCTTCAGCTTCTCAATCATTTCCAGGGCAATCATCACCCCTTCTTCCTGCTGTCCTTCTTTATCGCCTGCAGCGTCCATTCTCCTGACGATCTCCGGCGGCACCATCACGCCCGGAACGTCTTCCGCCATAAAGTGAGCGGCCCGCGCACTCTTTAGCGGGATCAGGCCCGGAAGCAGATAAACCTTGTCCAACAGGTTGCGTTGGTCCAGCGCCTCCAGCCATTCCAGGAAGCCGTTATAGTCGAAGATCGGCTGTGTCTGGATAAATTGCGCGCCGGCGTTTATCTTCTTCTCGACACGAATTGCCTCGAAGCGGGGCGGCGCCCCGAAGGGCGAGGAAGCGGCACCCAGGAACCATTCGGGCCGGCGCTTGATATTGCGCCCGTCCAGATAACGGCCCTCATCTCGCATCCGCCGCAACATCCACAATACCTGGACGGCGTCCATGTCGAACTGATCCGGTTTGGCCATCGGCCCTGGACCGAAACGCTGGTGATCACCACTGAGACAAAGGATATTGCGAATGCCTAATCCGGCCGCCCCCATGGCGTCTGCTTCGATAATTACCCGCGTCCGATCTCGCGCCTGCAACTGCATCACCGGCTCCAACCCCGCATCCATGGCAATCTTGCTCGAGGCCATGCTGTTCATCCGGGGCGCAGCCGACGCGTTGTCGGTGAAATTGACAGCAGCCACGTACCCTTGCAACCAGCCCACCTTCTTCTCGATGATGTCGCCGGAAGCACCCAGTGGCGGGGCGATTTCCGCCGTCGTCACGAAATTGCCGGTGCGCAGGTTCGCTTCCAGCAACGAAACGGGCGCATCGTACGCAGGCGGATGATACGCTGCATCACCCTGCCACCAATCCGGTTGCCGCACGCTTAAGAAGAACCCATCCCAATCTTCGTCAAACTTCTCCCGATTTGTGAAGAACTCTCGCAGACGCGGGCTATCTTCGTCTGCCCGCCATTGCCTCACCACATCCAGCCACGTCTCGTGGCCGGCCTTGGCCCCGTCAATCGGCGCGTTAATCTCCAGCAATTTGTCAAGTCGCCCCATGCGCTCGGCCCGGTCATAGATCTGGTACCAGGTACACGGCCGGGTGGGATCAACCTCACACCGATCTGGCGAAGCGCCGCCGCAAAGTCCATTCCGCAGCCCTTTCGGGCAGGTCATCGGACAGATAAAAGCAGTTTCCTGCAAAATGCAATTGCCGCACATGCGACAACCAAACAACTGCCCTTTCAGCGCCCGCTCAAAAGCGGTAAAGATACGGAGGGGAATCGTCTCGTCCTCACGGCTTACCGGACTGAAAGGGGGTTGGTAACGTCTCGGAGAAAAGATGGGCATAATCGGCCTCCTCACCACGAACCCCTGGATCGCGATTCGTTCAAATGTTCATCGTTAAATTAAAATGCGCCAACCACTTGTACATATCTATACTTTGTGGAATAATACTACAAAAGGTAATATATTAGAAATATATCAGACCCGTTAGTGATATTTGTCCCTAATATCCGTGACATTCTGCATTGTCTTGAACGGGATTACCCTTTATCAATAGACTGCGTTTATGCTAGACTGTCAATGGCTACCATACCAGGAAGAGGTTGCCCCGACACGATAATTGACCTTTTTCTTTCGCAGGCTTTGATATATTATTAATATACTACCAACCGTGCCGGAACGAGAGGTTCCACCATTGTACTCACGAGATATCACCTCTAAGACAACGCTTGGACCGAACAGTTGGAACGCATAATGTCGCGATTGCCGCCAGAAACCAGATATTCACGCAGAATAGAGAGCCCACGGCTGATGGTCGCCATAGCGACACAGGCGATAGAGTGGCAGGGGCATCTGCATGATGACCGCATTTTTACAGCAACTCTTTGAAACCAGACTCGCCGGGATTACACAGCAACTCCGGCGAGTTTTTGCTTGACGACAGACTGTTCCTTTACAGCAAGAGGAAAGAACGAAAAGTTGAGAAGCGCAACGCTTCTCAGGAGGAAGTCCGGTGGCTGGCCGAGCGGCCAGGATTCCGGCGCTGTCCCGCAACTGTAAGGCCCGCTCCGATGGGTCAAGCCAGACCTTCCACACTTGTTCGCCTGATCCGGTCTACCTCCGAGGAGAGGGAGCATCTTGCTCCCTCTCTTTTCTTTTGAGGCAACCGGATAGTAGACGTGAAGAATTACGGCAAAGGAGGTGATGCTTCAGAAAAAGCAAAGGTGAAAAAGAGCGTCGCCCATGAAAGGGCACATTACCCACGTGCGACGCCCTCTTGGAAAGAAGATTTTGCCCATTACCTATTTCCGCTGACGGAGGAGAGAAATGAATTTCAAACGTTTGAGCTTACTCGTGGTACTGTTACTTCTGGCTACGTGGCTGGTGGCATGTGGCGGTGAAGAGGCTGCCGAGCCGGCCGAAGACACGACTGAAGAGACAACGACCGAAGAAACGGCAGAAGAGCCCGAAGAAGAAATGGAAGAAGCCGAAGAAGAGGCCGAGGAAGAAATGGCCGAGGGCGAAGCCTTTGTCATCGGTGTCCTTGGTCCCTTTACCGGCCCCAGCGCCCGCACCGGCGAAGAGTTCCGCACCTCGGCTGAGATGGCCCTGGACAACATTAATTACGAAATCTGCGGCACCCCCATAGAGGTCGTCTGGATCGATTCCCAATCTGATCCGGAAAGGGCCACCCGGGCCTACGAGGAAGCCGTCGTTCAGGACGGCGTCCAGGCAGCAGCCATCAACTGGCACAGCTCCGTTTCGGTTGCCGTCATGGAAGTGACAGCAAAGCACCAGGTCCCCCACTTCTTTGGCTTTGGCGCCACCGAAGTAGTCAATGAGAAGTTTGAGTCGGACCAGGAGCAGTATGGCTACTGGACGACGAAAGGCTGGCCGATTCCGCCCAAACTCTCCCAGAACTACGTCACCGCTCTGGAAGACGCCATTACTGCCGGAGAGTTTGACCCGGGCGATGAGAAACGCGCCGCAATCTACGGCGAAGACACCGACTGGGGTCGCAGCTTTGGCGACGGCCTCGCCGCCCAGTTGGAAGAAGCCGGCTGGGAAGTGGTCGATCGCCAATACTTCCCCATCGAGCAGACCGAGTTCTACTCCCTGCTCAACCGGTTCCAGGATCAGGACCTCGACCTAATTGCGGGCACCAGTACGGCGCCTCCCTCCCTCTCTGCCTTCATCAAGCAGGCGGATGAGGTCGGGCTCGAAGCATTGATTATCGCCGACGGCCTCGGCTGGGTTGGCGAGTGGTACGAGTTGACCGGTGACGCTTCCAACTACGTCATCGACCAGATCCCCGGCTGGACCACAGAAGCATCCCAGGAATTTGCTGCTGCCTTTGAAGAACGGAGCGGCCTGGAACCCAGCCCCTCCTCCGGTGGTCTTTCTTACGATGGCATGAACTTCTTCATCAAGGTCATGCAAACCGCCTGTGAGGATCATGGCTCCCTGAGCAGTGAGAACATCTACCAGACGGTGCAGGATAAGGTGTGGACCGGCGAACTGGTTTACACCGCCGAAGATGGCGCCATCGTCATGAGCGAGTACAACTTCAGCGAGCCGCCAGACCCGGTTGTGGGCAAGGGCTACTACACATTCCCCGTGCTCCAATACATGGATGGGGAAAGCCAGACAATCTGGCCGCCGGAGTTCCAGGAAAGCGCACTGATGACTCCGTCTGAGTAAGCCAACAGACGCGATAATTGCAGGGGTGGCCTAAACGGGCCACCCCTTTACCTGAGAGGGCCCTCTGTAATGGAGGGATCGTATCCAATGACAACGATACTTGAAACGGATCAGGTTCTGAAGACCTTTGGCGGGCTGACGGCTGTAGACCACGTATCGTTGAGTGTAGAGGAAGGCGAGATCTTCGGCATCATCGGACCCAATGGTGCCGGCAAAACAACCTTTCTCAACTCGATCGCGGGGACCTATGACCCAGATGGAGGCCACGTCTACTTCCTTGGCAAGGACACGACAGGCGATAGTGCCGACGCAATGTGCAAGAGGGGCATGGCCCGTACCTTCCAAATCTCCCAGCCCTTCCCCAAGATGACGGCTTTGGAAAATGTACTGGTCTCGGCCACCTTTGGCAACAAGCCCGGCGCCGTCAAAGATCCTCGCGCCTACGCCAAGGAGATGCTGGATTTCGTCGAGTTCCCCATGCCGATTCACAGTCGGGCCGATAATCTGAACACTGTCCAGCTAAAACGTCTCGATCTGGCCCGAGCGTTGGCCAGCAAGCCCCGGCTTCTGCTCCTGGACGAACTGGCAGCAGGATTGGCCACCGGCGAACTGGGTGACCTGATGGACATTATTCGCAAGATCCGGGACAGTGGTGTGACGATCATCATGATCGAACACATCATGCGCGTGATTATGGGGCTGTGTGACCGCCTGGCCGTGATCTACTATGGGGCCAAAATCGCCGAAGGGCCTACCCAGGAAGTGGCGCGTGATCCGAAGGTAGCTGAAGCTTACCTCGGCGAAGAGTATGACCTGTGATACAGGAGGAGGTCTGCCTTGCTTGAAGTACATAACCTTGATGCCGGTTACGGTTTCTTGCAGGTCCTCTGGGACGTCAACATCGACGTTGGCGAAGGAGAATTTGTCGCCCTGGTTGGACCCAATGGCGCCGGTAAATCGACCACGCTGAAATCAATTGCCGGCCTGGTAAAGCCCAAGAAAGGAGAAATCCTTTTTAAGGGTAAACCCATTACCGGTATGCCCGCTCACGAGATCAGCCAGATGGGCGTCAGCTTCGTCTCCGAGAGCCTGAACCTGTTTACCGACATGTCCATCTATGAAAATCTGTTGCTGGGCGCCTACACTATCGAGGAGAGGACGGTACAAGAGGAAAATGCGGCCTTCGTCTTCGACCTCTTCCCCCGGCTGGAAGCCCGGCGTAACCAGCTTGCCGGCACGCTCAGTGGTGGCGAGCGCAAAATGCTGGCCATCGGTCGCGGTATCATGTCCAACCCATCGCTGTTGCTGGTGGACGAGCCTTCTCTGGGCCTGGCACCCAAGCTAACCCTGGACGTCTTCCACGCCCTGGAAGCGTTACGCCAGCAGGGAGTCACCATCCTGTTGGTAGAGCAGAACGTGAACACTACCCTGCGTATTACCGATCGTGGCTACGTCCTGGAACAGGGCCAGATCGTTCTCCAGGGACCCAGCCAGGAATTGCTACAGAACGAACACGTGCGAAAAGCCTTTCTCGGCGTCTGACGCCGCGAACACCCTAACGCAATAGGAGCTGTACAGATGAGCGAAACAGCCGCTAAAGAAGCTATCAGAGAGCCCCTTTCTGTCCAGATCTGGCGCTGGTTGACGTCGGCGGCGGGGGTCACCATCGTCCTCACCATCGTCATAGCGATCATCGCCGCCATCGACGCTGGCCCCTTTATTCTGGTGAACACCGTTGTCACCGGTGGCATGTGGGCCTTGCTCTCCATGGGACTCTCTCTCGTCTTCGGCGTGATGAACATCCCCAACTTTGCCCACGGCGAATTCTTTCTGGCGGGATCCTTTACCGCTTACTTCGTCTTTAATCCTATTCGCCTGTACTTGCAGGATAATCCCAACCAGCTCCTAAGCGCTCTGGCCCCCTTCCTCGGCATTATCGCCGCCACTATCGTCGGCCTCATTCTTGGCTTCGTGCTGGAGGTGCTGGTCTTTCGCCAGTTGCGTAATCGCAGCCGCGAGCAGTGGGTGATGAATTCCTTCCTACTGACGGTGGGCATCTCTGTCGTCTTTGTCAATGCCGCCCAGCTAATCTGGGGTGCAAACTTTAGAGGGATTCCCCAGTATTGGGATGTAGAACCGTTGCGCTTTTTCAACGTTAACGTCTCCATCGACCGGCTGGCGGCCCTTGGTCTGGCAGTAGTGGCGCTGAGCGTCTTCTACTATTTCATGCGCCGCACCCAGACAGGGCGGGCGATCCGCGCCGTTGCTCAGGATGAAACCGGCGCCCAGATGGTGGGGATTGATCTTAACCGCATTCTGTTACTGACGCTGTCGCTCAGCGGCGGCCTGGCGGCGATGGCCGGGGCCAGCCTGCTTTTCATCTTTCCTGCCTACCCCTCAGCCGGCCTGAGACCCCTTTATGTGGCCTGGTACGTGGTCATCCTGGTCGGCCTGGGCAACGTGTCGGCGGCTGTTGTGGGCGGCTTCATCGTCGCCCTGCTGCAGACGCTGACCTCCTTCTACATCGGTCCCGGCTGGGAAGATGTGATTCCGACGGCGATTATCATCGTCATCCTGATCTTTAAGCCATCGGGCCTCTTCGGCAGCGAAGTCAAAGGCGTCCACGAACAATAAGGAGCGGCATGATGCAAAAGAGTGCAGACGTAGTTGTAGACGACGCACGATCCATCCGCAGCGGCCTCTCAGGCTTAATGTCCACCCTGGGCATCAGCCCAGTGGGCCTGCTTGCGGTGCTTATCCTCCTGGTCTTACCGTTCATCCCTCCCTTTAACCAGGAACATATCCTCCGCTGGCTGGTGGGCGCAGCCCTGATAGGGGCACAGGCCATTGCGTTTGACTTTACGACCGGGTATATCAATGTGGTGAACTTCGGCTTCGCCGCCTTCTTCGGCGTTGGCGCCTATACCTCCGGCCTGCTGGCAGTCAATTTGGGCCTCTCCCCCTGGATCGGGATCTTTGTCGGCGCCCTCCCTGCTGGCATTCTCGGCCTCTTCCTGGGGATCCTCACCCTGCGCCTCCGCGGCATCTTCGCCGCCGTTATGGCCTGGTTTGTGGGCCTGGCGCTACTGGGATTGACCCGCAACCTGGTGGACCTGACACGGGGGCCGATGGGCCTGAGCACGCCCACGCTACTGGAGACGTCGTCCAACCGGCCCTACTTCTACATCATCGTGGTGATGATGTTGATCACCTACTTCATCCTGAAGTGGATCGTGAACTCCCACTACGGGCTGGCCTTCCGTGCTATCGGCCAGAATTTCGACGCGGCCCAGGCTTCGGGCATCAATCCTACTTATTACCGGGTGTTTAACTTCACCTTGCAGACCATATTCGCCGGCTGGCTCGGTGGCTTCTATGCCCACTACGTGGGTATCCTCACCCCCCAGGTGATGCTAACTTCGCGCACCGTCGAGGTGCTCGCCATCGCCTACATCGGGGGGCGTGGCAGCCTTTGGGGTGGCGCGGCAATCGCCTTCCCCTTTATCATTTTGATGGAAATCTTACGCTCCAGCCTGCCCAACTTCCCCGGTCTGCATCTCGTAATCTACGGGTTAGTCCTGGTTGTTATCATGATCTTCTACCCTGGTGGATTCGCCCAACTTTACCACGAGATTGCCAACCGTATCTGGCGACGGAATGGAGAGGAAGCAGTTGAATCCTAAGGAAAATCTGTTCTGGGAAATAACCTGCGCGGCAGCGCCCAATCCTGGTCGATCCAGTCTGCTGCCCGCTGACAATAAGCCTTCAAGCAGAAGAGGTGACCCATGTTAGTTGGCAAACGAATGACCCCCAACCCGATTACCATTACCGGCGACATCTCCATTGCCGAAGCCATGGATTGGATGAAGCGCGAAAAAGTACGCCGTTTCCCGGTTGTAGACAAAGACCGTAAACTGATCGGCATCGTCAGCCGGACCGATCTCCTCCACGCATCTCCCTCCTCCGCCACCTCACTCACAATGTGGGAGATTAGCTACCTTCTGAACCAGATTAAGGTCAAAGAGGTAATGACCCGCGACGTGCTCACCGTGACCGAAGACGCTACGCTGGAAGAGGCAGCCCGGCTGATGGTCGACAACAAAGTGGGTAGCCTGCCCGTGGTCCGCGAGGGAACCCTAGTCGGCATCATCACCGAATCCGACATCTTCCGTGTCTTCCTCGAAATGATGGGCGCCCGGGAAAAAGGAATCCGGCTCACCCTCCTGGCCCCTTACGTCAAGGGCTCCATGGCCCAGATCACTTCCGAGATCACCAATGCCGGTGGCCTGATCCTCGCTTTCGACACCTTCCTCGGCGAGGATCCCTCCAACTGGGGCTGCACACTTAAGGTCGCGGAAATCACGAAGGATGCATTAGTAGAGGTGGTTGAGCCGCACGTCGTCGAGATTGTTGACGTGCGCGAAGAATAGTCAGGAAGCGAATCCAAAAGGTAAGATGCAAAGGAGTTGTCGTATCGACTACTAATATATCAGTTATATATCAATCAGAGCAGCATTTCGCTGCTCCGGCAGCAGTCACATCGTAGCCAACCATTTACTAAGCAGAGAGGTGAAAGATGGCAAAACCATTGAAAACTGTTGTTTCCTCCAAGAGCCAGACCGTTGAGATCAGCCGGGAGCTACCTACCGTTATCATCGGCGAGCGGATCAATCCCACCGGCCGCAAGAAGGTACTGGCCGCCCTACAGGAAGGGAATTTTGACATTATCCGCGAGGATGCGGTGAAACAGGTAGAAGCGGGAGCCGATATCCTGGACGTCAATGCCGGGGTTCCGGGTGCCGACGAAGCTGCCTTAATCACAAAGATGTTGCAGATGGTCATGGACGTGACCGATGTACCCCTTTGTATTGACACCGCCGACCCTGAAGCTCTGGCCGCCGCCCTCTCCATTTACGAGGGCAAAGCGCTGGTGAACTCAGTTAACGGGGAAGAACGAAGCCTGAATAGTGTCTTGCCCCTGGTCCAGGAGCATGGTGCAGCCGTCATCGGTCTCTGCATGGACGACGACGGTATCCCGGAAACGGCCGAAGCCCGTCTGGCAGTCGCCGGCAAGATTATCGAGCGCGCTGCCAAGCTGGGCATTGAGCCCCAGGACGTGATTATCGATCCTCTGGCCCTGACGATGGGCGCTGACAGCAGCGCTGGCCGGGTCGCTCTGGACACCATCGAGATGGTTGTCGAAGAATTTGGCGTCAACGTCACCATGGGGGCCAGCAATATCTCCTTCGGCATGCCCGACCGCAAGTACATCAACTCGACCTTTATCGCCATGGCGATCCATGCCGGCCTCACCTGCCCCATCACCAACCCGCTGGTAACGGAAATCCAGACGGCCGTGCTCGCTGCTGACCTGACGATGGGTCGCGACGATTATGGCATGAACTGGATCAGGGCCTACCGGGAGCGGGAGAAGAACAAGTAAAGATTGGAGATTAGAGACTGGAGATTGAAGGCATTATGAATCACCAGAATCTGGTCACTGACCACTAACCACTGACCACTGTCTTTTAAAGGAGTTAACTATGAGCGAAATTCTGACCGACCTCTCTACCGCCGTGATCGAAGGGCGAAAAGAAGGCATACAAGAAAAGACGCAGCAGGCGCTGGACGAAGGATACAGCGCCCAGGAAATTCTGGACAACGGCCTGATGCCGGGCATGGACCATGTCGGCGTTGAATTCCGGGCCGGTAACATGTTTGTACCCGAGGTGTTGCGCTCGGCACGGGCGATGCAAACCTCGATGGACATTCTCCGCCCCCTGCTGGCCGAAACCGAGGCCACCATGACAGGAACTGTCCTCCTGGGTACCGTCAAGGGAGACATGCACGACATTGGCAAGAACCTCGTGGGCATGATGTGTGAAGGGGCAGGCTTCGAGGTCCACGACCTGGGCAAGAATGTTAGCCCGGAGCAGTTCGTCGACGCGGTCAAGCAGTATAATCCGCAGATTGTCGGCATGTCCGCCCTGTTGACCACCACCATGCGCACCATGGAACATACCATCAAGGCCCTGGCAGAAGCCGGGGTCCGGGACAATGTGAAAATCATGATTGGCGGCGCCCCGGTGACCCAGGCGTTCGCCGACCAGATTGGTGCCGACGGGTATGCCTCCAACGCAGCCTCGGCGGCGGATCTGGCCAAGCAATTCGTCGGGAAATAGTAGTAGGCCGGTCGTAACTAACGGCTACTTACTACAAGGAGACAACCATGAGAACCAACTTCCGCACCAACAGCGGTTTACAGTTCGAGATGCTCTCGAAAGATCAACTACAGGCCTTATATGAAGGGGTGCTTCACGTCCTGGAGTATACCGGCCTCGACGTACAGCATGAAGAAGCGCGCGACATTCTGGAGAAAGCGGGTGCCTGGGTGGATGGGGAACGGGTTCGCCTACCCTCCCACCTGGTGCGCCGCTCCCTGGATCTGGCGCCGCGCAGCTTCACCCTTTTCGCCCGGGATGGGAACAGTAAGCATAATATCCACATCAGCCCCGGCCGGGCGCACTTTGGCCCCGGCCCCACCTGCCCCAACTTCATCGACGTCGACACCCTGGAACGGCGTCCATACGTCAAGAGTGACGTCCCCAAGGTGGCCACCGTCGTCGATGCCTTGCCCAACATCGATTTCTGCGAATCCCTGGGCACCGTCGACGACGTCCACCACGACCTGGGCGCCCTCTACGAATTCGCCGGCATGTTCCCTAACACCAGCAAGCCCATCGTGGCCTGGTCCTACGACTGGGATGATTCGGCTGCCATTCACAAGATCGCCGTGGCCGAAGCAGGCGGGCAAAAAGCATTTGAGCAGCGGCCCAATTACGTTCATTACTGCGAGCCGCTCTCGCCGCTGGTCAGCACCTTTGAGGCGCTGGACAAGCTGATCTTTGCCGCCAAACACCGGGTTCCCCTGGTCTTCACCCCCTGCCCTCTGGCCGGCGGTACCGCCCCGGTGACGGCTGCCGGGATTATTACCCAGGCCGCGGCCGAATCGTGGATGGGGTTAACCATCGCCCAGGCGATCCAGCCCGGGCTCCCCTTCTTCATGGGCGGCGTTCTCTCCGTCATGGACATGAGCTCGATGATCCTCGCCTACGGCGCGCCGGAACTTTCCCTCTTCATGGCCGGCCTCACCGAGCTGGCCCATCACGTGGGCTTGCCCTTGTGGCAAACCGGCGGCTGCACCGATTCCAAGACTTTTGACGGGCAGGCAATGATTGAAGGCTCCCTTTCCTGTTACTTCTCCGCCCTCACCGGCGGCGACCTGACTCACGACGTCGGCTACACGGAGAGCGCCATGACCGGCTCTGTCTTCCAACTGGCAGCCATGGACGAAGCTATCGGCTACGCCCGCCGCATCACCCGCGGCATCGAAGTCAACGAAGACACCCTGGCCGTGGACGTCATCCACGACGTCGGACCCAATAACCATTACCTGCGCGAGGAACACACGCGCCGCCACTTCCGCAGCGAGTTCTGGTATCCGAAACTCCACGACCGCCGCAACTTCGAGGAGTGGGAAATGATGGGTCGCATGACCATGAAAGACCGCACCATCGACCGTGTCCGCGACATCCTCGCCAGCCACGAACCCTCCCCCATCAAAGAGGAGACGAAACAGGTAATTGAGGAAGTCCTGGCCGAGGCAGAAGAGCGAGTGAAGGAGTAGTAGGTAGTAAGAGTTAAGTAGGAAGGAACAGTAACGAGAGCAGGCAACCATCGCGAGCTTCTACCTACTACTTACTACGTACTACCTACTACTTACTACCGGAGGAAAAAATGAGCGCAATTTATGAACAACTCTCAACCGTAATTCTCGAAGGCAACAGCGAAAAAGCGCCCGAATTGGTACAGAAAGGGCTGGATGAAGGACTCTCACCCAAAGAAATTCTGGACAACGGACTCGTTGTCGGTATGAATGAAGTCGGCGTCCGCTTCAAGCGGGGCGACATGTTCGTACCCGAAGTCCTGATGTCCGCCGAAACGATGCAGGCTGGCCTGGAAGTGTTACGCCCGCTGCTGGCCTCTGCCGGCCACAAGATGATCGGCACTATCGTCCTGGGCACCGTCAAGGGCGACCTGCACGACATCGGCAAGAACCTGGTCGGGATGATGTGCGAAGGCGCCGGCTTCGAGGTAATCGACGTCGGCTTCAACGCCGAGCCGGAAAAATTCGTGGCGGCGATTAAAGAGCACCAGCCCGATATTGTCGGCATGTCCGCTCTCCTGACCACAACCATGCGCGCCATGGGCTACACCATCAAGGCAATTGAAGAGGCCGGCCTGCGTGACAACGTTAAGATTATGGTTGGCGGCGCGCCGGTCGATTCCGACTTCGCCGACCGCATCGGCGCCGATGGCTATGGCTCCAATGCAGTCGCCGGGCAGGAACTGGCTAAGCAATTTGCCGGTGCGGCCTGAGTGGAGAATGAAGAATAGATGACACCACCGGAGAAATTACCTGTCGTCGTTATTGCCTGCCAGGTCATGGAGTCGATGCTGGAGGATCTGATCCCCGAAGGGTTGGCCCGCGAGGTTACCTACATGGATTATGGTCTTCACCGTTTGCCGAACAAGATGACGCTTACCCTCCAGGATGCCATTGACAGCATCGAGGAGCCCAGCCTGGTCGTGCTCGGGTACGGACTTTGCGGCAACGGTCTTCAAGGCATCAAAGCCCGGCAGCACACGCTACTAATCCCACGGGTGGACGATTGCATTTCGGTCCTCCTGGGCTCCCGCCAGCGCTACTACCAGGAGTTTGACGCCGAGCCCGGCACTTACTACTTGAGTAAAGGCTGGCTCGAATCCGGCAGCCACCCCTTGAGCGAGTATAAGGAATACGTGGAGAAGTATGGCCCGGAAGATGCCGCCTGGGTGATGGACCAACAATACCAGCATTACGAACGGCTGGCGCTGGTCACTCACAGCGACGCGGATATGGAGAAGTACCGAACGGAAGCCCATGAAGTAGCCGCTTACTGCGAACAGTGGGGTATGCGCTACGAGGAGATCCTCGGCTCCGACGTCTACATCCGCCGCCTGGTGGAAGTAGCCGCCGCCCTGGACAAGGCAGACGATGATATGCTGGTCATCCCACCCGGTGGTGAGATCAAGCAGGAGCAATTTATTTGAGGGTGGTGCGCAACTAAGGTTGCTTACCTCCCGAGGAGAACAATATGCAACGGCAGAGAACCAACTACACCGTGAACGCCACACCTAAATTCCAGGTGTTGAGCGAAGATGAAATTGAAGCCATTTACTACTCGGCGCTGCGCGTGCTCTCGGAAACGGGCGTGCGTGTCTATGAGGAAGAAGGGATTGAACTGGCCTACTCCGGCGGAGCTACCGTCCAGGATCGCACCGACGACAGCGCCCTGGTCAAGATGCCCTCGTGGATGGTAGATCGCGCCCGGGCAACCCTGCCCGAGAAAGTGGTCGTCCTCGGGCCGCCGGATCGAGAAGGAAACCGTCGCCACCGGATGGAGCTCTATAAGAACCAGATCTACTTCGGCGCCGGCTCTGACACCCCCTACACCATTGACCCGTACACCCAGGAGCGGCGACGGGCCACCTATAAAGATGTCAAGAACTTCGCCCGCCTCGCTGAGAAGTTACCCAACATCGACTTCCACATGTCGCTGGGCATAACCCAGGACACGGCCGTGGGTACTTACGACCGCTGGCAATACCTGGCCATGCTAGAAGGAACCACCAAACCGATTAATATCACCGCCGTAGATCTGGACGGTCTTAACGACCAGCTCGAAATGGCCTATATTCGCCTCGGCGGCAAGGAGGAGTGGAAGAAGGCTCCTTCTTTCTCCCTCTACATCGAGCCCGTCT
>Ga0207752_1000169_pt1 | contig 30295 bp, 35 predicted proteins | sample Pon2CUnioCityCA_6_FD_187272 | JGI IMG/M metagenome (GOLD analysis project Ga0207752, IMG submission 187272) | Marine sediment microbial community from Union City, CA, USA - Pond 2C Sediment 2 (SPAdes) | ecosystem: Environmental > Aquatic > Marine > Intertidal zone > Salt pond sediment ... | reverse complement strand
GGGAGCCGATTGATACCGTTGCGGACCGTTCTTCGCCAGCCATTTCAAGATGGCCTTGGCCGTGTGCGTCGCGGAATTGACCTCGGCGTCGCCCCCATGCTCCTCGTAGCTCTTCTCCGCCCACGCCACCAGCGCCGCGTGCATGTCCGGGGTCATCGTCGTGGAAAAGCCGCGCCCGGTCGAGAGGGTGGACTCCTTCCCGGCCGCGCCCTTCACGCGCTGGTACCACTGTTTCACCAAGGCGGACTCACCGGCCACGTCGGATTCCGAGAACCAGAAATGCTCGAAATCGTGGCGGACCGTGTAAGGGACATTGACTCGCTTAGCTTTGCCGCCGCGATGGGCAAGTCGACCTACCTCTTTCGCCAGTTCCGGCTTGATGGGGACGGCCTCGCGGGCCGTGGGCGTGACTTCGAGACCCAGTTCGCCCTGCTTGGTGCCCGTGGCCGGGCGAAAGATGGGCTGGCCAAAGAGGTCGGTGTCGGCCCGGGCTACTTCTCCTCGCCGTTGCCCTTCGGCTGGAGCTGCCGGCGCTTCTGGCCCACGAGGATGCGGCGTCTCTTCTCCAGCCACTGCCTCGCGACCCGGTGGCCTTCCTTCCTCGCCTCGGACTCTTCGTTCGGCTTCATGCTGTTTGCCTTTGATCTGATGCGCTTCGATTATACCCGCCTGCTCCTCGGCTGACAAGTCCTGGCCGCCGAATTGGGCGAAATCGTGGACGTAGTCGGCGATGGCTTGGTTGATGGCCTCGAACCGCTGACCCTCGCGCACCATGGACCGCTTCATGGCGAGTACTTCCAGTTCGACGTCGCCGCCCTGGCGGACGGCCTCCTCGAAGACGGCCTCGCTGACGGCGCCCGCGCCGATCTCATGCTCCGCGTCGTACAGTTGCTTGAGCCGCGTCAGGGCTGCGTCGAGGCCCTGGTCCTGCAGGCCGACCTCGCTGGCCCACTCGTCGTAGTGTTGGACCTTCGGATCGTGGCTGATGTAGCGCCAGAGGCCCTTGCGGCGGTCCTGGCCGGCGTAGGCCTCCACATCGGAGGCCAGTTCCCTGGGCACGTAGATCGTCCGCAGGCCGCCCGTCCGCGTGAACGCCTGCTCTTCGCGGCCCTCCAGGACCGCCTGATAGAGCGGGTGCTGCTGGATGAATCGGGTGGTCTTGGCCAACTCGGCGCGGTAGGCCGCGTCCGCCTTGTCCGGCTTGGCCCGGGCCGCCGGCTCGCCGGCCCAGCGGCTGCCGTCCGGCTTGATCGCGAGGCCGCCGTGGCGGTAGATCCCGGCGGCGTGCTTGGCGTTCTCACACAGGACCGTCTTGCCCTCCAGGGTGCTGCGGATGCGCCGCACGGTCTGGCCGTTCTCGTCGATCATCCGGGCGGCCGTGCCCTTGCCCCACATGCGGTAGTCCCAGGCGGGCTTGGCCGTCTCCGTGGCCTGAATCGCCTCCGCGAGCGGGTCGACCTTGGTCCGGTCGAGTTCGTCGAGCAGTTCGTTCGCCTCCGTCTGCCGGCCGGCCTCCTCCAGGGCGCGGATGCGGTCCTCCATATCGTTGAACTCATCGTCCCAATCCTGGAGGTACTCCAGGACGGCCGTTCGCGGGTCTTCGTGCCAGTCCCAGCCGCCGTACTGCCCCCACCAGTCGAGGAAGGCCTCCTTCGTAGCGCCGGCCGGCGGCGCGGCTTCTCCTGGGAAGGTCAGGTATTCCCCCGCTCCGGCGCCGGGTTCGACAGTCACCCCGGCACCTTCCAGAATTGCCCGATTCTCCTTGGACAACCCAACGACCTGCACGACGATCTTGTCGGCAGTCGCATGTGTATCGACGGTCTGAATGTGCTTGTTAAGTAGACCCTGGACGATTTGCGCGGCTTCCTCGCCCTCGTTCTGACGCACTTCGTTGGCAATGGCAGCCTTTTCGGAAGCGGGCATCGGCTCGATAAGAATGGGCTCTCCGGTCAATGGGTCTTCGTCATATTCGCCCAGTTCCTCCTGTGCGTTCAATCTCCCAAGAATTGAGGTCCGAGCCGCGGTCTCACCCTCCGGGCCCTTTTCCACGGCCGTCATCTGGTCGGCGTTCAGGAGATCTGAATTGGGCGGCTCCTCCAGGGTGGCGTAGTAGACCTCGCCCTTCGAATCCCACATCATCTGGACCATCCCCTTGCCGGCCATCCGGCGGACGCGCTCGGCGTATTGCTTGGGCAGCGCCTTGGGCCACGGATGCTTGGCGAGCCAGAGGGCCGCGCCGGTATAGCCGATCTCGTCATTGCGGATCGACTGGAGGTCGAAGGCGGCGCCCTGGGCCTTCTCGCGTTCGGCGTTGCCCCATGCCGTGATCGCCTTCGACGTCGAGGTCGGCTTTTCGGATACGGGGGGTTCTGTAACCCGTGGCGTAACCCCGGGTAGCGCCGGGGCCGCCGTGCGCGGTCCCCCGCGTCGCCGTTCCCGGCCGTACCGCCGGGCCTGCCGGTCAATCTCGTAGCCGGCCTGCCGTTCCCGCACGAGCGGGTCCTCGGCGTACTTCTCGCGGAGATCCCGGCGGAGACGCTGGCCGTCCTCGATCAGGGCGTGGACGATCTCCAGCTCCGTCGCGTTCGGCATGTTCTGGCGGTAGGCGTCGAAGGCCTGGGCGGGGCTCAGTCGCCCGGGCGTCTCTTCCGGCAACCCCTCCGGCCTTACCGGCTCCTCGACCGGCCGCTCGATCTCCGGGACCTCCGCTCCGGGGGGCCGCTTCGGGTGGCGCGTGACCTTCGTCCCGCGCGGCCGGGGCGGGACCTCTACCCACGGCTGCGCTGCGGCGTGGCGGGGCTTGCGACCTGGCGGTGGGGCCTCGCGCTGGGCGGCCGCCTCCCGCTCGATCCGCAGACGCTCGACCTCGGCCATTTCCGGGGGGACGAACCCGCGGCCCCGGTCGGGGTCCGCGACGCCGTCGATCCGGTTGATGAGCCGCGTCATATCGTAGATCTGTTCGGCGACTTCGTCCTGCTCGGCGCCCGGCTCCATCCGCCGCCACTGGCGGTACAGGCGGATGTGTTCGTTGACGAGACCCGTCCGGCCGCCGGCCTTGGCCAGTTCCTCCGCCTGTTGGAGCTTCTCCAGTGGCCGGTGCGCCGGCGGCAGCTCCGCCAGGCCGAGCTTGGCCTTGAGTTCGTCCAGGGTCAGCGGCGCGCGGGGCCGCTCGACCTCTTCGCCTTCGTAGGGGATCTTCCGGCCCGGCTCGCGAACGATCTCGCGGCCGACCATTCGAGCGCCGCCCCGGACCATGCCGGGCACGCTGAACGATGCGATCATCACCGGCGTCTGGCGCACGTCGTGCTGGAAGGCGGCCCAGGCCCGCTCCAGGGGCCCGGCTCCTTCACCGGCCCCGAAGTCCTCGACGCCGGTAATCCCCCGGAGACTGTCGCCCAGGTACTCCTCGCCGACTTCGGCCAGCACGCCGTGGTAGCCGAGCCGCGTGGAGATGGCCGCGAGGAAATCGTCCCACGTCGATTCCGGGTGCAGCTTCGACCAGCCGGCGTAGAGCCGGTCCAGGACCTTCTGCCCGAAGGGCAGCTTCGCCAGCGCTGCGCCCGCGAACCGCTTGACCAGCGGGGCCAGCTCCTCGCCCGCCGATTCGGAGGCCGCCTCGATCACGGTGTCGCCGTAGGCTTTCAGGAAGCTCGTGAACGGCTGGTCCTGCGGCCAGACGAACTCCAGGTCGCCCTCCGGCGTCTCGCGGACCCGCTCGGGCATCCGGCGGCGGAAGTACTCGGCGGCCGTCCGCTGCGGCATGGCCGTGCCCCGCGCCACGCCGTGCAGCGCCCAGCGGCCCGCCTGTTTGGCGACCTGCCGCTTGGTCAATTTCTCGACGGCCTCCTTCGTCAGGGCCTTGCCGGGCGCGAGGACGCCGCCGCTGAGGAGAAATTCGGACATGAAGGCGGGCATCTCGCCGACGATCCGGCCGATGGTGTAGGTCCAGTCCTGCGTGTCGCGGAGGCGGTTGGCCTCATTGAGCCAATCGGTGACGAGTTTCAGGTCATGGTCGCGTTGGCGTTGCGGCGTCCACTCGGGCGCGTCGTGCGGCGCGGTCACCCACGCGCCCTGCCGCCGGGCCTGCGAATACTTCTCCCGGCTCTCGGCAATGCCCCAGCCCTGCGGCTGGTCGTAGTCGCCGGACTCCAGCCGCTGCGCCGCGTCCCGAACGGACGCCAGCCGTTCGGCCTCGATCAAGGCACCGTAGACCGGCAGGAACTTGTGCGGCCGCTCGACGAACCCCGCCCCGATCTCCTGCGCGCCCTGGGCGACGGCCGCCGCCCGTTCGGCGTCGCTCTCCTGGTACATCCGCACGCGAGGGTCGGTCTCCATCACCCCGGCCAGGCCGCGCGCGGGGAACTCCGGCCCAGCCACAGGACGCGGACCCACCGGCCGTACCGGCTGCGCGGCGGCTTCGGGTGTCGGCAGTAGGTCCGTGAAGGCCCCTTGGCCTTCTCCCTCTTCGAGCAGGTCCGTGAACGCGCCCCGTTCATCGCCGGTCTTCTTCGCTTGCAAGAGGTCCGTAAATGCGCCCATGTCACTCGATCCTGATGCGGCTCAGGGCCGCCTGGATCCGCGCGCGGTCGCCCGTGGCGAGGATCTGGGAGAAGTCCTGAATGTCACGCTCGCCGTAGCCCTGTTTGGCGAGCACGTCCGACCAGTAGGCCTGCGCCCGCTGCGGATCGGCCAGCGACCAGGCCACGGCGTCATCGACCGTCACGCGAGACTGCGGAGCCGCGCCGGCCGGGCTCTGCGCCGGCGCCTCACCCGGCGCGGTCTTGCCGGCCCGGTTCTGGTAGCGCTGCCACGCCTGCTGCATCTGGTCGAGGGCGTCGGTGTACTGCTGGGTCGCCTCCTGGTACTCCGGATCGCCCTGCATGAGATCGCCGTAGCGGAGCCGGTTGAGGGACATCACCGCGAGTCGGCTGTAGTGGTCGTATTCCTGGAACGCCGGATCGTTCGCCCGCTTGAGTTCGGCGAGTTGCTGGCGGCTCTTGCGGAGGTCCGTCTGCGCGGCTTCGAGGTCGAGTTGCTCGTGGGCCTGGGCCCGGCGCATGCCCTGTTTCGTCGCGCGGGTCTGCGTCCGCCGCTGCTTCGTCAGGGCCTGGGTCCCTTCCAGTTCGGCCCGCGCCTGGGGCGTCGCCTGGGACAGGCCCATGCCCGCGAGGATCTGCATGGTTCGACTGGCCGGCATGAACCGGCTGGCGACACCCTGGAAGAAGCCGGGGATCCCGCCGCCCATCTGCGGATTGTTGTAACTGTTCTGGACGTCGGCCAGGATCGCGTCAAAGTCCTTGCCCGCCGACAGGCCCGTGACGATCGTGTCGGTGAGTTGCCGCTCCCGCCGGTCGCGCTCGATCTGGCCGAACGTCTGGAGCATGTCCGCGACGCTCTGGGCGTCCGTTGAGCCGATTTCACCGATGTACTGAGCCATCATTCACGCCCCTTAATAGCCGCCCCCGCCGTAGCTTCTGCCGTACTGAGCTTCCGTCTGCTTCTGCCAGTCGGCGGTGTCGCCCTGGTTGAAGAGTTGGCCAAACAGCTTCCCGATGCTGGACCATCCGCCGCCCCCCTGTCCCTGAGCCTGCGTGGCCTGATTGCCGCCGCCCCCGCCGCCACTATTGAGGTTGTAGTTGTATCCGCTTTCGAGGGCCTGGCCGCTCTCCTGGCCCATTTGCTGACCCATCTGCGCGCCCGCGCCGCCGCCGAAGATGCCGCCGATGATCGCGCCGACGGCCGGAGCGATTTGCTGGTACATGGACGGCCGCTTGTAGACCATGAAGGGCTCGCCCGACTGCGATAGCGTCTTGGCCGCATCCGCTTGAACGGTGTAGGGAAACATCGTGTGGGTCATCTGCCTCTCGTACGCGGCGATATTCCGGAGTTGCTCTAATTGCCGAGGCAGGGACCCGGTCGTGCTCAGCGCGTTGAGGCGATTCAGCATCCCGGATTCACTCAGGCCGGCCAGGGACTGCGCCGCCCCGAGTCGCCGAGTTTCCGCGCCCTGCAGGTAGGGAGCGAGCGCCGCGAGCAGGGCCTGCTGCGTCTGCGTGGTGCTCCGTCCAAGGACGTCCTGCGCACCGCTGCTCGTGGCCCCGCCGCGCAGTTGCAGACCGCGCCCGAGCCGGTTGGCCATCTGGCCGCCCTCGCGCATGACCTCGTTGAGGATCGCCTGGATCTCCGGGCGCTCCAGCAGATCGCCGCCGGCCGCGTACTCGCGGAGCGTGGGCAGTCCCTCGACCTCCGATTTGCCGTAGCCCATGACCAGTTTCTGGGCGAGTTGCTCGGCTGGCGACATCCCCGCCACCTGCTCCAGGGGGATGTCCGGCACTTGCCCGAGGAGTTGCATCAGGAACGCCTCACCCTGCTTCCGCTGGTAACTCCGGAGGTCGTGATCTTTCAGTTCGGGCTCGAAGAATCTGGCCATGATGGCACCTCAGTTCCTATCCATCCGTCCACGTCGCGACCGCGGCGGTCGAGGCCGCCGTCGTAACGCCGGTCAACTTGCCGTCGTAGAAGGTCAACGTGACTCGCCAGTTGGCCCCATCGTCCAGAAGCAGCGTCCCCGTCTTCGTGTTCGCGGCGATTTCATCCCGGAGGGCGCGGTGCTCCGTCTGAAGGCACTCACCCAATTCCGCCAGGTAGCGGCCGAGCCGGGTATGGAGGCCCAGCTCCACTTGGGCCAAGTCCGGCAATCGCATCGTCTTGGGCAGTTTCATCTCAGCGGTCTCCGTCATAATCGAAGTCGAACACCACGCCGATCACGGCGAAGGGCGATGCGCTCTGCACTTTCAGGCACAGGTGCCGCGCCCGGGCGTCGAAGGGAATCCAGCGGACGATTTCCCTCGGGTCGCCGTCCGGCGTCAGGGGCACGCTCTTGAGGAAGCGGTAGGAAGCCTGGCGGTCTGAACGGATGGACGCGCCCACCTCTTCGCTCGACGTGCCGGGCGCCAGGAACAGCCACATCCCGTGCAGCCGCTTGAAGTCCGTGACGCGCGCCCCGCGCTCGGCCAGCGTCGTGGCGAGCACCAGAGAGCCAGTGTAGGGCTCGCCCTTGTCCTGCATATCGCTCAGGCAACTGTGGCCGTAGCCCGCGTGGTCGCTGGCGAGCAGCAGGGGATGGCCCGCGCCGCCGCCGGCATAGTCGATGCTGGGCCAGGCGATCGTGTCGATCGTGGGGAACGGGATCGTGTCGATCGTGTAGGCGCTCTGCGTCCGGTAGAAGCCGAAGGCCCGGACGTCCATGGGGGCGATGTTCCAGGCGCCGGTGGCGCGGTCGAACATCACCACCAGATCGTTGCCCGTCGAGTCCGCGTGGCCGGGGACGGACCACCAGAGCTGGTCGAGGTCGGGGACGTACACGGCGCAGGCCTGCGCCATCTTGTCGGCGGGCATGTTCCGCAGCGTCGCCGCGATGGGCGCGCTCAAGGGCCCCGAGGCGAAGAGTTGCCGGATCGTCCGGTCCGTGGCGAGGAAGGACAGATTGCCGCTCGGCTCGGCGACGACGGCCGCCGCCGACGCGCCGCCGACGCCCTTGATGATCGTCTCGCTGTTCCAGACCGTGACATCCTCCGTCAGCCACATCATGTCGATCAGCTTGTGCGTGGAGGTAATCACGCGTGTCGCGCCGCCCACGCTGTAGAGCCCCGCGCCGGTGATGACGTTGTTGGCCTCCAGGTCGTTGAAGCCGGCGTCGCCGGTCTTGCTGCTGCTGGAGTCCCAGTCGGTCAGATCGCCCCAGGAGCACCAGCGGCGGCGATTGAGCTTGGCGACGCCCGCGTCCGTCGTGCCGAACAGGATCAGGTAGTTCTCGGCCTCGATGATGTAGTTCGCGCAGACGCACCAGTTCGAGTCGCCGATGTCGAGGCCGTTCGTGGGGTCCCCGAGGACGCTGAACGGGTCGGTCGGCGCGGTGTCCAGCCACTTGAGGACCTTGTCGACGCCGTTGACGGCCACGACGTAGGGTCCGAAGTTCGCGGTGGACCAGTGCGCGCAGGACGCGCTGCAGGTCCAGGCCAGGACCCACTCCGAGGTCCCCGGGTTCCAGCGGTAGGCGTGGTCCTTGGTGAAGGCGAAAACGTACTCGTCGTCGTTCGTCTTGCGGTGGTAGTGCCAGTGGAGGATCGGATTCGCGTCCGGCGTCTGCACGGGCGCACCGCTCGACAGGAAGGTCGCCTTGCGCCCGGGGATGCGGCGCATGGCCCCGTCGCGGTAGGCCATCCAGACCGTTTCGTCCGCCACGCAGGCCGCCGGCAGCTTGATGTGCGGCAGGCCCTCCCAGCGGCCGAGAACGTCATTGAGAATCCCGAACTTCATATCCGCGCGGTTCTCAGTAAATGTGGACGGCAAAGATTCTGAAGTACCCAGTCGATATTGCTACGTGGCTGTTGCCGTTGGCGTCCGTGTAGGTCAGGAGCGCATCGCTGGTTCTGATCTTAATGTTTGTGGCATCCAGATCGCAGATGTTCGAGGCCAGGTTCACGTTGTAGGTGTAGTCGTATACCATGTAGGTGAAGTCGGGACTGCCGACTTTGACAACGTCACCCGTCCCATCCCACGTATTCGACCACCAAAGCTGAACGATCCAAGGTATTCCGCTCAGGCCGTGGGCCTTCGTATACGTCGTGTTGGACGCAGCCCCGAACCAACCCGAATCGTACTTCTCGATGTGCAAGCCATTGACGCTATTGACATCCACCTCCGACATCTGACGGTACCGCACCAGTTCGTTCGGCTCAACCGCGTTCGCGTCGCTTAGCGGCGCGCTGCTGAAGGTCTTGACGCCGGCGATGGTCTGCGCGCCGCTCTTGAGCACCGCGCCGTCGGCGTCCACCAATTTCAGGGCGAGTCCGCTGCCGGTCGTCAGTTGGCGCTCGGTCCCGGCCTCGCTCTCCAGCCAGATCGCCTCGTTGCTGTCCGTGAGCTTCGTGTAGAGGGCGAGTTGCCCGTCCGTGAGCGTAGGCTTCGTGGCGAGCGCTTCCTGGAACGTGATCTTGCGATGCTTGCCCGCGTCGGCGTCGGAGACCTGCGAGCCGGACAGCGGCCAGTAGTGATCGACGTTCTGACGCTCCTGGACGCCCAGCTTCGTCTCGCGAATCCGGTCGTCGATGATGCTGGGGGAGTCCGTCCCCGCCGGCGTGGTCGTGTCGTAGGTGGCCGTCCACGCGCCGAGCAGGGCCATCATCAGGCCCAGGGCGAAGGTCACGGCCAGGGTCAATCCGAGCTTTTTCATGGTCAAGCCTCCATAATGGCCGGCTCGCGGGGGGCGAGAATCCGGCGTTTCTCTTTTTCGTTCTGGTAGCGCGCGCCCCACAGCGCCACGCTCTTCTCCAGGCCGTAGGTGGCCGCGACCTCCATCGCCGCCCCGAAATTGACGGCGCGCCGCCACTCGGTGGGGAACTCCAGGCTCGTAAGGTCTTGCTGGTGCTGGCGGTAGTAGTGAATCCAGGCCGTGCGATCGGAGGCGGGGCGCGGGTCCACGAAGATGCACCAGCCGTCAGCGGCGCTCTGCATGGCGACGTAATATTCGGGGGTGGACCGGCTCGGATTGCCCTCGTAGAAGCGGTTGTGGTCGCGGATGCCGCCCGGCCAGGGCCGCAGGGGGGCGTCCCAGACGCCGGCCGGACTGCGCAACTGGACCGAGAGGATGGCCTGGTCTGTGGTCAGGCTGTCGGCGGGGTAGACGAGACGGTCGGAGGTGGAGGTCAACTCCTGGGTATCGACGCCGCGCAGAACGTGCAGGTCCGCGAGGTCATCGACCACGGACCGCAGTTCGACGCTGATGTCCGTCTCCTCGCGGGCGAGCGCACGATTGACGAAGGCGAGGATCTCCGCCTGCTTGATGGCCGGGGGCGGCGCGGCGCCGACCGTCTGAGGGATGGCAAATTCGGGAAGCGCTCCAGCCATAGCCATAGTCTCCTTAGGGGTTGATCGTGCCGGTCCCGGCCCGCGAGCCGCCGTCCAACTCGGAGACGGTGACACTGAACTTCATGCTGCTGCCGTTCCGCTTGTAGAAGCTAATCACGCGCGTGTTCCCCTGGTCTACGACGGTCGCCCGGCCGGCCATCCAGGCCAGCAGGCACTCGTACATCGACTGCACCGTCACGCCATCGACCGTGCTCGTGGGGGTGTAGGCCGTCTTGGCCGCGTCGTAGGCGCTGGTCAGGGCGTAGCCGCTCTTGTCGCTGTTGGTGGTGACAGTCACGCCGGTGTCATCCATCGTCTTGACGCGTTCCGCGATACTGCCCGTGTTCGGGTCGGCGTCGATGGCCTTTTCCAGTTCGTAGCGAACGGCGTTCTTCACGTCGTCACTGGTCAAACCGCCGCCGCCGCTGGGGGCCTGCTCGAGCGCGTTGGCGGTGAAACGGCTGACGCCGCCGTCCGACTCGATGATCTCGTTGAACAGGGCGTCCGCCGCGCCGGGCTTGCTCGCGGGGTCGTAGGTAGTTGCGAGCAGGTGGTCCAGGTGCAGGGCTACCAGAGCGTCGTTAGCCTCGGACTCCACCTCCGTGTCCCACGAGGCGTTCCAGGGTACGGCGGTCAGGGACGCGCCGGCATCGGCCAGAGAGCCGACCGCGCCGGTGACGGAGCCCACGGAGCCGGAGAGGCTGCCGGTGATCGAGCCCGTCAGGTCGAAGGTCTGGGGGCTGGAGAGGGAATAGCCCGTCTTGTCGTTGTTCGTCCCCACGGTGACGGCCCCGCTCGACAGGGACAGTTGCCCGGTCCCCGTGCCGGCGGAGACCTTGGCGTAGCCGGAGGCGTCGACCTGGAGCGTGTTGCCGCTGGACAGGCCGACGAGGCCGGCGGACTTGGAAACGGCCTTGAGTACCGTGCGCCAATAGTTGTTCGGGTCCCAGACGTTCGACCATTGCGTGTTGTAGACCGTCATCAGATTCGTCACCGGGGTGGCGGAGCCGGCGAGCTTGACGAGGTTGACGTTGTTGGCGATCTCCGCGACGACGGAGCCGGCGACGGCGGAGCCAAAGGTCGTCGTGCTGTCCGTGTCGAAAAGGTCCTTGAGCGCGGGTGCCGTAATCGCGCCGACGCCGACGTTCCGGACCAACATGCCGCCGCCATCGACATCGAGCGTGTTGCCGGCCGTGATCTTCGCGCGGTAGATCTCCACCACGCGCGTGACCGGGTCCATGCTGGCGTGCGTGATATGGAGGCACAACTCGCTCGTATCGTCGCCGGCGGCCAGCGTGGTCATGCCGGATTCGTCGATCAGCAGTTCGTAGCAGCCGGGCATGTTCGTCCCGTCCGTCTCATTGACGGTGGGCGTCGTCATCGCCGTGGCCGCGCCGCCGTTGATGCTGTAGTAGACGGTGAAGGATGACAGGCCCGTCTCGCGCGTCAGGTGGTCTGTGGTGTCCACTGCGACGAAGTAGATGTACTCATCGGTGACGCCCGATGCCATCCGGTGCGCGGCGGCCGGAGGGATGGGCAGGGCGACGAGGAACAGGATGGCGAGTAGACGTTTCATTCGTGGAGTCCTCCCGAAAGCGTGTCCCCGTGCAGGACGGGACTGTTGAGCGTTTGCTTAAGCAGGCCGACGTAGGTTTCCGCACCCCCGGCCGTCAGGTCGTAGTTCTCGGCGTAGCCGGCGAACGGGGCGACGGCCCCGTCCGTCTGCGTGTTGACGGGGTAGAACCATCGCATCGCGGTCGTGACGCCGTTGACGTTCAGCGTGTCCACCACTTCTCCCGTGTGACTCGTGGTGCGAATCGTGACGGTCATCGAGGTGTCCGAGCGCGTCCACGTGACGTAGTAGACGGTCCCCTTCGTGATCGTGGCCGTTCCGTCGCTCGTATCCGTAACGGGCGTGCCCCCATCGTCTACACTCTTCAAGGTGATGTAGGCCGTCTCCCCGGCGGTCTCCTTGAGATAGAAGCTGACCCAGATGGAGTCCCCGGCGTCCACGATGGCGGTGTAGTCGTTCTGCTCATTCGCGAAGCCGACGTTGTGGCCGGTCCAGGCGGCCCAGCCCGACGTCGCGCCCTGCCAGACGAACTGAATCGTGAAATCGTCGAAGTAGCCGGCGCCGAAGTCCTTGTAGAGCCGCCCGCCGTCGTCCATCAACAGGTCCGTCGCCCCGACGCTGGTCCAGCGCGGCACCGTGCGGCTCAGTCCTGAGCCGCTGCCGGTCTGCGTGAAGGTGTACGGCCCCGTCTCCGTGCTCATGTCTTCGTAGGCCGAGGCGACGGAGGCAAGGACGGCCATCAGCAGAATGGGCAGTTTGCGTCTCATCATGGTCCGCTCCTTATGAGGAGGTAGTAGGTCGGCGGCGCGCCCGCGCCCCGCTCGATCGCGCCGATGTCCCAGGTTCCGGTGCGCAGGTTGCCGTTCAGGTCCAGGTTGAAGTTGAAGCTTGGCCAGCGCGTGGTGTCGAAGAGGCTGGAAACGTCCGTGCCCGTATCGTGCAGATCGCCGCTCTCGACGGGCGTGTAATCCTCGCCCGCCCAGTTGACGATCAGGCTGGCCTCGCTGTAGTTCACGGACTCGCCCGTCCCGAGCGTCCAGTGGTTGTCGCTGGTGAAGACGTTGTAGGTGTGTGTACCCGGCGAGGCGTTGCTGCTGTCGATGACATTGTTCGTGAAGACGCTCGTGGTCCAACCGGAGGCGAGGTTCTTGACCCAGTAGTAGGTGCCCGGCCCCAGCATCGTATTGTTGAAGCAGCGGAGGTAGCCGGTGCAGCCGCCGTTGTCGCTCAGCCAGTAGGCGTCCCAGGTGGCGTAGTCGAAGACGTTGTGACAGATGATGACGTTCTCGGAGACGCTGACGGTCAGGCGCGGGGTATCGACGATCTTGTTGCGGGCGATCAGCACCTTGTCGGCGCACGCCTGGATCGCGATGGCGTTCGTGTGCGGGCCGGTCCCGTTGGTGATCGTGTTGTCGATGATCTGGCAGCGGTCCGAGCCGCTGGCGAACATGGCGGCGCCGGAGTAGTGGTCGATGGTGTTGCCCGACCAGACCGAATCGTCGCCGCTGCAAACGAGGCCGCGCATCTCGCCCCGCCCGTAGCTCATCGTGTTGCCCTCGAAGGTCGTCGCCTCGCCCAGCATGTAGACGTGGTTCGTGGCCGGGCCGTTGAGGTTGCAGCATTCGGTGATCGTGCAATTCTTGATCGTGCAGTGATCGGCGTAATTGTCGTAGATCGCGACGGCGTAGCCCCGCCGGAACGTCAGACCGTCCACGACGATGTAGTCGTAGGAGCTGAGGTACATCTGCCAGCCGCGCACGCTGACCGTCACGGTGCCGTCCGCGGCCGTCGTCAGATCGGTCGCGTCCCAGGGCCAGACGACGCAGTAGCGGTCCTCGCCAATCACGTACTCGCCGGCGTCGTCGAACTGGTAGTCGGCCGGTGAGTTGTAGATGACGTAGATGTACTTAGTGCCGCTCTGCTCCGGATCGGCCCCGATGTCGGCGAACGTGATCGTATTCGTCCCACTGTCCCAATTCGTGATCTGGCCCATGCCGACGTGGTTGCTCGTGGTGCGGACGCCGACGTAGCCGCCGACGAGGTCCGCGCCGCCGTAGGTCGGCAGGTTGGCGTCGGTGATCGTCGTGCGTGTCACCCCGGTGGCGCGCTGATGCCAGTTGGTCTGGTCGTAGTAGTTCCAGCGGTTCGCGGGCTCGCAATCCTGGGCGAGGTTGAGCGTGTCGCTGCCCTGGTACAGATTGCTCGACGTGTTCGGCCCGGCCGGCAGGGTGCAGTAGTACATATTGGCCCAATTCGCGTTGCCGAGCGCGTCGCCGGCGTCGGCGCAGGCGGTCCAGGCGGATTTCGGGATGGCGTAGGAGCCCTCCAGGATGGGCGTCTCCGACTGGTAGCGGGCGAGGGTCAGCGGACTGCCGGCACTGCCGCCCTGGCTGAACGTCACCGTCTCCGGATAGGTGCCCCCGCGCACGTAGACCGTCTTGCCCGCCCCGACGCGCCAGAAGTCCACGGCGTAGTCGATGGTGGCGAACGGCCCGTGGTCGAGGCCGGCGGAATGGTCGAGGTAGAGGCCGTCGTAGGTGTCGAGGCCGTTGACATCGTCCACGTAAAACAGGGTCGTCTGCGCCGGGGCGCGGTCCATATCGAAGTTGACCACATCCCAGGGGATGTTGCGGACCACATCGCCCTTGGCGTTCCAGGCGTGGCAATACTCCAATTGCGTGGAGATGCAGGTCATCGAGATAGGCGAGCCGGAGATGTGGGTGGTGCGCGCGGAGTCGCTGTAGAAGCCGAGCCACAGGGTCGTGCCCGTCCGCTTGAACGTGACGTAGTAGGTGGTCGCCGTGGAGATCGTGAAGGAACTGCCGGAGCCCGTCGGCGTACCGTCATCCACGCTGATGAGGCTGATGGTGTGGACGTAAGAGCCGTCACAATAAATCTGGAGCCAGACGCTATCACCGGCGTCGGCGTCCGGCCAAAAGCCGTCGAGGTCGCTCACGCCCATCCGCCACGTCGCGTAGGTGGAGAGGGAAGACTCGGTATCGCCGGTGAAGCGAAACTCGAAATCGCCAAAATAGTCCGTGCCGAAGTTCCCCACGAGTCGGGCGCCGGGCGATTCCTTCACCGTGGTCGAGACGGCGTCGCCGGTCGGGCCGATGGCCAGCATGGAGCCGGTGTCCGTCTCCGTCCACAGGCTCGCGCGCGTGAAGTCCTCGTAGCTGCCCCAGGCCATCACCTTGACGGCCATGAAGCCAAGCAACAGTAGGATGGTTCGCCGTCCGGACACGTCAGGGCCTCCCGGTCATCCCATCGTCGAGTCTCCTTGTCCGCCGGCCGGGCCGGAGCGCCGGTGGTCCGGCGCCCCGGCAGCGGTCGGCAAGAGGAACGTCATGTCACTCGGTTAGGGAATGACCTCCGTGTCAATGCAGTAGATCGCTTCATCCTCGCCCGGCGTGGTCGTGCCGTGCGCGTTGAAGATCGTCCGCTTGAGTCCGTAGATCATGTCGATGACGACGCGCGGGATACGGGCGTCGTACCACTCTTCGTACCACTGGAGCATTTGACCCCAGCCCAGACAGATGGCCTGCGCGCCGAGCAGCATGGCCCGGCAGACGCTCCGCGTGTTCGCGCAGGCGTCCGTCGTCGCGTCCCGGTTGGCGTTGAGCAGGAAGCCCTCCGCCAGCGTGGTGCCACCGGCCCCGGTCCGGAAGGGCACGCGGTCGTACTCTTGCACGACACAGCCGTTCCAGGTGACCGCCCCGGCCCGGAAGATCGGGTGCTTGTCGCCCCGGGCGGCGCAGGCCGCCACCATCTGATTCCAGCCGATGGTGCCCACTTCGGACCGCATCGAGTTGATCTGGAAGGGGTGGGCGAGGACCGCCAACATCTCGGCGACGAGCTTCTGCGCGAGGCGATTGCGGGGGTCGATCGAGCCGTCCGGCGTTCGCGGCGTCTGGTAGAACGCACCGCAGCGGAAGCGCGGCTGCGCCGCCAGGGCGTTGGCCCGGATCTTGTTGATGACCAGCGTCCCGAAGAGGTTGTCCGTCTTCGTCCCGGCCGTCAGCAGCGCGTCCGTCGCGTACGTCGCGCCGAGCGCCGGGGTGGCCCCGATGCTCTGGCCGCCGTAGTAGATCCGGTTCGCGGTCGGGTAGCTCTCGTTGATGGTCTCGATGGCCGCCCCGCTGGAGTTTTCGTTGTAGAGTCCGGCCCCGGTGTTGACCAGGTCCTTCTCCAGGGCGACCTTGAACCAGATCCCGAGCTTGCGCTTGGCGAACCCGCGAAAGCCTTCGGCCCGGAAGACGTCCGTGCGCTGCATGGTCATCTTGCCGGCGGGTTTCTGGGCGTGGGACCGCTCGTGGATCATGACGGACAGATTGCGTCGCCGCATTGCCCCTTCATTGCCCAGCGTGCTCCCGTCGTCGCCCTGCCCGGCCTCGTCGGTGTCGTCTTCGTCGGCGTTGAAGATCAGCGTGTCGCCGGCGGGTTTGGTCAGGTCTTTCTTAACGTAGACGATGCTCTCCGGCGTGTTGCCCATCAAGGGCGTCAGAGCCATGTTCTGCAGGCCGTAGAGCATCGTGCCACCGGCCCACTTCTTCTGGGTCAGCGGATCGTTGCTTGCAAAGGTCGTTGCCATGGTCACACCTCACAGGGCGGAGGCGCGGCTTAGGTCCCGAGAAAGAAGTCCGTCATGTCGCCCGAGGCGCCGTCCAGCGGCTCCGTGGGCGTGAGGATCTGTTCCCGGGTGGGCGCTTCCGCCTTCTTGCCCGCCGTTTTCTTGGCGGGGGGAGTTGTGACAGTGCGACCTGTGCGGGCGGCCTTGACCGCCTGTGCGAGGAGCTTGCCTTCGGGCGTGCCGGACTGGACGGCCCGTTGCAGGCAGCGCTGGTAGAGGACCTGGCCGGCCTTATCGCCGGCGGCGCGGACATCGACCACGTCGCCCTCGGTGAGGTAGCTGTGGCCGAGCTGCAGGACCGTCTCGAAGCCGAGTCCGTTGCCCATCGTCTCGTCGGTCATCGACCGGACGGCGATTTGGACGGACCGCTTCGCGGTGGTCTGTGCCGCCGTGGCGGCCTGGGCTTGATTCTGGGCCCTTTCCCACCTGCCCTGCGCCATAAGCACCTGCGTGGTGGGGACCGCATCCTCGCCTTCGTCTTCGGCGAACTTCTCCAGCGGCGACTTCTCCGGCTGGGCCGCCGGGGCCTGCGCGGCAGGCATCATCCGGTCGGCCTCCAGAGCGGCCAGACGCTGGGCCGCATCGCGGAGACGATGCTTGAGGTCCATGTGCACGGCCAGCGGCACCGTATCGTCGGTCTTCTTCGCCGCTGCTTGTGTCGCGGCGACTTCCGGCTCACCGGCCGGCGGCTTGGCCTGCTCGGTCGGTTCCTCGGGGGTCGTCTCGACGGCCTCGCCCTCGGGCTGCTCTTCGGCCTCAGCGCTCTCGTCGAGCGCCTCGGCGGCGTCGGGCTCGCCCAGGTCAACACTGTCGAAGATTTCGTTCATGTCCATATCCAAATCTCCCTTGTTGGACCGGCTCGGTGAGTTGCCGGGACACCGTGAACCCCACGGCGGGGGCGGATGGTTGCCGTCACCCGCGAACGGGACACCGCCTGACCCGGCGGCAGAGGGGACCCGCAGGTTGTGCTGCGCCGTCACGCAGCGCTGCGGTGGAAAGGCGGGCGCAAACAAAAAGCCACGCAGAGGGTGTAGGCCCCCTACATGGCCTTGTTGTCTGCCTTGCCTCGCGCCTCCGCCCGTCAGCTTCGACGCGAACCCGCGCTTCTTCGGTTCTCGAAAGAGCTTAGTCGGTCCCCGGCTCCGGCACCCGGGCGCGGACGCGCAGATCGCTGAGCCGGTACATCGTCTCGGCGGGGACGTTCCGATTGGCCATCGCCTGCTTCTCCAGCCGCCCCAGCTCGGCGACTTCGGCGGGCGTCAATGGGGTTTGCAGGTACTCCTGGCGGGCCTGGGCCCGGGCGGCCTTGGTGGCGAGGGCGGCCTCTTTGGCGTCCTCGGTGGCGGCGAGCTTGGCGGCGGCGCCCTTCGCGTCGTCGTGGACCTCGCGCTTGTGCTGTTCGTCCAGGTCGTGGCCCTTGGCGGCCTGCTCGGCCTTGACGTCCCGGTCCTCAGTCACGATGTTGTCGGCCGTCGCCCCCGGTTTCTCCTGGAGTTCCGGGGCCATGCGCACTTTCTTGTCAGCCATCGTCGTTCTCCTTACGGTTTGGGCACTTTGAGCTTGTCGAATACGATCGCGCGAAGGTCCGCCAGGTGGGAGCGCACCGCGTCGAGTTGGCCGGTACTCCCGCACCCTTCCGTGGGGCGCACCCCACAGCGCCACAGATCATCCATCAACTGCTGCGCCGCGTCGGGGAAAATCGAGATGATCGGCAGGTCAGCCGAGTAGCGATCATCGTCCCTCGCCTCTCGCATTTCGATGGGCTGGCCGACCGCCACAACCTCGCGTCCGCGAACAGCGTCCACGTACAAGTTGATGCGGTGGCGGTAGTGGTCTTGCGGATGGGCCCTGATTTGAAGTGTCGCGCCATCAAGCCGCATCGTCAGTCTCCTTGTCTTCGTCGAGCCAGCTCAAGTCTCTCGGCTCGCGGTCCAGTTTCTCTTTCAGGGCGTCCGCGTACCGCTGGGCGGCGGCCCGGTCCGTCCCCGCGCCCCGCGAGGAGACGTGGAACTCGGGCTGGAAGCCCACGTTGCACATCTGCTCGATGTAGTCCCGGTTGTACGGACTCGTGTTGTGCGTGATCGCGGTCAAGCCCATGTCACTTGCCTTTCTTCCGGGCCCGATGCTTCTGCGCGACGTGGGCGTTGGCAATTCGGATGGCCCGGCCTTCGTCGCCGCTGTCCCTGAGCACGCCGTTCGCCACGGACGCCCACTGCTGCCGGAGTTGTTCCGTGTCGGCCTTCTTCGTGTGTCGTGTCGCGTCACTCGGTTCCCAGGGCATACGTCACCTCGGATAGCAACTCGTTCCGCCATCAAGAGCTTGGATCGCCTTGCCCAGCCGCATCCGCGCGTCCTCCAGGTGGCGGTAGGCCAGCAGGATGTTCGGCACGGCTTCGTCCGGGAAAGTCTGGTTCTCGCCGCAACTCTTGCGCAGCGCGTCGATCCGGTCTTTGCACTCCTCAATCGCCTTGCGGCCCTCGAAGCACTTCTCTTTCAGTTCTGCCGTCGCTGTCACTTCCATTATGCGTACCCTCTCAAGGCCAGAATCTCTTCCTTGTCGTGCAGGTCCGTGGCCTCCAGGATGACCTGCTCGGGCAGCGGTTGATAACCGCTCGCCAGCAGCATCTCGTTGACTTCGTTCACTTCCAGCAGCTCCCGCATCCGGCTCGTGACGGACGCCGGCGAGAGGGCCACCCGGCAGTTGTAGCGCCCGCGCCGCGCGTTGCGCAGGGCGTCGATCAGGGCGCGAATGGCCATCGGCCGCGCGTGCCGGTCGATCTGCTCGATCAGGTTTTGGTACGTCGCGACGTGGCGCTCGTACTGACTCTTGGCCTGCCCGACCTGGTGCGGCGCCAAGCCCTGCAGGGCGAACGGGTCCAGCGGCTTCGGGGGCGGCGGCAACGGGCGCGCGAAGACGGCCGTCGCCACGGCCTCCCGGCACTCCTGGAGGAGCTTGGGGTCGATCAGGCGCTTGGCCTCGATGATTTCCTGGATTTCGGCGTCCGAATAAACCGGATTGGCCCGGATGACGGCGGCGCAGAGCTTGCCGAAGATGGCCAGGGAGTAGTCGAAGTTCGCCATGATCGGCGAGACCCCCTGCAGGGTCCCCTGCTGCTTGGCGAGGATGGCCCGACCGCTCATCTGTTTGTGCTCGTGCTCGGGGTTCTCGGTCCGGATGTTGGACACTTCGCGCAACTCCTCCCGGCCCATCTGCGTCAGGTGTTCCAGTTGCGGCACCGGCGCCGGCTGGATCTTCTCGACGTAGTCGCCGAAGCGGCTCTTGTCGATGACGATGCCGTCCTCGCCGGCGTGGGCTTCGAGCCACTTGGCGCTACCGGCCAGGTCGCGACCGATGATCCACCCGCTGTTGGGCTGGTTCTTCATGATGTTCACGACCTGGGAGCGCGTCCAGTTGATGAACTCCTGGACCCCGATCATGTCCTCGGCGACGCCGGCGGAGAAGCCGTTGTTGAAGAAGGCGTGCAGCGGTACGACGGGAAAGTGACTCTCGCCCGTCTGTAGAAGGTTGAATTCGTCCTCGATGTGGTCGAGGAGGATGTCCCCGAGACAGATCGTATGGTTCATCTGCGCCAGGACGGCCTCGCGCAGCTCGAAGACCTCCGGCCCAAACTGCTCGACGGCCTGGCGGGCGGCGGCAATCTCCTTCGGGTCGCTGAGAATGAGGGCGTCCAGGTTGCTTTCGCGCCGATCGTAGAAGAAGTACACCTTGCGGTGCTCACGCCACCAGCAGTGCGTCACGGGGTAGCGCAGCTTCTCGAACTCGATGGCTTGGGCCTGGGTGCGCTTCCAGAAGAGCCGACTGACGCCGGCCACGGCGGACCCCACGAGCCAGTTGAGGAAACCGCCCATCGTCCGCAGCAGCGAGCCGTCGCCCCGGCCCGTCGCCCGGTACTGTTCGAGGGCGTCCGGCCACTTCTTGTCGATGTAGTCGGCGTCCTCCCACGACTCCCAGATGACGAAGCGGGCGCCGATCTTGCGTTGGTTCCAATCGTAGACCTGGCAGGTCGGGTCGGGCCAGACCTCGAACTCATTGAGCCGGCGGATCTCCAGGTTGCCGTGCAGCGGGTCGGAGTCCGTGTCGAGCAGTAGGACCAGGTAACTCGCCCCGGTGGTGGTGGCTTGGTCGAACCACTGCACGATCTGATGCTCGGCCTCTTGGTCGATGACCAGATGCTTAATCAAGGCGGACTGGACGTCGGCGAGCACCTTCTGCCCGCCCCGGAGGTTCTTGACCGTGATGTCGCGGGGGTTCTGCACGACGTAGCCCACGGCCTGCTTGACCTGGGGGCGGATCAGCGGGATGGTCAGGCAGAGCTTGCCCTTGCGCTCCATCGCCTCCTTGAGGCCCGCGTCCCACTGCTCGCCGGTGGTGAAGTCCTCGGCGCGGCGCATCCGCTGCATCTGATCCTGGTTGCCGGTGTCGCTGATGTCCCGAAAGTCGCGGACCAGCTCCAGGATCTCGGCCTTGCGTTCGTCACTGAGTTTCTTCGTTACCTTGGGCATTTTCCACGCCTCACGCCGTCATGGCCAGGGCCTCGGCGTAGGGCAACTCCTCACGTTCCAGGGTCTCAAGTTCGCGCACGTTCGCCCGGTACTCACGCTCCAGGGCCCGGATACGGTGGCGTAGCACCGACAGGTGCCGCCGGGCGTGCCGTACCCGCTTATGGTGGACCTCCTGGGCGTCGGCGTACAGCCGGACGCGGACCTCCCGCGGGTCGTCATGGACGGCTCGGCTGCGAGCCGGCCGGCTGTCGGATCGCTCAAGCTGGCGTTGCATAGGTTCCACGGGCGCGAGAGTACGAAGCCCCTTGCAGGTTTGTCAAATTTCGCGGGGTCAAAATCCCATCGGATCGTGCGTGTAATCCTGGCGCGGGCGGTGCTTCTGCAGGACGGCGGGCCGATCGCGCCGCACTTGCGGCTCGATGACGGGCAGGTGCCAGAGGCCCTGGACGTAGGCGTCCGCGTAATCCGGCGAGACGCCGTCATGGTCGGCCTTGATGTCTTCCTTCTTGGCGATCAGCGTCCGCGCCCCCCGGAAGCGGTACGTCGGCCACGCCAGTTGCCGGCAGACCTCACGCTGGACTTGCAGCAGCTCCCGATCGTCGTCGGGGTCGGCCTCGGGCAGGCACATGAACTGCGAACCACGGATGTCCCAGATCCCCAGGCAGAACCAGCGCCCGACGGTGGACCAAACCTCGGCGCGCAGGTTCCACCACTTGTCCGGATTGCTCGACTTGGCCCCCGGGTTGTAGGCGATGACAGGGGCGCCCTGGTCGGCGAGCTTGTCCACGACGCCGGCGCCGATGCCCACCGACTCGACGACGATGGGGCACTTGACCCAGCGCACGCTCATCGCGTGGGCCTCCGCGGCAATGTCCGTGATCGAGCAGAAGGGCAGGACCACCGCATCGACGATTCGCGTATTCTCCAGGCACAGAATCACCGTGACATCGTCGCCGAAGCGGGCGGGGTCCACGGTGACCAGCCGGCGGAGGAAGGGCTCGTACACGAGCCGCTGCTTGGCGGCCGTGATCCACTCGACGAGGATGCACTGATCGACCCCGGACAGGCTCGACCAGTCGCCGTCCCGGTAGGCGCGGAGCAGGTCGGGGCGGTAGCCGAAGGCGTCCTCCAGGATGGCCACATAGTTGCCCGGCAGGTAGGGATTGTCGCGGTAGAGGGCCGGCACGAAGCGCCGCTCGGCGGTCGGGCTGTCGATGAAGTCCTCTTTGAGCCAGCCGGGGCGCGGGTTGCAGGTCCACAGGCAGGTGTAATCCTGGTCCTCGCCCTGGATCGTCAGACGCAGGGAGCCTTTGAGGGTGGAGACATCGTCCCGCGTCGTCTCCTCGGCCTGGTCGGCGGCGATGAAGGCGTACTCGGCGGAGTTGAACTTGTTGATGGCCTCGACGGAGTCCAGGCCGCCGTAGTCGATCGCCACGCGGCCGTCGATCAGGATGTGGCGCGGGTGCTTCTCGGTGGCGGCCTTGAGCTGGTAGGTGTGGGCGGGAATGACCCGCTGCCAGGTCTGCAGTGTGGTGGCGACGAAGTCCGTCGCCCGTTTGCGCCCGATCCAGCCGACGTGCGGCGGCATGGTTGAGCGGGGGAACTGGTAGCGGGCCGCAAGCTCCCAGGCCCGCGTGTGCGCCCACGCGCAGAGGAAGTGGCTCTTACCGCCGCCCTTGGCCCCGCCATAGGCGACCGCGCGAATGGACGGGTCGGCCAGATAGCCCCAGGCCGTCGCCTGTCGCCGGGTCAGTTCAGTCCGCAGGTTCGGTAGGTGCTTCATCGCGCGCCTCCCGGCCCGGCTGCGGCGCCAAGACGATGACCGGCGGTTCGATCTTGACGTTCTTGTTCAGCTCCACCTTCTCGCGGTCCGTCTGGTCGAGGTGCTGCTTGCCCCACCAGATGCGGTCGCCGCTGTGCGTGCCCGCCGGGTTGATCGCGCCGGTGTACTGCGCCACGAGGACCCTGAGTTTGCCGTCCGCCCTTTTTTGCTTGGTTGTCGCGGAGAAATGGGCTCGGAACGTCTTGAGGTCCACGCCCAGGGCCCGGGCCATCGTCGTGTCCTTGGCCTGGGCACGGGCCCACCTCTCGACGTTGCGGATCTCGGCTGCCGTGAACGTCTTGGCTGGTCTACCGGCCATGCCCTGACGTTACCGAATCGCGTGCGCGCCTGTCAAATTTCGCGGGTCGAGCCGCGAAACTGTAAACGGGGGCACTATGGGTCGGCCCACCCCCCGATCCTCGCTCCTACGGCCTCCTGGGGCCTCGCTTGGGCCGTTGGGGGGGCTGGGCGGCCAATTTCGCCACTGCGCCATGTAGATGTCCACTGTCTGGTTTACCTCCCTTCGACGTCAGCCACGGCCAGCGCTTCTGCAGGGCGCCGACGAAGTACGCGGCGGGCTTCGTGCCCTTGGCCTTGGCCTCGCTGACCAGCTCACGGATCGTACCGGCGGCCTGGTCCAGCCCGGGCCGGTCCGACAAGAGCGCATTGCCAATAGCCGTCAGGGCGGCCTCGATTCCGGGGTCCTTTCCGAAGGCGGCAGAGACGGCCTGTCGAGCGAGGGCCCAAGGACTATGACCCGGCTCACGGACAGGAGGGGAGCTGCGGACCGCCACCGGCTCCGAAACCGAACCGTCACCGCTCGCGCGCGCGCACGCGGTTGGTTGGTTGGTTGTGTTGGTTGGTTGGTTGGTTGGGTGTGGAACTTCCGGGATTTCCCGGGAATCCCCGGGAAGGTTGCCCAGCTCTACAGGCACAAGCTCGATCCAGTGAAGATCGGCAAGCACTTGGAGGCCGAACGCGACCTGCCTCGTGGGGACACTGAGGATGAAACTGATGCCATTGCCGGCGCTGTCCTCGAAGCGCCCACGTTCGTCGCGCTCATGGTCGCCCGCGATTTCGAGCAGCTTGCAGAACAGGCCGAAGACCATCAAGGCCCGCCCGCGGCCGGCCCGAGCCAGGAGCTTACGCCAGCCCGTGCCCTGACTTCGGCCGTGGACCTTGAGCCGGATGAACACCAAGGGGCCCTTCCGCTTCCTCTTGCCCGGGACCCACTCCCGGCCGCGCTCATCGACCTCGTAGCGTCGGCTCCATTCGACGATTTGATACTGCATGTCAGACTTCCAGAGGGATGCACCGGGCGGCCTCGCGGCGGCGAGGGCACTGACCGTAGTTCGTGCAGCGGCCGGTGCCGTCCGGCATGTTGTCGTAGGGCTGGTGCCGCTTGGCGTGCTCGCACTCCCCCCACGTCGCGAGGCAGTCGCCATCGACCTTCCGTTCACACATGACCATCCGTCTCATTCAACAGCCTTTGCTTCGTATCGAACCCACAGCCGGCAGGCCGGGTCTTTGGCCCGCACATCCGTACCGTATCCGCACGTCCAGTCCGCCTGAATGAGCCAGCACTTGAGATAGACCCGCCCGCTGCCGTGGACCCGGCGGAGGTGGGCGCAGGAGCCGCACGTCTCGCCGGGCGGGCCGTGGCCCGGGACATCGGCGTGGCCGGCGGGGACGCCCTTACGGCGTGTCGGCTCGGTGATCGGGTCCCCGAAGAGGTCGCAATCCTCAATCACCCTGGGCATCCTCTTCATCCTTAACCTTGACCAGCTCGTCGCGCGGCGTGACGCTGATGAGATAACCGTCGCAGCGGAACCGGATCGAGCCGTCCGGCAGCCGGGAGGGGTTGGAGGCCTTGATGAGTGACAGAAGTTCCTGCTTGGCCGCTGTTTCCTCTTCGAGGGCGTCGAGCCGCGCCCGCAGGGCCGCTCGATACCGCCGGGCCACCGGCTTGATCTCCGCCAGGTACTCCGGCGTCACGTCGATCAAGTCCAGTTGCGCGCCGCTGGTGCTCGGGGCCTTCTGTTCCTTCTTCGTTGCCATGATGTCACCTCGTTACAGGAGTTGGGGTTCTTGGTGCAGTTGAAACGCCCGGACGTGGACGCCGGGGATCTCGTCGGGGTCCGCGTAGCGTTTGCCGGTGACCTGGAGGGCCACCTGCGCGTCGTCGCGCCAGAGGATCCCGGTCAGGGCGTCCTCCATGCAGCGCACGTACTTGCCGACATCGGGCTTGACCTCGCACCAGCGGGGCGCGGAGTCCTTGAGTCGCTCGGCGTTGGCCCCGGTGCCGAAATCGCCCTTACGCCGGCCGAGCACGAACTCGAACTGAATGAGGATCGGCCCGGCCTGGAAGGGGCTGTGGGGCAGCCACGCCTGGCAGGCGGCGGAGGCCACCACGAAGCGCCACGACTTCATGTCGGCGTTGTCGTCGACGACCATCGCTCGCCGCATCGTGCGGGCCAGGTTGGGGTCGCGCAGCAGCTCTGGCAGCCGGCGCGCTTCTTCCGGACTCCGGAGACACTTGGCGAGCGTGGGGTGCAGGAAGGTCCGCTTGGAGCCCTGGGTGGCTGGCGCGCCGGGGACGAAGAACTCGACGACCGGCTCGATCCAGCCGCTATGCAGCGTGACGACCTCCTCGATCAGTTGGTGCGTGTGATTCGTCATCGAACAGTCCTTTCGTTGGTTTCGTTGGCGGTGTCTCTTCGATTGCCTGATTGACCAGGAGCAGTTCCTCGGCCTTCCGCGGGGCGATGGCCTTGATAATCATGGGCGATTCCGTCATTTCCACGGCAGCTCCCATTGTGCGATTACGGTCTCCCAGTCGATCTCGCCGGGAGTCAGTTGCGTGTGTTTCAGTACGGCGACCATCTGCTGTTGGATGTGGGGCAGGCGTAGCGACTCGACGCCGTGGTTCTCGACGGCGCGCCGCATGGGATCGATGCTCCGGATGAAATAGGTTACGGCGCAGTTGGGGCAATGGCCACCGCTTCGCGCTTGGCGAATGGCCCGCGCGTTCGGGTCCGGCGTCCCCGCTTGGAGCGGGCGATTGCAACGGCGACAGGACACCGTATTACTCATAACTCAGCTCTCCCTTCTGACGCAGCGAATCCGCTCGGCCCTTTGCGCCCATCTCTTCAATGTAGCGAGCCGAGCCTTGTTCAATCGGATGCGGCCTTGTGTGAGGGTGGTGCCATCCACCTTCGCCAAGAGGTTTGCGATTTCCTCTTCCGGCCCACACCAGTCGGCGTAGAATAGATTGTCCATCGCGTGATAGACACGAGTCCACCGTCGCTCCCTCTCGCCCCGGGATCGCTCATCAGGTTCGAGTTGCTCGTTGATCCATGTGTTGATGCGCGCCGCGAAGCGATCAAGGCTCTGCCTGTAATCCTGCTCCAATGTCTCAAACCAGCTACTCGAATCGTGCGGGTATCCATACTCAATCGCCGCTCGCCATCGCTTCCGGTCAATCCAGAATTGGAGGCTGAAGCCATGCACCCAGATCGCCTTCGGATGACACCTGTTGGGCCCTCGTTGCCTGAACCGCCGCCCTCGCATCTCGAACCACTCCCGACAGGGAAAGATATGGGGTCGCCGGCCCCGAATGTGGATCGGCTGCGCCAAGTCCGCCCAGTTGCGGATATTCAGGTGGGCGAGGAAGTCGGAACTCGGGCAACGAACGGCTCCCGGCGGCCTGCTGGTCCAGTGGACGCCAACCAACTTGAAGAGATACGCCAGTCGGTGACGTGGAGTCTCTATGGCTGATATCCGGTCGGTCGAGTGATAGCCGACGCCGCTCGTCGCGTTGAGGATTTCAAATGGCGTATCTCTCGGTTCGTATTCCCGCAGGCGTTCACAGAACCACTGATAGGCAATCCACCAATCGACGGGTTTATGGTAGCGCGAGGCGAAGCCATGCAATTCTTCGACGATTGCATCACTCGGTAGGATTGAGATCATGGCGTGTCTCCTGTCTTGACGCAGCGAATCCGCCCGGCCTTGAGATCGTCGAGCAGTTCGAGCGCCTCTTGCATTTCGGGGGATCGGTGCGGCTCGACGAGTTCGGGAGGGCTACCCTCCAGCATGGCGAGGTTGTCTACGCGCTCCCGGTACTCGTCGCACCCGATGAACATGGCCAGGGCCGCCGTGAGCTTGGCGGTTACGTCTTCCATAGCGGTGTCTCCAGGGGTTTCGGCTTCGCTCGATAGAACGCGGGCCGCGACCACTTGCGAATGACCTCAGTCCATTCCGCGGGCGACCAGGGAACAACGCCACGCTCCCACAGGGCAATGTCCGGCGGTCGGTAGTACTGGACGAACGGCAGGAAACCCTTCGCGAGGATGGCCTCGCAGCGGGCCGTCGCCTTGTCTGGCGTATCGTCGCCGAACCCGATCAGCGCGTAGCAGAAGCGTTTCTCGATCGAGAAGTCGGCCAGTAGGCCCGCCGCCTTGTCCATGCGGGGCAACTGCCATTTGGCGTCGCACGCGACCCACAGTTCATCGACGCTCGGCAGGGCCTTAATCCGGTCTACGTGCCAGGGCGTCAGGTAGTCGATGTCGAGGCCGCCCTTGAACGCCACGCCCGTTTGTTCGGCGAGCATCGCGTAGACTTCCTCGCAATGGGCCTGAGAACAGGCGAGGAAGTTGTTGTCCTGAATGATATAGCCGGGGTAGACAGGCAACTCTTGCAGGAGTCCTTCGCGTCTGCGTGCCAAGCACCAGGGGCAGCTCTTGGGGCAGCCGCGCGAGGTAAACGTGACACCGGGTTTGATGTATCGGCCCGGCACGAACTCATCGGGGTAGTCGTCGGGGCCTGTGAGTACCGGCCCCCCGATGCGCACGTCGGGATAGTACCGGCGCCATGCGTCCAGCAAGCGTTGGCCTTCGCACAGATCCCAAGTGAAGGTCACGGAGATATGCACCCGTTGGTCGGGCGGTCGAAGCAGCGGGGGGTCGCCCACGAACGCCAGATCATCGGTCGGCGTCCACTTCGTTTTTCGGGGGAAGACTCGGATCACGGCTCGGCCCCCCTCTCCGGCAAGTCGAAGAGAAAGAAGAAGTACTCGATCTTCGTAATGCCTCGCCGTTTCGGGTTGGGGTCCCAGACCATCTTTCCCTTCTGGCAGATCACGACATGAGTAATGCCGTCGGGGTTTGGGCCGGAGGTCAGGTAATAGGCGCCCGTATCAATGAGCGACTGCACGACCCAGTCTATCCCTCCGTCGGCCGCGGCCTCGTAGACTACGTCCATTTTGCCCCGGTCGATCAGCCAGACCTGCATCTGGTGATACCAAGCGTCGGCATCATCGTTGCAGAAATCGGGTACCTCTTCGATGTCCAATTCGAGCAGGGATGCCAAGGCCGCCTGATTGCAGTTACCGTGCCTGCCGGTGCGCGTCTGCGTTACTTGCTTCACGGCTCGGCCCGGGCGACGGTGGGGTTGACGGGCTCTTCGCTGGCGAGGTAGCGCTGCCAAGCGTCCAGGCCGACTTGGGCGACCAGATAGCCGAGGGCCAGACCGAACAGCATCCAGGGGGGGGCGTCTTTGCTGGAGAGCAACAGGGCAATGACGATCACGCCGCCGAGCTTCTTGCTGGCGAGGTGCTCAATCGCCCCGACCATTGCGGTTTCGAGGTTCTTCGTTTCCATCTTGTGAGACTCCTTTCTCTTTCTGGTGTTGCCACAGCACATCGTGCAGTTCTTCCGGATCACAGTCGAAGTGTCCGCAGAGCAGCCACCGGCCCTTGAGCCCCAGGCACTTCACGCGCTCGATGCAGCCGTGCCACGTCCGCAGGACCGGGCCGGAGGTCAGTTGGGCCACGCGCTGTTCCGTTGTCGTGCTATTGTGATTCAGGTGTTTCATGGTCTCACCTTTCCGCGGCCCGAGGGGGGACGCGACTACGCCGCCGCGCCCCCCCGGTATTCCTCAGAGTGTGCGGTAGTCAAGCTCGGGCCGCCTGTTCGCTGTCACTGCCACTGGTAATAGGCGCCGACCATGACGACGTGCCCATCCTCGACCGGGCTCAGTTCCGTCCAGAGGTCCTTGCCCGGCTGGTACTGGTACTCGACGACGATCGGGCCGAAGCGCATCCCGGTGACGAGGGCGCCGAGGGAGTCCTGATCCTCCAGCGCGCCGCCGTACGCTCCGATGTAGCCGTCGTAGGAAATCGTGGCCGGCACGGTGTCCGTGGGCGAGCCGCCCGGGAACAGGTTGCCGAGGGGGAACTGGCCGTCCTTGATGATGTTGTAGGTGGCGTAGACCCCGGCCGCCAACTGCTCGGCGTCGTCACCGGCCAGGTCCTCGACGAAGGCCGTAAAGACGCCGGCCTCCCCCACATCACTGGCCAGACCGCAGCGCATGTGATACTGCTTGGCCGACGCCAAGCCGGAGACGGCGTACTGCTGCTCACCCGTGCACCCGCAGAGGCATACGCAGGCGAGCAGCCCTACAGCGAATGTCACGATTGCTGTTCTCATGTTGGTGTCCTTTCCAAAGAGGGTTCAAATCACCAGTCGATTCAGCAGGTCGTTGAGCCAGACCCGCGCATCGTGGACTTTCGTACAGCTTTCATCCAGCAGGCCGCCCAGGAGGCTCGCGGCCGGCTCGGGCCGTGGGGCCGCGGTCGTCCCCGTCGCCTTCTTCTGGTCGAGAACGGGGCCGAGCCGTTTGGCGAACTCGGCCACGAGGACGATAAGGATCTCCGTCTCATTGGCGAGCCGCTTCATGACGCGGCGCAGCTCCGGCTCCGGGGGCCCAGAAGCCGCCTCGCACTCCACCAGGCATCCGGGCGGGGCTGCTTTCGTTCCGAACGCCGGGTCAACGACCAGCGGCTTCGCGGAGTTCTGGCGTGTCGCCGGTCGGCCGTCGGCCATGATCGGCACGCCGCCCTGGTACGGGTTCTCTGTCACGTTCTCCATGTGGCTCCTTTCACAAGGCCCGGCACTCAGCAACCGAGTGCCATTGTCCGCGCATATAGACTCTCGTCGCTTTCACGGTCACGCCCGCCGGCAGCGAGGTCAGCGAGCGCAGGTCCAGGTAGCCGCCCGCCGACACCGTCGCGCCCGCCGGCAGCGAGGTCAGCGAGCGCAGGTCCAGGTAGCCGCCCGCCGAGAGCGTCACGCCCTCCGGCAGCGAGGTCAGCGAGCGCAGGTCCAGGGCGCGGCCCGCCGAGAGCGCCACGCCCTCCGGCAGCGAGGTCAGCGAGTCCAGGTACAGGTCGCCGCCCCAGTTCCATTTTTTGCGCTTCAGCAGCCTGTGGATATCAGCCTGGAACTGCCGAATTACGCTGTCCGTATGTTCCTGCGTCCACCAGTCGGGACGGAAAGCATCGAAGCAGAACTCATAGGAGGCCCAGTGATCCAGCGCACTATGCGGCACGTATTCGACGGGGCACTGTCGGCTCGCCGCCGGTCCGCCGTTGTCGCGAATGTGATAGTGTTCTCGAATCTTCGTGTGGCTGTCCTCGCCCGGCAGCGTGTAGAGCTTCACGCTACCATCCGTCGCATTGTAGACCGCCACACCACTGCGAAATCGGCACATCTGATAGTTCTCCTTTCACAAGGCCCGGCCGGCGACACGGCACCACCACCGACCGGGCTATTACGGAACGCCTGTCCGTTCGTCAGTCGGGCACCGGCTGAATCTTCGCGGTCAGGCACTTCGGGCAGATGCCGAACTGCGTTCCCGCACGCGGCTTGATCTCCGAGCGCTTGAACCGATGGTCCAGGGGCACACAGTGCCAGGGTGCGTCAGAGGCCGGCGCTGGTGTAGCGGCAGGCGGTGACGCGGTAGCGGCGGCGGCGGGCGCGGTCGGCGTCGCGGCGGG
>Ga0207752_1000168_pt1 | contig 30392 bp, 19 predicted proteins | sample Pon2CUnioCityCA_6_FD_187272 | JGI IMG/M metagenome (GOLD analysis project Ga0207752, IMG submission 187272) | Marine sediment microbial community from Union City, CA, USA - Pond 2C Sediment 2 (SPAdes) | ecosystem: Environmental > Aquatic > Marine > Intertidal zone > Salt pond sediment ... | reverse complement strand
CCAGCGGTCCGCCCTCGGCGGCACCTGCATGGTCGGCATTGTAACCGGCGTAGGCCCAGCCCCGGTTGCCTGAGGGGAACATGCCGTCGACATCGGGCCAGTGTAGCTGGCCGGCATTATGCGCGACTTGGGTCTTTACCTCGTCGACGTCGTTACCCTGGCCGTCCTGCTCCGTTTCCGTCCACTCCCAGTTGACGGTAGATGTGACCAGATCCACGCCGGCGCCGACGGCAGGATTGGCTACGCTCACGTCTATGTAGTAAGTGGTGTTCTTTTCGGGGGTAAAACTCGATAGCGTGGTCGAGCCTCGCATCCGGAACCCGAGCAATGAGTCGAAAACATGCTCGACATTGAACGCCTGGCGTGCAACGACCCCTCCGCCAAGCTTCTTGACGGTCAGAACCGCCGGGCTGGAAATCTCGGGGTTGCCGTCGTCAATTGCAGGACCGTCCAGCGCGACCTCGATGATCGCCGCCTCCATCCTGTCTTTGTCGGGCGAGGTCACCGGCACATAAGGCGCCGTGTGGTCGGTGCGGGCGAACACCCGCACGTTGGGGACGATGGGAATGGTGAGCGGAATGTCGACGCCCGCATCGGCAGGGATGCCGCTGGGGTCCGGCGGCACGTAGTTGGGGTCGCTGGCGGTGAAATCGGTGGTGATCTCGATGGAGAAGGCGGTCGGGTCGACCGGCGAGTCACTTCGAACATGCACTTCGAGGGTGTCGCTCTCTTCGAAGTCGTCTTCAGTGCCGGCCTGGCCGTCATCGCCGTCATTGGTAGTGGACGCAGTAATCGCCAGGTTTACCGAACCGCTTGTCTGGCCCACGGAGAGTTGCGGGACCGTGAGCACGCTGTGCTCGGCAGGCGGGTTGTTACCGTGGCCGTGCAGCAGGACGACCTGGACGTTGTCCGACAGGCCGGCAAGGGTGTCGACCGTTATATTGACAGTGAGGTCGCCGGGTTCGGATAGGGCCGTGCGGGCGCCGGTGCGGCCGAAGAGGGTGAAGTCGTCGGAGGCGTCGTAGGCGACCTGGCTGCGCCCATTAGCATCGAGGGCAGCGCTCAGTATGTTGCCGCCCGGGCCATCCAGGTAGATGATGGTCGGGTCCCACGCCACGGCATCGTCGGCAGCATTGTCGATCACGTGCAGCCGGAACCACACGGGGTCGCCTGCGGCGACGTTGAGTTCAATGCTATGGTTGCTGCTCGTCACCGTCTGGCTAAGGACAGACGTCCACTGCTGGGCGCCATTGTGTTCAATCGTCACCTGGGCACCATCGCCGCGATAGGCGGGGCCGGCGACGAGGCTGGCGGTGCCGTCGACGCGGATGGTACCGCTGTGGGGTGCCAGCCAGCGCCGGACCGTATCGATACGGGGGCTGGTGTTGACCAGAAGTTCCTGAACCCCTTCGACCGGGGCATTGGCCAGAGTGGAGTCGAACGGGTCTAAGGGGACCTCGAGCCGGTCGAACAACTGGTCGGCCAGCGAGCTGTCGACAAATGTCGGCACGCCGTTATTGAGGACGTTGTAGAAGACAGTATGGCCGCCCGCGGCGCCGGGCTTGATAAAGTCGGCGCGGCCGTCTCCATTCACGTCTTCGAAGTAGCGGTCGCCAAACGAGAAGCCGAAGCCACCGCCGACCTGGATCGCCACCACCGGGTAGGCCTCGAAATGGAGGTTGATCGTAAGGTCGCTGGAACGGCCGAGGCTGTCGATTCCGGTAATGGTCTGCGCCGGGCCGAACCAGGAATTGTTATACTTCACGGCGTTCGTGGCCCCCGGCCGGTTCAGGTTCGGGCGGTACATGACGGTACCGCCGCTATTGACCCAGACCTTGTCGGGCAGGCTATCGCCGTCGAGGTCGACCAAAATGCTGGCCTCGTTCGACTGGCCGCCGGCGATGTTGAACGATCCGCCGAAGGAACCTACCTTATAAGGGAGCACCGGATTAAACCCAATGTAGGCGCCGCCGTCTGCCCCTCCCCGCCACGACGTGCCTAGCGCCGACTCGGCGGCGATGTTGGGGATGCTGGTTTGCTGGCCGGCGGACCAGTTTCCCCATTGCTCAGGTGGCCCGAAGCCGGCGTATTGGCCGCTTACGGGATCGGTGACGTCATCATACCAGGTAAACGTGTGCCAGGCATGCTCGCTACCCGGCCCGCCCGTGCCGTACTGGCCCACGCGCGTCAGCAGCGATTTGTCGAACGGGCCGTTCGCGTACTCCAGCGTCCAGCCTCTGACCAACTGCGGTTGTGCCGCTGCGCTGTAGAATTGGGAGCTGAGATAATACACCTCGACGCCGCGCAACAGCTCCCGTGTCACCACCGGCTGGCCCGCGCTCGCATCGACGTTTACGTCACGGCGCGCGGTTGCCCCGGTGATGTCGCCGTCGCGCAGGAAGCGCACCAGGTAAGCGGGCTGATCCGGGATGCCCGGGTCGGTGCGGAAGCCGGTGTAACGAATCTCGCGCAGGTAGAGGGACACGCCGATGTGGGCCGTGGCTGCCTGGCCGATGGGGACCTGGGTGAGCTCGTCGTAGGAGAAGCGCATGACGTTGCCGCTGATATCCTCGACGTAGCTCAGCGCCCAGTGGTAATCGCCGGCCACACCGCCGGAAACGCCGGTCGGCTGTGCCGTGAGGATCGCCGACTCGTCCCGCACGCAGTTGCCGTTGGCATCAGGGGCGCCGCCGTACCAGAAGTGGTTGCCCTCGGTGTCGGCTACTTCCCAGCAGTAGCTGCTGGGCGTATTACCGTGGCGGATGATGAGGTCATGGTCGTCCTCGATCTGGCGGACCCAGTCGGAGCGCGGGCCGGGATTGCGATCGTCGAGCACAGTGCGGATGGCGTTCGGGAAGAGCCGATCCCCGTCGAGTAGATAAGTCTCGGACTCCTTATCGGTCAGGTAACGCGGCGCACCGAACTCGGTGTCGACGGTGACGGCGCCGACCGATAGGTCCCAACCAATCCCGGCCCAGCCGCTGCCGCCGTTGGAATTATACGTCAGCGCCAGGTCAGGCTGCACGCCGGCACGCCCCGGAGGAACCGCCAGCGGATATGCCACACTGGCGCCGCCGTCGACGTCGGCCTTCGGTGGCTGCACAAGGGCCAGCGCCTCGGCCGGGTCGCCGTACTGTAGCTCCGTCAGGTCAAGGTCACCCAGGTTGGCCGGCGTGGTCGAGGGGACGTCGTCGATATTTCCCTGCGACGGGTCTGACACGGCGTTCGCCGGTGCGCCAGACCACGACAGGAGCCCGCCCATGATGGCAATAATAAAAACTATAGCAATGGATCTAAATTTGTGACCGGTGTTACCCATTTGAGATTTTCCTTATCGTGGGAACGTAAAACTTCGCTGCGTAAAATAAGCACCGTCTTTCCAGAAATAACTCAGAGGCTGGCTCCAGCGAGTTCCTGAAATGAGTCCGTCGTTTCATGGCCAGATCCCAGGCGCCATTGGCATACAAGCAAGAATCATTGAAATCACTGCACAGCGGTAATGAACGCATGGCAAACGTCCCCGGTTGGAGGGTTCTGAAAACAACCAGGTTTGTCAGCTCGGGGCGTTATCTGCTACGGAACTCCGAATGGAGGCTATGAAGTTTGGAGATGTGGCTGGAAAGACCTTTTCCTGTTGAACTGAATAAAGCAAAGCATATACATTAAGACAACCCGTGTCAATATGGGGAATTATTTCACAAAGCGTTTGTCACAACCCTACTCCCCGGCAGTCGTTAGCGCCAGCTCATTGTCCTCCACTTCTTCTTCGCCTGCAGGCGTGGGCCCTTGGTCTGCGGCGGGCCAGGGTGGCTGACCCAATAGCTTGCGGTGGAGATAGCGACCGGCTACCTTGACCGTCCCCAATAAAGGCACGACGACCAGCGCGCCTAGAAATCCACTCAACATTAAGGCTCCCACCAGGGCCACAAAAACGACGCCAGGATGCAGATGCAACTGGCGTCCCAGGAGCTGCGGGCGCAGCCAGAGGTTGTCAATTTGCTGGATGAGCGTGTAGACGAGAAGGAGAAGGAGAACAAATAGAATGGGCGACCAGCGAAGAAGGCCGGAGCGGAAAAGGCCGACGATTAACAGTGTACCCACGGCCATCATCAAAGAGAGGACGCCAAACATCAGGATCTGGATCCGGAGAAATTTGCCCCAGATTGCGTTTACTTCCTCCAGTAGCCGTGACAACTCCGGCCGGTGCGGGGGCGGTAGCTGGTTGACCAGCCACGGCAGAAGCCGCGCACCGTCCTTGAGGAAGTAGTAAACGAGGACGACGACGACCAGCGCCCAGAGCAGGTTTGAAGTCACACTGGAGAGGACGTTTAACGACCCCCCCGGCAGGTTGCTCAGCAGTTCGCTACCCTGAGACATGAGCTGCTCCACGTAATCCTGGAACTCCAGCCGGAATCCGAGAACGGTCACCGGCCTGAAGAGCCACTGCTCCAGCTCCCGCGCCGCTGCCAGCAGGTCACTCCGGAAGCGGCTGAACTGGCTGACGGCTACGGTCCCCACGGCGGCCGGGATTCCGACTGTCAGCAGCAGGCTCAGCCCAAAAACCAGCTCGGCCGCCGACGTCTGGCTCAACCGGGTGCGCCGCGACAAGAAGCTGACCGCCGGATTCAGCAAATAGGCGATCAGGGCCGCGATGGCGATCGCTTCCACCAGGGGGCCAGATAGCATCAGCAGCCATAAGCTGCCCGCGAGGAGCAGCAGCGCCACCAGGAATCGCGTTGTCGTCGGCCAACCTGTGTCCATCAATCCCTCTGTTGCCGCGAACAAGCGGCCGGAACACGTCTGGCGCCGATCATACTCGCAAAATACCGCGATAACAAAAAGGGGGGACCTGAATCAGGCACCCCCCGAATACACCCTCGCGCGAGCCCTGGGCTGGTTCAACCCAGAGGTGCGCGCACCTCTGCTTCTGTCGCGGCCCACGATTCATCCGTCGCCCCCGCCTGCAAGCGCAAGTAGGCGACCGCCATCAAAAACATAACAATCACGAAGATAGCGGAGACAATACAGTAACGGCAGAGAGCGTGAATCACAAACACTTCCAGAGCCGTCAGGTAGACGCTGAACAGCAAGGCCAGGCCGGTGACACCCACCATCAGCTCCGGCAGGTACTCCTCGACCAGGGGCACAAAATCCTTGAGCCAGGCCAGGAGAAAGATACCGGCGTAGCCTACGAAGCCCAGGGCCGCCACCGGAATTGGGCCGACCGACGCGTAAGGGGCTCCCGGGCCGCTCACCGCGCCACAATCATCCCAGCCACTGGCCCCACACGCTGCCACCAGCAAATCTTCGTGGTAAAGCCACATATAAAAGGACAACAGCAACCCTGGAACCGCCAGCAACTGGATCACCCGGACGGGCCACTCTCTCTTTAATTCCATGCGGATTTCTCCCTTAACAACAACTGCCCACCATGGTATGCATTGACCGCTTCAGCAGTTCCCGTTTGTAGTAACCGCTTTAGCGGCAAAGACCGCTGTTGAACCTTAACGAACGGATCCGGATCTCCTCGAAACCCGAACTTGCCGAAGCAACGGGCACGAGAAAGCAAAGATCCGTTTAATTCCACAAATCCGTGGTCAACCGAAACCCGAAATCATTATTCAATTCTCAAAAGCCGTTACTACAAACGAATCGCCGGTTGCTTAACCCGCGCTTTCAATAAGCTGCTGGAAGTTCTCCAGCGGCTGGTTCCCTTCCACCATCTCGCCGTTAATGAAGAAAGTGGGCGTGGCGCTCACGCCGGCTCGCTGGGCGGCAACAATATTGCTCTGGACGGTTGCCGCGTACTCGTTGGAAGATACACAGTCACGGAATGTGTCCATATCCAGACTCAGCGCATCCGCTGCCTGAATAAACGCTTCTTGCGTAAGGGCAATATCCGTCGTCTGCAATTCGAACATCGCCTCGTGGAACGGCCAGAACGCATCTTGATCTGCCGCACACATGGCGGCTGCCGCAGTCGGGGCCGAATGGTCGCCCAGGGCATAGGGCAGCGCGATCCAGCGCACCTGGCCTGTCTCCACGTACTGGCTCTCCAGCGCAGTGGCCGTGCCCCCGATGTTAAAATTCCGGCAGTGGGAACATCCGTAGTCAGATACTTCCAGAACCGTCACCGGGGCATCTGCCTCCCCTTTCACAATACAGCGATCCGGATTCCGTTCGCAATAATCAATCAGGGCCAGGTCCGGTTCGGGTGTCGGCGTCGGCACTCCCTGCCCCTGTAAGGTCACGAATAAGAGCGCAAACAGCCCAATGACGCCAATGGCGGCGATCCCCCCGATGACATACCAATTGGTGCCCCCACTATCTCTCCGTCGCTTGCGACGCGGTGCAACTTTTGCCATGAACTTCTTCTCCTTTTGCTTGAAACACGCACGGGAGGCAGAACGCCTGCCCCCGATCTGCTCCTAATTTTACCGATCTTATCTTTTCTGGGTACTTTTCTTCAGAGCGTCCTTATTTTTGGACGCCACACCCTTATCTTTCCACGTCCACCGGCTGTTCCCGGAACTGGGTCTCGTAGAGGGTGGCATAGAGCCCACCTTGCGCCAGCAACTCGGCGTGGGTCCCCTCTTCCACCAGCCGGCCTTCATCCAGCACCAGGATGCGGTCGGCGGCGAGAATGGTAGCCAGGCGGTGGGCGATGACCAGACTGGTTCGATTCTGCATCACCCGCTGCAGCGCCTCCTGGATCAGCGCTTCCGAAAGCGAATCGAGGTGCGAGGTGGCCTCGTCCAGAACCAGGATGCGCGGGTCCTTCAAAATGACGCGGGCGATGGCGATTCGCTGCCGTTCACCGCCACTGAGCCGGTAGCCGCGCTCGCCGACCACCGTGTCGTATTGATCCGGGAGGCCCGCCACGAAATCATGAATGTTGGCCGCTTTCGCCGCAGCCACCATCTCCGCCTCGCTGGCCTCCGGCCGGGCGTACAGCAGGTTGGCGCGAATCGTATCGTAGAAAAGATAGGTGTCCTGGGTCACCATGCCAATATTGTCGGCCAGCGAATCCAGGGTCACCTCGCGCAAATCATACCCATCCAGCAATACTTGGCCCTCGGTCGGATCGTAGAGACGGGGAATCAGATACGTGATTGTCGTCTTGCCGGCCCCGCTGGGACCGACCAGGGCCACTAGCTCTCCCGGCTGGATCTGGAACCTGACCTCCCGCAGGGCCCATTGGCGCTCAAAAGCAGTCCCGCCGGTTCCGGCTCCATCCTGCCCATCTTCTTCTGCCTGCCCACCGTTCTGCGCATCTTTTCCCCGTTTCACCAGCGTTTCGCTGCCGCTGCGGGTAAAGCGCGCAATCTCTGCCAGCCCGACCCGGCCGCCGGCATCCTCGTAGCTGAAGGAGACATTGTCAAAGGTGATCCGCCCCTCGACCGGGGGCAACACTGCCGCATCCTCCGGCTGTCCAATCTCCACGGGAATATCCAGCACCTCGAACACGCGCTCGAAACTGACCATGCTCTGGGCAAACTCCACCGGCGCATTCGTGATCGACATCAGCGGACCGTAAAGCTGGCGCAGATAGGCCCCGAAGGCAACGATGGTGCCGATGGTAAACGCCTCGCGCAGCACCAGGTGACCGCCAACCCAATAGACGACGGCTGCGCCGATGGCGCTGACCACGCTCAACATCATGAAGAACCAGCGACCGATCACGGCCGAGCGAACGCCGATGTCCCGTACTTCCGCCGCCTGCTCGCTGAAACGGTCCATCTCCATTTCCTCCCGCCCAAACAACTTGACCAGCAGCGCACCGCTTACGTTCAACGTCTCGTTCATCACCGCGTTCATCTCTGCATTGTATTCCAGCGAACGGCGCCGGATCCGCCGCAAGATGCGCCCGACCCGCCGGGCCGGCAGCACAAACAGCGGCAGGACGGCCAGCCCCAGCACCGTCAGCCGCCAGTCCAGGGCCAGCATGATCACAATCGTGGAGATCACTGAAATCACGTTAGAGATAATCGTCACCAGGGTGCTGGTCACCGCCCGTTGCGCGCCCACCACGTCATTGTTCAGCCTGGACATCAGCTCGCCCGTCCGTGTCTCGGTGAAGAAGCGCAGCGACATCCGCTGCATATGCTCATAAAGCGCGCGCCGCAAATCATAGATAATGCCCTCGCCCACCTCGGCGCTCGCCTGGCGCTGGGCCACCCCCACCAGCCCGTTGAGTAGCGGCACCACTACCATTCCCAACGCCAGCAGGTTAAGCCGGCGCGCGTTCTGGTTGGGCAGGGCATTGTCAATTAAATCGCGAATCAGCAGCGGCGGGATCAGGGACAGGCCCGTGATCACCAGGATCGTCACCAGTAACACCGTTACCTGGCGATAGTAAGGGCGGGCGAAGTCCCACACCCGGCGCAGAAGATCGCGCGAGACCTGGGGCCGGTCCTGTTGTTCGTCATACCTGATGAATGCCCACCAGTTTCCGCCATGAAATCCCATAATCTTTGCTCTGAATTGCCTTCATCGTCGTGTCTGTCCCGGTGCGACCCACACCCGCACATCCTTTGCACCAGAACAATCATTATAGCGCCAATGACGGCTGGCGGCGAAATTGCCCATTTCTGCAAAACCCGGCATACTATACTCACGCGGAAATGTGCTATCCCGTACCCGGCCTCCCTACCACAACGGCCGGCAAACCTGACCGTCACCACGATCCAGACTCTATTCCACGAAGGGGGAATAATGACAGAAGCAGCTTCAAACCTACCAGAAGCAACTGCCCCGGCCGGTGCCATCCAGGCCATCGTCGGTGCTTACCACGGCGATCCGTTCGCCGTACTCGGCCCCCACCAGGATCAAGAGGGCGTTGTCGTGCGTGCCTTCCGGCCGGGAGCTCACACCGCTTCCTTGATCGACGCTCAGGGTGAGGAACATCCGATGACGCGCTACCATCCGGAAGGCTTCTTCGAAGTGCTCCTCCCGGAGCAAACCCTGCCCGTCCGCTATTCCTATCGCTTCACCGGGCACGAAGGAAAGCAGTGGGAAGAGGAAGATCCCTACCGTTTCCCCCCGACCCTTAGCGACTACGATGAGTACCTGATGGCCGAGGGCACCCATACCCACGTCTATCAGAAGCTGGGCGCCCACCGCATCGAAGTGACTGCACCGGGCGACGAGGCACCCACCGCCGGCGTGCGCTTCGCCGTCTGGGCGCCCAATGCGGAGCGGGTCAGCATCGTCGGCGCCTTTAACGACTGGGACGGCCGGCGCCACCCGATGCGTTTCCACCACGATAGCGGTGTCTGGGAGTTATTCGTCCCCGGGCTGGCGGAAGGGGAGCTATACAAGTACGAGATTAAGACCCCCTACAGGGGCTACATGGTCGAGAAGTCAGACCCCGTCGGCTTCTTCAGCGAGATGCGCCCCAAGACTGCGTCCATCGTCTGGGACCTGGACAAATATCAATGGCAGGACGAGGGCTGGATGGCCGAACGTTCCGGACAAAATCACCAGGAAAACCCCATCGCCGTCTACGAACTTCATCTCGGTTCCTGGCGTCTCCGGGACGGCTGGGAGTGGCTGACCTACGATGAACTGGCCGACGAATTGATCCCCTATGTCAAAGAAATGGGCTACACTCACATCGAGCTACTGCCCGTGGCCGAGCATCCTTATGACGCTTCCTGGGGCTACCAGGTGACCGGGTTCTACGCGCCGACCAGCCGCTTCGGGACCCCCGACGAGTTCATGCACTTTGTCGATCGCTGCCATCAGGCCGGTATCGGCGTCATCCTCGACTGGGTTCCCGCCCACTTCCCCAAAGACCGGCACGGTCTTAGCTTCTTCGACGGGACCCACCTCTACGAACACGCAGACCCTCGCCGCGGCGAGCACCCCGATTGGGGCACTTACATCTTTAACTACGGCCGGAACGAAGTGCGCCAGTTCCTGGTCGCCAACGCTCTCTTCTGGCTGGATAAATACCACATCGACGGGCTGCGCGTAGATGCAGTCGCCTCAATGCTTTACCTCGACTTCTCGCGAGAGGAAGGGGAGTGGTTGCCGAACCGTTATGGCGGTCGTGAAAATCTGGAAGCCATCCACTTCATTCGCTTCTTCAACGACCGGGTCCACGAAATGCACCCCGGCGTGATCACCATTGCCGAAGAGTCCACTGCCTGGGGCGGCGTCACCCACGATACCGCCGAGGGCGGCCTCGGCTTCGACTTCAAGTGGAACATGGGCTGGATGCATGACACCCTGCGCTACTTCGCCAACGATCCCGTTTATCGCTCCTACCATCACGGCTCCCTGACCTTCTCCTTGCTCTATGCCTTCAGCGAGCGTTTTATCCTGCCCTTCTCCCACGACGAGGTCGTGCACCTCAAGCGGAGCATGCTGGACAAGATGCCGGGCGACGTCTGGCAACGTTTCGCCAACCTCCGCACACTATACGGCTACCAGTATGCCCATCCGGGCAAAAAATTGCTCTTCATGGGTGGCGAGTTCGGCCAGTGGCGCGAATGGAGCGAAGACCGCGCTCTGGATTGGGAATTGCTCCAGCAGGATGAGAAACATCAAGGTGTGCAAACGCTGGTGCGCGACCTGAATGCCCTGTACCGGCAGCACCCCGCCTTGCACGTCGCCGATGGCGTCTGGGACGGATTCTCCTGGCTCGACTTCCGGGACGCCCAGAACAGCGTCCTCGCTTTCGCCCGCCACACCCCCGATCGGGAAGAGCTGATTAACGTGATCTGCAATTTCACCCCGGTCGTGCGCCGCGACTATCGCATTCCCGCCCTCCGGCCGGGCATTTACCGGGAGATCTTGAACACCGATGCCGAAAAGTACGGGGGAAGTGGCGTCCATAGCGCGCCCACAGAGAACGGGACGATCACGGCCGGCGCCGAGCCGTGGCAGGGCCAGCCCTACTCCCTGGCCCTTACCCTACCCCCCCTTGCCGTCGTCTTCCTCCGCCTGGAAGAGCCGGCGGAGACGACCGGTTCCGAGGCTCAGGGCGCATAGTATTATGTTAGATTTTGTTAACTATAGCCGATGATGGGGCATATTTTGCCATCTTTTCGCTATAACCTTAAAAATATCTCGAACCAGTAGCCTTCTCCTAAAATAGCGATATAATGAGTTCAGAAACTGAGAGGACCCAAACAAATAAAGGACGTTGTTGTAGTCGGAAGAGGTCCTCGGGTGACACCGGCAACGGTGATTGCCAACAGGCACCGTCGACCGCTCAACATAAGATAGCTTACCGGCGTCCTCTCAGTTCTACTTCCAGGGCCACCTCTCAGGTGGCCTTTCTATTTTGGCTGGCGGGTGGCCCAACGGGAGAAGCCGGCTGCCCCCACCTCAATAAGACCCACCGATAAGACCATGACCCCCTTCTACCCTTTGACCTTCACACCCGTTCTCAAGGATTACATCTGGGGTGGGCGCTCCCTTGCCATCCGGCTGGGTCGCTCCTTACCTCCCGACACCGGCATCGCCGAAAGCTGGGAGATCGCCGCTCACGAGAACGGTGACGTCACCGTAGCCAACGGCCCCCTCGCCGGGCAAAGTCTAAGTTCACTACACGAAGAATTAGGCCTGGACCTGATCGGCACAAGGGGACAATGGGCCCAGGAGCAAGGAAAATTTCCCCTGTTGATCAAACTCCTCGATGCCAGCCGCCGTCTCTCCGTCCAGGTCCATCCCGATGACGCTTACGCCCAGGCCCATGAGGGCAACGAGCTGGGCAAAAGCGAGATGTGGGTGATCCTTCACGCCGAGCCTGGCGCTAGCATTATCCTGGGGGTAAAAGCGGGCACCGGCCCGGAACAATTCCGGCAGGCCGTCGCCGAAGAGCGTCTGGAAGATTATCTACACGAAATTCCTGTGCAGACCGGGGATTTTGTCTGCGTCCCGGCCGGCTCGCTGCACGCCATCCTCGGCGGCTTGCTCATCGCCGAAATCCAACAAAACTCCGATACCACCTACCGCGTTTATGACTGGGGCCGCCTCGGGCACGATGGCCGGCCGCGCCCCTTGCACGTGGAACAGGCGCTGGACGTCATCAACTTCGAGCAGGTGGAACCAGCCCTACCCCAGCAGCGTTATCTATCCGAAGTGGATGGCGTTACCCGCTGGGAGCTATGCCGCTCCCCCTACTTCGTCGTCGAACGGGTGGAGATGGACGCCGGCAGCGTCTGGGCCGGTACGTGTGCTGGGGAATCGCTGCAGATCTGGGGCACGATTTCTGGAGAGGCGAGCGTCAGCGGCGGGGGAGAACGGGTTCCCCTCCCGGCCGTGACCTTCACCCTGCTTCCGGCAGCCCTCGGCCCGTACACCCTCACCGCCGGCGAAGACACAACCCTCCTCCGCGCATATTTACCCTGATCTCCGTGAAACCAGGGGCAGGTCGACATTGGCCCAAACGCCGGAATAGGTTACAAGATCTGCTAATTTCCCGTTCTCACACCCTCAGTCGTAGCGCCAGCGAAAGAGGAGCACGGCAACCAGCCCCACCAGAGGTGGCCACAGTAGCGTATTCAGCGCCAGCGGCAACGAGGTCTGGTCCGCGACCACACCCACCACCCAGGATCCAATCCCGGCCGGCAGCCAGCCCACGCCAATCGCCAGTGAAGAAGCCATCCCCACCGCGCCCGGCCATGCCTCCTGGGCCATCACGATCACCGTGGGGAAGGTCGCTCCCACCAGGACCCCGGCAACGACGACCGCCGGGACCAGCAGCAACCCGCTGGTGCGCAGCAACAACCACAACACCGGTGCCATCCCACCCAACGCCACCAACATCACCGGTATCCGCCCCAGCCGGTCCGAAAGCGTCCCGCCGGTGAGGCTGCCTACGGCCACCGAAGCCACGGCCACCGAGAGCATCGTCCCCGCCCGTTCGGGCGACCAGCCCTGATTCTGCAGCCACTCCGGCAGGTACGTCGTCAGGGCGCCGAAATACCAGGAACGAGCCCCCGCCATCACCACCACCAGCAACAAGGCCGCCCAGGGGCCGATCTGCACCGCCGTCTGCCCTCCCTCATCCCGGCGCTTGCTTGCCGGTATGTCGTCCAGACTGCGATACAGCACAAGCGTTACAATCCAGATGACGGGAATGAGAATGACTGTTCCCCGCAGGCCAAACCACCCCAATCCCAGCCCGATCAGCAGCGGGCTGAGGGCCGAGCCGACGTTGCCGCCCACCGAGAAGAGGGCCATCGACCCGCCCCGGCGCCCGCCGGAAACGGCGTAGGCCAGGGCAGCCCCGGCCGGGTGGAAGGCGGCCGAGCCCAGCCCGCCCAGGCCCACCACCAGCAGCAGCAACCAGTATGCAGGCACCAGCCCCACCAGCCCCATGATCGTCCCAATCCAGGCAATGCTCAGCAATGCCAGCAGTCGCGAGTCGAAGCGGTCCGCCAGATAGCCGAAGAGGGGCTGGGAGAGCGAACCGGCCGCGACGGCCACCAGGGCCACCGTGCCCACCTGGGCATAGCTCAAACCAATCTGCTCGATGAACAGCGGGTAAGTCAGGGGCAGAAAGTTATTGGACAGCTCCAGGGCCAGATGCCCCGCTGCCACCAGCACCGAGGCCAGCGAAAAACGTTTCAATACCGAAGCAAGTTGCATAGGATATGCATGGTATGCTAACGGTGGATTTTTGCAAATCCAATCAAACCGGGGGATAGTTCAACGACCAACCGGCTCGTTACCCATTTGTGGCCCGTACAGTTCTCGAGGAGCAGGGGATTCTCAAATCCCCGGTCCGGTCCCAGGATCCGGCCTACGCGACATCCGGCTATCGAGGAGCAGGGGATTCTCAAATCCCCGATCCACTCCCAGGATCCGGCCTACGCTACATCCAGCTATCGAGGAGTAGGGGATTCTCAAATCCCCGATCCACTCCCAGGATCCGGCCTACGCTACATCACACGTCCAACTGTTTACTCGATGAGTCGGGTACAGGCGTCATGAGGAGAACCAATGACGATTGAGCAGAAAAAAGTGAATGCTGCGAAGGCGGCAATAGCCGCCGTCATCGCCGCCGAGCAGCAACTCGCCGCCGCCCACGTCACCCTCGACCTGGACCAGATCGATCGCCGGCTCCATCCCGACTACATCATCATCCAGCCCGGCGGCCGGACCGAGAGCAAGGAGGAGGTCCTCACCTCGTACCGCTCCGGCAACCGCCGCTGGGACCATGCCCATTCCGACCAACTGAACGTCCGCCTTTACGGCGACACGGCCGTAGTCGTCGGCCGTTGGACGGCGGCTGGCCAGAACGGCGAGGAACCTTTCGATTACAGCGCCCGCTTCCTCGCCGTGTGGGTGTACACAGAGGGCCGCTGGCAGAACGTGGCTTCCCAATCCACGACGCTGGCAGAAGAAGTCCAATGAGTCACCGGCAACGTTTCTTTCCGGCCGGTATGCCTGTTCCCCAGGAGTTGAACCATCCGGAATTCCACCTGGAGCCGCTGACGCCCGCGCACACGCCGCTGGACTACGCTGCCCTGATGGAGAGCCGGGAGCTGCTGCGCCTGTGGAGCGGCAGCCCCTGGCCGCAGGACGATTTCACCCTGGTCGCTAACGAAGAAGACCTGGCCTGGCATGCCCGCGAGCACCGGGAGCGGATTGCCTTCACCTACACCGTGTTGGACCCGGCCGGCGACACTTGCCTCGGTTGTGTCTACATCAAATCCCTGGCAACGCTGGTGGCCGAACAGACGAAAAACCCCGGCCGGCTGGCAGTGATTGGCGATTTCGAAGCAGCCGTCCGTTTCTGGGTGACGGCCCCCCGCCTGGCCGGCGGTCTCGACCGCCAACTGTTGGACGCCTTGAATGCCTGGTTCGCCCGGGAATGGCCTTTCCGCCGGGTCCTTTATCACACGCGGGTGGTAAATAAACAACAACTGGCCCTTTTTCGCGAAGCCGGGCTGGCCCCCGTGTGGACACTTACGATGCCCGGCCGGGGTGGTGCCCACCAGTTCTGGGAAGAGCCGGCCGTTGGCGCGCGGGAAAAGTGATTGGTGGATAACGCCTTCATCCAGCAATTTGTCACCCACAACTATCCCCTGCAGCCGGTCAAGACGAAACTGCTGCGGACGGGTGGCGGCCGTGTGCTAATCCGCATTGAAGACAGTACCGGCGCCCCCTGGGTGCTGAGGCTGCACCGTCAGAATGAGAGCGCCCCCTCGTGGGCCGGCGGCGGGAAAGCGGCGGCATGGCTCGACCGGCGCGCCGCGCTGCTGGAATGGCTGGCGCAGCGCCAGTACCCTGCACCGGCACTCTTACGAACCCGGGCCCAGGGAAGAGTAAGTCGCTACCAGAATTGGTGTGGCATCCTTACGCGCTTTGTCCCAGGCTCGCGCCTGGACAATAGCCGCGAGAGTTTCACGGCCCTCGCCGAGACCATTGGCACCCTCCACGTAGCAAGCCTGCAACTCAATCCCGCCCGGCCGCAGCCGGCAGTGCATTCCTGGTGGCACCCGCTTGCTCACGCCGCCGGCTATGCCCTCCGGCAGCTCCCCGGGCGAGCAGACTTACCGGAAGCGTGGCAGGCGCTGCATACAACCAGTGAGGGCGTTCTGCGGGCAGTGCAACGACCGTTAGAACTGCCCGTTGTCTGCATTCATGGCGACTGCTGGACCGGCAATGCCATCCGCAGCCCCGGGGGCCAGATTATCCTCATCGATTGGGACACGGCCGGGCTCGGGGCGGCGATCCTCGATTTCGGCTCGGTATTGGGAGATTGTTATACACTGGCAGCCGGAGAGGTAGTGCCTGACGAGGAGCGAATTACAACCGTGGTCGGCGCTTACCGCCGGTGTCGCCCGCTGGCAGGGGCCGAGGTGACGTTTCTGCCGCAAGCGATCCAGTTTGGGGCGGCCTTCCGCACAGCGCTCCGATTCTCCCACGCCGTTCAAAACGGCTGGGAAGACGGGGTCAGTAGAGGATTGGCCCGGGAGCAGGAACGTCTAAAGGTGAGCAGGCGCATTGCGCGGGTCACCCTGGCCCAACTGGACAGGTGAGCGCCTGGGGTCCATGCAGCAATCTGAGGACAACATCCGGCATTTTCACGTCCCGTTGTTGGAAGCCGGTCCCGGCAGTGCTACAATGTGAGCGCGTGGAGGGAGGGGAAGCGCCCGAGCTATTGGCCATCACTGTCGCCCCGGGCTCGAAAAAACAAGATCAGGGAGGGAAGGAAAGGATTATATGGAACAGAAGCAAATCAACCGAAATAGATGGATCTGGATGCTGCTCCTGGTGACTTTCCCGGCCTTGCTGTTGGCTGTCGGGCAGCGCACCGGCCGGGCCGGCGATGACCCTCTCCGGGCGCGCGGCGCCGTAACCGCGGAGACGGCAGTTGCCGGTTCCGAACAATTGGTTCCGGCAACCACCACAACCACCGGTCCTCACTATGGCATCGGCTTCATCAGCGCCGAACAGGATTCCGCCGGCGAAACACGCTACCAGAATGCCCTGGACAGCGGGGCAACCTGGAACCGCTGGCCCATCTACTGGTTCAACATCGAGCAAGAGGAAGGAGTCTTTGACTGGACAAGCCATGACGCGGCTATTCGTGCCGATCTGGAACACGGGCTCAAGCTAAACGCCATTCTCCTCGGCTCGCCCTATTACGATCAGACCCAGGACGAGCCCCTCACGCGGGCCGGCACCAGCCTCCGCGGGCGCGAAATCGAGCCCCCACCGGGTCTCTATGAAGATGTTTTTACCGGCGGCGATGTGCCCGGCCCGGACAGGCAGATCAACGAGGCCAATCGCTGGGCCCGCTTTGTCTACAAGATCGTCAACCGCTACCGGCCGGGCGGCATCCTGGCCCAGGACGACCCCACCTGGCCGGCCGGTGGCGTCACCGTCTGGGAGATCTGGAACGAGCCGGATCTGGCTCAATTCTGGCTGGGCAGCGAAGCGGACTACGCCCGGCTCTTGAAGGTGGCCTACCTCGCCGCCCGGCACGCCGACCCGGAAGCCCAGATCATGGTCGGCGGTCTCGCCTACTTCGAGGAAGACGGCTTCTTCGAAAAGGTATTACAGGTGCTGGACGGCGACCCCATGGCCCCGGCCTACGGTTACTTCCACGACATGGTCGGCGTGCACAACTACTTCCACTCCTGGAGTTCCTGGTACTACGTCTACCGGACGGCCCTCGCCCTGGACGCGCGCGGTCTGGATAAGGAAATCTGGTTAAACGAGAGTGGTGTCCCGGCCTGGAACGATTATCCGGGTCCAATTTGGGACCCTGTCAGTGTCTGGCGGGCGACGATGACAGAACAGGCAGACTTCGTCGTCCAGAGCGCCTTCTACGCCACCTTTGCCGGCGCCGACGCCATCTTCCACTTCCAGCTTTACGACGGTTGCGGTAATCAGCCCAACGGCACCGACTTCCCGCCCCATGACGGGGAACTGTGCGAGGCGGACGGCACCCTGGAAAATTCCGACCTGCCCTGTGCCGGCGATGCCTTCGGCTTATACCGCAACCCGGACGACGCCGCCTGCTTCAGCCAGCATCCTGAGCCGGAGACCCCGAGGCCGGTGTTTAACGCCTATAAGCACGTCACCACCTACCTGCAAAACGTGGAGCCCCTCTGGCGCCAGCGTCCCGGCGGGACCAACATTGCCGACGCGCCGCAGGAGTGGATCGCCTTTTACAGGCCGGAGACCGGGCAACGGGTCCTCGGGCTTTGGGCCCGCTTCAGCGAGCCCCAGACCGCCGTCGTCCCGGCCCTGGCCGCCAGCGCCACGCTGGTCACCGCTACGGGCCCGGCCCAGACCATTACACCTGACGCCAACGGCAACTACAACCTGGATCTGCCGGGGGCCACAAACCAGAACACGCTCAACGATCCACATTTCCGGGCCATCGGTGGGCGCCCCTTTATCCTCGTCGAGAAGGATGAACAGCCGCCGGCCATCGACCTGGCCGTATTCCCCTTTGTTCGCGATGGGCAGTTGCAACTCCAGTGGTCCGGCGACGACGCCCTCGGCAGCGGTTTACGGGACTTCACCCTCACGGTGGCGGTGGACGGCGGCAGCCCCACTCCCTGGCTGGCCAACACCACCGAGACCCAGGCGGGCTACCCGGTCGAATTAGGCAAGACCTACACTTTCCGCCTCCTGGCCCGGGATCGCGCCGGGAACGTAAGCGCCCAGGCCGAAGTAACGCGGCTGGCCCAGGTGGCCTCAGAGCACATGCGCCTCCCCCTGGTCTTTCGTTAGCCACACCCACCGGTTCAACGAGAGCCACAGGGGCGAACCCCTGTGGCTCTCCATCCCGCCCGCCTGCCTTCATCCACCTTAATACCGCGTTTCCCGTCCCAACGTCATCAGCGCCAGGGTCAGCGCTTCTCCCACCTGGTCCAGCCTCCCGGCTGAGACCGCCTCCAGGGTATCGGCCGGGGTCTGCCCGATCCCATCCCATCCTTCCCAGCGGATGCCCACCTCGGGCGCCTCCTGGCCCCCTTCATTCGGGTTCCGCTCCTCAAAGACCACGCTGACATCCACCGGCTCGCCCAGGCGCACGCTCTCCACGCCCATGCGCCCGGCCGCTTTCTCCACCAGTTCCGCCAGGCGCAGACTACCGCCGGCAGCCACCGCCATCTGCTCGCCCGTACCTCCCCCCACGCCCCGCAGGTCGATCACCGCTTCCAGCTCCAGGTTGCTGGCAAAGCCGTATTTGGCCTGCAGGAACTTCTCCACATCCGGCGGATAAGCGAGCTCGCCCTGGTCCCGGCCTTCCCCCGAATAAGCCACAAATAGGAACGTCTTGTTGGGCGTGTACCCGCTCTCCTGTAGCGTCCGGATCAACTCCAGCATTAACCCGATGCTGCTGGCGTTATCCACCGCGCCGGGGACGGTTGCACCGCCCGGCCCGGCCGGGGGCGCGTCATATTGGGCCATCACCAGGATCAGCCGCTCGTCCAGCTCGGCCGACATGCCCGGCAAGTGGCCCACGACGTGCACGGCCTCCCCCCTCTCTACGGCAGCCGCATGCACCGCCATCGCTACTTCGCTCCCGGTGGAGATACTCACAATCTCTCCCGGATTCAGCCGCGCTTCCGCCCGCCGCAGGGCCGCCACCGTGTGGCCGGCCGGGGCCAGCAGGCGGTCGGCCGTTTCCTCGTCGATCCACAACATCGGCACGTGCGGCCCGTCCACTGTGGATAGCGTTCCCCGCCGCGAGAGTTGCTCCTCCTCCGCTACTACCAGCACCCCTGCCCGGGGAACATCCCACAATTTGTTGATGTCGGCCGGCGATAGGACCAGTACAATTTCCTCACTATAATCCACTTCATCCAGCACCGGATAGCGGCTGCCAAACCAGGCGCGACTGGCCTGCAGCGCACCGGTGGCGAAGAAAGTGACCGGCCCGCGTGCCGTACCACCGTTGAGGAATCCGGATTGCGGCGAAGTCATCTCGACGTAATCCTCCCGATAGTTGAGCGGGGGACCATCGCCCAGGATCTCCAGCTCCGGCCGGGCGCGTAACTCAGCATACCTGCGCGGGCGCGTCTGGAAATAGGTAAACTCTTCACCCGCTTTCTGCAGGCCCAGCGCCTCAAACTCACCGGCAATATATTCCGCCGCCCTGTCCACGCCCGGGCTGCCCAGGGCCCGCCCTTCCATTTCCGCTGCGGTCAGGGCCTCGACGTGGTCCAGCGCCCGCGTCCCGTCGAAGACCTCCGCCTGCTGGCGGTAATAGCCCATCGGCCCGCTGTTGGTCCGCATCCAGCTAGCGCCGGCCACCAGCAGCAGGGCAGCGGCAAAGGTGTAGCGATTAAGCAGGCGCGTAAACTCCACCCCTACCACCTGGATCAGGCGGCGCACCCCTTCGCCAAAGAGATTGAAGGCCAGGATCGCCACAAAGAAGGCCAGGGCAGGATACACCGCCGTCCAGGGATATGGCCGCGCGTACGTGCGGATATTGGCCAGCAACGAGCCCCACTCCGGCACATCGGAATAATGATACGGTGCCCCAAAGACGTCAAGCTGGGCAAAAGCGCCGCCGCCGATGAAGATGCCGATGAACCCCAGTTCTCCCAATAGCATCAGGGTGGCGCCCATCTCCAGCGCCGCCAGCGAAATCAGGGCACCCAGCAGGTTGGGCAACACGTGGGCCAGGATAATGCGCGGGGTACGCGCGCCGATGGCCACCGCGCTCTCGATGAACGGTTCTGGCCGGATGGCGATCACTTCGCTCCGCACATATTGCATGATCTCTCCCCAGCCAATTAGCGAGAGGGCAATGAGAAATGTAGCCAGTCCCTCGCGGATGCCCAGGGCCAGGATCAGCAACATCCCCAGCAGCAGGGTTGGAAAGGCCGCCAGCACCTCGGCCGCGCCCAGGATTAACCGGTCGAGCCAACCCTCGGCCCACCAGCCTGCCATCGCGCCCAGGACAAAGCCCAGCACCAGCCGCGCTGCCACCACCATGATCGCCAGCAACAATGTCTGCTGCGCGCCGGCCAGGATCAGGCTCAGAATATCCCGGCCGAGCACATCGCTACCCAGCGGGTAAACCTCGTCCGGCGCAAAGGGCGGTGCGCTGAACTCCCCATCGACAAATTCCAACCCCCGGGTATCGTACGGGCTGTGCGGGGCCAGTTGTGGTCCGAAGAGGAACACCACCAGCAACCCGAGCAGTAATAGGCCCCCCACCAGAAAGGAGAGGTTGCCCAATGTGCCCCGCCGCCAGGCACGCCAGTTGAAACGGCGCATATCGGCGGCACTGATTTGCTCCTCCCGGCCGCTTCGGGCCAGCACCTCGCGAAAGGGGTTGGCCGCTGTCGGTTGCCGCCAGCGCCGCCACCGTCGCGTGAGGGGATTGTCCACGACCAGATCCAGTAGGCTGCGCCCCCATGCACGTAAGCGCTCGGCCGGTGAGGCTGACTCCCCGGTAGTGATGTGATCGGGCGTTTCCCGCAGCCGGGGATCAATCAGACGATAAAGCCCCTCCAGCAGCACGTTGACTACGATGAAAAGGCCACCCAGCGAAAGCAACAGGGCCACGGCCAGCGAGCGATCCTGCTCAGAAATCGCCCGCAACAGGGTGAAACCGGCGCCGGGCCAGCCGAAGAAAAACTCGACCACCGGCAGGCTGCTCAACATGAAGCGCAGGCTCAGCCCGGCCGTCGTCAGGATGGGAACCGCCGCGTTACGCAGAACGTGGGCACCCAGGACTTGGTGGTTGCGCAACCCTTTGCTGCGCGCCGTCCGCACGTGATCCTGGCCCAGCACTTCGCTCACCGTGACAAACGTCATCCGCGTAATCTGGGCCAGCGGCCGTGCCCCCAGCACCAGCGCCGGCAAAATCAGATGCCTGTCCCAGCCAAAACCCCCGATCGGTAGCAAACGGCTCCCCATGTTCTGTGTCCAGGCTATGACCAGAATCTGCAACAACAGGGCAATCAGGAAGCTCGGGATCGAGACGCCGATGATCGACAGCAGCAAGATCAACAGCGAACGATTTCCCTGCCGCCGGGTGGCCGCGCGCACCCCCAGCAATACGCCGAGGAGCGTCGCCCCCAGTAGGGCAACTGCCAGTAGGCCCAGGCTGCGCCCGAGGATCTCGGGCAACACCTCGGCCACCGGCAGGTTCAGAGCGTCTGGGCGGGCCGCATTTGTCAGGCCCAGATCCCCACCCGCCACCCGGCCGAGGTAAGCAATCGTATCCCCGGCGGAAGCAGTCAGCGCCGGCCCCAATTCGCGGCCGCCGGCAATATTGAAGCCCACAAAGCTGATGTAACAGACCGCCAGCAGCACCACGATCCCCTGCAGCAGGCGCTGTCCCAGGAAACGTACGGTGGCGGCCAGTGACTCCCAGGGAAAAGAGGCAGTGGCGGTTCTTTCTTCTTTCGCAGGTTGGCTTAATTCAATACCGGTCATAGGTACCGCTTCTTGGTAGTTGGTTTATGGTTCGTGGCAGGAGCATCTACCCCCTGTCTCTTATTAGACGTGTAAACCGCCTACTTTTACCACAAATGAGAGAATTTGGTAAGCGACGGCAAACCCAGTTTAATTAGTGGGGATGAAACGTATCGCCTTCTTTACCCTGCTCTTGGCCTCGTTGGCCCTTTTCCTCCTGCTCGTGGCCGCTCCCCGCCCGGATCGGCCGGCTGGACAGGGGCAGTCCCCACTTCTCGCGATGGGTCCGGCTGAACAGCTCGCAGGTGCAACAGCTTCGCCGCAGCCCGCGGCGACGGTCAAGGCAACCATCCCTCCGGCACCAACCGAAACCGCACCCTCGCCGGCCGCGTCAGCGACGACGGCGACCGCCTCACCTACGCCGGTGGCGACGCCCCTACCGGCTGAAACCGCTTCCCCGTTCGCCACGGCAGCGGCTTCCCCCGCTCCCTCGCCGGCCCCGTCGATTACGCCCACGCCGTTGCACCCCCTCTCCATTGCCGCCCTCCGCCGCGGTCACTATCCCGGCAGCGAACTCGTGGCCGAGGAAACTTTGACGCCCGGCGCCGGTTACAATCGTTACATCGCCTCCTACCAATCAGACGGGCTCACCCTCTATGGCCTGCTCACCGTGCCCACCGGCGATCCACCGGCAGAGGGCTGGCCGGCAATTATCATCAATCACGGTTATATCCCCTCATACGAATACGATACGGCCGAAACCTACAAGGCCCATGCCGACGGTTTCGCCCGCCACCAATACGTCGTCTTCGTCCCCGACTACCGCGGTCACGCCAACTCTGAAGGGACCGCCACTGCCGCCTACGGCTCCCCCGATTACACCGTCGACGTGCTCAACGCCCTGGCCTCGCTCAAGCAACACCCGGCCGTGGACCCCGGCCGCATCGGCATGTTTGGTCACTCCTTGGGCGGGTACATCACCCTGCGCGTGATGGTCGCCCGGGACGATATCCAGGCCGGCGTCATCTGGGCCGGCGTGGTCTCTCCCTATTCTGACTTTTATTACGGATTGGAGCGCCGCTTCGGCAACCGCCCCACTCCCACGCCCGGCGCCGACCGGCTGATCCGCCGTCGCTGGTGGCAGACGCTGGCGGAAACCTACGGCACCCCGGCCGAAAATCCCGCCTTCTGGGACGAAATCTCGGCCAACACCTTCCTCGAAGATATTTCCGGCCCCCTCCAACTCCACCACGGCACCGCCGACGAAGTGGTCCCCGTCGCCTACTCCGAGACACTTAAAGGGCAGATGGATGAGGTCCACCGCTACGCCGCGCTCAATCTCTATGAGGGGGACGACCACAACCTCACCCAGAGCTTCACCCCCGCCATGATCACCTCCATCAGCTTCTTCGACCGCTATGTGAAGGGAACAGGAGCCGGTTCGTAGTAACGACTTCAGTCGTCAGACTCCGGTTCGTAGTAACGACTTCAGTCGTCAAGATTCACGACAACGGCCGCGCAAAAACGTGGGTCCAATAATGGTGGTAATCCTCAACGCCGCCATCATCTTCCAGGTAATAATAACCGACACCGGTCTCCGTAAAGTCGCAATTGAGAATATTGGCCCGGTGGCCGTCACTGTTCATCCACCCTTCCACGGCAGCAGCCGGCGTTGCGTAACCGGCAGCGATATTCTCGCCCAACATGCTCCAGTCGTACCCCTGGTCGTCGACGCGGTCGACCACGGAAGAGCCATCGGATCCGGTGTGCGCGAAGAAGTCATTGAGCGCCATATCCTGGCTGTGGCCCAGGGCGGCAGCCTGTAGCCTGGCATCGACCGTCAGCGGGTCACAACCGGCCGTGGCCCGCTCCTCGTTGACCAGTCGCACCACTTCGGCAGCGAACGCATCCGCAGTGGATGTCTCCTCAGTCGTGAACGACCAGACCGGCCCGCTCGTTTGCGCGCCTCCGGAGTCGGTAGCGACCACCTGCCAGGTATAAGTTGTCGCCAACTCCAGGGACGGCACACAGCCGCTTTCCGCCACACCGACACAGACGAGGGTAGCCGGCGGCGTTGCCGTCCCCAGATAAACGTCATAGGTCAGGGAATCGCCGTCCGGATCGCTGCCCGTCCACGAGAGTGAGGTTAGCACAGGTACATCCGTCGCCCCATCTGCGGGAGACGGCCCCGAAGGCACCTCCGGCGGCAGGTTGCCGGCTTCAGAACCGGCAACCAGCGGCAGATAAGTAGCATAACTCGGAGGCACCACGGTAGGTGTCGCGTTTGGTGGTGCCGAAATAACGCTGCCGGGCAAAACAACAGCCAGCAGAAACAGTGCGACCAGCAATGGCAATAGGGCTTTTCTCATCATACTCCTGGATAATTCTGTTCGGCGACCGGGTCGCCGTCTTCTTCACTCACACATCATGCTATCGTATCCTGTTATTTGCAGGTTGCACAGAACGCACTTCGGCGCTAAGCTCGCCCCTTCTCCACCCAATTGGCAGGTCAACGTCACCTTATCCATACCAACCCAAAAAGGAATGATGCTATGTACCCCTTCACCCGTATCTGTTGCCGGGTCACCTTCTCCTTACCCATGGTCTCCGGCCTCTTGCTGCTCATACTTATGGGCGTTCTGGCTTTCGCAGCCGGCCCCGGCCGGGCAGCGCCATCTGCAGCCCTCGTCCCTGACGTCGTCCGGTCGGATCGTTTCGACCAGGCTGCCTTTGCCGGCAGAGCCACCAGGTCAGTTAATGCTTCCCAACATTGGGCCACCCTCATGTGCAGATTCTCCGACGTGGGCAGCGAGCCGCAAGATGCCGCCTTTTTTAACGATATGTTTGAGCGTTCCACCGGTCCCAGCCTGTCCGATTACTGGAATGAGGTCTCTTACGGCAACATCCCGACCATAACCACCGACGTACATGGCTGGTTCACCCTGCCCCACGATCGCAGCTACTACGGCTTCAGCGAGACGACGGCCGGTTACGATGTCACGTCCATCGTGCAGGATTGCGTCGATGCCGCCGATGCCTCGGTTGATTTCACGCCCTATGGCGCGGTCGCCGTCATTCTGAACAGCCCCTCTCCGGTGGCCATCACCACCCTCTATCCCATCGATTATCCGGATGGTGCCCAGATCTACCTCGGCGCGATCACCATTCCCAGCAACAAATACAACCTGGCGCTGGTCGCCCATGAGATGGGCCACGCCTACGGATTGCCCCACTCCTCTGCCAACGGCGCCGAGTACCAGAACCCGTGGGACTTGATGGGCATCGCCTCCGGCTATCGTTGTTCGGTCAATGCCGACCCCGTCTACAGTTGCCTCGGCCAGCACACCATCGCCCACTATAAGGACGGGCTGGGCTGGATCCCGCCAACACGGAAATTCCAGGCGCCCCAGGGAGAATCGACCATCACCCTGGAACGGCTGGCCCTGCCCCAGACAGACAACTACCTGATGGCCACGGTTGGCACCGGCAGCGACACCTACACCGTCGAAGCCCGGCAGCGGGTAGGGTACGACGCCAAGCTGGCCGGCGATGCCGTCATCATCCATCGCGGCAGCGGCGACGACCTGGTCGACAACGACGGCAGCCCGTACGATGATGCCGGTGCCATGTGGTTGCCGGGGGAGACGTATGTCGATGCTGCTGGCGGCATCTCCATCCGCGTCGATTCGGCGACCGCCACCGGCTTCGTCGTCACGATTAACAATGACAATGAGCCGCTTCAGATAATGAAAGCAACGCTAACCGCGGCCCCAACTGCCCCGGCAGCAAATGATCAGGTTGACTTCCAGGCGACACTCACTTATGAAGACCCGGGTTTCGGCTCGGCGACCAATCTGGTAGTCACCGCAACTCTCCCCGCCGAACTGACTTATCTGCCGGGCAGTGCCCTGGTCAACGGAGGCACTATCGTCAGCGAGGACCCGCTGGTGGTCGAGGTAGGTACCTTGCTTAGCTGGCTCCCGTTTTGGCTGGACTACTCGGCAACCGTAAACGGCGATGTCACTGAACCGGCTTCGATCCAGGTCCCGCTGGACGTTCGCTGGGATGGGGGCACCCTCTCGACCGCGCGCACGCTCATCCTCAATGGAGAGACCGCCTACTTCCCCATGCTGCTGAGGTAACCTTTTCCCGTGCCGGGCACCCCGCAACCGGCCCTTCATCCACAAGGGACCGCAGGCGGGGTGCCCGGCACGCGCTCGCCTAGCGGCTCACATTCTCAAAGATACCGGCAGCACCCATCCCGCCGCCGACGCACATCGTCACCAACCCGAATTGCGCATCGTTGCGCAGAAGCTGCGCCATCATCTGCACCGTCAGCTTGGCGCCGGTGGCCCCCAACGGGTGGCCCAGGGCAATCGCCCCACCGTCCACGTTAACCTTCTCCATGTCAAAACCAAGCTCGCGAATGACGGCCACCGCCTGGGCGGCAAACGCCTCGTTGAACTCGATCAAGTCCATGTCGTCCAGGCTCATCCCCGTCCGCGCCATCACTTTGGGCACCGCTTTCGTGGGACCAATACCCATAATCTCCGGCGGTACACCCGCCACGCTAAAGCCGGCAAAGCGTAACAGCGGCTTGAGCCCCAGCGCCTCCGCCTTGCCCCGTTCCATAATCAGGACGGCAGCGGCGCCGTCGCTGAGGGGCGAGCTGTTACCGGCCGTGACACTACCACCCTGCTGGAAAACCGGCCGCAATTTCGCCAATACCTCCAGGCTGGTGTCGCGGCGCACGTGTTCGTCCTTATCAAAGGTGAAGGTGCGGGCCTCAGGACCATCCTTGCCGGGGGTCACCTCCTCGATCTCCACCGGCACGATCTGGCTGTCGAAGCGCCCTTCGTCCTGGGCCTGGGCCGCCTTCCGATGGCTGTGCAGGGCAAACTCGTCCTGCGCCTGGCGGCTGACCTCAAACTGTTCGGCCACCCGCTCGGCGGTGAGACCCATGCCCATGTAGGTCTCCGGGTGATTCTCGACCAGCCACGGGTTAGGCGCTACCCGGAACCCGGTCATGGGCACCATGCTCATCGTCTCCGCCCCGCCGGCAATGATCATGTCCGCGCCGTTGGCGATGATCCGCTCGGCCGCCATCGCAATCGTCTGGAGGCCACTGGAGCAAAAACGGTTGATGGTGGCTGCCGGGATCGAATCCGGCAGGCCGGCCCGGAGGGCAATATTGCGGGCCATATTCAGCCCCTGCACCCCTTCCGGCATGGCACAGCCGATCAAGACGTCGTCAATTTCCGCCAGGTCAATGCCGTCGACCCGCGCCAGAATATCCTTAATGACAGCCGCCGCCATCTCGTCGGAGCGGGTATTGCGCGTTGTCCCTTTCTTCGCCCGGCCCACGGCCGTACGGCTGCCTGCTACAATGACTGCTTCTCTCGTCATCTGAATCTCCTTTTGGGAGATCGGAGATTGGAGATCGGAGATTGCTTGCCAATCCCCAATCCCTAATCCCTAATCCCCAATTCCTAGTTCCGTAAAGGCTTACCGGTCTGCAGCATGTGCATAATCCGTTCGCGCGTTTTTTCCGTTCCGACCAGTGAGAGGAACGCCTCACGCTCGAGGTCGAGGATGTACCAGGGATCCACCCATTGCGGCTCGCTCAACTCGCCGCCGCAGAGGACGGTGGCCAGCTTCTCGCCGATAAGGACATCGTGGTCGCTGGCGTACTTGCCCCAGAGGTAAGATTTCAGGCCCAACTTCAGTGCGAACAGGGCGTCCCGCCCGGCAGCCCAGATCTTCTCTTCCTCCGGCGGGCGTATCCCTTCTTTCACCAGGTCCAACGCCTTTTGTTTGGCCACCGCCAGCCGGTGGTCGGCATTCATCACGATCTGGTCGTCGCGCCGCAGGTAGCCAAGCGCCTTATCCTGCCAGGCACTCTCGCCCACCTTGGCCAGGGCCACCTGCTCGAAAGTCTCCTGGAGCGGCGGCAACACGTCCGCGTTGTCCGTGCGCATGACCGGGTTCACCTTACGCCGCAACAGCTCCTTGCAGCCCCCGCCGGCCGGGATTACGCCGACCCCTACTTCGACCAGCCCCATGTACGTCTCATGCGCGGCCACTGTTGTCCAGCCGGCCATCGCCATCTCTACCCCGCCACCCAGCACCCGCTGGTGCACGGCCGTGACCACCGGCTTCGGCGCGTGGCGCAGGCGGAATGCGGCCGATTGCAGCGCGTGGATCATCTCGTCAATCTGATCCCACATCCCCTGGGCCGCGGCGATGCCGATCATCGCAATGTTGGCGCCCACCGAGAAATGATCGCCCTGGTTGCCCATGACCAGTGCGTCGAAGTCACTGTCCAGCCGGGCCAGGGCCTGGTCCGCCATCTCGATGATATCCTGGTCAATCGCGTTCATCTTGCTGTGGAACTCAAGCAAGGCGACCCCATCGCCCATATCCAGCAGGCTGGCACCGTCATTGCGGGCCACTTCCTTCCCGGCCGTGCGCAGGTTGTCGATGACGATTACCTTCGGATCTTCTTCCACCGCAGCAAATTCACCTGCTGCGAAATCGTAAACCTCGCCGTCCCGGTAGAAATGCTCGTGTCCTTGTTCGAGCATCTCGCTGACCCAGTCGGCCACCTCGAAGCCGCGAGACGCCATCTTTTCCACCGTTTCGGCCACGCCCATCTCGTCCCACAATTCAAAGGGACCGGCGTCCCAGCTAAATCCCCAACGCATCGCGTCGTCGACGTCCTTCAGGCTATAGGCGATTTCCGGTGCTACCTCCGACGCGTAAGCGAAGCTGTAGTACAGGATATTGCGTACATACTCGGCCGCGCGGTCCTCGTGCTCCAGGAGCGCGTTGATCCGCTCGCCGATATTCTCCATCTTGCGCACCTTGCCCACCGACTCGAAACGCACCTTCTCCTGGGGCGTGTGGCTCATCGACTCGAAATCCAGGCTCCAGAACTGGCGCTCGCCGTTCACGTACTCCTGTTTGTAAAAGCCCTGGTTGCTCTTGTTGCCCAGCCATTGGTTGGCCAACATCTGCTCCATCAGTTCGGGCATGTACTCGCCGCGCAGCACTTCCCGGTACGGATCGTGTTCGATGGCCGGATAGAGATTCTCGCCGACGTGGGCCATTACATCTAATCCCACGAGATCGAGCAGGCGGAAGGTGGCCGTCTTCGGCCGGCCGATGAGCGGGCCGGTCAGGCTGTCTACCTCTTCCACCGTGTAACCTTCACCCAGAGCCTGTTCCAAAGCATAGGCGTTGGCGATGGCAAAGAACCGGTTGCCGATGAAGTTGGGCGTGTCTTTGGCAACCACCACTCCCTTGCCCAGCACCTCCTGCCCGAATTCCACCATAAAATCGACCACCTCAGGCGCGGTATCGCCGGTGGGGATAACCTCCAGCAGGTGCAGATAACGAGGTGGGTTGAAGAAATGCGTGCCCAGGAAGTGGGCCTTGAACGCATCCGAACGTCCGGCAGCAATCTCATTAATGGGAATGCCCGAGGTGTTGCTGCTGATGATCGTCTCCGGCTTGCGGATCTCTTCGATGCGGGCCATCAGCTTCTGTTTTGGCTCGAGGCGTTCGATAATAACCTCGACGATCCAGTCACACTCGGCCAGCTTATCAAAGTCATCTTCCGTATTGCCCAGCTCGATAAACCTGGCGCGATCCTCGCGGGCGAGGTTGGCCGGTTTTGCCTTAACCATCCGCTCGTAACCCTGGCGCACGATCCGGTTTCGCGCTTCTGGATCATCCTTCTCCTCATCGCTGAGGTCCGGGGGAATGATGTCCAGCAAAACCACGGGGATGCCGATATTTGCCAGGTGCGCGGCAATGCCGCCTCCCATGGTGCCGGCACCGACGACGCCGACTTTTCTAATCTGATAGCTCATCTCTGGCCCTCCTTATTTATTATTGTGGGTTGTGGGAATCATAGGCGCTGGCAACGGCAGCACGCGCTCAGGACTTCTTCCGGTGAGGGCGCTGTTGCGACCGGGGATACGGCCGGCTGGCCATTTGGTCCAGCGTTTGTAGGAGATTGTGAAAGCACTTGCCGGAAATCAGCAGTGCCTCTCCGTTTTCTGAGACAATTCGATAATTCTTTAACTCCTTTTTCATAAGAACTCCTCTTCCTGAAAGGTTACAGATCATTTGTGCCGGGACCGGCCGGTCCCGGCAACGCTCGTCCTCTCCCGGCGCCGGCAGGTCTCCTCAAACCCGCGGTCGCGCCGGCGAAGCATTTAGGTCAGATTACCAGCCAGTGGGCCTCGTAAGGCCCGGCCAGCATGTAGCCCAGCTTTTCTGCCAGCCGGACTGATTCCATGTTCGCTGCGTCCCAATGGGGCAGCCGTCCCTGGGCCAGCGTCGCGTCGAGCAACGCCGCCCCCAGGGCGGTGGCCCGGCCCCGTTCCCGGCACGCCGGTTCCACAAAAATGCTGACTTCTACCGCCTGCGGGTGCGCCAGCGAGGAAAAAGCCACCCCGGTAACCGCCCCCTCCTCCAGCAGGCAATAGCCGCCCCCATTTTCCAGAAAATCGCCAATCGAGGCAAAC
>Ga0207752_1000167_pt1 | contig 30404 bp, 24 predicted proteins | sample Pon2CUnioCityCA_6_FD_187272 | JGI IMG/M metagenome (GOLD analysis project Ga0207752, IMG submission 187272) | Marine sediment microbial community from Union City, CA, USA - Pond 2C Sediment 2 (SPAdes) | ecosystem: Environmental > Aquatic > Marine > Intertidal zone > Salt pond sediment ... | reverse complement strand
GTTACGACCACCGTAATTGTGTAGTGGCTCAGGTGTCCAGCCTTGATGCCTCGAAGAGGAGAGGAAACGAACCGAACCAAAGTGGTTCTTGGCACACAATGTGATACCGGCACCTGTGTGAGGTCTTAGCAGAGCCATGTTTACCAGATATTTCGCCTCGGTAACGCATCGGGGCAAGTAAGCCGTTCCAGCATTTGTATATACCGGCTGGCTGGGATCGTGGTCTGCGCCGATACGTCCGTTGCGTGCTAAATCCGGCGCGACTACAAAGGTTACAGACTGGAAATTCGGATCAGGATTGCTCCGGACTTTATTATAGATTGGATCGCCGATGTACCGGGAAGCATCATAAACTGTTATTGCCGAGCCGGGTATTCCGACTACGTTTATGAGTTGATGGAGAAAAGAATAAACCACATGAGGGCTTGGCATACCAGCAGACGAATTCCAGTTGCTGCCAGCATCTTGATTCAAATTGATCTTGATGGCAATCTTCTCTCCGTACTGGTAACCGATGTTTCCAAAACCATTGGTTTGATTGAAGTGTCTGAATAAGGCATCCCAGGCCCGTATGTCATTGGGCTCTCCGGTTAGAGCACGGATTGCCTTGCGTACCATATAGTTTACGATTTCCTGATTGGTGTTGTCATCGTCCCACCATCTACCAGTGGAGCCATCCCAATTGGTTGCATCAGGATCTCGTACCCATACGACACGGCCAGGATGAATTCCTTTGGCTACTCCCATTGGGCTGTTCGGTGGTTCGGCGGGAATAGCCGCTGCTCCGACAGGCTCACTGTTCGTTATGCTCAGTGACCACCATACTGCTGAGACAGCGGCACCAATGCAAACGGCTGCCATCAGGTACCGCGACTGGCTCAGTAACTTTCGTGCCTTGCGATAGGCCAGCCATGAGCCAACAATCCCAAGCAGCCACACTACAAAGCCGCTGGCCAGCGGCGCCGCCATCCGCTGGCAGGGATATGTCGCCCGTGACGGCTTGGGAATCACCCGGACCAGGAACCATAACAGGGAAACCAAACCTGTCAGTGGCAGGACCCAGCGGAACCAGCGATATTTTCCGATATTGATATGACGGCCCGTCTGCGGGCATATGGGCGTTTCATTTGTTTGTTCTTTGTGTGTCATTATCAGTCTCCTTAAATTGCCTATTTAAATAGATATTTGTTATCTGTCCTAATTTCTTTATTGTGTTGTGTTTTCCCTAAGCATGTCGATAATGGAAATATCTTATTGGGACCGAAATATGATTCGGCTCCTGTTTCATTAAATAATCCGCAAAGAATCGATACCCGCTGCGCAGAACCTTAAATTTTTATGAAAAAATTTCGTTTTCACCAGATTGGCAGTATAATGAACTTACATACGGGGTAATGTTGTACATAGTCGAATAGGTGTCATGGCTTTTCGCGATGAGACAGATATAGGCGGAACGGCAGAAGCTTTTCTGACCACCCGTTGGTCCTTGATTGAGGGCATCAAAAAGCACCAGGATCCTGGGCAGGCGCTGATTGGCTTGCTTTTGGAGCGATACTGGAAACCGGTTTATTGCTACCTCCGCCGCACCGGCTGTAACAACGAACAGGCCAAGGATCTGACCCAGGGCTTTTTTTACGAAGTAGTGCTCAGTCGCCACCTAATCGAACGAGCCGATCCTTCAAAAGGACGTTTTCGAGCATTTCTACTGCATGCGCTGAAGCAATACGTGATCGACATGAATCGCAGGCAGTCTATCCAAGCGAATATCCCACCAGATAAAATCATCACTCTGGAAATCTCTCATCTGCCGATCTTACCGCAGAACATCTCTAAATGGAGTCCGGAAGCATGCTTCCACTACGCCTGGAAGTCGGCAATTCTCGACCAAACCCTTACAGCCGTAGAAGAGGATTGCCTTCGTGCCGGCCAGGAGATGCACTGGCAGGTCTTTCGGGAACGCTTCTTACATCCGACCCTCGATAGTCGTGAGCCACCGCCGCTCAAAGAAATTTGCCGGCGTTATGGCCTAAACTCGGAGAAAACTGCCTCTAATATGGTCATCACTGTAAAGCGACGGTTCCAACGCTTACTCAGAAAGCATCTTCGCAGTACGGTAAGATCCGATACTGAAGCAGAGGATGAATTAAGAGATTTTTTGGAGCCCTGACAATTCGGCGCGCAGCAATGGCGGTAATCTTGCGGATATATAGAAGAGACATGAAGGTTTCCATTGTGATAGGCGGTAACTATGCGTGAAGAAAATTCGACATTTGGAGCCGAGCCACAGAATCTCGACCGGCTGTTTTCGCTGGGGCTGGAGAATTTTGAGGAACAAGCCACCGTACAGGCCGGACCGGAGCTTGAGGGTCCCGGTGGGTGGGTTGGCCGCTACAAGCTCCTGAAAGTTTTGGGCGAGGGTGGCATGGGGATAGTATATCTGGCCCAGCAAACCGAACCGGTCAAGAGGGAGGTAGCACTGAAAGTCATCAAGCCCGGTATGGATTCCAGGCGAGTGCTTGCCCGCTTCGAGGCTGAACAACAGGCTCTGGCGCTGCTGGAACATCCGCACATAGCCAGGGTATACGATGCCGGGCTGGCACCCAGCGGCCGATCTTATTTCGTCATGGAGTATGTCAAAGGTATCCCGATAAATCAGCATTGTGACAAGTACCGTATGACTATCGAACAGCGGCTGCGCCTGTTCCTGCACGTCTGTGAAGCTATCCAGCACGCTCACCAGAAAGGAATAATCCATCGAGACCTCAAACCCTCGAACATACTGGTTATGATCCAGGATCAGGAGATGATACCAAAAGCAATTGACTTCGGCATCGCCCGAGCCATCAGCCAGCCCCTGACCGAGCGCACATTATATACCGAACAGGGCCAGATCATCGGCACCCCGGAATATATGAGTCCCGAACAGGCAGATATGACCAGCCGGGACATCGATACTCGCTCGGATATCTATTCTTTGGGCGCCATCTTGTACGAGCTGCTGACCGGCGTTCTGCCTTTTGAGAGCGACATCTTGCGTCAGGGCAGTTCGGACCATCTTAGGCAAGTCATCTGCGAACATGATCCCAAGCCCCCCAGTGCGCATCTGAGCGGCCTGACACTCGAGGATTCTACCAGGATTGCGAGATGCCGGCAGGTCGATATCGGCGTACTCCGTCGAACCCTGCGCGAGGACCTGGAGTGGATAGTTATGAAGTGCCTTGAGAAGGACAGAACTCGTCGCTATGAGACAACCAAGGATCTGGCTGCCGACATCAAGCATTACCTTAACAACGAACCGATCACGGCTCGGCCGCCCAGCACCATCTATCGATTACGAAAACTTGTTCGGCGGAAGAAAACTGTCTTTAAGAGCGTGGCCGCCGTGATAGCAGCTATTTGCGCGGTCGGTCTGCTCGCCATGTGGTTCTCTAAAAGGCAGGCCACGAACCAATGGGCCAAAGAAGAGTTTCTTCCGAAGATAGAAAGACTCATCGAGGGCGGCTGGGTCAATTACGTCGAAGCATACGAGACGGCCATTGAAGCCAGGAAATATATACCGCGTGATGCAAAGCTCACCGAAGCAATTTCGAAAATTACAGTCAATCTCTCCATCAAGACGGAACCACCGGGCGCCAGAATCTACATGAGAAATTACAAGACTCCTGAAAGCAAATGGGAATATCTGGGCGTCTCGCCAATCGATAACATCCGACTGCCCGTCGGGTTTTTCAGATGGAAAATGGAAAAGGAAGGTTATGAAACAGTTTATGCTGCTGTGCCCACTTTCGAATTAGATTTGACCGAAAGGGAGTATATTATTTCCAACGATATTGTAAGAACGCTTGATAAGAAAGATGCCATCCCTCCAGGGATGATACGGGTAAAAGGACAGGGACAGATCAGCGATTTCTTAGTGGACAAGTATGAAGTTACCAACAAAGAATTCAAAGAATTTTTGGACAAGGGCGGGTATGAGAAAAAAGAATACTGGAAACATAAGTTCATCAAAGATGGAAGAGAGATAACCTGGGCAGATGCGGTGAAGGAGTTTGTGGATGCCACTGGCAAACCCGGTCCGGCCGCCTGGCAAAACGGTGATATTCCTGCGGGGCGGGAGAATTACCCGGTCTCCGGGATCAGTTGGTATGAAGCTGCTGCTTATGCGGAATTCCTAGGTAAAAGTCTTCCTACGGCTACTCACTGGGGTATCGCCGCAAGCGGGATGTCACGCGTATTACAGTGGATGGGGTTCAACACACTCCTGGGGCCGATGAGTAATTTCGACGGCAAAGGCCCTGCTCCGGTAGGCAGCTATCCGGGAATGAATGCTCATGGAGCTTATGATCTGGCGGGCAATGTGAGAGAATGGTGTTGGAACGAAACACCGAAAGGCCGAGTAGTCCGAGGCGGCGCATGGAATGACGCCACTTATCTATTTGGCAGTTGGAGTCAGGCTCCTGCTTTCGACCGCTCGGCAAAAAACGGTTTTCGATGCGTTATCTACCTTAAGCCTGACAAGATTCCTACTTCTGCATTTGCGGCTGAACCACTGCAGGAATTCCGTGATTTCTACGCTGAAACGCCGGTGTCTGATTCAATTTTTCAATTTTTTAGGCAGCAGTTCGACTATGACAAAACAGACCTCGATCCCAACGTGGTGTGGAAAAATGTCAAGTCGAATGACTGGATACAAGAGAAGATCACCTTCAATGCTGCGTATGAGAATGAGCGGATCACCGCATATCTTTTCCTCCCGAAAAGTAGTCTGCCTCCCTATCAGACTGTGATTTATGTCCCAAGTTCGGCTTCCGTCGCACAGAGATCCAGTCGGGGCCTTGACACTTACTTAGAATTTCAGTATTTCCTTGCACCGCTGGTCAAGAACGGCCGTGCTGTACTTTACCCGGTTTACAAGGGCACATTCGAACGCGGTAGCAATGAGCTGTTTGCGATCCACGGCGGAGGCGCCGAGAACCACGCCCACCAGTACACGGATTTTCTGGTGAAGGTGGTCAAGGACTTCAGAAGGTGCATCGACTACCTTCAGCAGGAACGGCAAGACATCGACGGCCAAAAGCTCGCCTACTGCGGCTTTAGTTGGGGCGCCAACTACGGCGCCATTATCCCTGCTGTCGAGGATCGCCTGGGCGCCAGCGTCCTTGCCGTTGGCGGCATGCCCGGAAACAGGCAGCCCCAGGTCGACGGGTTCAACTACGTGGGCCGTGTCACGGTACCGACCTTGATGCTCAACGGAAAGTACGACCTGAGCGTTCGCTACGAAACCAGGGTCAAGCCGATGTTCGATCTGTTGGGCACCCCGTCCGACAAGAAGAAGCTGAAGCTCTACGAAACAGATCACTTCATTCCTCGAGAGGAGCTTATCAGGGAGACCCAGGCATGGCTTGACCAGTATCTCGGCCCAATCAAGACAGCGAACTTGTGACCAATCAAATATCCTGATCGACTAAACTTGAGGGTAGACTATTGTCGCCAGAGGGGATAATTCCGTAGGTATAAGCTCAACAATTATAAGATTGCTCAAAGGAAGAATTCTGTGAGGATTACTCCCAGACGTTGGGATTCAATAGCAATTCAAGAGATGATTTGAATATTTTACACAAAGGCTCATGTATCAAATTAAGAAATGTTGATTTATACGTGCAGAAATTATGAATATAGCCAAAAAGAGCTGTCAACAAATTTATTTATGATGCCAGCTCTTTTATAAGAAGATCCTAACCATCATTTTTTTCTTGGCAAGTCAAGGGCTTACTACACGATTGTAGATGCGAACATCATCAATCAATCCAGACCAGTAAGTTCCGGATTCCATGGCCTTACCGGTGCCAATGTACAATCCACTATCCGAACCTTGTAGATTAGCCTGTGCATCCTCAGCTACAAGTATATCGTCAATATAGAGTGCTCTGTTTTCTCCATCCCATACAAAACCAATACGATGCCATTGACAATCGGTGATGATAGATTCAGATTTCAGAGGCTGTGGAGTAAATCGACTAAGTTTGGCAATATAAATGTACTCTAACAAGTATCCGGTTTAATAAAATTAGTTTTTTCTTAATCCGGCGGCTCCGATTGCTTAATTTGTATATATGAATCTCACCCATTTATCGATTGAAATTGAAAATAACAAAATCAGTATTTAACAACCCAAAATTAGGCAAATGCCCTATTTTATTAATCTTAAGAAAGTTATAGTTTTTGAGTGCGTTAAATAAATAAAATTAACAAAAAGCTAATTTGAATGGAGAATTATCATGAAAGATTTCACAAATATCGAGCAGATCGGCTCAGTGCCAGGTATTCAGGACACGGATTTTAAGATTTGGCGCTGGCTGCTCTGGACAGGGACTATTATGATTATCTTAGGTCTGGCTGCGATTTTTCTTCCTTTCGTGGCAACTATGACTATTGAAGCGTTGCTTGCGATAATCCTTTTGGTGGCTGGCATAACACAGGTCGTGCATGCTTTCAAATCCCAACAGACAAAAGGAATGGCTTTGAGACTATTGGGTGCAGCGCTGTACGGCCTGGTGGGAATATTGTTGCTGGCCTTTCCCCTCCGCGGTGTGCTGACATTGACCTTATTGCTGGCGGTCATGTTTGCAATTGTAGGAGCTTTTAAGATCGCTCTGGCGCTCAGTCTCAGACCTTTTCCAAGCTGGGGCTGGCTCATGATTAGCGGGCTCGTCGCTGTCTTTCTAAGCGCTGTTATATGGATAGGACTACCCGGCACTGCAACGTGGATGATTGGGTTGTTGGTCGGGATAGAATTGTTGCTTAGTGGTTGGTCAATGGTAGTATTTGCGTTATCGGTTCGCAAAAACCAAGCAACTCTAAGCCGGGAGACGGAATCCACATGATAGTATGGAAAAACACTCTGAGATCGCTGGCGTTTCAGCATTTCGGCAAGATAGGGAAGGTGGATTCAAGTAAGATTATTAATCAAGCTCTTAGACCAGTTTTTCGCTTCTTTCTTTTTCATACTTTTGTTCCTGTCTGTCCTGTTGTTCCAGATGCTTTTTCTGGCTATCTTTAGCTTCTTCATGAGCCTGATTTCCTGAGATGTCTTTTTGTCTTTTGTCCAAGGCGTGAAGGTCATCGACCCTGCCGTAAAGTATTGCAGTATCTCCCCCGTGCAGTTTTGTGCTTCCCTTTGGCACACCGACATAATCACCATTTTCTCGAACGATTCCCAGCACAGAGATTCCTTCATCTCGTAATTTACATTCCATTAATTCCTGTTCGGATAACCAGTCATTCTTTTCTACTTGAAGTTCCATAACACTGTAGTCACCGGATAATCTCAGCAGACTTGCATAATCCCTCGTGTCTAAGTCTGTGAATCGACCCAGAGCCCACTTTATCGCTATCGCAATGTATTGTTCGAGGATTTTACTGCTGGCCAATATCCATAATAGAAGTACACCACCGACCAGCCAAGCCAACCTTACAAGAACCTGGGGTCCTTTGGTAAATCCCGTTAATGAGAGTATCAAAGATAAGATTATAGTGACCAAACCTGCGCTTCTGATAATCATCAGCATACTAATGATCCTGCGTCGTACAGGATGATTGACCACATTCTCAGTCTCTTTGGTCGTAAAGCCCGTACCGGTGAAAGCAGAACGAGCTTGAAACTTGGCTACCTCCTGGGACAATCCTGTCATCGTGAGGGCCACTGTTGCAACTCTGGTCAAAATCAGTGACAAAGCAAGAACTGTTAAAAATGCAATTATTCCAATGATGGGAGCCATCGGTATTTTCTCCCTGTTATTAATTTGACTAACTTAGCTTGTCTATTCTACTCCATAAGAGTTAGGGTATTTGTAGCCGAAGGAACGGCAAAATGCTACATAATTATATTTTCTTCCCAACACCAATAATCAAGAAAGTTGAATTCATTCTGATAAGTTTTGTTCAAGACAATTAAGTTATTCCCTATTAGTTTTTAAGAATATTGCCTATGAGTGAATTTGAAGTTCTTAGCCGATGGAATTTTATAGATGATAATTTGATTAAATTTTCAGAGAGCTATTATTATGAATTCGATTGCCTGTTTTGACTATCGGGAATCAGACCACACAATTGCTACAGCTAACCATGCTCCAGAAATCAGGACCGAGAGGGTTCTTAAGATACGACGTCAGCTTGGTGAGGGAAGATACTGTGTTGCTGAGAAGCTGAATGTGGTTGTAGATAGGATTCTTGAAGACTTGTTAAACCATAATTCTTAAAAATAATCCGGAATAACCCGCATCATTAAAGCAGGATGTAGAGGATGGGGGATCGGAATATAACCAAATATCAGGACATATTATCTTCTATCATCTGACAAGCGGCTTGCCTTCTCTCCGCATTGGGAACAACGCCACCCATCAACCTTGATGGCACACATTACCCAGACTATGACCCAGATTCCCCCCGTTAGCAACGTCAGGATCAAATGCAGTACATGATTGGTTCCTTTGCGCCTTATTCGCACCTGCTTTTCGCACGTCCGACAGTATCCCTTGGCTTCCTCATACTCGGCCATTTTATGAAGTTCCTTATCAGCGGAATTAATAAGGTTCTAAAAAGTTAGTTCACTTCTCAAATTTTCGTTTTCATATAGTATCATATCGCCCAGAATATTCCTCGCCTTTTATTAGACCGAGTGCACAGGCCGCCGCCTTAACGCTTGAGGCAGGCCTTGATAATTCCTTCGCGAGTTTATCGACACCTTTGCGAGAGAAGTTTCGTCTGAGATACCCAACCTCCTCTGCGGTCCACCTTTTTCTGGGCTTTTTGTCTTTTGTCTTTCCCATGATACACTCTTTTCAACAACAATAACGATCCGATGCTTAAATCGTCCATTAAGAACTCAAGATAAAGAAATACTTCATCTCCATGCACGCTCTATCCGTCATATTAATCAATAGCTTGGCGTATATCCGAGGTCCCCCCAAGTTGCTTCTTGCACTTTATAAAGGTCCTCATAGCCGGCTCGTGTTGTCGGCGAATAGTGGTTGCCGGGGTGGCCCCGTTCACGTTCTCTGCCCATTCTAATAGTATCGATTCCTTTCCATTTCCAGTGATCGGCGTGCCCATCTGCGAAAGAGAGGGTAGTACCGTCTCCATGCCGAACCGGCGGATCATCCCACCATTGCTCCTGTACATAGTGCACGGCAAAGCTGTCCGGAGTCACCCAACCCTCATCGATAAATAGGGCTCGATAAACAGGCTGTGAAATCTCAAATCTATTCTTGATCCACACTCCGGGTTTTTCGGTGCCTTCCCGTGCCAGACCATTCATTGAATCCATGACCGCATATGTAAGCATTTCACCCCGATATCCCGTCGGGCAGCGATAGAGGTCCGTGTCCTTACAATACGTGAACAATGCACCGTCCCGGATAGCTCTAATCTGCTCACGTTCGGATAGCTGGCCACCACTGCCGTAATCGTCGGCCCAGCATTTACCCACCCAAGCCTTCTCGTCGGGGCGATCAATACCTCCCATACCGTTGACGATTTTACCGTCATTCTCATCAGAATACATTATCCAGGCCAGGGTCAACTGTTTCAAGTTGCACATACATACAACGCGCTTGCCTTGCTCACGCGCACGCTGCAGAGCAGGCATTAATATGGATAGCAGCAAGGCGATGATCGCTATTACTACTAAAAGCTCTATCAATGTAAAGCCTTTTCGGTCAGTCATATTTATTCACCTCCAGGTATTAATTTTTAAACTTGTTCATGGTTGTCTTTTTCTTTTACTACCTGATTTTTAATGTCTCTAATATTAATTATACGTACTGCATCTTATCGTTTGTATCGGGGAATGCCTGAATATGGCTCAGCAAAGCACTGAGTCCGGATTTCCCAAGTAGGGAGTAGCAAACGTAGTTGAATTTGAAAGTATAAAGCCTATGGAGACAACTCAAGCCAGTTTCAGCCATTCTTTATGGGAGATCCCTGTTGGTGAAACAGACAAGGATGCTCTAAAGCTCGTTTTTACTCGTAAGTTGAAGCTTGAGTTTCACGGGAACAAGGCCTAAAGTAACGCTGGCCTGCTGGCTTATCGAGAGCTTGATGAGATACTCAGTCTGACCTACAGTAACCAGGAATAGCAGAAGAAAACAGGTTCTTGACGCAAGTGCATTGCCTTTTTAGCCTTTTTGCCGGCACTGCATGTTGGACCTGATGGAAAATTGTTGAAATTGAGATGAAGTCTTTGCATTATTGAACTAGTGGCAAGTAGGAGTGTCTCAATTAAGTGCATATGAGAAATTCCGGTTTAGAGAAGGGTATATGGAAAATCCCAGTTCTAAAAATTTTCAAGTTGCGGAGTTCATTTTGGCTCTTAAGCAGATATTTGAATTTGTAAAAAAGGATTTTCCCGGACTCTATATAAATACTGAAGACCATTCGTTTGAATTGTTTGATGAACTCAACGCGAAGATATCCTTAATTGGCCTTCGACTCAAGTCTCAATCGGAGCCGTATCCCCACTGCAGCAAAAAAAGACGAGACGATTCATGTGGAACCGGCAGGAAACCCAACGAGTGACACCTAATCCTGATATAGGATACATAGAGAATCCTGATGGCCAATGGCGTCGGATAATAGGAGAACACTTTTGAAGCTTGCCCATATGTTCAGGCGAAAGAATGTTAACGAAAAAGAAAATGACAAACAAAATACAGACAATCGAGTTGACTGAGTCGGTAGTCATATCAATTCCTGTTTGAGAAGGAGAGGTTATGTCAACGACAAGTATGCCTTTGGCAATATCAAATTGGAATTTTGGAATTCTTACAGCACTTATATTTGGCAGCATCATCTTTGTTGTGAGATACGGTAGACAATGCCGTGACAGTATCACTTGGATAATAGATATGTATAGAATGTATAAAATGAATACAGGTGTAGAAACGCATCATAAAGAACAAAGGTCAGATGTTGAATCTTCTGTCGAAGAATCCAGCAGAGAAGAAATCAAGGAAATCAAAAGGCAAATATCGCTCCTATCTCAGCAGATCAAAGCTATATTAGTTGAGATTAGGAAAACAAGAAGAACCGAACTCCTGAAAGCCTTGAAAGTCAATGCCAATACAGCTTCAACAGAATATGGAATGAAATTTGAACTTAAGAGATCTGAGTTCGAAAAGGCAATGAAAGTCTTACAAGTCACATTGGCCAAAATGCCGAAACAGGCTATTACATACAGACAGAACACGATTAAATGGATCGCTAAAGCGCACAAGAAATTCGATAAGTACAGCCCAGAGAAATTTGTTCAGAAAGTCGAAGCTGTTAAATCCAGATGCAGAACCACTCGGAGCAAATGAGCTGAGTTAAAGCCAATTCGCTTTACATGCAATCGCACAAGTCCAGTGAAATAGTTCGTTTATTGTAAAGCAGTATCCATCTGTTGATATCCCTTACCATAAACAGAATAAGAGATAAAAAGGAGTAAGATCATAAGAGACTCGTGACGTTACATTGAAATGCTGCTGTTCAGCTTATATATGACGACTGCGGATGATAGATATCACCAGCCAGATTCCGATGATGGCTGCAATGATATAACCGAGCATACCCATGTTTTGGAAGCTTAATATTCCAAGCACCATTCCTTCTTGCGCAACCAAGAGGCTGGAAGCTACCAGTAGAGCTGCGATAATCAGAGCAAAGCTAACCCGGTTTGAACTTTTATCTAACGTCTTCGTCAAGTTCTCAAGATGTTCATGTTGAACACGAACCTGAAACTTGCCTTGCCTAAGCTTGGTAAGGACTGAATTTATGTCTTCAGGCAGCCTTGAAGCAAGATCGCCTGCGCCATGCATGGCCTTTCGTACGTTGCGAAGTATCTGTTTGGGCTCTAAATCCCGAAGACTGGATCGCTGGGCGTAGGGCTTGAGTGCTTCTATGAGTCTGCACTCTGGATCCAATGAGGTTGCCAATGATTCAATAGTCATCATGCTTTTGAGCATCAATGTGAATTGAGTTGGCGGACGAACATGATTGTGTCGAAATAAATCAAAGGTCTTCATGCCTATCGTGCCAAAAGGAATGTCTTTGAGGCGAAAGTCATGATAAGTGTCAATCAACTGTTCGATATCGGCTGTTAGCTTGTGGAGATCAGTTCGCTCATCCAACATATCGTCACGCTCCAGAGAGCGTACGATATTCGTAGCATCCCGGTCCACTATCGATAAGACTATTTCATTGAAGAATCTGCGGTCCTGCATGGATAGCCGCGCCACCTGTCCGAAGTCTATCGGAACCAGCACATTTTCCGGTAGCAGAAAGAAATTACCTGGATGAGGGTCCGTATGGAAAAAACCGAACTCGAACATTTGTCTGAGAACGAACTGGGTGACACGGCGCGCCAGTGTCGGAAAATCCAATCCACGTTCTATGATTGCCTGCTTGTTCGTTGGTTTGATACCCTCTATGTATTCCATTGTAAGAACCCCAGCAGTGGAATAGTCCTCATAAACCTCCGGGATATGTACGGAAGGGTCGTCGGCAAATTGTCTTGAGAAACGCAACTGGTTACGCCGTTCGTTTGCCAGGTCGGTCTCTCTTGTTACGGCTTCCGTAAATTCGGCAACCATATCCTCCAAATCAATAGTTTCGTTTCCAAACAAGGCACTTTTGAGCACTCCAGCAAGGTCCTGGAGAATCTCACTCTCGGCGCGGATCGTCTCAACGATGTCTGGACGTCGTACCTTAACCGCAACATGCAAGCCGTCACGCGTAATCGCCCGGTGGATTTGCGCAATGCTGCCGGCGGCAATAGGTTGTTCATCGAATTTCTTGAATATGCTCTCGATTTGACCTCCAAGTTCTCGCTGGAGTTGGGCCATAATTTTGTCCGGTGGCTCCGGCGATACCTGATCCTGCAGGTGCTCCAATTCCTTTATATACTCGGGCGATATCAAGTCAGGGCGCGTGCTCAAAAGTTGTCCCAGTTTGATGAAAGTGGGGCCTAATTCCTCCAGAGCCATACGTACCCGGGCCGGTCGGCTACCCGTCGAAACCGCCGGATCGAAGTGTGACGGAGTGGTCTTTTCTCCGAGTCTGAGTGATAAGCGCGAACGCAGTGCCCCCGTCACTTCTCCGAAACCATATTTAGCCAGCACGGCCATAATGTGACGGTAGCACCGCAAGCGATCAAAAGTGCCGCTCAAATGGAACTTCAGGACTCCCAAGAACAATTACTCCTTGTTTGAAAGCTTGTCAATTTTCTGCTCAAGGCGCTGTAAATCATCGCGAGTTGGAAGGTTAAGGTGCTCCACAGTCTCCTTGATCTGCTTAGCAATAAGTTTCTCTAGCTCGGCGCGATTCTTGTCCGCCTCGTCCATTATCGCTTTGACGAATCCAGTTCGACTTTCCTTCTCAATCTTGCCCCGGCTGACGTATTCATCAAAGATTTTTTCAGCCCGTTCGCTGGTCATGGAAATGGCCCCAAGACCTGCAAGCATCATTTTATCCAATGTCTCAAACATTTGTTCTTCCTTTCAAATTTTCATAATTCATTGTGTGCAACCGTTTCTCTATAAATCCATCTTTCAATACTACGTCAAACTTCATATTCCGGCAAGCAAAACATGTGAATCCTCGTCGAATTAAGGATTTGCGAAGTCCATATTAGGTAATTCCCCTATTTTCTAATATATTATAATCATGTATTATACTCGAAAATATGAGTATGTTTGTTTTTTGGAGCCTATAAATGTTTGGCAAAAAAATTCACTTGTTCAGTTTATTTGGCTTTAAAGTCAGTGTTGACGTAACTTGGATCATTTTAGCCGTGCTGATAACCTGGTCATTGGCGAAAGGGCTCTTTCCCAATTATTTCGAGGGCTATTCCAACACAACTTATTGGTGGATGGGTATAGCCGGCGCTCTGGGTTTGTTTGCCTCTATCATCTTTCACGAATTCTGCCACTCCATAGTGGCTCGCCGCTTCGGTCTTCCCATCAAAGGCATCACCCTGTTTATCTTCGGCGGCGTTGCGGAAATGAACGAGGAACCAAAGAGTCCGAAGGCTGAATTTCTCATGGCAGTGATGGGTCCTGTCTCCAGTGCGATCCTAGGTCTGTTGATAGCGGCCGCTGTGCTTGCCGGCGGGAAAATGAGCTGGCCGGGACCTGTAACCGGCGTATTAAAGTATTTGGTGTGGCTAAATTTCATCCTCGCAGGTTTCAATCTTTTGCCGGCGTTTCCATTGGACGGCGGCAGGATATTACGCGCGGTTTTGTGGAAGGTCAAGGGGAATCTCCGATGGGCAACTCACGTTGCCTCCGGGTTGGGATCAGCCGTCGGACTGTTCTTTATTATAATTGGAATAATGACCTTCATTTTGGGAGGATTCATCGGTGGCATGTGGTACTTCCTCATTGGCATGTTTATTCGATGGGCCTCACAGATGTCGTATAGGCAGCTTTTAATTAGAAAATCGCTTGCTGGCGAGCAGATCGGGCATTTTATGAAACCCGAACCTGTCACAATACCTTCTTCGGTATCGGTTGAAAAGCTTGTCAACGACTACTTCTATAAATTTCACTATAAAATGTTTCCGGTTGTAGATAACGGTGAGCTCAAAGGGTGTGTCGACACGAATCAAGTTAAAGAGCTACCCCGAGACCAATGGGCCAAACATACCGTTTCAGATGTGACCAAGCCATGTTCTCAAACAAACACAATTTCTCCGGATACAGATGTTATGAAGGTGTTATCACAAATGAACAAGACTGGAAACAGCCGGTTTATGGTTACCGAGCAAAACCATCTGGTCGGGATAGTCACTTTAAAAGACATGCTGAAATTTTTATCACTCAAAATCGACCTGGAAGAAGAGTAATTTCATTGTAAAATTCTTTTATGAAAGGAACATTGAATATGAACAAGCCACAAACATGTCCAATTTGTAACAGCACGAATATGGAATCCGGATCACTCGGTTCGACAGGGAAGATACATTTTCGTCCTGAAGGAGCAAAATTTCTGAAGTTAAAGACTGCAAACGTAGATGTTGCAGCCAGCCTTTGTATGGACTGCGGACGCTTGGCTTTGACGTGTGACTCAGAAAAGGTCAAAGCACTTCGGGACGAGAAATAAGTACTACCCATCGGTCGTCGTTTCATATAAACTATAGAAGGCCGAACGTGAACATTTAAGTAAGTAATTCAAAGATGGAAGCCAAGCGGCGGAAGGTTGTCATAATTGGAGCCGGTTCTGTGGGGACGGCATATATCTATGCCTTACTCCAGACCGGCCTGGTGTCGGAAATTGCCTTGATAGATCTTGACGATAAGGTGGTTGCCGGTGAAGTAATGGACCTGTCTCATGGCCTGCCTTTTATCCCACCGGTCTCGATTCATGCCGGCAGTTACTCCGACTGCCGCGACGCCCATATTATTGTTATTACCGCAGGTGCAAAACAAAAGTCCGGCCAGTCCCGAACCGACATGGTTAAGAATAACGCTTCCATCATCAAATCGATCTGCGGGCAAATCGAAAACCACCCCACCAAAGCCGTTTTGATAATGGTAACGAATCCCGTAGATACTCTTACTTATGTCGCTCTTGATTATCTCGGCTGGCCGAGACAGCGTGTGCTGGGCTCAGGAACCGTACTGGATTCCGCCAGGCTCAAGTATATGCTCAGCGAGCACTGTAGAGTAGACGCCAGGAACGTACACGCTTACGTGCTTGGCGAGCATGGTGACAGCGAGGTGGTTGCATGGAGTATGGCACACATTGCTGGGGTTCCCATTAAACATTACTGCCGGATTTGTCAAGGCTGTAACTCTCGCCGTGAGCACAAACGGATTTCCGAGCAGGTCCGGGATTCCGCGTATCATATCATCGACTATAAAGGCTCCACATATTACGGTATCGGCATGTCTCTCGTAAGAATCTCCGAAGCAATACTGCGAGATGAGCACAGTGTTTTAACGGTTTCTGTAAAGCTGGAAGGCGAATATGGTATAAAAGATTTGTGTTTGAGTGTTCCTTGTGTCGTGGGAGAAAATGGTATCGAGCGGATCATTGACGCAAAGCTCCCCGCTGAAGAAGACGAGGCTCTTAGGGCATCAGCGGATGTTTTGCGAAATCTTCTTATACCGTATAGTATCTCTGATTGAAGTCTAACCCCCGGGGAGCATCGAAGTCTATGATGCCATAACCGGGGTTCTTGAATAGGGCCCTTGGCGCATCGCTGAGGGCCCATTTTTCATAAAAGATATGTTTCCATGGAGGCTTTGCTTAGACAATTTCATTACGTTAAGATATACAGCAGAAAAGATGGATTAAGCTCACATTCTCTCTCGATGACGAATTGTTTTTATGACTTGTCCCGCTACCAAGGGTACAAGACTCATCGGCAATATGAGCAGCCAGCCATCGATTCCCGGAGTGGTTATCTTTAAAACACGCGAAATTACAGGGACATAAACCGCCGTCAGTAGAAGGCCCGTACAAAGCAACAGGGCACCCCAGACAAATCCATTGCGGGTAATCTCGTTTCTCAGGACGCTGGAACCTGCTTGACGCATGTTAAAAATATGCCAGAGCTGGGCAAAGGCCAGAGTAAGAAACGAGACCGTAACCGCCTGAGAGCCAGAGAAGTCAAGCAAAAAAATTGCCCCGGCAAAAGAAGCCAGCACAGAGCATGTAATCAGCGCACCGTAACCTGCTACGGTAAACCAATGGCCAATGGACAAAATAGGCTTGTTTGGATCGCGTGGTTTGTATTCCATTACCTGTGGATCACCTTTACCAATTCCTAATGAAAGAGCGGGAAAAACATCCGTCACCAGATTTAAAAACAGTATTTGCAGCGGTAAGATCGGCAGCGGCGCGTTGACAAGTGAGGCGGCAAAAACCGTCATGATCTCGGAAACATTACACGATAACAGATACAGCACAAACTTTATTATGTTGCCAAATATAATCCGGCCTTCTTTAACGGCCAGGACGATAGTTGAAAAAGCATCATCAAGTAACACCATATCCGAAGCTTCACAGGCTACCTGAGTGCCGCGCAGCCCCATAGCCACTCCGATGTCCGCTTTTTTCAAAGCCGGAGCATCATTCACACCATCGCCCGTCATCGCAACTACCGAACCGGCGTGCTGATGGAGGTCTATTAAATCAAGTTTTTGCTTTGGACTGACACGGGCAAAAACAGAGCAATTCAAGAACCGGTTCCGCTCGTCCTTAGATAGTTCTTCTTTAAGCCTGATGTCTTGTCCGGCAATAACTTCCGCATCGGCGTCATCAGTTAAACCTACAGCGGCGGCAATACTGGACGCCGTCTTGGCCTGATCGCCGGTAATCATAACTACTTTTATACCCGCCCTGCGGCATGTTTGAATGGCTTTACTAACATCTTGTCTCGGCGGATCCGACATACCCAGTAAACCGATTATTTCCAAATCCTCATATGGTCTGACATCAATAGAATCTACATACTTTTGAGCTACGGCCAGAACGCGAAGCCCTTCTTGAGCCATTTGTTCGTTGTGCTCGGCCCACCACTGCCGCTGCTCGGTCGTCAAGCCCAGTGAACCATCCGGCGTAAGAACCGATGAGCAGCAGTTCAGAACGGCTTCCGGGGCCCCCTTTACTGCCACTCGGTAGCGACCATTGTCATGATTATATGTTGCCATCATTTTGATGTCCGGATCAAATGCCTCCTCCCGCTCTTCGGGATGGTCCTCATTTATATGCTTATAGTCAATTCCGGCCCGCTCTGCTACTTCCAGCAAGGCAACTTCCAGCGGATCTCCTGAGGCTTTCTCCGGATCAGTCTCGTCTTCAGACAGCGAAGCGTTGTTGCATAGAACGCCTATCTCAAGAGCTTTTATCAGAATTGCGTCGTCCGATGGATCAATAAACTCGCTATCCTTCTTAAACTGCGCCTTGTCCTGTTCTTGACTTCGCTCGACTGAAATTTGCACTGAATGTAAAAGAAACCGCGTCACAGTCATTCTATTCTCGGTCAATGTTCCCGTCTTGTCTGTGCAGATGACTGTAGTACTGCCGAGGGTCTCGACGGCTGAGAGGTGGTTAACAAGGGCGTTGCGGCGAGCCATGCGTAACATACCCCGCGATAGCGCAATGGTCGCAACGATCGGTAATCCCTCCGGTATGGCGGCCACCGCAAGGGCGATTGCCGTCTCTATCATTAGAAGGATTTCTTTACCCCTGATGATGCCTGCGGTTGCAACGATGATCATAATAATCAGAGTGGCCCAAATCAGATTTCTGCCCAATCGATCCAGTCGCTTCTCAAGAGGAGTGGCTGTCTCTTGTGCCTGCTCAACAAGCGAGGTAATCTGGCCGAGTTCGGTATTCATCCCCGCGGCGACCACGAGAGCCTCAGCAGAACCGCGCGTCACTGCCGTGCCCTTATAAAGCATACAACGTCTCTCGGCCAGCAGCGTGTTCTCTTCAACCGAAGAGGTTTGTTTGCTAACCGGCATGGACTCACCGGTAAGAACGGATTCATCAACCTGCAATTTGGAGACCCGTGCCAGCCTCATGTCGGCGCTGACTATGTCTCCACCTTCGAGCACTACGATGTCCCCCGGAACCAGGTCACGTGCAGCGATTTCTTCAATCCGTCCGGCTCGTCGAACACGAGCGGTGATTCGATCGATTCTTCGAAGTGACTCCATCGACCGTACAGCCTTTAGTTCCATCACAAAGCCAATGATAGTATTGATGATAATAACTACCGTAATAGCGCCAGCATCCATCCACTCGTGAAAGAAAGCCGACAGAATCGCGGCCGCCGCGAGCAGTAGAACGATCAAGCTTTTCAGTTGCTCGAATAATATCAGCCAAAGACTTTTCTTCTTTGTTTCCTTTAGACTGTTCGCGCCGTATATTTTTCGGCGTTCTGTAACGTTGCTTCCGCTTAATCCCTCATCCAGACTTACGTCAAGTCTTTCGAGTGCATCAGAAACCGACAGAGACCACGGGTGTGAAATTAAATCGGAGCCTTGTGTTTTCATATCCTGTGTCCTTTGGCCAATTGATACGTGTCGCTTGCAATTACAGATTCTTCATCCGAAGGTATAACTAATACCTTCACCCGGCTGTTAGCCGCACTGATGTCTGCTTCTTTTTTAACGGCAGCCATATTAATGTTCTCGTCTATTTCTACACCGATCTGTCTCAAATCTTTGCAGGTTTCCGAGCGTATCTGTGGCACATTTTCTCCGATTCCACCTGAAAATGCAAGAACATCAAGCTTTCCCAGAACAACTGCGTAGGCTCCGATGTATTTTCGCAGTCGATAGCAGAAGATATCAACAGCGAGCCTGGCCTGGCTCTTACCCTTTTCGACTGCTGCCAGAATCTCACGCATATCATTTGAGATGCCGGACAAACCTAATAACCCGCTGCGTTTGTTCAAAATTTCATTCAGTTGATTTATCTGGTAACCTTTAGCGCCAAGATACAGTAAAATCCCGGGATCAAGATTTCCGGGCCGGCTTCCCATTACGAGGCCATCAAGAGGCGTAAAACCCATCGATGTATCAACGGACCTGCCGTTCCTGACGGCCGTTACTGAGCAGCCGTTGCCCAGGTGACATGTAATTGCATTGATTTCATGGCTCTGACAGCCGATAAATTCCGCCGCTCTTGATGCGATGTAGCGATGAGAAATGCCGTGAAAACCATATTTGCGGATACCATAGACTTCACGGATTTCCCGGGGCAGTGCATACATATGGGCAACCTGCGGAATTGTCTGGTGAAATGCCGTATCAAAACAGGCCACATGAGGTATGTCCGGCAGCCTGAATCTAAGCGCGTCGATAGCTTCCAGATCCGGCGGATTATGCAGTGGGGCCAACAATGTATAGTCTTTAATTGCAGAGACAACCTCATCGTCTATGATAACTGATCCGGTCGCCTCGTCTCCGCCATGAACGACGCGATGGCCTACGGCGCCGATTTCCTTCAAATCTGAAACCACGCCTGTATCATTGTCAGTTAGCAATTTGATAATGAGAGAAATTCCAGCTTGGTGGTCGGTCACAGAAAGTGTTTTCTTGCTTTCTCTTTGTCCAGATGAGTGTTTCAGCTCGGACTCTTTTTTTCCGATACGATCGACCAATCCGTTCGCCAGAATCACATTTTCCGGCATCCGGCGCACCTGATATTTCAAAGAAGAGCTGCCGCAGTTAATCACAAGCACTCTCATCAGATAAACCTCAATATTTTTTCTTAAGACTCGAGCCACTCAATAGCTTCTTGACGTTGCTCCGGCTCGAAAAACCTAATCTGCGCCGTTGTAAACGGCCGGCAAAACACACTCATGCCTTTCTCCCAGGCCTTATCCCCTACGAATGCCAGGCGTTCTATATCTGAGAAGTGCTTGACGTCAAACTTTACATCTTCCCATAAAGCTCCCGCCTGCCATCCGTGAAAATCCTGCATCTCGAATAGGATTCGTATCTTGCCCGACTTTTCAATTAACTGCTCAGCTTCCGGCACGAATTTTTCATAATCTTTTTTGGAAAGTGTGCCGTTGACTTTAATGTTTAAGATTTTTGCGTTGCTTTCTTTTTCTAATTCTACTGTCATTGTAAATCTCCTTTTTAATATTGGTTGTCTTTCACGGATATCAAAATCTGACTTTATCCAAAAGAGCTGGCAACAGACGATTTAAGTACTTCCGGATCCCCTTTACCTTTTATGGCTTTTAGCTCATCACGGGATAGGAAATCATCGGGTTTGCGGTCGACGATCTCGGCGGCTGCAGCAACGATGTGAGCCCATGTACACTTGTTAGCAAAAAGCATCCCAAAAACATCGAATGTGCCTCCCCGGTTGAGATAACCGAGAGTCCGGGTGTACTTGCCTCCAGTGTCCAAAGACCGAAGCACGCCGATAATAGATTCCGGACGCGTATGACTGATAAATATTCTGGCCTTTGTGGAATCGGGGAAAAGTTCGTATCTCATGTCATCCGAGACCATACACCGGTTTTCTCTGTTGTCACGCGGCTGGCGAAATCTTCCCGGCTCGACCATGCAAATCACATTGTTTGCGAGTCCTTTGGCCGTAAGCCGCTTTGACGCTTTTTTGGCCTCCAATAGCTGATAGATACCGATACATGTAATTATTAGATCGGGCTTTTCGTGTTTTTGGAAGTAAACGGCGCCTTCTTTAATCAACTGTTTTGCCAGCTCTACTGTAAATATTTCCGGTATCGGACGCTTTGCAATAACCATTGTCCAGACCTGACCGTTGCTTTGATAAACGGCTTCTAAAGCGGCCGCAGCCGTATTCCAATCGACTGGAAACAGGACTCTCGAAACGTCCGACATTTCCGACATCAACGCTTCACAAAGGGTCGGGTCCTGATGGGAAATTTCATTTTTACCGTTTTCCCATGTATGAGAGGTGGCAATTATCGGTATGCTAAGCCAGCCCGGTGGATTCCCGGCTTCCGCCTGGTGCCTGGCGAAGATAATTTCCTGCCGTAAAGCACCAAGCATCTTTACTGCAAAAGCTTCGTAGCTTGCCACGAGATTAATGCCGCCCTTGTTGGCAAGAGCAGCAGAGACCGCAGCTTCTTCGTTAAGCACAGTTATTACATTGCCATCGATAGCTTCCGCAGTATTTTCTTCCGGGTCTGTTACTCTATGCTTTAGCATGTCGAGAGTTTTGTCAAGTCGGTTACTTCTTATCTCATCCGGATTGCCGACTCGGGGACGAAGACCCGGATTCTCTTTTACAATCTTACAAAAAACACTGTCGACTGCTCGCATTGGAGATGTAATTTCTTTTTCATTCGGATCGTGCCATTCAAGTTCGGGTACTTTTGGCTGAGAGACTCGGCGTGTTGCCAGAGGATTGTCTCGCTCCAAAGGCCGATTTTTCTGCTCATGGTTTGCTAACGTTCGGACCGCCCTTTTAAGTTCTTCAGGCGGCACCCATATCTGACGAACACCGGAGTTAAACGCCTGACGTGACAGAGCATCGTTTATCAGGTCACTGCCAAGCGGCAGATTGTGAGCGGCATTCGTACCCGCATTGGGCAGACCAAAGCCCTTGGGCACCTCCGCGATGGTATAAGGCAGGGGTATGGGGTACTTGCTTTGTCCCGCTTTTACAGCCTGTCCGTGAGCACTGAGACGTTCTTCCATTTCCCAAATCGCCCATGCGTATGCCGCAGGGTCCTTACCATCGACATCTAAGGGCTCAAAACCGTTGAGTTCGAGATGATCGCGAAACCAGTCCACACCGCCCTGCATGGAGACCGTAGTTCGTTGATCGATGCGCCTGCCATTGGCAATCATGATTGGCGCTACCAGACCGCAATCCTCAGCCCGCCACCAGCGTGGGGCCCAGTCGCCGCCTTTCTGCTCCTCAAAGGCACCGTCACTCAGAAAGGCAACCAGTCTTTCGCCCGGCAGAGGCATATGAACGTAATACAGTTCTGCGAAGCCCAGATATCCTCCCTCGATAAGCCCGCCCGCAGTATGAGCATTTACGTGACTGCCCACCGGAGACTCAGGATAACCGTCGGGTCGGACTTTCTGCAAATAATAATCCCGCACAAAACGAGTCAGTCCTTCTTCTGAAAAATTGTATCGACCGGCATGAGCTTTTGTCACGTTGCCCATCAGGAGATTCGTAGCGTCGACGGCTGCCACGCAGTGTCCCTGCCCCATTAACCAGGAACGGGTAAAGCTCGTTATAGCGTTGATAGTTAAATAACCCATATAGGCCAGCACCATATTCAAAGCACCACCGGTATGTCCCTCGGGATCTTTCTTGAAATCAGTCACGTCAAGATCACGACTATCCAAATAAACATTTTTGGCGTAAGTCATATGTGCAACCAGCCAAAGCGCTGCGCTGGCCACACGATCAGCCGCGTGCATATAATTGAGCACTTGGTCTTTATATTTGACAAGTCCCTGTAGAGACAGATGATCGGCCATCTTGTATACACGAACCTGTGTAAGGTCGTTGTGTCTGATAACGCCATAGCCGGCCGCCCATTTGGCAAAATTTGGATTTTGCCGGCGGTACAAAGCCGCTCTTTGCTTTATACGCTGTAATTTGTCTGCCTTTTTTTGTCGAGCCATATTTGTCCTCATATAATAATTAACTGGATGAACTTTTTTTAAGGAGGTCTTTTATCCGGTTATCCATCTGTTCTTGATCGGAGGCAAAGCTGTTCAGACCGGCCAAATTCAGCAAACTATCCAGGCCTATCGATTTGCTTTCGAGAGCATCCTTCCAATTCTCGATTTGCGGAATCTTGCCCTCGCGAATACTGGTTTCGATCTGAGAATCCGTCCAGCGAACCAACACATCACCACATCTGTGCTCTTCAAGGAAATCAATAAAGTCATCGGGCGTGAACGCATCTATATTTTCCTGTTCCAGATTTTCAATGCAGTTGATCAATTGTACGATGACATTCCATAGTGTATCCAACCTCAAAGCATTTCGGTCAACGTTGGGATCGACACCGGGGGAGAAAATACTTTTAGTTTGATTAGTTATGTCCTCCGGTGCCGGGTTTGTGGACGTAAAATCATTTGCAACCTTAGGTGGAAGTGTCATGACATCGACCCCGGCCAAGTCTCTAACCTGTCGTGCTTGTCTAAAACTCGCCCCTATCTGACGGCTTGATGAAAGTCGCTGCCTGCGGAGCTGCTTGATCACTGCCTGAGACGTCAAGGTTGCTTTTTCTCCCATATACTTACCACTGCCGAGCTGATTGTCCGATATGAAACTATTAAGTCGCCCTAAAAAAACATTGACAAAAGAAGGATCGGCGATACGTGCTGCCAAATAATTCTGACGTGCCGAGAAACCCAAAGTTTGGTTAACGGGGACATCCTCTCCAGCCAGTCGACGTGCAGCCAGCAGCCCGGCGGGAGTGAATGGAATTTTAACGATAAATCGCTCCGGACAGATTGTATGATAACGCTGAGCATATTCTACAGTGGCCTCCACATCATCAGCCAGGTCGGTATGCTCCTCCACAGATACATATGCATCGAATTTTTCCACTAGCCTAAGCCCATGCCGGGCATTTAATATGAAAGCGATTTCGATGATTTTTTCCTTTTCCGACAGCTCGCCGTATCTATCCAGTATTCGAGAGGCCTCCTGTATAAGAGAATCGTACTGCCCAGTCTGAATTTCCTTATTCAAAAGTGTATTGTTCGTGGTAAGGGCTGAGAACTCTCTTGTCCATACCTGTTGAATGTTGTCCGTGCTGCCTGAATCTATCCACAATTCACTGCCCAATTCTCGCAGTCGGCGCCAAATCGGTTTCGTATCAGACTTCTCACCCCAACAGCCAAAATGCGGTGAAAAATCCGCTCTCACGAAGTCATAAATAGTCTTATATAACTTCGATTTTGTATCAATACTTCTCATAATATCATCCTTTCCATTACTATATAACTGCTATGCTGTTATTTCTGACATTTCGGGCAGAAGAAAGCCGTTCTTCCGGCAATCCTTTGGGTTTCTATTTTATTATGACATCGCGGACAGACGCCCCCTTTACGCCGATGAATGAGTAAATATGATTTTGGGAGCCTCTGAGGATCGGCTTTGCGTTTTGTCGCTTGCCTGAAAACCTTTTTAATATTACGGTGAAGGTTTTCGATATCAGCGTCCGTCAATTTGCTGCATTGTTTTTTTGGATTAACTCCGGCCTGGAACAGGATCTCATCCGAATAGATATTTCCTATACCGGCAATGAGCTTCTGGTTCATTAAGGTAGATTTTGTACCGCCCCGCGATTTTCTGAATATTTCTTTGAAGTCTTTATTATCAACACTAAAGGCATCAGGGCCCAGTTCACAGCTCTCAAGGAATCCAGCGAGGGATTTGACAAGTCCGATGTAACCAAGCATTCTCTGACACACATACACCAGCTTATAGCCATTAACAAAGTTAAATACGACCCGATCATGGGGGGCTTTTTTTCGATTATTTTTGGAGTATCGCAATGAACCTGTCATTGCGAAATGCAGAACCAGATAATATCTATTATCAATTTCTACAAAAAGATATTTACCGTAGTGGGTGGTTGACTCAAAACAATGTCCCCGGAGAGCCTGTTTCAGCTTATCAGGCGAAGTATCTTTGAAAATCCTTCGGTTATGCACCGTAATCGTGTGAATTTTCTGATGCAGAGATGTCGCATCGAGATACTGTTTGAAAATTTCAACATCAGGCCATTCAGGCATTTTTGGCAGTTCCTTTCTCCGCCTCGCGGGATTTGTCATGAACTATCGTACTGCTCTCTGAGAACCTTAGCATTATCCTCCGGTAAAGATGGGTTAATATGCATTCCCGAGCCCAACTCGAAGCCGGCCGGGGTCGTCAGGCGAGGCTGTATTTGGATATACCAGTGTAGGTATGGAACCATGGTAGGCTGGCGGGAATAGCTGTGAATTACGTAGTTGTAGTCCGGATCACCGATTATATCACGGTAACGTTTGAGCGCATCGCCCAGAGAACAAGCCAAATCTGCACGTTCTTGTCCCGACACCAAGCCGAAATCTGTACAATGTTGTTTGGGAACGATCCACATTTCAAAAGGAACCTTCGCAGCAAAAGGAACGAAGGTCAAAAACATATCGTTCTCGAAAACAATCCTGTCCTCATCCGAAAGTTCTGATTTTAAAATGTCGCAGATCACACAGTGTTTTTTCAAACTAAAATAGTCTTTCGCTGTCCGTTCTTTGTGGGAGACTGAGTGAGGGATAATCCCCGATGCTATCAATTGCGAATGAGGATGTCGCAAGGATGTCCCTGCGTGTGGGCCGTGATTGCGAAAAATTATGACGGCTGCAACTTCGTTGTGAGCATGATACGCCTGACTGTGTCTCAGTGAGTACGTATCGATTAGAGTCTCGATTTCCTTGTCCGACATCATTGGTATATCCAGATTATGGAGCGGACTTTCTATGATAACTTCATGCGCACCATAAGCGGCCGCCGTCAAATATATGCCCCTGTTAGTGCCGGCGATTTCTCCTTTCGGTGTAAGCACCGGGTATTTGTTGGGAACCACGCGGTTTTGCCAGCCTACGCCGCTAACGGCAGGGACTTCCTGAATGATTGAAGGCAGCCGACTTTCATTGCCCGGACAAAACGGACAATTTGCCGCAGACCCCGGAAGATTCTCGTTTTTATTTTCCTGAAGGTTGTTAAGATAAGGTCGCTGTGCTCTTTCAGGTGAATAAATTACCCATTCTTCGGTTACTAAATCTTGCCTTATTTCGTTCACTTGTTCGCTCCTGATTCTTATAAATGGTCATTTCGCATTCTTAATCAACTTTTCATATTTCTCTTCATTGATGATCTTGACATTTTGTTTTTTGGCCTGCTCTAATTTGCTGCCGGGATTTTCTCCGGCCACCACATAGTCGGTATTGCTGCTCACAATCGAAGTGACCCTGGCACCAAGGTCTTCGGCCTGCCAGCTCGCCTCTTGTCGGGTGTAATGCTCAAGCTCCCCCGTAAAGACGAACGTGGTGTCCGCCAGAGGCAGCTCTTCGTCCTTCTTGCTGACATCTTCGATCTTATGACCGGCATCGAAAAGCTTTTTTAAGACCTTCAGGTTTTGCTTTTGAGAAAAGAAATTATTGACGCTCTCGGCAATTTCGTCACCTACCTCCCTGGTCTTTTTGAGCTCGTTCAGGTCGGCTTTTCTCAACTTGTCGAGGCTGCCGAAGCGGCGAGCCAGCTCACGAGCGACGTGACGTCCGACGTGACGAATGCCCAGAGCGTAGAGAAAGGTATCCAGCTGTGCCTTCCTGGCCTGTTGAATCGATTTGTGAAGCTTTTTAGCTGATTTCTGTGCAAAGCCCTCCAAAGTTTCCAATTGTTCAACGGATAAATCATAAAGGTCAGCCATGTCTTCGACAAGCTGCCGTTCGACCAGCTCTTTGACGGTCTCTTCGCCGAGTCCTTCGATATTCATTGCCCCGCGCGAGCTGTAATGTTGAATGCGGCCGGCCAACTGGGCCCGGCAGGAAAGAGAAGCCGGGCACAGATGATATGCACCCTCTTTGGTGACCTGCGAACCGCACACGGGGCACTGTTTCGGCATTGAGAAGGCTTCCCCTCTTTTCTTGCCGCTTTGCTCGAGGCGTTCGACAACTTCGGGGATGACGTCGCCGGCTCTTTCGATTCGCACTTTGTCGCCGGGGCGGACATCCTTGCGATTGACTTCGCTTTCGTTATGAAGGGTGGTCCGGCTGACAGTCACGCCGCCGATGTCTACTGGTTGCAGCAGCGCCACGGGCGTCAGGATACCCGTCCTGCCGACTTGAACCACGATATCCTCAAGAACCGTCACCTCCTTTTTCGGGGCGAACTTCCAGGCCAGCGCCCAGCGGGGGCTTCGCTGTCGGACTCCGAGCTTTTCTCTGAGCTGATAATCGTCGAGCTTGATTACAACGCCATCGATCTCGTAATCCAGTTCGCCCCTTTGCTCAGACAGCCGGCTATGATACTTCTCTATTTCACTGATATCCGAGCATTGTGCAGTATGCGAATCGGTTTTGAGGCCCCATCGGGAAAATGTCTTGAGGGTCTCCCAATGCGAGGCAAAGTCACCGTCATCGCTGTCGATAATCTCATAAAAAACCACATCGAGCGGCTTATCAGCGACTTTTTTTGAGTCCAACTGCCGTACAATTCCCGCAGCAGAGTTGCGTGGATTGGCGAAAGCATCCTGGCCGTGCTCGACACGATTCTTGTTGAGTTTCTGGAACGCTTTTTTAGGCATAAATACTTCGCCCCGAACAGCCAGAAATGACGGAGCAGATTTACCGTTGCGCAAATGCAATGGAATCGAGCGAACAGTTTTGAGATTCTCCGAGACATCCTCGCCGGTATTGCCGTCACCCCGCGTAGCCGCGCGTATGAATTGGCCTTTTTCATAAACAACCTCGACTGACAAGCCGTCGAATTTGGGCTCCAGCACATACTTGGCTTTCTTTCCATCCATCTTGTCGTGCACGAAACGATTGAAATTACTCACTTCTTCGGCGCTTAAGGCTGCATTAAGACTGAGCATGGGTGCCGCATGTTTAACTTTTTTAAGTTTATCGACGGGCTCTGCTCCGACGCGGCGTGTTGGAGAATTTTCAGATTCAAACTCTGGAAAAGCATCTTCAAGCTCTTCGAGACGCCTGAAAAGTTTGTCATACCTGGAATCGGATATTGCTGGTTTATTCTCAACGTAGTACAAGTGGTCATGATATTCGATGCCCTCGCGCAGGGCTTGGATTTGCTCGGCGGCTTCTTTCCTGCTGAGCTTTTTTATATCTTCGAAACTTGTTTTAGGATCTTTTTTGAAATCCATTTTCTTCGAAACCAATCTTTAATTTCTCTTAAGCTCTTTTTTCAACTTCGTTACTGATTTAGTGTTAAGAACATCATCAGCTTCAAGCCAGCCCCGCCTCGCCTGCCCCACGCCAAAGCGCATATAATCAAGCCCGTCTATACTGTGGGCATCCGTTGAGAGAACAATCTTTACGCCGAGCTCTTTAGTCATTCTGCAGTTCACATCATCAAGGTCGAGCCGGTCGGGATGAGCGTTAAGCTCCATGAAACAGCCTCTGTCTTTCGCCGCCTTCATAATCTTCTCCATATCGACTTGATAAGGCTCGCGTTCATTGATAAGTCTCCCTGACGGATGGGCGAGAATATTGAAGTTCGGATTATCCATAGCCTTTAAAATCCGCTGCGTTTGCTTCTTTCTTGACAAGCCGAATTTATAATGGACTGAACATACAGTCAGGTCCAGTTCCTTTAAAACGCTGTCTGGCAGATCCAATGAGCCATCTTCCATAATATCGACTTCGCTGGCCTTCAGGATAGTGAACTTTTTGATATTGCAGCCGACCTTTTCGATTTCATTCATCTGCTTACGCAGTTCTTTGGCGTTCAGGCCTCCGGCGACACTCAAGCGCTTAGTATGATCAGTAATTGCGATGTAGTTATACCCCCGCTCTCTGGCCGCCTCGGCCATTTGCTTAATTGTGTGGTGGCCGTCCGTGTATTGCGTGTGGCTATGCAGATCCCCGCGAATATCGTCTAAAGTAAGCAAGTCCGGAAGATCTTTTCCGTCCTTAGCGGCTTCGATTTCCCCCCGGTTTTCGCGCAACCCAGGTTCTATGAATGAGAGGCCAACAGCGTCATAAACCTCGTTTTCTGTTTTGCCTGCAATGCGTTTTTTTCCTTTAAATAGCCCGTACTCGTTCAGCTTGAAGTTTTTCTTAACGGCGATCTTACGCACGGCAATGTTATGCTCTTTAGAGCCTGTGAAATATATCATGGCCGCCCCGTAAGCGACCTGGGGAACCACCCGCAAATCGACCTGGAAGCCCGAGCGAAGCAATACAGTCGAGCGGGTCTTGCCTTTTGAGACTACTTTTTCCACATCGTCGTATTTGACAAAGCGATCCATGATTTTCGAGCCTTTCTTACACGTTGCGAGGATATCGAGATCGCCGACTGTATCCTTGCGCCGCCGGTAGCTGCCCGCTGCTTCTATGTCTTTGGCACCTTTGGCTTTCTTCAAATATTCAACAAAAGGTACTGTAAATTGCTCGGCTTCTGAGAGTTTGAAACGATGTGTATCTTCTTTCACCAACCTTTTGGCTTCTTCGAGGATATTCTGTTCAGTTTTACGTGCAAAGCCTTCAAGTTCGCGAATCTCTCCGGCCTCGGCGGCTTTGCGCAGCTCTTCCGGGTGGCTGATATCGAGCTCATGATAAATCGTCGCTACGCGTTTGGGGCCGAGTCCCGATATGTTCATCAATTCGCTCAACTCGCCGGGTATTTCCTTTCTTAGCTCTTCCAGGAGATCCAATTTGCCCGTTTTGACAATCTGCTCGATTTTGCTAGCAAGGTCTTTGCCTATATCTGGATACCTGGTTAAGTCCTCTCCCTGTGAGATCAGGTCAGCAACATTTTTTGAAAGACTGCCTGCTGTGCGGGCAACATTTCGGTACGACCGTATTCTGAACGGATTGTCACCCTTAATTTCCAACAGGTTGGCAACCTGTTCGAAAATATCTGCTACGTCTTTATTATGAATCGGCATATCATCACTTATTAATGATTTCTTGCAGAGCCAGAGAATTCTTCGTAGCATAGCCGGCCTGATCGTTGTCGAAATAGCAATAGACCGTTTTGCCGTCCCGCTTCCACTTCGAAATATTACCGGCCCAGTCCCTTAGCGTCTTTTTACGGTATGAGCCCTCATAGGCGTCGCCCGGCCCGTGCAGCCTGATGTAAATGAAATCCGCGGTTACTTCCAGAGGTGAAACAGTGCCGGCCAGCTCGTAAATAAAAAAACC